>Ga0316209_1000403_pt1 | contig 79212 bp, 68 predicted proteins | sample 6monopyrite_MG_FD_204945 | JGI IMG/M metagenome (GOLD analysis project Ga0316209, IMG submission 204945) | Microbial mat bacterial communities from mineral coupon in-situ incubated in ocean water Damariscotta River, Maine, United States -... | ecosystem: Environmental > Aquatic > Marine >... | reverse complement strand
ACTTTAAAAACATATTAGAGTTAACTGCAGTAGATAAAAATAAAATTCTGAAAAAACGCCCAATAAGTTTTCAGAAACTAAAACACAAAGTGCACATTACTTTGACTAAAAAATCTTACAAAAGCAACGCAACAAGCAATATTGATTTTACTGAAAAGCCGAGTAGTAATAATCCAGAAGTCGCAGCAGCAATACGCCTTGGTAAGCATGCGATGAAAGATCCAAAAATAATGAAGTTCTTGTGGGACAAGTTTAAAAACCAAAGTCAAATTGCAACACTTCTCGGCGTTAATCGTTCTTCAGTAAGTCGTCGGGGCAAAGAACACGGTATTTTTTAATTCTTGCAAAAAAACAAAGCCATGACCAAAAAGCGATTAATGCTTCTACTGAATTTTTTCGCTAATTTTTCTAGCTAGCTTTCACCTATAAAAATAGATTATACTCGGCCTTAGATTTTTTTATATATCTTAACCCAGGCAATTAGTTATATCATAACACTCCGCACAGCAAGGCTCAAAATTCTCATTATGACTAATTGTTTGCCTACCATGATCACCTATTGTAATATCATCGCTTACTACTTTTTGGCTAAAACATGCAGAATTTCCACACTGCTTGCATTTAGCTTTCAATTCAACAACCCGTCTCGCAAGTCTTGCTAATTGCAAAGTGCTACCAAATGGCTCCATACGATAATCAAAATCATATCCAGCAATAGCTACTTCAAAACCAATAGAAAGAATTTTTTTAACAACACCTACTATCTCAGGAGAAAAAAACTGCACATCATCAATACAGACAAGGCCTGTATCCCATTTTAAAAAATTTAGCATTTCGCCTTCTTTTCCAACAGCAATAGACTTAACAAGCCCCTCAGCCTGACCATCAGAGTAAGTAAAATCTTCATTATTATTAATACTTACACTTGGTCTAAATACAACAATCTTTTCTTCTCTTTGTAAACTTTCATTTGCTTTAGCTATAACAGCTGTTGTTTTACCCGAACCCATTGGTCCAATAATTACTGTTAACTCAGGAAAAAAATCTTCTTGCTTAAATTCCACTTCAGGTTCTTTTTCAATTTCGTCTAAACTGCTACAGTTAGGGCAAGAATAAGGCTCTGCATGCTGCTCAGGAATAACTGGATCTGCTGCTAAAACATTACCGATAATGCTAAATAATAGAAAAAAAAATATTTTTTTTATTATCATGTGTTTTCCACAAAAAATATTAATCAGATTTTACTGGATTTAATTGTATACAAAAAGCACTCGCCCAAACAACAATCCATATTTATGCATTATAGTGAAAAATTCCCTTAGTTAAAAAAGGTACTCTTTTGGCATAAGTATCATTTTTACTTAGAGGTATATATGTGCATACCACTGATCATTTTTTTGCTCTAATATAGAATCAGCTACGCTTAAACATGATTTAAATATTACTTTTTCTACCTGCATGCTTCCAGTTATTAATAACTGGCCTTTCTTCAGATTTACTATTATTTCATCTTTTGCATATATTACTAACTCTGCAACAGGGACTTTCAATGATAGTTGATGATCAGTTTTAAGCTTTCTAATGCTGCCAACAACTGCAATAATAGATTTCATAGAATCTTGCGACTCTACAAAAGAATATGTTTTTTCTGCTAATAGATATTTTGTTGCATGAAGCGAATTAACGTTTTCAGTCGGTTGATACAACTCTTGAAAAATTGCATCTGTCACATATGGAATATATGAAGCATACATCTGAAGAATTGAAAGCCCTACAACATACAATGTTTTTTTAGTTTCTTCTAATTCTTGCGCAGAATATTGCTCAGGGTTAAAAAAACGATGCTTTATAAGCTCAAGATGAGTATCGCAAAACTTTTTCCAAAAAAATTCTTCTATTGTATCCAGAGCAAAGCTAAATTCATACATATTTAACTGTTGCTGGTAACGATCAAAGCAATGGCTAACTTCACTTAAAACCCACTGGTTTTCTATATTTTCTACTGAATTATGCTCAAAATTTAGATCTTTCTCTGTTAGGTCCTGCACATGCTCTTTTATAAATCGAAATGCATTCCAGATCTTTGTCACCAGCTTGATACCAATTTTTAATTGTGACTCTGAAAATGCAATATCAGTTCCAAGCCTACCTGATGCTGTCCAATATCTAATTGCATCTGCTGGATATTTTTTCAATAATTGTGCCGGATCAAGTATGCTATTATTTTTTGACTTCGATAATTTTTCTTTATCTTTGCTAACTACATGTCCTGAAATAACACAATCTTTCCAAGGTAAAACTTCAGAATGTAGTGTTGCTTTTACAACGGTATAAAAAGCCCAAGTGCGAATAATATCATGCGCTTGCGGCCGCATACTCATAGGCAAAAAAGATTTTGCTTCTTGTGCCTCAAAAACAGACTCTACTGGCTCACCTTGTATTTTGTTCCACAAATCAAAACAAATGTATGGACTTAAAGACGAACTGTTCCATGTATCCATCACATCAGTATCAGGCGAAATATTTCTACTGCTACAGTTTGTACATTTATCAAAAAAAGACTGCTGTTGAGGATCGACTGGCAAATCTTTAACCAAAGGAGTTAATAACGCAGCACAATCATTACAATGCCAAACAGGAAAAGGAATGCCATAAAAACGTTGTCGCGATAAACACCAGTTCCAACTAATATTTTTCACCCAATCAATATAGCGATGCTTCATAAAAGCTGGTCGCCAATTGATTTTTTCTGCTGCATCCAAAAATAACTGCTTATGGTCAATAACATTTAAAAACCACTGGTTAAGCATGGTATATTCAATCTCTTTTTTACACCTTTCATGCAAGTTAACGGTGTGAACAATTGACTTTGAATTCGTAACAAACTGTTTTTCTTGCAAAAGCTCTACTATTTTATCTCGTGCTTTTTTAATTGTTAAACCTTCTAGCTGACCTGCTTTTTCAGTCATTTTCCCTGCACGATTAATACTTGGTACATACGAAAGATTATATTTTTTAAACCAATAAATATCAGTTTTATCTCCAAAAGTACAACACATAACAAGGCCGGTACCTTTTTCAGGGTTAACCTGATCATCTGATAAGATAGGTACACTTTTGCCAAAGAGTGGTATTTCTGCTTTTTTACCTTCTAAGTGCATATAGCGCTTATCACCTGGTGCATAAAAAAGAGCTACACACGAACCTAATAATTCTGGTCTCGTTGTACTAATACTTAAGGCGTTGCCTTGCTCATCCGCAAAATTAATATCATAAAAAACACTCGGAAGTTCTGAATCATCTAGTTCTGCTTGCGCTACCGTTGTTCGACAAGTAACACAGTAAAGAGCTGGCTCATTATCCCTATAAACAAAGTCTTTTTTCAATAACCTAAGGAATGACTCTTGCGATATTTTTAAAACTGAATCAGAAATAGTCGAATATACTTGATCCCAATAAGCAGAAAGACCCATCTGCTGCCATAGGGATTTAAATTCTTGTGATACTTCTTTCGTTGCCTTTAAACACTCCTGATTAAAGGCAACTCTGCCCACTTCATGTGGCCTTATTTTATACTTTTTTTCAACATAGCGCTCAGTTGGCAAACCATTATCATCAAAACCAAATGGATAAAAAACGGTAAAGCCTGACATACGCTTATATCGCGCAATAATGTCGGTTTGTGTATATGAAAAAATATGCCCAATATGCAATTTACCCGAAATAGTTGGTGGTGGAGTATCAATCGTGTATGGATCACCTTTTTTATTACAAGGATCATATACTTTTTTTTCTTGCCATAATTTTTGCAAATCTTGTTGTGCTTGATCGTGATTAAAACGCTTATCCATAAAACTTAATTCTCAATTTCTTAAAAAAATCGGGCTAAAATGCTTCTATATATAGAAGTTAGTGTACTGACAAACTGACATAGCGTCAAAATCACGAAGCAAGCATATTAAAGCATTGCAATGTTAGGCAATGTTTCAGCTCTTTTATTCAAGCCTGCAAATTGCATCGAAGCTTTTTCCTTTACCTTGACAAACTCTGGCGTAGTGTTTGCTAAGTTCATAACTTCTTCTAAAAGCGCACGCGATTTATCTATATCATTTGTTTTTTCATAACAATAGGCAAGTCGAAGATTAACCTGTGGAGCTTGATCTTTTGCTGATTTTATTTTTTCAAATGTACGTATTGCATCATAATAAGAACCCAACTTAGCGTACGTTTCTCCAAGGTTATACCAAGCACGAAAATCGTCTTTGTTAACATCTAAAGCCTGATTAAAATACTCTTTTGCATTATTATAATCTGCCTCAAAAAAATATGAATTAGCTAAGTTAAATAGACTTTCATAGTGGCGACTATTATGCTCTAATACTTTTTTATATGCAAAAATTGCATCATTATATTTCTTTAAAGCAAAGCTAACTACTCCAAAAGCATAAAATCCTGCCTCTGCATCAAAATCTCCTTCCATACAAGCTGAATAAAATGCTTGCCAAGCTTCCTCTTTTTTATTTTGATCAAGAAGAAGTCGCCCATAGTTATAATAAGCCTTGCCATAAGTAGGTCTGATCTTGAGCGCATTCTTAAAGCATATTTCTGCTTGCTCATGCTGCTTTTTTTGAAATAATAAAGCACCAAGATTATTATAACCTTCGGCATAATTTTTTCTTATACGCAATCCAGATTTTAAAGCGCTAATGGCATTGTCAATTTTTCCAAGATTTGTATATTGAACCGCAATATTATTGTAAGGATCAGGATAAAACTTATCCATTTCTATAGCTTTTTTAAAATAAGAAATAGACTCTTCAAATTTTTTCTTGCTTGATAATTCAACACCAAAATTATTATATGCACGCGCTTTATTTGGTGCGTTTAAAATAATATTCCACCAAAACTCTTGGCCCGATCGCCAAACTTTATTTCGACTATAAGTACCATATGCAAGCGCCAACATAAGTAATGCTCCTAAATATGGTAAATATTTTTTATCAGTTTTCTTTGCAATATAATCACCAATAAATCCTACTGCTATCGCTATGCATAAAAGTATCCCAAAAGATGCCATGTATGTTTTATAGTCAACTAATAGCTCTGGAGACGGTATTAAGCTGGATCGTGGTAAAATACAAATAAAAAACCACAGCAACGCAAAACAAATAATATTTGTTGGGTTATAAAACCAAAATGCCATCAATGAAAATGCAATTATAAGTAAAATAAAAAATGGTACAATGCAATCAAATGAAAAAAAACCATCTACCAAAACCCAATCATACTCAACGCTAATATTTATAGGATAAAAAAATATCCAAATATAATGCAAAATAACTTTAAACTGAGAAATAAAGTAGCTCCATGTTGTAATAATCGTACGAGGATCTCGCGTAATAACATTTCCTATATTATTTCTTGCAATCATATTTAACTTAAATAATGAGTAAAAAAACGTCGGCCTTAATAAATAAATATAACAGCAAACAACAATCAAAGTTTGAATACCATAAAGCCACCAGCGCTTTATTAAGGATCTAATACTTCCCTGTGCTACAAAAAACCAATCTACTAAAATAATTAAAGCTGGCGAAATAATAGCAATCTCTTTTGTTCCACAAGAAAAAAAAGCCAATATAAAAAAAAGTGCCGTACTACAATGCCGCACTTTTGCCGAATTTGTACGATCTCGCCAAATATATACAAATACCATGGCAAGTATAAAAAGAGTTGAAAGCCCCTCTAGTTGCCCCTGAATAACATACGACACTGTTTGTGTTTGAACCGGATGCAAAAGAAAAAACCCAAGCGAAAGGAGTGAAATGTTATATGCGCTAGAAGAAAAAAAACTTTGCTCTTTTGTTTTTGTAAAGATGCACTGAGTAATGCAAAAAACTAATATTCCATTAGTTAAATGAATAATAATATTGCCACAGCGATAAAAAAAAGGATCGAATCGACCCAAACTATAATAAACCGAATTTAACCAATAACTAATCCAACGTGAATTTTTAAAAAAAAGCTTAAAAAAACTATGATGACGAATATTAAAATGTTTTTGGATATTGGCGATATCATCAAATTGAAAACTGTAATAAAGCGATGGTAAGTAAGTAATTATAGCAACCAGACAAATAATAATTGGCGCAGCTAAATAATACCAAAGGTTTAATGCTTCTTTTTTTTTCATTAACTTCATACACTTCTCCCGTTTGTGAAATAACTACTATCCAGTGACAAAAACTTCAACTACGAAAACCCAAACTAGCTGCTGAATGTTTTTTTGTCTATTCTATTTAAGATAAAACAACTTAGCTTTTAACTATTTCTCCTAAAAATAGCTTTTAATATTTATAAAACTTATAGCCACAGGCACATAAACAACAAATAGCTAAATTTAAAAAGAATGCTTCCATAAAAGCCTGCATTTGGGCCTTGTAAAACAAAGCAGGGATCAAGCATTTTTCAAAAAAACCGTTGCCTTCCTAACAAAAACAACAAATAAGCTAGCATTTTAAAAAAATCACTGCAAATACAGGGGGTTGCAGTTGCATCACAATGCAACAAATAAATCTTATTGTTTTTTTCTCTAAATCCCGGACAATAGATAACGGTTAACGCGACGTTATACTCCCTTCTTGGAAGTGGTTATCCAAAAACAGTATAACATTATGCACTGCTTATTTGAGAGAGCAATGGATAAAAATTGTTAATAACCTTTACTTCTTTTTATAAGGTTACTGATATTTTTATCTATTGCTTAACTCAATTTAACCCACCCTAACTTAATTAAATTACACATCTTCACTTATCCAACTTCTCATTTGAGCAATCTCTGATTCATATTGATCTGGATCTGGTGTTTCTAATATCTTAGGAATACTAATTAAAGATTTGTTTCTTACAATATATCTAAAGCAATCAATACCAATCATTCCTTTACCAAGCGATTCATGTCTATCTATATGCGCATTAAGCATCTTCTTTGAATCATTAAAATGAATAACTTTTAAATATTTCATACCTACTACTTTTTCAAAAAGATCAAACGTTTGTTCGCACGCCTTTGTCGTACGCAAATCATATCCTGCCGAAAAAATATGACAGGTGTCAATAGTAACGCCAATACGATCCTTATTTTTTACTTTATTTATTATAGCGGTAATCTCTTCGAATGAACTACCAACTTCACTGCCAGAACCCGCCATTGTTTCAAGAGACACAACAACTTTTGCATCTTTCGTCTCTTCAAAAGCCTGATTAACTCCTTCTGCAACAAACTTTAATGCTTGCTCTCTACAGCCTTTTAACGCTGACCCTGGATGCAAAACTAAATATGGAATATCGAGCAATGCACATCGCTCAATCTCCACAATTAAACCCTTAATAGACTTTTCACGCATGTCAGGACAAGTAGAAGCTAAATTTATAAGATAGCTTGCATGCACAACAACAGTTCTTATTTGAGATTTTTTTAGCTGAATTTTAAAGTTCTCTCGCTCTTTTTCTCCAATTTTTTTTGCATACCACTGCCGATTACTCTTAGTAAAAATCTGCATTGCTGTTGCATTTATAGCTTCTGCATTTACTACAGCTTGCGCGAAACCCTTTCCTATAGAAATATGTGCGCCAACAACATCCTTCATTATTCTTCTCTGCATCACCTTAAGACCCAACCTCAATATATAAACTAAAAATAAATCCATACTACCTTTTCTATCTTTTTTTACATTGACAAACAAGGCTAAACAAGTAAAATTTAAATTAAAAATCCATAAAAAGATATTATTTAAATCCTTTATTGCCCTATTAATTAAAAACAATATCAACAGAAAGTTATCATGATTACTATTCAGCACTTAATTTTACTAGCAATTACTTTTTTAACATCAAATAATTATTCGCATGCCCAAGAAAACACAAAAATTTCTTTAGAAGAAGAATTGCCAAATCAGATCGATGTATTTAAAGAGAATATGCTATCAAGCAGTGATATTGAGCAAGATTTCAACTCAGATCTATTAGATATAGAAGAAGATTTCATATTAAACAATTATGAAGATAACGACGACGCTCAGCCTTCTGAATTCAACAGTGACATTAAAACTGAAAATAATGATGATGATGATGATGACAACGTCGACTTAAGCTCTAAAGAAAACAGCTCTATTAATACATTAGAAAAAGATGAGTTTAACAATAGGCCAGAATCTTTGGGCTTTAGAGGCACTGATCCAGTAAAAACAATTCTACCCAACTATAAAAAAATATTTTACCAAAAAGAAGACATGGCTGTCTCTTGGTTTGGCTCATACAGAGCAGAAAGCTTTCTTAGCAGAAATGCCTCTCTACTTAATAGCTGCAATGTCTTTGACCGCCTCTACTGGTCTCGCCATATTCTTGATATGGGTTTTAACATGGAATATGGTGAAGGAACTTATGGAGAAAAAGTATTTGAAATTAATATGAACTGGCGTAGTCGAGCTCGCTGGGGAAATCCTACAATTTTTAGCACAACACAAACAAGAACTAGAGCCCTTGATGAAATCGGAAGAAATCATAGTCATGGCATTTCAAGAATGATTCCATGGCTCAGAGAAATATGGTTTGAGTTTGATATTTCAAAAGCATTAGATTTAACTTTTATGACTAAGCCTAAGTTCAAACTTGGCGCATTTCCATTCTTAGTTGGTCGTGGGATTGCACTTGGTGCTGCCTATTCTGTTGGTCCAGAATTTCTTGGGTTTTATACTGACTATGCTATTGATCAATTTGCATTTGCCGTAAATGTTTCAGATTCATTTTTAGATGAGAAACTTGATTTTGATTTCTATGTAGCAATACTAAAGTCAAATGCTGGAGGGCTATCTGATACTGGAGCATTAATCAACACACAAAAATTTGGTTATCGCTCATGCCCTGAACGTGGTCCATTTAAAGTAAATCTTGCAGTAGCATCTCGTATAAAGTGGCATGTATTTAATACTCCTGAAATTGGTGCTTTAGACATTGAGCCATACTTTATGTTTAACCATGACCCTGAACAAAGAGTAGAGTTCACTGCAGACGCTGAAAGTAAACTTTTCACCCTTGGATTTGCAACTGAATATGTTGGCAATCAGTTTGAGTTTGGCTTTGACTATGCTAGCAACATGGGCCGTCAAAAAGTCTTTGGTTGGGATAGGAATCAAAATGCTATTGAAAACAGAAACGGCAGCCCAACTATTGTCAGCTCTCATGTAATTGCAAATGTTAACCCTTTAAATCCTGTTAACGCTACCAACGAGACTATTAGCAATATTAGTAAGTACAGAGCAATTAACTCAAAAGTAACTATTAACGATCAACTAGAAATAAAGCCGTATGGAACTGAAGCTCAAGCACTTATTGATACAGCTAATACTGGTGAAGAGTTTAACGGAAAACCATTAGGCGTTATAGAAAATTATTCTGCATCAGTTCATGCACCTGTTGGAAACACAGAACTTCAAGATACTCTCTTTAATTCCAAAAGCAGATTCCGCAATAGCTATATCAATCGCTATGAAGGTTGGATGATTGTAGGCGATGCTGCTTGGTGGCCAGTAGAAAAAACATTACGTCTTGCAATTACTTCTGGTATAAGCTCTGGAGACTCTAATCCAAATGAAGAAAATTTTGATGGGTCTTATGGTGGATTTATTCCACTCCAAGAATATTACTATGGAAAGCGCGTTCGAAGTGTTTTCTTTTTAGGATCTGGTAGTCGATTCAATCGCCCCTTATCACAACCACGTAACAACCTACAAGCACCATCACGATTTGCAAGCGTTGTTAATAACTTTAGTAACGTTGCTCTTTTGGGTGGTGGTATTTTATGGCAACCAGAAACAGAGAAAACTTTTTCTGTTAATACCAACACTATTGCTTATTGGCAACCGTATCCAGGAAGAAGGTTTGACCCTATTGCCAATAAAGATTTAGAAGAACTTTCTGATCCATATCTTGGTCTTGAAATAAATACCTTTTTAGAATATTACTTATTCAAGAATACAAAGCTTTACTTAGTAACTTCAGCATTTATTCCAGGTATTCACTTTACCCAAATAAAAGGACGTCCTATAAATCCTGAACAAGAAGAAAGACTTAATAGGTTTAATCGAACAAGCATTAAAGGACTACCAATACCAAATATTGGTGATGATGCTGGCTTTACATTCAACGTTGGGCTAGATATTAAATTCTAAAAAGACTTTTCTATTGCAATCATTGAATAAAAATAATAAAGAAGGCGTACTTAAAATGTACGCCTTCTTTATTATTTTTATATATATTTTTTTATTTTAACATAAAGAATTTTTTATAGTGCTTTAACTCTTCTATTGATTCTTTAATATCATCCAAGGCACGATGATTTTTGGCCTTAGCAGCAAAAGGTGCATCTTTTTGCCCCCATGACTGGAGTGCAATTTTAAATGAGCTCACATCAAGAATTCGATAATGTAAATAACTAGTAATGTCTGGCATATATTTCTGCAAAAAAGCTTTGTCTTGCCATACAGAGTTTCCTGCAAGATATGCTTCACGACAACCAGCATGTTTTTTAATAGAAGACAATAACCGTTGCGCTACCTCAGGTACTCGTATAGTTGCTTTTTCTACTGCATCAATTAAGCCAGATTTTTTATGCATATTTTTAACAATTGGCTGCATTTCTGGCAGTTCATTTTTTTTATAATGGATTATGAACGGCGGCAACGACTCTTGTATCACAAGCATATGATCAGTAATAATCATTGCAGCTTCAAGAATCACATCTTTTTTAGGATCAAGGCCGGTCATTTCTAAGTCGATCCACACAAATATCGGCTTTTTTTTCATAGTAAATTCCATATAAAATTATCAATTTATTTTACTTTTTCTACTAGTTACTGCAACCATTGTATAAAACAAAGAAGAATGGATAAAGAAAAATAGCCCTTAAAAAAAAGAAATATACATTTTAACTATAAATAAATAACCAATAACTAATCATTGATGCAAAAAAATTACTTAAAAAACTCATAATGAAAAATCGATTCACCGTAAGCTTTTCGTAATACCAAGAACAAAAAGAAAAAAGTATTGTTTGTAAAAAGGTGTACAAAAAACCTAAAGAAAAACATACAACAGAGGGTAAAGCAAAGCTTGTTTTATACACAATGCTATCACCGAATCCCAATCCTATGGATAATGCCATCCCACCAAAAAGTAGAAAGGCGCCTACTTGGGTAAACAAAGAAATAAAAACAACTGAAATAATACGTAAATTAGTGCCTACTCTCAACAAAAAAAGTAATCCAAAAAAAGCAATAAATAAATGACACTTACCCCGAAGAAGCACATAAAACCATTCATCAATAATGAAATTAATAATGATATCTCTTAAGTACATATTTTTCTCCTGTATAACAAATATAGAACTATAAATAAACTATACTTAAGTTACATGCACTTTCTAAAGATATCGATCACTTTCTAACGGCACCATTTCATTTTTTAGTATATTGACTACACTGTACTAAAAACTCTTCAAAAAAAGGATTCTTATGCATTACTTATTACTTATGCTACTATTGCTTTCATCTCCAATCGCCCTTGCTAAAGAGCCTAAGATAAAGATGCCTACTGTTTCTTTTTTTTCAACCCTCTATGTCGGCGGCAATCATAGTAATAGCAATGCCCAAAATGCAGCTGAAAGTAATGCTAATCTCGAAAACACCACTACTAGCTCTATGATGACAGATATTGCCCAGAGACTCCACTCTATCAATTTCCAATCAGGACTCGAAAGTTCTAAAGGTTGGCTTCAAAGTGGGTGGCCACATATTGTTTTTGTATTCATAGTAACCAGTTATGGATATGCTATCCATCAATTAAATAACGGGGTTAATTACATTAATGATGAATTAAAGTGGGCCAAATGGAAGGAAAATGCTTCATTTGATGAACTTACTGCTACCGGCATAGAAAACTTAAGCAAAGAACTTATTTTTGAAATTCAAATGAACTATCCAGATAATGATAATCCTGGAGATTTTAATTCTCCATTGATCACATTTCAAAATGAACTAAAAAAAGAGTTCACACTTCTAAGAAAGTACCAAAAAATATACGCTTTTGTTAATAAGGCACACTTACTTTTCGCTGTACCATTCAGCTGTGAATCACTAAAGCAAATTCCACTTTATCAAGCACGCCTAAAGTTTGTAAAAAAAACATACGAATACTTTGTTGCTTGTAGAGCAATAAACAGATAATTAAATGTATACTTTGCGATTAAAGGGATAAAAGTATAAATGATATACTTTTTATATATCATTATTATATTTATTACAATGATTCTTTATTTTCTAAATATACCGTTAAAAACATATCTTCATTGCTTGTGCTTTCGCAAGGATCTTTGACTAAGTTCATAAAGCAATTTAGAGGGAAGCAACAAAAAAACATAACCTCTCTAACAAGGTCACTAAATATGCTTGGCTTTTTATGCAAGGGCAGATAAAGCCTGTCTTGATCATCAACCGCAAAACAACCATCCTGAGAAAAACTACTAAAACTGATCAATGCTTTCGGTGAAATTAATAAAAACATTAAAAGAATACCTAATGCTCTTTTTTTTACTTTCATGTGTTATTCCTTTAAATACTATATGTTATTGCGCACTATATTAAATTACTAGATGCTTCCACTATTGCCAGCAGAGCTTCCCATACTTGATAATAAATATTTAACTTCATCGTCACCAAATCGAATACCCGCACCAAAAAATGCATTAGCATTCTTTTTACTGACAAAGTCATCTGCACCAAATGTTAAATAGATAGTATCCATAATAAATACTCGATTAATCCATTTTAAATGTGGCCTACGATCATCAATTCTATTCCAACCATAAAAATCAAATCCTTCTAAGGTTGTTATCCAACGAAGCTTATCTGTTGGGAATGGAATATCAAAGTCTATTCCTGCACCACCAGTACCATCAAATAAACCAAATCGCAAAGAAAGGCTACCAAAGGATTTACCAAACTGCAAACCAAGACGGAACTGATTCCTATTTATTATTGTTTTTTTACGCCGCAACGTTAACCACAGCTTTGCAAAGTCTGGCAACTCTAGATTACTCGTATCAATAAGCTTGTCGTCTTTAGGATCATAATAATCAAAAATTCTCTCTGTTCTAGAAACAAAGCCTTTTTGAGAGTTTACTATCTGCGCCATATAAAAATAATCTATTCTTGGATACACTCGCATTTCAAGGTAACCCTTAGTGTTTTCAAATTCATAATTTTCAGCAGGGCGATACATCGTTTCAAAATGTGGATCAAAAACAATATGTACCATATCAATCTTGGAAACATAGTTCTTCAAGCCCAAAATTGCTCCGCGGACATCTCGAGATACTTCTTCATCATGAATAAGCTTACCCAGCAATCCAGAGCCATTTTCTAGTTTTTCTAGCACATTATAACCAGAAGAAATACCTTTTTTTGCACCTTGAACTGCTTCTGTAACTTCAGGGAAAAGATCTATCTCTAATTTCTTAGAAACACCTGCAATATGAGTTGTTGCTTTTTGCATATTATTCATCATAGATTGCAGTGAATTTTGTCCTTCTTGAGTGCCGATAGTATTAGCTAAATTTTTTGTGATTTTTTCCACATTATCTGCTATGCCCTTAAAGGACTTTATTAAATCGTCTGCTGAACTTGCTTCAATATTTCTTTTTACAATGCGAGCATTAGGCAGAAGCTTTGGAAGTGAATCTGTACCAGTAAAAATTTCAATATACTTTGACCCAAGAATGCTATCTTGTTTAATCTCAGCATATGCATCCTCATAAAGTGGATAGTCATTATGAACACACACAAATAAACATGCGTTATTATCCTTGCCAGAAGGAAGACCAATGCTATCTATCCAACCAACTTTTACGCCCGATATTTTTACATCTGCTTTACGTGAAACGCCTGCAGCATCCCTAAAGCAAACTGTATAATTTGTGTATTTTTCTTTATTAAAGCGAAATGCTCCGATATGAAATCCCATATAAGCAAGTATCGCTATAGCAATTAATACAAATAAACCAACTTTGGTTTCTAACTTCCCGTGCAATTAAATCCCTTTTGATGATCAAAGCCAATATAGTTTTTTGATGGTAAAACAGATACTATTTTTGTTTTTTTTCTGCTCTACAGCTCGCTCTACAAAAGCGCAAAGCTTTTGAGTAACTCCTGCATAGGTTCCTTCAGAAACAACAGAAAACATTCTTGGTGAAAACTTGGCTTCTATCAAAGAAGTTATACCAGAACTTAACTTATTATATTCTTTTTTATACCTAGGTGCTAATAATTGATCCCATTTTTTTGCCCAATCAGTGGAAAGGGTAAACTGTTTTAATAATTTTTTTATTTTTTCTTTACTCTCTTTTCTTTTTTCTGATGCAACAGGCAAAATGCGCTGCATTCCAAAAATAGCTCGTATCCCATCTGACAACAGCCAAGGATTAATAATATCATTTTCCTTCGCTACTGTAAAAACATCCATTAAAAAAACTCGCGCTGCACCTGACTTTTCTTTTTCTTTTTGTTCTCTTTGTGGCTCATAACAAAGATAATCAACAAGGGGTGCAAATTCTGGGATCCGTAGCAACTCACTAACATCTTCAAGAGGTTGTGTTCTTTTTTTTAGGAATTTCTCTAATGACTTAAAAAGATTTTTTGCGGTTGACTGCTTTTCTAAAAAAGTCAGTACTTCTTTTAAAAGCTCTTTTTTCGACTGTTTTTTTATTGCAGGCTTTCCGTCAGGAGCTACCAGAGAGCCTTTCTCACTAACTGATCCAACAGGATCTAGCTTAGCTTTTTCTCCAATAGTTGACTCTTTTTTTTGTGCAGATTGCTCTTCTTTAAACTGATGTTTATCAAAGTCATATAAAGAATTTATATTTATTTTTCCGGACTCCGCGGTAATACAAAAAGAAATAGATCCTTCTACGCCATCTATTTTTTTTCTAAGTCGAATATCTTGCCATTGTCCTAAAATAGGTAACAGCTCTTCCATCAAGGCTTGAGCCATAGCCTTTTCATCATTTGCTTGCCCAGAGTTATCTATTTTTTCTTTTGCTAATTTTTCGTCTTTTTTTTCTACAGGCTTTTTACCCAAAACGCTCATTGCGGCCTGAATACCTCCAAGTGCTAACTGCTGAGCTTTTTCTTTATGCAGTGTAGCTTTAATATAAGGCAAAACCAACATCGACCTATACACAATAAACGTTGTTACGGTAACAATTAGGCTGATCATGATCATAGTAAGCAAAAGAGCAAATCCTTTTTTTCTTACGTTATTTTTTTTCATGAAACCTCTATTGCTGCCAAAGGATTTTCCTCGGGGTTAAATCCAATATTAATCAAATTAGCAAGCATACTATTTTCATTTTTATTATCATTTTTTTTCTTATCACCTTGCGATACAAAAGCTTCTTTTAGACTACTTGCTTTGCTGTCTTTTTTTTGTGGCGCTACAGCAGGTTCTTTTTGAGGTTTTTCCTTCGGTGCTTTCCAGTATATTGGCACGCTAAATTTATAGTTCTTTAAACGTACTTTTTCACGGTGCCACAAAGCGATTTCAATTTCTATATAAGAAGGAACTAGAACCTTGTTACGAATATCTTTTTCTTTTTCTGTATCGACAACCCAATCATCATATTTTTTTATTACCTTCTCTTTCTTTTCTTTGCTTGCTACTGAGCTCGATGACTCTTCTAAGGAATTTTTTTCTTCTTCTGCTATAACAACAAACTTCATTTTCATATGCTTAATACCTGAAATCAATTCGTATTCTTCTTTCTTTTTCTTTTCGTCAGAAAATAATGTTTGTCTTTTTAGCATATATGATATTTGGCCACTTTGCTTTTCTGGCTCAAGAATGTATACAACCTCTTCTTGCAAAGGTTTAATGTTACGCGCATTTACTGCACCATAAAGGGCAAGCGGATTGTTCGTTGTAAACTGTATTTTTTTGATATTATTTTTATCATCTTTTGCAGCAAAAAAAGCTCGCTTTTTTTTTGCTGTGCTATCAATTTCAGCTTCTTTTTTTTGATTTTTTTCTGCATTTATATCGTTATTTTTTTTATCACTTTTTTTGCTATCTAAAAACTCTGCTGGCGCATATATTCCTGTCAAATCTCTTTTAAGTTGTCTTTGTACCAGCAAAAATTTCATTTCTAAGTCACTCGTTCTTTCAATTATTTCAGCAACTTTTTGTGATTGAAATAGGCTAGTATAAAGCAATGTTCCAATAATTGAAATCATAGCCAACGCAACTAGCAGATCAAGCAATGTCATACCCTTAGCTTTCATGTAGACTCTTCCTCTTGATCAGCTGGATTCTTATAATACAACTGCACTATTTCTTCGGTCTTCCAATCATAACCATCTTTCCATCGCATGTGTACAACCTCTAAAACAATATTCTCATACGGTGCTAAAGCAGATCCTTTTGCTATTTTTTTTTCTTTATAAGTAAGTTGAACATTTTTCATAACATTCAAATTTTTCTTTGCTTCACTTTTTCTTGTTAATCTGTTTTTCTCTTTTTGATAAAGATATTCTTGTGCTGAAAAAAATCGCTGTACTGCTGCTACCTCTTGCAAAACACGACTTAACATTCTTTTTTGCGTCATAAATACTGGTGAAAGAATTATACCAATAACACCAAGTGCAATCAGCACTTCTAGTGAAGCAAATCCACTACTTCTTACTTTTAAAATATCGCTGCTCCTTAAACTGCGTATTAAAAGGATTCAGTTCTAAATCAAACAAATGGCTCTGGCGCTTACTTTTAGTATTATCTTGCTGCATAATCACAAGTTTTACATTTTGCGAAAGACCGTTAGGCATAACAAAAACCCAACTCTTTTCTAGTCCACTGCCACGAGTATTTGCAACTTCATCATGCCCTTCAATAAAAAAATGTTTTATAAGAAATGTTTCTGGCCATTCAATATTTTTAAAAACATAGTTATTAATGATAGGAACAAATGCTTGCTTATCAAGCGGCACTTTTACCAAAGAGCTACCTTCTGTTTTTTTTGCACGCTCAGCAGTTACTATCTTTTTCTTAAAATCAAAAACTACCCGATGTGGCACCTGTGTAGTCATCGCTGAATACCAAGCAGATGCCATAAATTTATTAAGCTGCACCACAAAAGCTTTGCGCTCACTTGCAGGGTTTTGACGTTTAAATAAACGAGCGCCAACAATGCTGCTAAGAAATGCTATAATGCTTAAAGCTAATAACAGTTCAAGCAGTGAGAATCCTTTTTTATTTAAGCTTCCACACATTCATCCACTCAGATTTTGGTGCCTTTTTGCCTTTTGGCCCGTATGAATGCAACTCATAAGGATTATCAGCATCTGGCGTTAAGCGATACTTAAATTCACGTCCCCATCCATCTTTCGGCACTTCATTAAGATGCTTATTCCAATTAGAAGCTATTTCTTCATCCTTTGGCATAACAGCTAAATCTTTTAGTTTTTCAGGGTATTGGCCAACATCACTACGGAACAACTCAACTGACTGTTGTATGTTTTTCATAGAAAGAGCGGTAGCAGCCTTATCAGCTGCTTTTTTTCTATTTAAAATAATTGGCACTGTTGCTGCAATAATCATTGCCATAATAGCCAATGCCATTAAAATTTCAAGGAAAGAAAATCCTGGGACACGTTTTTGCATTATCATATAATCACCCTTATACACTTATATCGCCCATGTCCATCATAGGCTTTGCAATTGAAATTACAATAAATCCGACTACCAATGCCATAAATAACTTAATAACTGGATCTAATGTTGCTGTTAATTTTTTTGCTGTTTCATCTAAATCTTTTTCATAATTATCTGCTATAGTAAGCAACATTTCATCAAGCTTACCACTTTCTTCACCAGTATTGATCAAGTATATCGCTATGGGAGGAAAAAATCCTGTTTCTTTTAAATAATGTGCAATTTTACCTTGCTTTACAATCTTGTCTCGCGCTTGAGACAACACTTCTGACAGTATGCGATTGTTCACAATTTTTATAACAATATCCAAAGCTGGTGCCAAGCTGACTCCTGCAGAAAGTAACATGCTTAATGTTCTACAAAATTGCACTACCGTTCCAAGCTTGGAAAAATCTTTAACAATTGGAACTTTTAATTTAAGCTGATCTATTTTTAGTGCTCCGGCTTTAGTAGACAAAAGATATCTTACCAAAAGACCGAGTGCTGCAAAAATTACTATTAAAAAAATATAATAGTTACGAGCTGCATATGAAATAGAAATTAAAAGTTGCGTATTCCAATCAAGCGGCTTACCTTGAGCCATAAAAATTTTTGTTAACTCTGGCACAACATTAATCAGCAAGAACATTGTCACTAAAGTGACACCTACCAATTGAATAATTGGCCCTCTTGTAGCATCTGCAATTTTTGACTTTAATGCTTCTTTTTTTTCAATGTCTTCAGTTAGTCGCTCTAAAATAGTATCTAATTTACCACTTGCTTCGCCAGCACGCACTAATTGTATATAAATAGAATCAAAAGCACTTGGATATTGAGCAAGAGAATCTGCAAGAGATTGCCCCTCTTTTAAATCATCTTTTACGGTAACTAAAATTGTTTCTAATTGGCCAGTAAAATATCCTGATAAAATCTCAAATGCTTGTAGTAATGGCACTCCTGCTCGCAAAAGAACTGCTAGTTGCTTAGTAAAAAGAATAATATCTTTTGTTTTTACTTGACCACTAAAAATTCTTTTAAAAAAAGATTGTTTATGTGCATGACTTGCAGTAGTAATTTCTATCGGATACATACCTTTATTTACCAACTGCTGCTTAACTGTTTCTGCAGAAGATGAATCAATATATCCAGAACTTTTTTTACCATCTTTACTAAGTGCTTCATAAAAATATAATGCCATCTGCTTTATTCCTTGCACACAAAATCTATTTTGCTTAATGCAACTATTTCATATAGTTATAAACGATATAAATAATACTAACATAGAATCAAACAAGTATAAAAGAAGCGATGCTTTTTAAGCTACCAAAGAAATTTTATGCAGCTTTTTTTGCAATCTCACAATTGACCATAGAGATTAACCTATTATAAAAAAAATTACACTTTTCATCTTCACCTTGGCTCCATTGCATTACAACTTCTTGTTTTAGCATTTCCAAGAAACTTATATTTAAATTTTTAAGCGATTCTTCTATTGTAAATTTAGTTATTCCCTTGCGACTAAGCAAATACCAATTAGATATATATTTCCTAACCATCCTTCTTTCAATCTCAAAATCAATCACAGGGATCAATGTACTACAAAAAAAATTATACTTTTCAGCTTGACTGTATTTCCTCAAAAGTTCCTTTTTTAACAACTCCAAAGAACACATATTTAAAACGCAAAGAGATTTTTCTATTGTGACTATAGTCAACCCTTGACTACTAAGCGAGTACAAATTAAATATATATTCCCTAACCATCCTTCTTTCAATCTCGAAATTAATCATAGAGCTCAATGTATCACAAAAAGAACTATACTTTTCATCTTGATTGTATTGCTGCAAAAGCTCCTCTTTTAAGAACCTTAGAGAACCCTCACTTAAATCTTCAAGCGACTCTTTTATTGCAGTTTCAGTGCTTTTTTGATTACCAAGCATGTATAAATTAAATATACATTCTCCCACTAACGGTACAGAGTGTATATTAGACATATACTCTCTAACTAACTTTCTTTCAAGCTCAAAATCAACTACAGGACTTAAGTCATTACAAAAAGAATTATACTCTTCATCCTGACTGCATCTGCCTACAAGCCGCTTTCCTAACAACTTTAAAGAGTTTATATCTAAAACTTTTACAGAAGACTGAACTGAAACAACATCAGTTTTTTCTTGGCTACTCAGTGAGTATAAACCAGATATATATTGCTCAGCATTAAATTTTTTCACCCCTGTATCCATGCAAATAACGGCCCATTCTTCTTCAAAAAGAACTTGTAGTTTACAGTCTTCTTGCAAAGAATAATCATTATTTGCTGCTTGTACTAAAAAAACATTATACAAAGCCGTTACTACTATTAAAAATTTTAATTTTTTTTGCACATTAATCTCTTGTATTTAAATAATTATTAGAAGAAGAACTGTTATTTTTTAGCTAGCGATACATATTTTTGCTATATAATAAAAAAACGGAATGCCAAAAATTAAATTAAATGGCAGTGTAATACACAGCGCGAGTGGCAAATAAACAGCTTTTTTTGCTTGCGGTGCTTGCGTATGCATAATAGCTGGTACGGCAATATATGAAGCACTTGCAATAAGAACTGCAAAAAGTAGCGCTGTACCTACTGAAACTGAACAGGCATAGGCAATGGCAATACCGCCTAGACCAGTTATTATTGGCACATATATTCCAAACAAAATTAATGGCAACTTTAAAGATTGTAAATGCTCTCTTTGATTTGCAATGCTTATTCCAATATCAACCATAAAAATCACCAACATGCTATTAAAGGGCTGCAAAAAAACATTAATAAACTGACTGTCAGCATGATTGCGCAAAAAAATACCGACTAAAAAACCTAAAAAAATAAAGCTAATTTTAGGTGATGAAAAAATATCAAATACAATTTTCATAAATGATTGTATATAGCTCCCTACTTTAGAGTTTTGTAATTTTAGTAAAAACAAACCACTAAATATTGCCGGAAGCTCCATCATGCCCGCAAGAGCCGTCATAAAGGTACTATATTGCACACTATTTTGCTGCAAAAAAGAAAGCGCTGTTACAAAAGTAACAATACTAATAGAACCAAACTGAGATGCCACTACAGTTCGCGTTTCAATATCAAGACTAGCAACTCTTGGCAGTATAAAAAAATAAAAAAATGGCTGTAAAAAACCTATCAAAAGCCCTATAGCTGCTAACATAGTTAATGGCGGAGTGCAAACGCGATCTACGCCCAAACAAAGACCACCTTTTAAACCAATAGAAAAAACAAGATACAACGCAACTAAAAAGCTTATTTTACGAGGAATAACAAAATTACTTAGCGTTCCAAAAATACATCCTACAACCAAACTAATAATTGCTGGATTAGCAAAACATTGAACAAAAAGAGCACTATTCATAAACCTTAACCCATTTCGATTGTTAATTTATTATTTACACTGTTTTTTAGCAATAAAAAGAATGTGATCAAACGGCCCTTGATTTTGATAACCAGATTGAACAATTATTTCTTTAAAACCTGCATCTCTCAAGAGTATAATAAACTCTTGCGCAGAATACCATCGAACCGTTGTTTGATAACTTCCAAGTAACCTCTCTCCCTGCTTGATCTGATACGAATGATAATACAACTGCGCTAAGGGGTCATGAATAGACTTTTCATATAACAATACCTGCTTTTTATCTTTTTCACCTTGAGAAATCAACCGCCATTCAGATGAGTTTTCTGGGGCATATAGCCATGGCAAGCTACAGCTTATTATGCAAGTTCCTTTTTCAGCCAAACTATCATATATATTTTTTAGCGCTGCCATTGCTTTTTTATAATCAACAATATGTTGGAATGTTTCTCCTGCACTAAAAATAAAGTTATATTTATTAGATTTTTTAAATTCTTCAATCGCAGATAAATACACTTCAGTTTTTAACTTGAGGGTTAGCATCTTTTTTTTACATTGCTCTAACATGCTTGAAGAATAATCAAGCCCTTCAATATCATAATTTCTTTGCAATAGCGGGATAAGCAAGCGCCCTGTTCCGCAGCCAACTTCCAAAGATTTTTTGTTTGGAATTATATAGCTTGCATAAAAATCAAGTTCATTTTTTTTTGAATTACTATGCCAAAAATCATAGTATTTTTCATAATTATTAATTAATTTTCCTTGAAACTTCAACTTGATTTTACTACTTAGTATCTAAAAAAAAAGGCTTAATTCAATCTAAAGCTCTTTTTTTAGATACTAAGTAACACATAAAACTAATAAATCAGATGCTTAAAACTTAAAAGACTATAAGCTTTAAGGTGAAGTTACTAATTTTTATTGCGGTGAGGGTGAAACTTTTTCTGTATCACAAAAATTTTCCTGTAAAGATTCGTCAAATGATTCTGCTTTAAAGCTTTCGGCATTTAATAATTTTTCATATCGGGATAAAACATTCTTAAACTTATCTCTTTGCTCTTGCATTTCTTGATGCTTAATATTTAATGCTTGTAGCTGCATCAAGGAATTCTCTATATTCTCTTCACTTAATGCAGTAAATGCTGACATTGCTACTTTAGTATTATTTATATTATTTCTAAGAACTCGCACCTGCTTGTTTAAACTGCCCAGCTCTAGCCTTAGTTGTGATAAAACATCTTCATTTTCTTTCCTTAAAACGTCTTGTCTATTGCTATTATTTTGACAATTTATAAGATCCGCCTCTATCTCTGCAAAGCGTTTTTCTACCCAATTAAGTAATTTTTTCCTGCTTTCATCATTGGCAACTTGCTCAGCTATTTGCCTATTCACTTCCTGCGCTTTATCCTTATACCAAATAGCTAAATCAGTCGACTCTTGATTTATTTTTTCAAGCCAGGATCCAATCGTTTTATGATTAGCAAATTGCTTGTTACCTTTTAAAAAAACTACTGGTGCACCCAATACTATAAGCAATGACAAAGCATTTTTTTTTATATTCTTCATGCTTAAAACCCTTTTATATATTAAATAAAATATTAATAACCCAATGCTTTTTGCTCATTTGCATAATCTGCATTTATACCAACATTGTATGCTTCTACTGCTGCAGTTAACTCATTAACTTTTTCTTGGAATCGAACTCTTACTGCAATCATTTCATCGTGCTTTTCCTGCACAGAGTCTAAGCGAACTTTTAATTCTGCAGCTTCTCCAATATGAGTAGCTGATAGCTCATCATATTCAGCTTTAATTACAACCAATTCATTTTGTAAAGATAAAATTTCTAAACTGCTTATCTCTACATTTTGATTTAAAACAGCAATTTTCCCTTTTAATTTAGCAATTTGATCTTTTTTCCTCTGCACTAGGGCACTACACTGCTGAACCGACTCTTCTCTTTTAGCTTTAGTGCTTAAAATACATTTCATAGATTTTCTATGACGATCTCTACCCTCAGCTACTGTTCCTTTTAAATTGTCTAGCTTTTCTAACATACCTTGAAAAAATTCTTGCTCTTCATTAAAAACTATTATTGCTCTGTCCAAATGCTCATTAATTTTAGCAAGATTCACAAACACACTATCCTCGACTACAGTTGCACTTAAGTTAACCATAGAAACCACTACTAAAACTAAACCTAATCTTAACTTCATATATAACTCCTTTATAAAAAAAAATCTCTACTAAAGCGCTAAATTTTGCAATCCTTCTTGGTTTATTATTCAATAAATATACCACTAACAATTCTACTACTTTTTGAACACTAGATCGATATAGTTTCCCAATGCAAGCTTTTCCAGAAAGATACTACCAGAGACCATCCCATTGCCTTGCTTGCTTAAACTAAGCTCATATGGGCAATAACAATTAACAAAATAAACCATTACAAGGTACTCATAATTTTCTTTAATAAAAAAACTCTTTTTCAATGTCAGCAACTATAGTCAAAAAGCACCCCCAAGGATCTTTAGTTTATTTTTAATAGCATGAATATCAAATTGCTTTTACTTTAAGACTACTTAAAAATAATATTTATATTTTTATAATGCTTATAATAGAAGTTCTATATTTTATTTTTCAATTAATTATATTTACAGGGTTTTATTGCTTTATTATATATATATATTTTTTATAAAAATCATAATGGCTTTTGATTTTTATAAAAAATATAACTCCCTACTATAAATTTATTACTTGATATTTTTAGAAAAAAGGACATAATCTTAGGTAATTAAAATAAAACAATTGATTTTATTAATAACAATAATCAAAAAAATAAAAGGATGAAATAATGCGTTAACCATATCGTTTTTTTTGTATTAAGCATAAGTTCTACTAACCACAGAATAAATGTTTTTTATCATTCAACAAAAAAAACCTATTTATTCTCAAAATTAAGCATTGCATAGTAAAAAGGAAACCAAACATGTTTGAGAAACCAGCCAAACAATATCCAATGAAAAACTTCTTTTATATTTTAATATTTATTAATTCAATAGCATCACACAACTCAGACTCAAACCATTGCATTGAAACTGAGGCAGAGTTTCACCTCTTTTCTCACTCAAATCACAGTAAGAAAAAACAATCAATTTTATTATCAAAATAAAAGAAAAGCCGCGACCTTTGATCATAGGGTCGCGGCTTTTCTTTTAATAAATAAAATTTATTTTAAATATTTTTTAATTAATTCTTGCAACACTTTTGGATCAGCATTTCCCTTTGTTTTTTGCATTGCTTGTCCCACAAAGAATCCAAAGAGTTTTTGCTTACCATTTTTAAATTGCTCTACTTGATTAGGATTTTTTGCAATAATTTCTTGTATTATTTTTTCTAAATCTTCCATAGATCCAATCTGCTGCAAGCCCATTTGCTCTATTAGCGCTGCAGGCTCTCCACCAGACTCTGCAATAGCTAAAAATATTTGGCTTGCTGCATTATTATTAATTTTGTTTTGGTCCAACAAATCTACTATTTGTGCAATTTTTTGTGGCGTTACCCTACAGGAAAACAAACTAATCTTAAATTCTTTAACATAGGCCATTAAATCTCTTAAAATCCAATTAATAAGGCGCTTACTTTTAGTATGTTGTGCTGCTTTTTCAAAATATTGCACAAGAGCTAAATCATTAACAATAATGTCTGCTTGCTCTAACAATAAACCATAGTCATTAATTAACCGCTGTTGCTTGACCCTTGGAAGCTCTGGCATAGTTTTTTGCATTCGTGCAATCCACTCTTCGCTAACCACAATGCTTGGCAAATCGGGCTCAGAAAAATATCGATAATCTTGCGCATCTTCTTTACTACGCATTGAACGAGAAACATTCTTTTTTGTATCCCATAGCCTCGTTTCTTGATCAACAGGTTTTCCAGACTCTATAAGCTCTATTTGCCTTTGGATTTCATATTCAATAGCATCAGTAATAAACTTAAAAGAGTTAATATTTTTTAGTTCACAGCGAGTACCTAATTCTGGGTTATTTTTTTTGCGAACAGAAATATTAGTGTCTGCCCTAAAAGCGCCTTCTTGCATGTTTCCACTACAAATATTTAAATACTGCACAAGCGTGTGTATTGTTTTTAAATATGATTTAGCCTCATCTGTGCTCTCAATATCAGGATAGCTTACAATTTCAAGCAATGGCGTACCCGCTCTATTTAAATCAACAAAGCTTTCGTCTGATCCTGATGCGTGAATATTTTTTCCTGCATCTTCTTCGATATGGATGCGCGTTAAGCGAATTTTTTTTTCCGAGCCATCATCCAAACGAATATAAATAAATCCTTCAGTGCAAATAGGAATATCACCTTGTGTTGTTTGAAATCCTTTTGGCAAGTCTGGATAAAAATAATGCTTACGAGCAAAAGAACATAGCTTTGAAATAGAACAGTCGGTAGCCAATCCTGCAAGAATAGCATAGTCAACTGCTTTTTTATTAAGCACTGGTAAAACACCTGGATGACCTGCACAAATACTACAAATGTTACTATTAGGTTTTTCTGATTGCTCATGTGCACTAGCACAAAAAAGTTTACTTTTAGTTGTTAATTGTACATGAATTTCTATACCAATATTAACTGCATAGTCTTTATACTGGTCAAGTATAGATATATTTTTACGCATAAACTTTCCTCTTACAAAACTATTGTAAAATAGCTTTTAGCAATATCAATTTTTTTCTACTTTATATTGATCTCGCACTAAATTATTATCAATGGTAAGCGTAATACTCACGCTAAATTTCTTTTCTAATGTAAGGAGTGCATCATACTCAACTATAGAAATATAATCAAACATTTCTTGATATAAATAAACCATAATTGACTTATCTGAATGATAAAGTCCTTTTTTTAACTTTTCTTGTAATGACCGTAAAATTACATATGAATTTGTTGCAATAGATTTATTATATCCAAGGCCACTGCAACAAGCACAGTCTTTTGTGAGCTCTTGCTGTAAGGTTTTGCCCGATCGCTTGCGAGTCATTTGAACAATGCCAAACTCTGAAACACGCAAAACTACCGACTGAAACTTATCTTGCTCTTTAAGTGTTTTTTCAAAAGTTCTAAACAACTGCTGTCGATGAGTGTCTTTGCGCATATCGATAAAATCGATCACGATAAGCCCACCAATATTACGGATTTTTAATTGCCGTACAACTTCTACTGCAGCTTCAATGTTAGTAGTAAAAATAGTTTCATCTAGATTAGACTTTCCAATAAATTTACCAGTATTGACATCAATAACAGTCATTGCTTCAGTAGACTCTATAATTAGAGATCCGCCAGACTTTAAGTTAGCTTTTTTTTCTAGCGATTGCTCAATTTGCTTTTGAATACCATAATGATCAAAAATAGTTGTTGTACCGTCATACAGTCCAACAGAGTGTGAATATTCTGGTGCAAAAGTTTTTATAAAATTATAAAGATCTTTTTGATTTTGCTGATCATCGGTAATAATCCCCTCAACATCCTCGCCAAGATGATCTCGAACTACCTGAAAAGAAAGCTCAAAATCTTCATGCAGCTTTCTAACCTTTGTTGATGCTTTAAAATCTTTCTGTATGGTATTCCAAGTGCTCACTAAAAAATCTACATCTTGCTTTAGCTTTCTCTCATGTTGCTCTTGAGATGGGGTTCTTATAATAGCACCCATGCCTTCAGGCAAAAGATTCTTTACCACCTCTTTTAAGCGCTTTCGCTCATTAATATCTTCTATTTTTTTTGAAATACAAATGCGAGAAACATTGGGCATAAGAACAATAAATCTTCCTGGAATGGTAAAACATGTTTTAAGCTTAGCCCCTTTTTGACCCACAGGCTCTTTACTCACCTGCACCAAAACAGGATCACCTTCTTTAAAAATATCTTGAATGCTTAAAGATTTTGCCGTTTTAAAAGATGACTTTACGAGAGATGCATCTTCTTCTGGTTGTGCGGTTTCAGGGAATTTTTGCAATGCAAGATCATAATCAATTTCAGAAATATGTAAAAACCCTGCTCTTTCTTTCCCTATATCTACAAAAGCTGTTTGAATGCCAGGAAGAATTTTAGTAATCGTACCGCAAAAAAATGTGCGCTCAAGGATATCTCCGACATGGCTTTCAAAGTAGACATTTTCTAACTTTTCTTGCGACATAATTGCAATGCGAGTCTGCCATGGCGTATGATTTATAATAATTTTTTTCATTTATTGCCTAATGGTTGTACATTTAATAGTATTGACAGAAATTAAGCATACTATTTTTTTAGTATACCGTAGAATAAAAATAATAAGTAGAATAGCTGATGGTTTTATGATAAAATTTTTATTTTCAGATAAATAGATAGTTAAATAATATACTTTTTTGGAACATAAGGAAAATTATATGAAAAAATATAATGAGCTAAGCATAGGATTACTATTCACACTTCTTGCTACTTTACCTGGATGCGAATGGTGCGGCACAAGAAAAGCCCCAGAAAAAAAACCTAGAAATCTCCAACAAGAACTAGATACTAATGTCTTTGATGCAGAAGCAACATTGCAAAAGTTCTTTGAAGAAGATAGCTTAGTTTCAGAAGAAATTGATGCACAAGGACGCGAAACCGAAGTTAACAATGCTAGTGATGAAGAAGATTTGCAACAAGTTGAATTTGCATGCATCCCTTTTGAACCAGAAGCAACTACTCTTGCTGATGAACAAAAAGACTATCTTAAAAAACTCGCTCCTGTTGTGGCTCAAGAATTAGAAATCGATGCTCAAGGATTAGAAAGTAATGATGTATCAGCCAAGCTCATCATCATAAGTCATTACAACAAAACAGAAGGCACTGAAGATGCAGCTAACGCACAAAAACGTGCTGAATTAGTTCTATCATTACTCGTTAACGAAAAAATCTCAGAAGAAAAAATTCTAATAAAAACAGTTCCACAAGAAATCACTGCTGCTGATCAAAGTGAAGAAAACAAAGTTGTTGTTTATTTTGACTATAGCGAAGAAAACGCCCAAGAAGACAAGGACTCTGCTGAGTAATCTATATAGAAAGTTATAAATGATAAAAGAGACTTGATTGATTAGTCAGGTCTCTTTTATCATTTATAGCCTCTTTCAGACAAGACTCTAGCAAGTGTTTTTATTTTTTGCACCGATCATATGCCCAAAGAGAGACTGAAGCAACAATACACACTACAATTACACCCGCAGCGCATCCTGCATAAGCACTTAGATTGCTACTTACAATATCAATTCGCTCTTCAAGATTTTTTTTACCTTTGAACGATAGTTTTCTAATCCTGAGTTAAAGTCTTTCGCACTCAGAGTGTCTTTAAGTTAGATAGCTACTACAACTAAGAAAAACATCGAAAACCAATACGTTCTCATGCAAAAGCACTCCTTTGTTGACAGGCTGCTATTACTTTAATTATCCAATAATTTTTTTTATGATTGGCTCTATACTTTTTGTTGATTGCTTTTTTAGCACAGAATTTATATTATTTTTTATTTTTTGCAATAACGAAGGATTTATCAAAAGATTCTCAACTATGCGTGGCAAGTCTTGTAACTTTTTTAAAATAAAACCTGTTTGTTTTTCTTCTATAAATTCTTGGTGAGAAAGCTCCCATGAAACAACATACTCTGTTTGATCTGCAATCAGTGGAAGCCGACTATAAAGACCTTCTACTACAGAAATTGCGCCTGTTTTCCCTATCATAACATCTGATATAGCCATAAGATCTGAAACTCGATCTGTAAAACCTAGAATATGTGGGGTGATATTAGGTGGGAAATATAATGAATGTAGTTTTGGGATAATTTGATCGTTCTTGCCGGCGCACACAAAAAAATGTACCTTGCTTTTTATTTTTGCAATTTCTTTTGAAAAATCATATAAAGACTTGCTACCTTGTGCGCCCATCATAAGCAAAATTATTGGTGAATCATCTTGCACATTAAAATCTTTTTTTATCTGCTTAGCATCTTTTTTTTGATAAAATTCTTTGCGTAATGGATATTGAAATGAATAAATATTTTCTTCTTTTATTGATTTATAAGATTTTTTATTTTCTTTTAAAGACTTTCTTGATAATTCATTATCAAAAGGAAGAGCAATATGCACATAACTTTTTGCATCACTTTTCAATCTTAAGTCTTGTGTATAAAAAGCAACATTGAAATCAGGTGGCACAATGAGCAATGGTGTTTGAGTACGAGCACATGCCTTTGCAATAGCATTATTCACAATAGGAATTATTGATATAACCAAATCTGGATTTTCTTTTTCTATATATTCTACTGTTTGCGAAGTAAGAAATGGAGAAACTGCATAATAATACCAACGAGAAACTTCATAAGATCCCTGCAAAAAACTAAAAAAACCATTTTTTTGCCAGTGATTGTATAAATCTTCTCCTGTATAATATCCTAAAGTGCACCATGAAACTGGATCTACTTTATTGGCAATTTGCGGAAAATAAAGCGTTGAAACTACGTTATATTTTTCTTTAAGCTCGTTTGACAATGCTTTATTAACAGCAGTTTGACCGCCACCGCCATTGCTTGTAAAAATAAGGATTTTCTTTTTTTTACTTACTACATTATGCGGTTTTCTTTCTAGCTTCCAAGATCTTTTTGCTGCCTCATAAGATCCTTTTGCTATAAAAGTCACTACAGTTAATAAGAGCCAATACACTATTTTTTTCATTTTATAATAACCTTACAATGTAATTTACTATAAAAAACTCGCTAAACAAGACACAATCGCACTACAATTGTGCTGCAAATTTTCCATCTCACAAGAAATATAAACAACTACTATTATTTTTATATTTCTATTATATACATCTCAATTACTTTTTTTCTAACTAAAACAGATTGCACTTAGGCAATATATTTATTTTCCTATACAAAAGTTTTTAAATACTGCATCCATACTCGCCTCAGATATTGACTTGCCAGTCAATTCAGCACTACAAGAAATAGCATCATTTAAATGAAATGAAACAATTTCATAGTCGGGATCATTCTGCAATAACTCTTTAACGGCAATTAACTTGCTTTCTAGCCCAAGAAGAAGATTAAATTGACGCTTATTTAATAAAAAGGGCGATGTCAGATTTTCAAAACGCTCTTTAATCTTATTGTCAATTTCTGCTTCAACACTTGCTATAGAATCAGGATTTTTTTCTGATATAATAAACATATTAGAGACATTAAAAGGAACATTTTTCACTTCTAAGTCTGACTTGCTTTTTATCACCAATATTTTTTCTTTATACTGATCATAAATATTATTATAAAAAATTTCTTCTTGCACTGTCATGTCACGAGAGCCATCAACGACTAATAAAACAATATCTGCGGTCTCAGCTTCTCTATATGAGCGCTCAATTCCTTGCTTTTCAATGACATCTTCTGCTTGCCTTATTCCAGCAGTATCAATCAACGTCCAATAGTTATTATTTCGGTACAATCCAGCCTCAATAACATCTCTTGTTGTTCCTGCAATATTGGTTACAATAGCACGATCTTTTTTCAGCAATGCATTAAACAGTGATGACTTTCCAGCATTTACCGAACCAATAATAACTATCCGAATACCCTGCCTAATCTGCTGCTGCTGATCAAAGTCTTTTTTTAAACTTATAATCATTACTAAAATATCTTCTATAGAACTTTGCATCTGAGACTTAAAATCTATGCTTTCCTCTTCCACAAACTCAAAACTTGCCTCAGAAAGGGCTAGCACATTAATCAGCTTTTTTTCTATTTTTGTAATCCAAGAAGAAAAGCTTCCCTCAAGTTGCGATAAAGATTTTTTTAATGCTAGCTGGGTGTTGGCGTGAATGAGCTCATTAATTGACTCTGCTTGAACTAAATCAATTTTATCATTTAACACAGCCCTTCGAGCAAACTCTCCTTGCTGTGCCATTCGAGCACCATGAAAAATAGCAAGCGCTATAACTTTTTCAATAATAAATTGATTGTTGTGTGTCGTAATCTCTACTACATTTTCTCCAGTAAAGCTACGTGGGCCATACATAACAATAAACATCACTTGATCAACAGTCTCTTGATGCTCATTAATAACAGTCCCATAATGCACTGTATGACTCTTCACTTCTGAAAGCTTTTTTCCGCTAGCAAGATCGGCTAGTTTTGATGCAATAGTTATTGCATTATCACCAGAAAGCCTTAACAAGGATATTGCTCCTGAACCTTGCGGTGTACATTGAGCTATAATAGTCTGACTGCCTTTACCCAAAAACACTTTTATTGCCCTCTTTGTTGGCCTTGGTCATTTGCACTAAGTAAAACAATTTTATGAAACTTAAAAGATTTTTTAAAGTTAGCTCTTTGAGCTTGCAATATAAGATACGAAAGAGCCCTGAAAAAGTCTTTTTCTTGCTTTGCATCACTAAAAAGAGACTTTTCAAACTGTATTTTTAAATGATATCGATTGGTCTTAACGGTATACTTAGAATCACTATGTATAGCTTTTAATATATCGTCTAACCATTTGCAAGATCTTTCAACTACTTCTTCCGGCCAAAAAATTTTCTTAGGCTGAGCTACAACATCTAGTTCTTTTTTGCGATCAGCACTTATTTTTCGCAGCTCGACTTTCGAGTTGTTTGCTTCTTTTTCATGCCTTGCATGTGCAATATTATTTTTTGCAGCGCTAAAACTTGCTTCTTTTTTAAAATTTTTTTTTGGGACTTTTGAGGTCTTATCTTTGCTATTCTTTCCAGCGGTATTTTCTTGATATAAAAATCCAATTTTTGCTGATTGTTTAGTTAAGCCAAAAAAATTCTTCTGCGATTCTTGAAAGATAGTTACCGTAAATTTCTCCGGTTTTTCTGCCCTCTCCCACGCCTTTGCAATAGCTTTTTCTAAGCTTGATGCTTCTTCTACAATAGATTTCATTGTTTTTCCCTCTAATTATATTCTCATTTTTGCCTAGTTCGAGCTTTTAACAAAACAAGTTTTTATTTTTCATTCTACCAAAAAGAAAAACTCTAACCTATAGGCTCTTTTACACACTAAAGTTATCACTATGCTAACACTAAACTAACAGACGGCTTTCTTTCGTGTTGACACAAAATATAACTTTTAATTGTTGCAACCTCTTAAAGCCGGGCATTAAAAAGAAAAGATTTTTTTCAAAGTCATCATAACAAAAATGGAGCGGAAAACGGGATTCGAACCCGCGACCTTTGCCTTGGCAAGGCAACGCTCTACCAGCTGAGCTATTTCCGCATTAGTACAAATATAATAGAAAATGTATCATTTTAGGGGTATTTGTCAATATTAGATATACTAAATTATGCTGCCTACATTCATTTTTTCATTATTGTTGTTATAAAAATAAAGGGATACTAGCAGATGATAGACTCTATTACCGGTATTATAAAAGAATTTGACCGAGAAACGCTCATCATAGCAGCCGAATCAATACACTGGTCATTAAAAACTCCTAGCTCTACCATTGCACCACTTAATGAAAAATCTTGCTTTTACATCCACCTGCATTGGCATGCCGAAAATGGTCCTTCTTTATTCGGATTTAACTCAAAGCTAGAACGAACAATTTTTAATCTTATCATAAGCTGCTCTGGCATTGGCCCTAAAATTGCCCTCGCCCTCTTGTCTGAGCTCAGTACTGAAAGGTTAATAAAGATCATTCAACAAAAAGATCATACTGCTCTCAGTAAGGTAAATGGCATTGGCAATAAAAAAGCCGAACAAATTACGCTACAGTTAAAACATAAAATAGACACTTTGATCAAAACAGAATCAATAGAAATCAAAAAAGAAAGTAAAGATTGGCACAATTTACAACAAGTTCTGGCCTCTCTCGGATACAAAAACCAAGAAATACAAAAAGCTCTTTCTTTTATAAACTCAAATAAAGATATGAAAGATAAGACCTTTGACAGGCTTCTGCAGAGCTCTCTATCTTTTTTAGCTAAAAAACGCTAACATGTCATATTAAATTGCTAATAAATTCTAATGAAACACTATTACTTTACTATTTATAAATAATACTAAATAAGGAATTTTTATGAGTATACTTGAGTCTGTTATATTTATGCATTCATTGTTTGATCTTCCAGTTATTTGCATTTTTTTAGGCGCAGCGATTGTTTTAACAATCAAAATTCGCTTTTTACAAATACGCGGGCTAAAAATATTATTCGCCATACTGAGCAAAAAACTATCTACAAAAAGTGAAGATGTTCAAACTTTAGGATCAATTAACTCTTTTCATGCCTTATTTACTGCAATGGCTACAACTATTGGCATGGGAAATATGGTTGGCCCAACAGTTGCTATTTATGCCGGCGGACCCAGTGCTCTTTTTTGGTTAGTTATTTATATGTTTTTTGCCTCAGCTACTAAATACACTGAAGTATGTTTTGCTATCAAGACTAGAGTAAAAACAGAAAATGGTCATCTTATTGGTGGACCAATGGAGTATCTAAAGCTAATACATCCTTTTCTTGCTCATTGGTATGTAGCTATTATGATGTTCTTATTTATTGCATGGTCAGCATTACAAACAAATACTCTAGCAGCTATTTATGCGCAAGAATCGGTACCCGAATGGATAGTCGGCTTAGCACTTGCTATTGTAGTTTTTTTTATTTTACAAGGCGGCGCCAAGCGAGTTGGTGAAATTACCAGCAAACTCGTTCCTTTCATGTTTTTTTTATACGTTACTTTTTCAATGCTTATACTACTTAAAAATCCTGCTTTAATCACGCAAGCACTTAGTTTAATTTTTAATGATATTTTTTCACTTTATGCTGCAAAAGGTGGCTTTTTTGGGGCTACAATGCTCCTGGCTGTTAGATTTGGAATTTATCGCAGCATCTACATTTCTGAAGCCGGCATCGGCACTTCTTCTATTCCTCATGCAATGGCCAACACACAAAATCAAACTACACAGGGAATTTTAGCCCTTTATTCCATGGGTGCTGATATTTTAATTTCTATTATGTCTGGACTATTAATTCTTGTTACTGGCGTTTGGCTAACGGGAGACTTTAGAAGCACTTTGATTTATGAAGCTTTTAAATTACATGCTCCAGGAATAGGGCAATTAGTACTACTAGTAACAATAACACTGTTTGTTCTAACAACAGTAATTGGCAACAGCTTCAATGGCGTACAAGCATACGCCTCTCTTACCAATTACCGATTTACTTACGCCTATATTATAGCCACTTCAATCATGACTTTTTTTGGGGCTATTATTCAAACACAACTTGCTTGGGCTGTAGCAGACCTGCTTTTAGCTTTAGTGGCTATACCAAACATTCTAGGAATAGTTTATCTAGCATTTAAAATGCCTGAAGTTATTGAAGTATAAAAAACCAAAATCGCCTGGCCTTATACAACTTATAAAATTCAGCAACGAAAAAGCCCCCGATTTTTATCGGGGGCTCTTAGTTTGTTACTATCTACAAGCTGATTTTGTTCCGGAACCTATGGGAAATGCATTCATTTCTAAAATGTATTTAAATAACAAAGGCTGAAAATTATTCATTGCTTCATATAAAATTTTCCAAAAATCTTGCTCCGTTTCATGCAGCTTACCTTTGATATAATAACCCGTAGGGTCAAACTTCTTAGAAAAAACTTTTATGAAGCTAGGTGTTAAAATAAAATATTCACTATCATTTTCCTTATTTTGTAAAAACTGCACTAAAGTGCTGACAGCTTCCTTTTTACCTTTCATATATTCAAGGCAAACTCCTGGGCTATATGCTACAAGCTTATCATGCGTTAAAGTTGAACATTCCTTTTGGCTTTTATTATTTATTGCCTCTAATATCTCAAAAATACTCGCATGAGTACCTTCACTCAAAAATCCCCTTAACTCTCCACCTACCAAAGCAACTAAATACTTTTCTCTTGTTGCAATCAAATCTTGTATTGTAAGGATCTCTAATTTCTCCCAAAAAGGCTCTGCTCCTCTCTTTGGAATATATCGGCGAATTATGGATAATGCCAATCTTTGGCCATCATTAATCGCAACCATAGAAAAAACATTTTTCATTAATTTTTGCAGTTGCTCATCTGTAATATCACGAAGATCACACTTTAGATCAATCAATTTATCACTTGATTTTAACCACCTTTCAACACTATTGTCTAAAAATTCTTGTTGGTCCATAGGCTTATGATCATCTTCAGAAAACTCATTACTACTGACTTCAATAAATTTCTCTTCATTATATACATGCTCTTTTGGAGCTGAACAATTCTCTGGGGAAAAAGGATCATAACTAAAACTAAAACAATTTAATCTATAACGATTATCGGCTCCCCGCAACTGTATTGCCGAAAAAATAGATAAAAATAAAAAGTAAGATTTAAAGTTATTCATGCGTCTGCCTTTAGTAAAGATGCTATAAAGTAAAAAACTATAGCAATCATAAATAAATTTATAAAAATTATCAAAAAAACATATGTTTTTACAACAAATCGAGCAGTCGCTTTTCTTCTTTATGCATGACAGCATAATCTTTGTCTAAAATATGATCGTAACCTAGCAAGTGACAAATTCCGTGTACCAATAAAGTTTTTAAACGATCCTCAAGCGTTTGCTGCCAACGGTCAAGATCATTCAACACATAGAAGGGTGCAATAATAATATCCCCCAATATTTTTTCGTCTTTATTTCTTGCTTTAATACGAGTCCCTGCAGGATGATCTGGATAAAAAGGAAATGATAAAATATCGGTTGGTTGATCTTTTTTTCTGAACTGTAAGTTATATTCTTGCATCTGGTCATCAGTACAAAAAATAACAGCTATACTAAAGTCACTATAAGATAAATTTTCTAAGATTTGCTCTACGCTTTTTTGCATTCTAGCGCAATCAACAGGAACTTTATTCTGTTTATTTTCTATTAAAATCATACTATCCAACATAAAAAACTCTCTACAAACTTTATACTCACAATAAAAGTATAGCAAAAAACTGGCTGCTTGCGCCAAGAAATGCTATTTTGATTTCAGGGCAAAATTTATTTGTGGGGACCAATTCTTATATGCAGCGCTTATTTCAGCATGCAAAAAACCTTCTATCTAAAGGGTTTTATGCACTATCAATACATCTTTTTATAGCTCTACTTTCTCTCCCTATCTTTGTGGCCTGGGGAATACCCATTTCACTGATGTCTTTCGTTGGCAACACCATTTTCACACCACTTCTAGCAATTTATATATTCCTTTCATCTTTACTTTTTTTAGCGGCGCTTTTTAATAGCAAACTTGTAATTATTGCCTCTGCCCTAAACATGCTAACTTACTGGTGGCTACAAATCCTAACCACACTTTCCATAGATTCTTATGTCGGGTTTACCTCTCAATCTTTTTTGTTAATATGCATCATAAGCATAGCAACGCTACTTATAACACATACAAAAAAAGCAACTCTTCAGCAAAAAGGCTTTATTTATATTTTCCTTTTTTTCATTGCTTTATCATGCCAGCAAGTATGTAGAAAAAATAAAGAATCTATAATTAAAATACCGTGCTTTGATAAACATCTTTATTTATTAACCTATGAAAATAATTACACAATAATTGACACTGGAGCTCTGGGGAAAAGATCTTCAGCTCCATCATACATACAATTTACACTCATCCCTGAAATTATAAAAAGGACTGGCTCACCACAGATTTCTACCTTTATTACATTGCAACCAACGAGCTTTACCTTTGCAGCCCTTGAAGTAGCCTGCCAAAAAAAATGGGTGAAAGAAATATATGTTCCTATTTGGCATGGTAAAGCTCCCAGATCATGGTATCGAAATTGGTGCGCTTGTAAAAGAGCTGCTATTGAATCAAACTGTGCTATAATACGTATAAAGCAAAATAAAAAATACCTTATAAATAAAAAAACTCAGGTGATCTTAGAAGCACAAAAAGCACCTTCTAAAAATACAAAAAAATATTTCATTACAAATGCCCACATATATGGCGCTATTGACAATAATTTATTTAATTTTTATGCTGCAAAGTATAAGAAGTCTGAGTACACAAGCATTTAGTAGTCATTATTAATATATAATTAATAAATAAGTTAGGTTTTGCATGGCAGAAAAAAAAGTCATTCTTGTGGTTGCCCACAAAGGATTTCAACAGGTTGAGTATTCTGTATCAAAAATGCTTTTTGAACACAGTGGCATTTTGACAACAACTGCTTCCACCTGTAAAGATACTCCAGCAACAGATCAAGATGGTGCAGCTATTGATGTTGATCTTACGATAGATGAAATCATTGTTGAAAATTACAATGCTATTATTTTTATTGGCGGTCCCGGCGCACTAAAAGATCTTGACAACGAAAAAAGCTACTCAATAATACAAAAAGCATCCGCTGCTAAAGTGCTTCTTGGTGCTATTTGCATTACACCTCGCATTCTCGCTAAAGCCGGAGTTTTAACAAACAAACGTGCTACAAGTTGGAATAATGATAATGAAGCTGCAGCTTTTTTCAAAACATATGATGTCAACTATAAAGCAAGTGATATCATAGTAGACAAAACCAATAACTCTACTATTGTCACCGCAGTTGGCCCAAATGCTACCCGAGAATTCGCCGAGCACATCATATCTCTCCTTGATGACTCTTTGCAATAAAGCCTTCTAATCAATACAACCTTTGCCTTTTCCTTGATTTTTAATTTTAAGTTTTAGTACAGTAAAATTAAGGAAAAACGATTTATTCTTATATTTTTTGGAATATATTAAAAAGGATATGTGTATGAAAATGAAAAAAGAATTTATGATTGCAGCAGCTTTTGCCTTGATGTGTTTCTCTGTTTATTTGTATCCGCGGGGCAATAGAGGTCGACGCACTGGAAATCAAGGCCGCAGAGGACAGCATCATATGGGTAGAAATAGAAAAAATCAAAGAAGTAATGGCCATCATATGAAAAGAAAACGCAATCAAAATAGACACCAACATCGAATGGGTGGATCAAGATCTACCAACACAAATGTATCAATTAATAATAGTGGACGCAGAGGTGGGGCATTTACCGGCGCTCTTGTCGGAACAGTAGTAGGCAGCACAATAGCTTCTAATAGCAAATCTGGAGATACCACTAATAATTATTATGACGCTCCTAATAAATAATACCTTCAGCTAAAAGCTCAACTTTGCCATTAAGCCAACTTGCTGGAAAGCGGTACTATTTTTACCTTCAAATGGTATTCGCGCAAAAATTGATGCACTTGAAGATACTGGATTTTCATCTGAGGTAAACTCGTAGCTTAATTTCATTAAAACATCGTGTAAAGTCCAGCTTTCAAGATACATTGCTGTATTAGCTATTTCTGTTGAAGATGGCTGAGCTTCAAGTGCAAGCCTTGAATCACCTTGCTTGAGGAGTCTATAACCAAATTTAAATGAAATGTTTTTATAAAACTTATCCATCCCAAGCCACAAAGTAAACTGTTGCTGCATGCCCCAATCAATATATGCAGGATTCTTTTCAAGCAACAATAGATCGGTTTGATTTTCAGCTGTTTTAATCCGTCTCTGCTCTGTATTACCAAAAATATGTATCAATTCAACATCGATTCCGGCTATGAAAAAATAACCATATAACATTTCGATGCCACTACCATAAACCAATGCTGTCGATCCATTATAACTAAAGGGAAAAGCAACAAGCTTGTCATAATCACCTTTAAGGCCAGTTGGCAGCGCTACACCAAAACGTAAATCCAACAGTACATTTTTAAGCATCTGTTTTGCTTGTGGAAAATTACGCATATATTCAACAAAAAGCTCTAAATTCCCTACGCCTAAACGCTTCCAGTTGCCAAGATTTAGCCCTTGGCCTAATTTATTTACGCACTCAACAAAGTTGGGTACTAAGACTTTATTCACCTGTGCATCTTGAGCGTTGTTCATCTGCGTAAGAGATTCCCACTTACTATCCTTAAGTTCGACTGAAGCCAACGGTAAATAGACACCAAACGTAATATCGTTACTAAAAAAGACACGCCACCCAAAAGACATATTCAATGGAGAATAAAGATTTGCTTCCGGAGAAAAATGTCCCCTAGTACCATCATCTACTACTGGCAATTGCGCACGCTTTTGACCAATTTCAGATCCAGGACTAAAACCATTGAGCATAGCAAGGCCATCCTGGGTTCTATTTTGATACCACAATACATTCGAGACTGGCGAATTATCATCAAATGTCACTGATTTTACGCTAAATGCATTCCATGTATAAAACTGCATAAAGCTATTTTTCTTTACCGAAGGCCTAAAAAAAATGTCATGCGGCCGTGGAAAAACTCCGTTACTATGAACTGAAAACATAATCGAAAGGGCGCCAGCCAAGATCACTGTTTTTATTATACGTATTTTCTTACAATATGCTGACAAATTCATCTGCATTATTCCTTACTATGTCTACCTAAGCTATTCATTGGTTAATATACTATTGTCAGTAATTACTAACTGACTCCCTGAAGCTGTATTTTCAGTGATATTTATAATACTTGAAGCATTTAAAGCAGCAACAATATTATTTCCACTAATCGTATTTACTTGAGCTGGAGTACTATACATTTTATTAGAACCTATTAATATTAATGCCCCATCAGAATAAAACTGTTGAATCAGTTTTCCTGCATTTAAAAAATATTGACGCACATCATTTTGATATACATCATCAAGTAGCTTTATCGTATTATCATCTACTGCAACAACCGCTGTATCTGCAACTACATAACGAGCCACTCTTGCTTGATTATTTCCTGGATTACCACTTATAACATATACATTACCACTTCTTCCATCAGAATAAAACTCCGGCCTGTTATTATAACTCACGACTTTCATTTCTGTCATTGTAGTAAATGAAAAAGGGAGGAATACGGGAGTCCAATTGAGATTAGAATCACTCGAATCAATAGTAATATCTTTTCCATTGCCAACGCGATATAACCCTTGTGTTGTTGAAATAAGCGCCATTTTTCCGCTTACAATTATATCATTGAAAAAAACACCAATGTTCGATTCTTGATTTGCAAGTGTTACTTTATTTAAAAATCCTTCCGCAAAGTTACTTGTGCTAATTTTAATTCTATCTAGTTGTTGATCAGTTAATATGTATAAATAATCCCCAACAGATATAATTTTTTTAATAAGCGAATAATCCCCAATAAGATTAAATGTACTAATTGGCATTGCTTGAAAATTATTTCCGATGCCGGTGCTTATATCCCAACCATTACCACTGGCATCAACCAATACAGCAAGCCCATTCACTCCGCCTACAAAAATACGCCCACTAGCAGAAACATTTATTCCGGCTGTAATTATGTCACCAATAGCTTCCAACGCTCCACCTTCAATCGTGATAACATTAGTGCCTACTGGCAAAGCAGAAGATATTGTACCATTTTGATAACTTGCCTCACTTATTACTCCCGAAGTTGGCAAAAATACAGTCTGTGAATTACTACCCGACTGCCCTAAAATAACCTTATTCCGCCCTGTTGTTATCATGAGAGAAACAACACCAGCTGTACCACTAATTCCCGGAATGGTTGATGGATAATTTATAAATCCTTCAATGCCGCTTGCTTTGTCAAAGCTTTGTAGCGCTTGAAAAAAATCTCTGGTCTGATCTTCTGCTCCGTTACCCCACTGAGTACGCTTAAAATTGTTTTTGCTACCAGAGTCTTCCGTTAAATACTCAACATTTCCAGCAAAAGAATTAATGAATCCATATGCTGACTCAAAAACATTTCCTACATGACGCCAATCAGTCCAACCAATCACAGCATTGTTACTATCTAAAATTGCTCGCGAATAAAAAACACCTGGCGCTTGATCACTTTCCAATGATTCTGCAACAGATATAAACACCGTATCGCCTGCAACATGCATATCCTGAACTATTCCTACTGCAGGTCCATTACCAACAGAAATAATACTTTGATCTTCTGGCTGATCAGAGCGATACAAGTCTTCTGGCGCTACTGCAGGTTCGTCAAAACAGTGTGAATATCGCACAGGATAGTCACCTGTACTCGCACGATTTATAATAGTGCTATTTTTCTTTGCAATAGTTCCTATAACTTCTTCTTGTCCTGAACAGACCAAGGGTAACGCATACACCATGCGTTGTTTTGCTTGAGCGGAACTACCGACGTCACCATTAACAATAAGATATGAAAGTCCTAGCTGAGAAATATTACTTTGAGTGTTTGATGTATGCAATGTAGAAAGATGATACACTGAAGCCATTGTACTAACACCTGTACCACCAACTATTTTATTTTGATCTGAAAAAATATTATTTGGCGCTATGCCAGCAAACTCTATGCCCGAAACGACTCCAGCTTTATCTCCTGTTCCATAAGCTACTCTTGCCACTACTACACTGCGAACACCATCAGCCGCCGCTGCACCACCAGCTGCTTGTACTCCTATAAACAATCGATTAATCCTTTTGTCCCAATGAAAAGCAATGTTATTTTCTATAGATGCAATATCACTACCATTAAAAATCTTTAAAACATCAGATTTTACATCCAAGAGGGCAGCCGATATTTGCTTAATAGCAGCACCTTTTATAACTTTTTTGATTTCTTTTTGGCTATCTTGTGCATTATCTTTTTGGCTATCTTGTGCATTATCTTTTTGGCTATCTTGCGCATTATCTTTTTTCTCTTCTTGTTCTGTAACAGCGTCAACAACAACGAACAAAGCTATAGAGCTCGCGCCCTGACCAAAAAGACTTTGATTATTGCCTAGTAATGCTGCAAAAAAAGTTCCTCTCAACCCTGTGCTCAATGAAACAATACCCGCAGATTCTGCCGAAGCAGCATCTAAAATTGGTGTAGTATTTGAAATTACACTAACCTTATTGCCGGTAAGAATTTGCTCTATTAGATATATCGTTTTTTTATCACTTTCATCTGATCCTTGAGTAACAAAAATTGGGGCAAAGCCTCCTGAACCCAATCCACCACTACGAGAAACAAAACTAATTGGTGCTATTGCTTTACCTCTAAAAGGATTTTCTATGTTTTCTTTTTCATTTAATGTAATTTTTTCTGGCGCAAGAGGAGTAAACTGACTTGCTTGATAACGTAACAAAGAAAGAGAGAAGTCTCCACCAAGCTCATTGCCAGCTCCAACTAAAAAACCTGCCCCTCCAGGAACACCTGCAACAGCATACGCACCAATAGGAAAACTAAAACTAGGCGCCGTTTGATCTCCAGGAATAACTATACGTCCTTTTAATGAAAAAAATGAAAGAACGCACAACACAAAAAGAGGTTTAATTTTCCATTGCATTGTAACAACTCCTTACGCAGATGATTAATAAAAAAATTGATACTATATATGGTTGCCTATAATACCCTTTCTTTTTAAAAAGTGAAAGGACGCAACGCTTTATTATCATAAAACAATAGTAAAGATTTGAATACAACCAACCTAAAAACTGCTTTAATAAGGACGATTGCTCATTAAAAATTTGTAAAAGCTCTGCTTTTTGTTACTATTGCAAATATATGATCATCAAATCAAAAACTTTATCTATGAAAATTAGACAGAGCTATGCCATGGGGGGCATTAAAAACGATGCATGCTAAAACATTTTCAGCTACTACTATTGGCGTTCATGCTCGATTAGTAGAAGTTGAAGTAGACGTTTCTTTTGGCCTTGTTAATTTTTTTATTGTTGGATTGCCTGATATGGCAATAAAAGAAAGTGCAAAGAGAATTCAATCAGCTCTTAACAATTGCGGTTTTAAATTACCAGCAAAAAAAATTATCGTTAACTTAGCTCCTGCTGACTTAAAAAAAGAAGGTACTTTTTTTGATTTACCAATTACTCTCACGATTCTTTTAGCACTAAAAACAATAAAGCTTTCTGAGCAATATCTACAAGAAACATTATTTCTAGGTGAACTTGCATTGGATGGCACAGTTCGTCAAATTAAAGGCGTTTTAGCGATTGCATTTGACGCAAAAAAAATGAATAAAAAAAGAATAATTCTTCCAAAAAAAAATGCACAAGAAGCGTCTAGAATTCAAGGCATAGAAGTCATTGGCGTCAGCCACCTAACTGAAATTATTACTCACTTAAGAAACGAAAAAATAATTGCCAAAACAGAATTTTTACCAAGCAAACCTATAGAAAAAAAAGAAAAAATAGATTTTTCAGAGATAAAAGGACAAATGCAAGCAAAGCGCGCTTTGCAAATTGCTGCTGCCGGAAGACACAATATCTTGTTTATTGGGCCTCCTGGATCTGGAAAAACAATGCTTGCGAAAAGATTGCAAACGATCATGCCTGAACTTTCATTTGAAGAACAAATAGAAACCGGTAAAATATACTCGGTAAGCAACAAGATGAATCTTTCTAGTATCGTTTCTGAAATGCCCTTTAGAAGCCCGCATCACACTATATCTCAAGCTGGCTTAGTTGGCGGTGGATCTATCCCGCAGCCAGGAGAGATCAGCTTAGCTCACAACGGCATTCTTTTTTTAGATGAACTTACCGAATTTAAACGCGATACTCTTGAAGTTTTACGACAGCCGCTTGAATCAAAAAACGTACTTATTTCTCGGGCAAAGCAATCAGTAGAATATCCAGCTTCATTTGTTTTAGTTGCGGCCCTCAATCCTTGCCCTTGTGGTTATTGGGGCGATTCAAATCGCGACTGCCGATGCTCAATGTCTCAAGTAAATCGCTACTTACAAAAACTATCTGGACCACTACTCGATCGCATTGATCTACAAGTGCATGTTCAATCAGTTGGGTATGAAATGATTAAAGAAAACAAAACAAAAAATATTTACTCCTCAAAAGATTTAAAAGAGCCTGTCACCAAAGCAGTCAAAACACAAAAAAACAGATTTCAAGAGAGCTCAAAGCATAATAGCTCCATGACACCCGAAGAAATTGAACTGCATTGCAAGCTCACTCCGCAAGCGGAGGCAACTATGAAGCAAATATTTAAAAAACTGTCACTGAGCATGCGTGGCTACCACAAACTACTAAAGGTTGCCCGAACTATTGCAGATTTATCTCAATCCGAATGTATTGATGTTTCACACCTACAAGAAGCAATTATGTATCGATCTCTAGATAAACATATGGAAAAAATAAAACAATGATCTTGGGCGTTGGCATTGATGCAATAGAAACAAAACGATTCCATCATTGGTATAAAAAATCACCTCAACAACTAAGTAAAATATTTAGCGTAGAAGAAATTACCTATTGCCTCAAAGATCCAGCTCTATCTGCCCAAAGATTTGCCGCTCGCTTTGCAGCTAAAGAAGCTTTTTTGAAAGCTCATCATCACATGATCTATCAGCTAACCCAAAAAAAAAGCTCACTTTATCTACTTGCTGCTTGCAAGCTATTCTCCACTATCAAACCCGATGAGCTTAATCTTCCTATTGGAAAGATAGCTTGGAATGAATTAAAAGAAAAAGCGCTGAAAAAAACAACACTTTCACCTCCTTTTGTACATATTTCACTCAGCCACACCAAAACTACTGCCACAGCCATAGTTACACTCTCTATGTAAGCATTACCTTTTTATAGCAACCATCATATTAAAACTATTGAAAAAACCCCTTACACTAGGTTATTATTTAATAAAAGACAATTTTATATATTGCTTTAATAGCAAGAAGGGCTTTTATTATGAAGAAACTAGCAGCTTTATCAATTATTCTCTTATCAACTAGCCTCTATTGTTTTTCAAGATTTCAAATGCCTCAATGGGGACAATATTTCAATAATAAGAACATAAAGAGCGCTATAAATTATACTAAAAATCATCCCTATTTCAGTACAACCCTAGTAGGAGCAAGCGTACTGTCAGCCATGCTCTCACACAAGTACAACATACCTAGAAATTATTATATTCCAGCAATAGCCTTGAGCAATGCAGCACTTCTTTACGGAAAAAGGTATTTTGATTCAAAACAAACGAGCAAAGCGATTCCTATAGAAGATTTTATACCCATAGAAACAAAAGAACCCCTAACCAAAAAACAACTAGCTGAAAAAAATCAAATAAATGATATTATAAAAAGCGCAGTAGACACCAATGAAGAAAAGATAGAGAAACTAAACGCTTTGAAAGAGGAGTATGAAAGATCCTCCCAAGGGACTGGGAGTTCTGATCATACACAAAAAGATAGTGATTTCTCGAATAAAATGGTGTGGCTTATTAATGATGCGATTTTTACACTAAACGAACAACCTTCTAATGAATCTAGGAGTCATGAAGAAGCCGAATAGGCTGGTTATTTAAGATAAAAATAAAAGTAAGTGTAGTCCTATCTTTTAAATCCTACCTATTTTAGCTAGTCATATAAAAACCATTATCACCACTCTACCAATTCCATCTTCAATAGAAAGCGGTCATCTTTTTTAAATGATTTAGCCCTAACTACCCACTGTTTTTATTATATAAATTTGACAAAGGGCAATAATACTTTATTCTTTTACATAAGATGGATTTATTTTAAATAAGTTCATTAATTTTTATTGATATATCGCGGGGTAGAGCAGCCTGGTAGCTCGTTGGGCTCATAACCCAAAGGTCGCTGGTTCAAATCCAGCCCCCGCAACCAAAATTAAACGTACGTTTTAAAAAATGTACGTTTTTTTATTATCCTTACTCACCCTTTCAATCGTAAAGTGCCAATTGACTTCGAATTCTCTATTTATTTAAAAACCTTTCTACTTTTTGCAGCAAGTCTTTTGCATTTTGATAAGTCAACGCTTCTAATACTTCTTTATATGATTTCCATGAGTAGCTGCTATGCTCATCTGAAAGAACAATTTTATCACTATCCACACAAGCCCTACCTACAAAGAAAGTAACTTCCTTGTGAGCTTTTTTATCATCGTAGTCAGTAAAAAAATAATCAAATGAATGTTGAAATCCAATTGTTATTTTTGCAGAAATATTTGCCTCTTCTAATAACTCTCTATGTGCTGCTTGAAGAAGCGTCTCATTTTTTTCTACTTTCCCTTTTGCAAAGCCCCAGTGGCCACGAGCGTATTGCAAAATCAAATACTCTCTTTTTTTTTCTTTTAAACGATAAACTACTATTCCAGCCGAAATGTACTTGTTCATATTTTTCCCTTAAAGATTTATATATTTTTATTACTACATAAGAACGCCATTTTTAATGGTATAAACTTCCTGCATTTTTGAATAAACATATAAATCATGCGTGCTTATAATTAGGCCCATATTATATTTCTTTTGCCAATCTAATAAAAAATTTATTAATTTTTTTGCTAAAGGCTGATCTAAGCTTGCCGTAGGCTCATCTAAAAACAAAAACGAAGGGCTTCCGAAAAGCGCTCGTGCTAAAGCCAGTCGATGTTGCTGCCCACCAGAAAGTATTGCTGGGCATTCATTGATATAATCACTAAGATCAAGCTGTTCCAGTAAAAATTTTGCCTGCTTTGTCGCTTCCTGTGCGGGCAATTGCAATACAGCTTGCTTAATCATACAATTCTCAAGAACAGTTAGCTCTTTAATATAGTATGCCTGCTGAAAGACGACGCCGATTTCATGTGCACGTAGACTTGCTTGCCTTTCGGGCGAAAGACTATAGATGTTTTCACTATCAAATAGCACTGAACCACTCGTTGGTGCATCGATCCCTGCGAGGATATGCAACAGTGTAGATTTCCCAACTCCTGATTTACCGATAATCGCATAGCTCTTACTTTTTTCAAATGAAATACAAATATCATTTATAATGATGCGATTGTTTTTTAAATTTTCAGATAGAAAAAATTCTTTTCGTATGCTTTTCGCTTTTATTTTTTTTATCATGTGACAATTTACTTTAATAGATTTACAATATGTTGATAGACAAACGATTTTGATAAAATCTTACTTTATAATCATTGTATTATACATAATAATTTTCGTAAAATAGAGTAGAAAGGGGAAAAATCATTAAAAAACACTTGTGTTACTTTTTTCAAACTGTCAAAAAAAAAGGGACAATATGAACGAATTTTTCAATAAAAATATCAAAGAAAAAATTCCTAATGAACTCCCAGTAATTCCAACAATTGATGTTGTAGTCTTTCCGCACATGATTGTACCACTACTTGTGTTGGATGAAAAAATAATTAAAGGAATAAATCTTTCATTAGAAAAATCAAAACTTATATTACTACTTGCCGCCCAAAAACAGATCAAAAGTAATAGTGCTGTTGGAACAAGCGACTTGTACAAGATTGGTACAGTAGCGTCTATTATGCGTGTTATAAAGCTGCCTGACGGCGGCATAAAAGTACTTGTGCAGGGTATTTGCAAAGCAAGTACTACAAAAATTTTCAGTAAAGATGATTACCTAAAAGCCCAAATTAAAAAAATAGATATGCAAGCGCCTGAATCTGAAGATGTTTTACACGAACAAATAAATAATATAAAACAACTAACTGAAAAGATGGTTACTACTGGCCAAACTTTTAATCCTGATTTTCATATGATTCTTTCTAAAATGGAAAATCCTGAAAAGATTGCCGACTTTATTTTATCTCACCTAAATCTTTCTGTTGAAAAGGCCCAAAAGCTTCTTGAGATTAACTCCTTAGATATATTTTTATCTCACATTTACCAAGAACTGCAAAATGAACTCACTGCCTCTGAAGTCAAATCACAGGTAGAAAATGATGCTCGCGCATCTATGAATCAATCGCAACAAGAATTTTATTTACGAGAACAACTTAGAATCATAAAAAAGAAACTTGGCGAAGATGATGCTGAAGATATCGATGAATTAAGAAAAAAACTAGATACGCTTTTAATGCCTAAAGAAACTAAGTCAGAAGTAATGAGACATTTATCCCGCCTTGAAAGAACTGCGCCGGAATCTATGGAAGCATCTATCACACGAACTCACTTAGAGTGGATACTGTCTTTACCTTGGGGCACCGAAACTGAAGACAATCTTTCTATTGAGCACGCAAAAAAAATATTGGATGAAGATCATCACGGATTAAAAAGTATTAAAGATCGCATTCTTGATTTCATCTCAATTCGAAATCTCAAAAAAGATGGACATACTCCAATACTATGCTTTGTAGGCCCTCCAGGAACTGGTAAAACTTCTCTTGGAAAATCTATTGCTCGTAGCTTAAATAGAAAGTATGGCAGAATTTCACTCGGCGGCGTTAAAGATGAAGCTGAAATACGTGGTCATCGAAGAACGTATGTTGGTGCAATGCCAGGAAGATTCATTCAAGCGCTAAGAAAAACTGAATCATCTAATCCCGTTATAATTATTGATGAACTCGATAAAATTGGTTCTGATTTTCGCGGAGATCCTTCTGCAGCTATGCTTGAGCTTCTTGACCCACACCAAAACCAATCTTTTCATGATAACTATTTAGGGGTTCCTTTCGATCTATCTAAGATAATTTTTATTGCCACTGCAAACAGCCTTGAAACACTCTCAACTCCACTGCGAGATCGTATGGAAATAATTGAGCTTTCTGGATACACACAAGAAGAAAAAACATCTATTGCAAAAAAACATCTTGTTAGTCGCTCATTAAAAGAAACTGGATTAGAAGAACGCAACATTTCGTTTTCTGATGAAATATTAGATCATATTGCGTCAAGTTATACTCGTGAGTCAGGAGTTCGCAACTATGAGCGATGCATTCGCAAAGTATGCTCAAAAATAGCCCGGTCTTTTGTTGAAACAGGCAAGCCAGTAGAACTCAGCATAGACCTTATTGATAAATACCTAGGCCCTAAAAAGTTTAGCGATGATGAAGCAGTAAAAAACAATATGGTTGGCATAACCAACGGCCTTGCATGGACAATATATGGTGGAGCAATGATAAAAATTGAAGCCATTTTAATTCCAGGAAAGGGTAAGCTTATCTTAACTGGACAACTTGGCAGTGTAATGCAAGAGTCTGCACAAGCTGCAATGAGTTATGCTCGAGCCCATGCAAAAGAATTTAATATTGACGGATCTGTTTTTGAAAAAAATGATCTACATATTCATGTTCCTGCAGGTGCGATACCAAAAGATGGTCCCTCTGCTGGCATTACTATACTCACATCAATACTGTCTGCACTAACTAACCGATTGATAAACTCTAATTATGCAATGACAGGAGAGCTCAACCTGTGTGGTGAAGTTATGCCTATTGGCGGCGTTAAAGAAAAAATACTTGCCGCAAAACGAAACAATATTAAAAACATCTTACTACCTTACAAAAACAAATCTGATATTGTTGGCATAGAAGAGATCACAAACGGCATCGAAGTTTTCTGGGCTGAACATGCAAACCAAGTGCTTGAAAGAGCTCTATTGCCAGCTGAAACTCCCACAGAAGAAAAAGATATTATAAAACATGAGCCTGCTACTACAGAACCTATACGAGAAGGTAGCATTGCATAAAACTCAATCTGCAAGAGTAGTTTTTTGTAATTCAAGTAAAACTGCTCTTGCGGGACTTGCTTCTAAATCTTTGAATGCAAGAGGCAAACAACATAAAAAATATTGCCCCTCTTTTACATCTTTCAACCTCAACCCTTCTATGATGCCAATACTATTCTTAAATAATACTGTATGCGTCTCATGCCTTGGCTGCGCACGCTCAATACCTAAATAATCGATGCCAACCGCAGTAATTTTTTTTTCAACTAAATACTCCGCTGCTTGCAGAGAAAGATACACAAAATTAGGATTAAATAGAGCAGTGTTTTTTAATAAACTATTACGCGTCTTTAATAAAATACGCTCATTTTTTTTTATGTTTTTCATCTGCAGGTCTTTAACTGCGATAACACACTCTACATCACTCAAATCTATTACTCTACATTGACCTACAAAAGCATTTAAATCAACGCTTCCAATACTATTTCCATTTTCTAAAAAGTGTGCTGGCGCATCTATATGAGTCCCTGTATGTACATTAAGTGACACTGCTGACTCACGAACTTTATCCGAAACAAAAGATTTTAATGGTACTACAGCAACTGTTTTTTTATTTTTATAGGCTGTTATTTCCGAAGTAATAGGCCAACTAATATCAATGTATTTCACACTACTCCTAACTTCTTTTTTTATTTTTATATCGAACTTCATGACCACCAAACTTATTGCGCAACAGTGCGATTATTTTAGTAGAATAATCGCCGCCAGCTTTACGGGACCATTCACGAACTTCTAAAGATTTTTGTATAGCCGGCACTTCAATGTTGTTTCTTTTAGCTTCTTGAGCTGCCCATAGTCCCGTACCCCCTTCATTTATCTCTCCAGAAACATTTTCCATGTCTTTTTCTGTTGCAAATACTTCATGTGACAACTCAAGCAACCAAGATCTAATAACACTTCTGTTTTTCCAAATTTTCGTCACTTGTGACATGTCAATAGCATCTTTGGTAAAAGAGCCTTCTTTTAAGAGATGAAAGCCTTCTGCGTATGATTGCAACATGGCATATTCAATACCATTGTGCACCATCTTTACATAATGACCTGAGCCAGAAGGACCAACATATCCATAACTTTCTGGGCCAGCAACTGCCTTAAAAAAGGGGATTGCTTTCTCATAGATTGATTTTTCGCCACCAATCATAAGTGAAAATCCAATATCTTTCCCTTTTAACCCTCCCGATGTCCCACAATCTAAATAGCTGAATCCATGACTATGCATAATTTGTGCATATTTTCTTGTTTCTAAAAAATGATTATTACTACCTTCAATAATTATTAAATTTTTTTTACCATACTCTTTAATGTTACTCATAATTTTTTCAAGTGGATCTCCAATTGGAACCATCACCCAACATATATTTATTTGTGCAAAAAAATCTTGTATGCTACCAGCTACTTTAAAGTTATTTTTTTTCATAGCAAGGCAACTTTTTTTATCGATATCAAATCCTACAGCCTGATGGCCTGCATTATGCAGTCGCTCTAAAATACCACTTCCCATTTTTCCTAGACCAATAACACCTATCTTCATTTATACCACCTAATGCCATGTTTTTTGTTAAACAATGCTAACTCTTTTGGTCCATTTGAACCTTTTTTGTAAACGTACAATGGAAAGTTTTTTGCTTTAATTTTTTGTACAATATCCCATGCCCGCTCAACCTCTTCAAACAAAACTGACACGCTTCGCTCTCCCCGTATTAATTCTTGCAACAGTATTTCATATGCCTCAGGCACTGAGCCCTCGTACAAGCAATCATGAGAAAACTTCATACTAATTGGCATCGCCGCTTGCTGAAAAAAAGGTTTTTTTACATTGAGCATAAGTGAAAAGCCGGCATCAGGATCAATATTAATAGTTAAATAATTAGACTCACGAGGACAACTTTTTAATAAGCACGCTACTTGCTTAAACTTAACAACAATAACTGTTTTTTTTTCTACAAGATGCTTTCCTGTTTTCAAATAAAAAGGAACTCCTGCCCATCGAGCATTGTTAATGTAGAAAAATAGTGCCGCAAATGTTTCTGTTGAAGATTTATAATTAATGGTTTTTTCTTTTTTATATCCCTCATACTGACCAAAGATCCCCTCTTTAATTTCTACGTCTTCTAAAACTTTAGCCCGCTCTTGTCGAATATCTTCGCTCTTTAAACGCTTTGGTTTCTCCATTGCTATAAGTGCTACCAATGCCAACATATGATTTTGAACAACATCAGAAACTGCTCCATACTTATCATAGTATCCACGATTTTCTATACCAACAGATTCACTCAGTATAATTTGAACATTATCAATATAGCGGCTACTCCACAATGGCTCAAAAATACAGTTAGTAAACCGAACTAAAGCAATGTTGCCAACTACTTCTTTTGTTAAATAATGATCAATACGATAAATCTGGTTTTCATGAACGTATTTTTTAATAACTTTATTTATTTCTTGTGCTTCTTTTTTATTTGCACCAAATGGCTTTTCATAAACAATGCGATGCCATGGTCGATCGGAAATTTTTTTAGGAGTAATTAATAAAGATTCTGCACTGTATTTTGTAATAGGCGCGAAAAAATCTGCTGCTGTTGCACAATAAAGAAGCCTACTGCCAGATAAATCATGTCGCTTTTCAATCGAACATACGTATTCTTTAAAACTAAAAAAGTCATTTTTCTTGGTAAAATCAAGACAATAATAATAGCACGACTTAACTATTACTTGCCAAATGTCTTCTTTTATCGGCTGCGTTATAAAAGGCCTGCATTCCGCAAGCAAAGAATCTATGCTTACATTTTCATAGGCAGTTCCGACCAAAGCAAAAGAGTAATTTTTATTTTTTTTTATCTCTCTACTAAAGATGATATAAAGCGCAGGAAAAAGCTTTCTCTTAAAAAGATTTCCTGTTGCACCAAAAATAATTAATGTATTAGAGTTTATCATGTAAAGTCTTTCTTATGTTTCTTTTATAAAGTTCTACTTCCGGCTGATTGAATGGATTCACCTCAAGCAAATGTCCTAAAAAAACCACCTCAATCATCATATATTGCAACAATGCTCCGATACAAAAGCTTGATTTTTCCCTTAATATAATCTGAATGTACGGCATATTCTTTTTTTTGTACGCCATAACAACAGCTTGCTCAATAGCCTGCATAATAGTATGAGTAGATTTTTGAGAAATACCAGAAACAATCTCTTTTGGCTCTAATGCGGGAATTATAATATCTGATACTGTATGCTCTAATGTTATTAATGCAGAAAATTTATCTTGGGGGCCGGCAAAATACAATTGTGCCATAGAATGCAAATCAGTAGTTCCTATAGAAACGATCGGTGTAATGCCAATAGAGCATCGTTTTTTATTTTTAATCTTTTCTTTTCCTAAGCTTTCTGCAACAAGCTGTCGATACCATTTTCCAACGCACTCTAAATCATTTGAAAACAAAAAAAGATCATGAATAGAATATCCTTTAATAACGGCATTAAATCTTATTGCTGCTGTTTCCACTGCGCTACTATATCCTATATCCTTCTGAGACCAGATAGACTGCGCGCCCTGCAATAAATCTTGCACATCAACTCCGGCTATCACCAAAGGGAAAAGCCCTGCAGAAGAAAAAACAGAATATCTCCCGCCAATGTTTTTCGGTATGCACAAGCAATTTATATTATTGGCTTGTGCTTGCATAAATAAAGGTGAGTTTTTTTCTGTTATTACAACAATATATTTAAAATAATCTTTAGGAAAATGAGCTTTTAAAAGATTAAAGAAAAGATGATAATGCACAATAGTTTCTAATGTAGTGCCAGATTTTGTAATACAGTTTATTAATATTTTTTTACCAGCTAAAATACTTTTTTTTGCTTGATTATAAACAAAAGAAACCTCATCTGCATCTACTGTATCTAAAAAAAAAACTGCATACCATTGTAAGGAGACCTTCTCCCCATAACTGCATGCAAAGCCGCCTTAGCTCCCAAATTAGAACCACCTATTCCCAAAACAATACATATCGTAGGCGCTAAGGATATGCATTGATCTGCAATTTTCTGCATAGATGCTAAGGCATCATTACTAAGGTGCTCACTCAAACAATCATATTCATCATTATATAAAGAATTTGCTGGATCAATTTTTGGAATTAGCTCTTTTGAAATTCTATTTTTAATAGCATCGATTGTTTTTTTTTCAAATGTAGTATTTTTAAGTAAAAATTTAATAGCACTCACGTTTACACTTCCTTTTTTACAATAACTACGCCACAACAATGAAAACATAGCATAGTAAAAGAAAGGAAAATACTCAAAACTAAATGTATAAAAACTTACTTAGTGACTTAATCCCAAAAAGAATCATCACTTTCTTGGAATTCATTTCCAGCAATTGCAACCCTTCTAGCTTCTATTTTCTCTCGGAAATCATGGGTATCTGCTCTTGTTCTTTCTTCTTGTCTAGAAGCTACACTTCCATCCTGAATCTTTGACTCAACTTCGGTATTTGCGGCAGAACTACCAACAGGATCTAACAAAAACGGAATATCTTGATCTTCATCATCCCAACCCTCTGAATCACTCGAATCATCAGCTTGATTTGATGATTTTTTAACTCTTTGAATCATTGCCTCATTGCCAAGCACGCTTGTAACTTCACTAGTCGGCTCTTCAGTTTTTTGTAATTCTTTTCTAGTTTTCCTTAATGCCTCACTACCTTCTCTAATACGCTCTAATAACTCATTTTTACTGCTTGGTCTTGGTGGCAATGGCGGTGGGGAAGAAGCTTTTGGAGTATTTCCATTTACTTCTTTTGTATTATCTGGACGCGGCGGCAATGGCGGTGGCATCGGCATTACGACTTCTTCACCTTTTTCATTATCTGGCGATGATTGCACTAAAGATACTTCTTCAGAAGTTTGATCATTTAAAGTGTCTTCAGAAATAGTTTTTTTCCTAAAAAGTTTTTCCATTACAAATGCAAAGAAGCGAGATATTTTAGATACGATTAAAGACGATCTACTTTCTTCAACATTACATTCTGATTCTAAATCAACTTCTTCTAAAGATGTTTTTTGTAGTAACTCTTGATGTACTTCTTCTTTTCTATGAGTTTCTTCATTCATGTTAGGCTGACTGACATTTGGCGATGACTGCACTTTTGCATCAAGAACCCCTTGACCAAGCAATGCAAACAAGAAAATGTTTATTAAAAATGTATTCATAAAAAGCCCCCTAGCATAATACACTAATATGAAACATTCAATACAAAAAACAAGCATTGAATTTACTATCTACAATAAAAAACTTAACATGAAAATACAGATAAATAAAGCAATATACTTTTGTAGCGATGATATTCAAGCTTATGCTTGTAAATAAGAGTATGTCATTAACGCACCAAATATTATCGCACTTGGACCAACTGAGTACGTGAATGCATTAATTTTTTTTCTGTTATATTTATTGTACAAACTTAAAACACTGTACGAAACAACAAAATAACTTGCGGTAACAATTCCTGCATTTAAGAAATTATCTTTAAATCTAGCGTAGCCTTTTTTGCTCGGATTATTTTCAAAATCATTGCTGCTGGGGTTTAATAGATCATCTTGATCTAAGCCAAACGCACCCCCAATCCCGCTATTAAAAAAAATAGACAATCTCAAATGCTCTTCTTTTGATAATATAAATTCATTTGAGTCAACTGGTGGCAAATTGTCATCTCGTGTTGATTCAACAGCTTGCTTAAATGCGATCCCTCCCGGATTGCCTTTAGAAGAAGAATTTTTTTCTTTTCTTTCTCTCTTATTTACTATAAATTCTTTAATTTTATTTTCAATTGCAGCCACCAATCCTTCATTTTCTGTGCTTATTGTAGCTATACCATTTTGCTCTTTATAATCTACGATTTCGCTTACTATAAAGCTAAAAAATTCATCTCTATTCCCCTGACTTTTTTCAATAGTCTTAGAGAGGCTATTTTCGCGATCTTGTAAGCTGTGAATAATATACTTAGCTAAACTTTCTAAATTTGTCTCTGCAGTAATATCATCTTTCTGAGCGCCCAAAAAAGACACCGCTAAAAAACCAAGTATCACTAAATAATTTTTCTTCATTATGTTCATATTATTTTCACTTATGTTTTAAAATTTAACTGTATTAATACTATATTATACAATAATAATAAATAATTTGTATAAACAATTTGTTTAGTTTAGTATTAATGCACCTTTTTTTAGTATTAACAATTTACAAATTTTTCACTTATCGTAAGATAATAAAAGTGTATATTATATATTTTTACAATAACTTATAACCTTTACAATACGGAGTTTATTTACATGATATGTCTTAATTCACTTATTGCTATTTCATTGCTTGGGATGGCTGTTGTTTTGCTTCTTTATAGTCAAATTATCACCAATATTAGCTCTCAAAAAAAAGCGGCTAAAATTGCTGATGCCATTCAAGATGGTGCGATGACTTTTCTATACGAAGAATATAAAATAATTTTTTTTGTTGTTGGTCTTTCTGCTCTTGCAATTACCTATGTAATGAGTCAAGCTGCTGCAGTAATCTTTATCATCGGTGCTGTTTTTTCAATGATTACCGGCTTCATTGGCATGCGCGCTGCTACTGCAGCTAATGTGCGCACAACTATTGCAGCAAAAGAAAAAGGCGAACATGCTGCTTTCATGGTTGCTTTTTTTGGTGGTGGCGTAATGGGCTTTTCTGTTGCAAGTTTTGGTTTGTTAGGGCTTAGCGGTATCATGTATTATTATGGCGGCCATACACAAATTGTTAACTTCTTAACATGCTTTAGCTTGGGTGCTAGCCTTGTTGCATTTTTTGCACGAATTGGCGGTGGAATATACACAAAATCTGCTGATGTTGGTGCCGACTTAGTTGGAAAAGTAGAAGCTGGAATTCCAGAAGATGATCCTCGCAACCCTGCAGTTATTGCTGATAACGTTGGTGATTGCGTTGGTGACACTGCCGGCATGGGCGCTGATATTTATGAATCTTATGTTGGTGCTATGGTTTCTTCTATGCTTTTAGCAATTAGCTGTGATTCAACCAACTTTAGCATTATTACATTGCCGCTTGCACTTGCAGCTATTGGCCTACTATGTTCTATTGTTGGCCTATTTTCTTCTTTTGTTTTCAAAAGCCCTCCAGCAGAAATGCTTCGCAATGCAACATACATTGCAATCTCTCTTTTTTTAGGTGGGTCTTATTTTTACCTAGGCCACATCAATGCGCCAACTGTTTTGTTTACATCAATAGTTTTAGGCTGTGTTTCTGGCATAATAATTGGTCTCATAACTGAATATTATACTGGTGGTAGCCCAATAAAAAAACTAGCTGAAAGTTCACGCTCTGGCGCGGCAACAAACTTAATTTATGGCCTATCTCTTGGGATGGAATCAACCGTAATGCCAGTAATTATTTTGGCTATTGTTATTCTTATTTCCTATACCTACGGCGGAGAACTTTTTGGTGTTTCTTTATCTGCAGTTTCTATGCTTGCAACTGTTGGTATAACCATGTCTGTAGACGCTTATGGTCCTATTGCAGATAATGCTGGTGGCATTGCTGAAATGGCTGGATTTGATCCTAAAGTTAGAAAAATAACTGATAAACTAGATGCGCTTGGCAATACAACTGCTGCAATGGGTAAAGGATTTGCTATCGGATCGGCACTTCTTACTTCACTTGCAATGTTTTCTGCTTATGCACAACAAGCAGGACTTACCAACTTAAACATCCTTGATCCGATCGTTATGGCTGGAATGTTTATTGGTGGAACATTACCATTTATCATCTCAGCGCTTACTATGCGTTCAGTAGGTGATGCTGCTCTAAAAATGGTAATGGAAGTTCGTCGTCAATTTAAAACGATTGATGGACTCATGGAAGGAAAAGCTGAGCCCGACTATAAACGCTGTATTGAAATCAGCACAAAGGCAGCTCTATACGAAATGATTTTACCTGGTGTAATCTCTGTTTCTGCGCCAATAATAATCAAGCTTACTCTTGGTAATGCTGCGCTAGGAGGCCTTTTGGTTGGTGCAACTGTTGTTGGTGTATTGCTTGCCTTAATGATGGCTAATGGCGGCGGCGCTTGGGACAATGCAAAAAAATATATTGAAGCCGGCTCACTAAAAGGACACGAAAAAGGTTCTGACGCTCACAAGGCTGCAATTATTGGTGACACTGTTGGAGATCCATTTAAAGATACATCCGGCCCTGCACTAAATATTCTAATCAAATTACTATCGATTGTTTCTTTATTGCTCGTTTTAATTTAATATAATTAAAAATAAAAAAAGCTACCTGGAACTTTCTAGGTAGCTTTTTTGTTACACTAATCACAAACATTATTAGGACTTAATACCCAAAAAAACTTTTTAACAGTTCTATCCTGTGCGCGAAAAGCTTTTTAGCGCTTTCTGCTGCGTCAAAAAACCATTCAGGCCAACTTTTCTTGCCCATGCTACATCTTTTACCCGAATCACCCTCTAATTCTTTTACTGCTGCTTTTAATGGCTGTTTGTTTTTTTTTTCAGGCGCTGTTATTAATCGGCTTGCGGTGCTATGTAGGTCTTTTTTTACTTGACTACCCACAATCGTTTCTATCACTTTTTTATTTTTTATAATTACAAAGCTTGGTAGATATTTAATGGTATATTCACTTGCAAAATTTTTTAGGTTATCAATATTAATTTTTATAAAAGTAATTTTATCAAAAATGGGATCATTGGAAATTTCATCAAACAACGGTGCAACACTTCTGCATGGACCGCACCATGGAGCGTATGCTTTTACATAAACCAAAGAGTTTTGAGAAATACAATCATAAAATCCTTGCATGCTTTTTATTTCTACTACCTTTGCATTCGAAAAAGAATAAAAAACCACTAAAGTAATAAAAAACTTTTTTAAATATTTCATTCTACTACTCATAATTTAAAAATTAAAATAAATATTTTTGAATATCCGACTATACCAAAATAAAAACTTTCTTTACAATAAAATATATCTCATAAAATTAAATAACTAATTGAATGAATTTAATTCTTTTTTTTGCTACTTTTTACTTTTTTAAAATATTTTAAAAAGTAAAAACATTTTCAATATTAAGTATCAACTGAAGAAAAAACAGAATATATAGTTTTTATTTTTCAATCTGCACTATAAAAGTATGTTTTTTAATAGAATATTGAAGAATATATTTTTCTAAAAAAATATAAAAACGCTTGATTCTAAGAGATTAAATATATACATTATCAAGACCGCCTTGGATGATTATTATACAGACTGAAAACTTTTGTGAGTCTCTTTAATACACGTAGGATCAGGTGGAACATACAAAGAAAATTAAAGTTATGAAATAATAATCAAAACTCATTTATAAAAAATGCTGTAAGTAGGCGAAGGGAATATCATTATGAATCAATTTAAAGTCACATTGCATGACAATAGTGTTGGGTTTTTTGACATTAATCGTATTAAAAAAACTCTATCATGGGCTATAGCAGGTTATAGTCAATCTGTTTCTGAGCAACTCATAATAAACGAAGCTATAAAGAACATGTATGATGGCATCAATATACATGAAATCAATCAAGCTCTTGTTTTAGCAGCAACTGCTTTTATAGAAAGAGACCCAGCATATGGATACATTGCTGCTCGCCTTGTGATTAAACAGCTTTTTTATGAAGTTACGCAATCATCAATCGAACAAAAAAATAAAGATGAAATATATCGCGATTCATTCATAAAAAATATCAAAAAATGTGTTTCTATTAAAATTTTAGACAAGAAAATGCTTGACTTTGATCTAAAAAAACTTTCACAAGCATTAGTTTTAGAGCGCGATGATAAATTCTTTTTCATGGGAATCAAAACATTATACGAACGTTATTTTATAAAACAATACAAACAATACTATGAATTACCTCAGTCGTTTTGGATGCGCGTAGCTATGGGCCTATCTTTAAATGAAACTAATAAAAATGAACGCGCAATTGAGTTTTATAATCTTATGTCTCAACTTAATTATCTACCAAGCACGCCAACGCTATTACATTCTGGATTTACAAGGCCACAGCTAAGTTCTTGTTTTTTAACAACAGTAAAAGACGACTTGCATCATATTTTTAAATGCATTGGAGACAATGCCCAAATGGCTAAATGGTCTGGTGGCATCGCAAATGACTGGACAAATATTCGCGCAACTGGCGCAATGATTAAAAGCATCAACACTGAAAGCCAGGGTGTTATTCCTTTTTTAAAAGTAGCTAATGATACAACAGCTTCAATAAATAGAAGTGGAAAGAGGCGCGGTGCATCTGTTGTGTACCTTGAAACATGGCATTATGATATTGAAGACTTTTTAGATTTAAAGCGCAATACTGGAGATGAACGACGGAGAACTCATGATATTAATACTGCCAACTGGATTCCTGATCTTTTTATGAAACGAGTTATTTCTGGCAAAAAATGGACTCTTTTTTCTCCCCATGAAGTGCCTGATCTACACGACCTTTATGGAAAAAAATTTGAAGAGCGCTATAGCCACTACGAGCAAATGGTAGCTGAAAAAAAGATTTCTATGTTCAAAGAAGTTGATGCAAAAAAATTATGGCGCAAAATGCTCACAAGACTTTTTGAAACGGGTCATCCTTGGGTAACATTCAAAGACAGCTTTAATGTACGAAATACGCAAGATCATGCAGGAATAATTCATAGCACAAACCTATGCACGGAAATATCTCTTAATACTTCTCAAGAAGAAACTGCCGTATGCAACATCGGATCTATTAACTTATCTGAGCATGTTATTAATGGAGAAATTAGCACGGATAAGCTAGAAAGTACCATTGCAACTGCTATGCGCATGCTGGATAACGTTATTGACATTAACTACTACCCAGTTAAAGAAGGCAAAACTTCTAATATGCTTCACCGACCAGTCGGTCTTGGAATTATGGGTTTCCAAGATGTTCTTTTCAAAGTTGGTATCCCTTTTAGCGATAAAGAGGTATTAAGCTTTAGCGACAAATTAATGGAGAAAGTTTCTTATTTTGCTATATATGGATCGTCAAAACTTGCCAAGGAACGTGGTACATATAGCTCTTATAAAGGATCAAAGTGGGATCGCAATACTTTCCCCCAAGACACCATTGCACTACTAGAAAAAGAACGGAATATGCCAATTGACAACTTGAAAACAGAATCCCTTGATTGGTCACTAGTTAGGGAACATGTTGCTCAATACGGAATGAGAAACTCTAACACTATGGCGATTGCTCCAACTGCTACAATCGCAAATATTGCAAACTGCTTCCCGTGCATAGAACCGATTTATAAAAATATTTATGTAAAATCGAATATGAGTGGCGAATTTATTATTATTAATCACTATTTAATTAATGATCTTAAGTCACTTGGACTATGGGATCAGCAAATGATTAATGAGCTAAAATTCCATGATGGAAGCTTAACACTTATCAACCGAATTCCTAAAATACTCAAAGAAAAGTATCAAGAAGCATTTGATCTCGATCCAAGATGGATGGTAAAAATATCATCTCAAAGATGTCGCTGGATTGACCAAAGCCAATCTCATAATGTTTTTATTCGCGGATCTTCTGGGAAACTACTAAATGACGTTTATATTGACGGCTGGAAACAAGGAATTAAATCTTTTTATTACTTGAGATCACTTGGCGCTACACAAGTAGAAAAATCAACTCTTCCATCTGAATTTAAATCAACGCTTAAACGAAGTGGAACAATAAACCCTGCCAAAACAACGATAAGTAAGCCATCAATGTTTGTACCTAAGCCAAATGAAACCAGTGGTGCTGCATATCTATCACAAAAAGAAAATGATAAGATGGTTATGTGTAGCATTTTAAATGGTCCAGATTGCGATTCTTGTCAATAATTTAAAACAACCAATTAACTTAAATCAAAAGGATAACCCAATGGCAACCAAAGAAAAAAAAGGGATTTTAAATAATTCTACTATTGATCCAAATAAAATATTACCTATGACTTACATGTGGGCTCGAGAGCACTATAAAAATGGCGTAGCCAACAACTGGACTCCTGAAGAAATATCCATGCAACAAGACGTAGAACAATGGCGCTCTCCTTCAGTTTTAAGCGAAACTGAACGTCGAATGATCCTATGGAATATGGGTTTTTTTTCTACTGCTGAATCACTAACAGCAAACAATCTTGTTTTAGCCGTATATCGCCACATAACAAATCCAGAATGTCGTCAGTACTTGCTGCGTCAAGCTTATGAAGAAGCTGTGCACACTGACACTTTCATATATTGTTGCGATTCACTCGGCCTTGATCCAGATGAAATTTATAAAATGTATTTCACTATCCCGTCAATCAAAGAAAAAGATGATTTTGTAATAGCACTTACAACATCGCTTTTTGACCCTACATTTGAAACAGATTCTACTAAAAATATTCAAAAGTTTTTACATGACCTTATTGGTTACTATGTAATTATGGAAGGAATATTTTTTTATGCTGGATTTGCAATGATGCTTGCATTAAAACGACAAGGGAAAATGGTCGGGATTGGCGAACAATTTGAATATATTATGCGCGATGAAAGTATTCATTTAGCATTTGGCTGCGACTTAATCAACACGATTAAAGAAGAAAATCCAGATGTTTGGACAGAAGAGTTTCAGTCAGATATAATATCTCTTATTAAAAAAGCAGTTAATCTAGAAAAAAGATATGCACTTGATGCTTGCCCTCAAGGGCTTCTTGGTATCAATGCAGAGCAATTTGGTGTTTATGTAGAACATGTTACCGACAGAAGATTAGAGCGAATAGGCTTACCAAAAATCTACAATAGTGAAAATCCTTTCCCATGGATGTCTCAAGCTGCTGATCTCAACAAAGAAAAGAACTTCTTTGAAACCCGCGTGACGGAATATCAAACAGCTGGCTCTCTTGATTGGGAATAATATTAAATAATCCTATAGTATTGCCAGAAGTTAATTCTATAAAGTTCATATTATATCAATACAAACTCCTTTTTATTTATACTTATATTAAAAAAGGGGTTTGTATAAAATGTATATCAGTAGGCTTAATTTTTTATTTCTCGCTTTCTTGTGCTTTTCATCGGTGAACTTACTTTCTATGGAAATTGAAGAAATCGAAAAAAGCTCCAGCTCTGAAGTTATCGGTGATCTACCAGTAGGATTTGCAGAAACTGAACCGGCAGAAGAAAGTTGTTGCCCTGAAATTATAGTTAATTTAGAAGCAGAAGCTGACCCAAATCAATCAAACAAATCTGAAGGATCTGATCGCCAAAAGCTTTCTGAGTCCGACACTCTAGCATTTATTAAGATTTCTCATGATCTTTTCAAAGATACTTCAGCAGCTCCAAGACTGAAGATGCTGCTTGTGCGCTCAACAGCATTTTTACGCCATAGCAACTCATCTTTAGGGGCTATTACAAATTCATGTAACTCAAATGATGAATGCGTTGCGGTTTATGCTGCTATAAGAAGTGCTTTAACAGGTGAAGATAACTCAAAGTTTGCAAGCTTCAAATCCTTACAAAAGTTAATATTATCTGCATTGGAATATTACCCTGACTTGCAACAAAATGAATTAAAACAAATCATTAAAAAAAACCCTACAGTCGCAAAGTTCATTAATGCTTTATTAATGAACCAAAGCATTAATACTAACACAAGCTCTCCCTACAGATTTAATGGCACTAAAAAAGAAAATTTACCACCTCAACCACCTCAACCACCTCAAATAAATAGAATAAACCTCTTGATAGCTAACGCAACTATAGAAGAATTAAGAAGCACTCAAGAAACTATAAACAAAAGACTTACAGATACGCTGTCCGAAAAAATTAAGCTGCAGCGTGAAATTTCGTCCTTGAAAAAACACCGTAACAGATTAGTTGTTGCTCTCATTGTCATGGCTATAGTAAGCTTTAGCGCCATTATTCCGCTATCCATAACACATTAAACTAAAGGTTGATTGCTTATAAAATTCTATCGGGTACTACGTGTTATCAAAAGATAGTTAATCTAACAAAAAGATATGTAATTGACACTTTCTCTCAAGAACCTCTTGGTATAAATGCAGTACATCTTAATGCCTAAAAAAATACGTGACTAAATATTAAACAGCTGGCTCTCTTAATTTGAAGTAGCATTAATACTCTATCAATCTAAATTTTTATTTATTTATATTTAGCTTAAAGAAAAAACTTGCTTAACATTAATACAAAAAGGACACTTCAAATGCTTATGAATAAAATAAAAATTGCAGTTCTTATCAATTTAATTTTTTTATCTTTTAATGTATTTTCAATGGAAATAAAAGGTAATCAGCAGTTCGGATTGTCAACACTTTCTTCTAATTCTGTTAAAAACAAGATTCCTCTTTCGGCAGAGCACACGAGCGAATGCATAGAAAAACCCGATGAAACAGCTAAAGTGATAACCATAATGACTCAAAAAGACGATACTATTAAAAGTCAAAATAACGAAATAGTCGGGTTAAAAAGAGAGATAATTTGTCTTTGTAGTACTGTTATTTGTTCAGTGTTAATCAATTTAGGCTTACTCTGTGGGGTTATTACACTTGCTGTGACAAAATAAGCAACTCTATAGTTAATCTAAGACAATACTTTCTACGCTATTTTTTAAATTAATTAACTCATAAAGATAGGTTCTTACAATAAGAGTTTATAACGACTTTTGCTGTATGCTTTTACTACAGATTCAACATCTTTGTCTTTATGCAGATGCTCAAGTATATTTTCACTACTTCTCAGCATACTAAGTTCTACTGCTTGGCTTATTTCATATGGACCAATAGCCGTACGCGCTAAATCAATCGTTGTTGCAAAGGATTTAGCCTTGCGTGAAATATCATTTGCCAAGCTACGAATATAGGTCCCATGAGATACGTGACAGTTTAAAGTAAAATAGGGAAAAGAAAAATCAATCATACGCAGACTATAAAGATCAATTAGTCGCTTTTTTTGTTCTACTATTTTTTGCAATTCTTTGTCAGTAAACTTACTTTCTCTTGCAAGAATCGAGAGTGACTTTCCATTATACTTTAAAGCCGAATATACTGGTGGAATTTGCCAATATGAACTTCCCAAAAAATCTATTGCACTCTCAAGATCTTCTTTTTTAACTTTTTGACAAGACTTCTTTAAAATATTTCCATTTAAGTCAAGCGAATCAGTTAATAGCCCTATTTCAGCAGTAACAATATATTTTTTATCTAACTCCATAAGATATTTAATAAGCTTAGTTGCCCTACCAATAGCCACAATAAGAAGCCCTGATGCTGCCATATCTAATGTCCCTGCATGACCCACTTTAATATTTCTTATTAAATCATCTGTTGGTTTTTTATCAGATCGCCTAATAGTTTTTCGTATTAAAGACACACAAGAAAAAGAAGTCATGCCGACTGGTTTATTAACAAATAAAAACCCATCCATATTATACGATAAGTTTATATATTTTATGCTTACCAGCTTTTATTATTAATCCTGGCTTCTGAACAACTTGCGCTTTAAAGTCTTCGACTAACTCGCCATCAATAGACACTGATCTTGAAGTAATTAAGCGCTTTCCTTCTGAAGAGGTTTGTATGATTTTTAAATTTTTTAAAAGATCTACAATCCATATTTTTTCATTGCTTTCTGCAATTTTTATCTCTTTTGCACTTGAATAATCTTTTTTCTGAAAAAGGTTTTGAAACTGTATTTGTGCACTATCTGCTTCCGCATGATTCCAAAAAGCAGCAACGACTTCATAGGCCATCTTTTTCTTAATGTCCATGGGATGCTTTTTATTGCTTTCAACTTGCTTTTTGAGCTCTGAAGTATCTGTAGCCGAATAATCTAACAAAAGAGTCATATATCTCCACATAAGAGTATCTGAAATAGACATCAACTTACCATAGGCTTGACCAGCAGGCTCAGCAATGCCTATAGCATTCCCAAGAGATTTTGACATTTTTTCAATGCCATCAAGGCCTTCTAAAAGCGGCATGGTAATAACAGCTTGTGGCGGCTGATTATATGCTTCTTGCAAGTGTCGTCCCATAAGTAAATTAAATGTTTGGTCTGTGCCACCAAGCTCTACATCTGCAGACAAAGCTACAGAATCATATCCCTGCATTAATGGATATAGTAATTCATGAAAGGAAACAGGCTCATGCTTTTTCATACGCTTTTGAAAATCATCACGTTCGAGCAACTGAGCTACCGTTGTTTTAGCACACAACTTTAGAAAATCTATACTTGTTAGTTTATCAAGCCACTCTGAGTTATACCTTACTTGTATTTTTTGTGGATCAAGAATTCGAGAAACTTGCTTAAAATATGTTTTGGTATTCTCCTCAATTTCTTTTGCACTTAATGACGGACGTGTTTTTGATTTTCCAGTAGGGTCACCAATGCGAGCAGTGTAGTCTCCAATTAAAAATACAACTGTATGTCCTGCTTCTTGAAACTGCCGCAGCTTCTTTAGGACAACTGCATGACCTAAATGCAAGTCTGGGGCTGTTGGATCTAAGCCAAGCTTAATGATCAAAGATTCACCACTAAGAACTTTTTTCTTAAAAACTTCTTTAGGAATTACCTGCACTGAGCCTTCAGTGAATCTTTCGTATTGCTCTAATATATTTTTCATATATTTATTATCCTATGCCTTAAAAAATAATGCCCACTTGTTTCCTAATAGAATTGCATAATTATTAAATAATGGCCTCAAGAAAATACCCAGAAAAATCGCTACTATAATTACACCAATAAATACTATCGGATAATAATCTTCTATATTAAATCGGTCAGATAAATATGACATAGTTGCAGTAATAAAACTTGAAAGCGCACTAACAACAGCAAAAAATATATTTATATAAAAGAAAATAATTAATACATAACCTATCGTAATACTAAAAGAAGATGGTAAAGATTGAATTACAGCAGAATCAATCGATGCGATAGCTGTACCAAGGAACAAAAGCTTTAATGCCATGTTTCTTAACATAATTTGTGCTACTGGATTAAAAAGCATTATTACTAGTGCTATTGAAAAAGAAGCTAAAATTAAATGCATAAAAACATCGCTAAATAAAGCAACAAAATAATATAAACGACCATATGGTCCATTAAAATTATTTTTATTAATCGGAACCTGCCGACCCCATCCAATGATGTTACCAAAAAGATATCGCGAAAAGATTAAAAACCCATATCCCATAGAATCAAAATGCTCTAGTGGACTTAATGTTAAAAGCCCCATTTGCTCGGCTGTATTGTCACCCATTTTTTTTGCTACATAAGCACGAAACCATCCTGCTGGCGTAATTGCACAAACATAGACAAGCGTTAAAATAAGAATTCTTTGCAAATCACCAATAAAATCTGTAATCATCCGGCTGCTACCTTATATTAAAATTAAATATATGCATATACTTTATATTTTATCATTAGCATAATATTGGTCAATATAATAAAAACTCCACACTATAGGAGTTGCTTACCACAACACAAAGAACTACTTAAAAAAAAGTTCGCAACATCGCTCTAAAGTTCTGCCTTTTATAATAATTTTTTATTATAATATGTGGGAAAACACCATAAAACAATATGCTTAACCAAGCAATAGCAGCTATTGCAAGTAGTATGAAAAATGACAAAATAGTAATTTCTTTTTTAAGAAAAAGGATTGCTAATGCAAGTTGTCCCGAAGAAAGCACAATAATATATTGTAAAATACTGCCAACGCTCCAACCATGCCCTCTTAAATAAAGACAAAAATGATCTGGGCTTGGTTCATAAAAATATTTTTTCTTATAAGTGCGGACTATAATAAGTGTTGCTATTTCTACCAGTGGAACTGCAAAAATTGCTATTGCCGCCAAGTCTCCATATCTATTAAAAAGCTGCCAATTAAAAAGCAATGACAAGCCGCCAAGCATCCCACCTAAAAACAATGCCCCCGAGTCTCCTAGATAAATGGAAGCCTGAGGCTTATTAAAGCAAAAAAAACCGAGCAAAGATCCAGCAAAAACTGATAATACGAAAACAAGATTCCACTGTTGCGAGTATACCGAAAGTGCGAGTAAAGAGCTTACTATGCAAAGCGCTACGCTCGTTGCTAGTCCATCCATAACGTCAATCAAATTAAATGCATTAATAATAGTTGAGAGCCACCAAAAAGAAAAAAATAAATTCCCAAGTTGGCCTAAAAAAACCAAATCAGAAATCACTCCAGATCGTAAAAAATAAAAAACTACTACAATTTGCATGAAGAATTTTTTTGAGGCTTTCATCGGAACAATATCATCCCAAAGGCCAATTAAAAGTAGCATCGTTGACCCAAGAAACAAGGCATTTAATTGAGAATTAAAATTATAATTTTCAATTAAAAAAAAGAATGCTACAAAAAAAATAAACCCAAAATAAAGAGCCAACCCACCAAGATAGGGGGTTGGCTCTTTATGATTTTTAACAAGATTATCAGGAAGATCAATAATACCAAAATTATTTGCAATAAACACAAATAAAGGAACCGTTTTATAGGTAAAACAAAAAGAGAATATTAACCCTAAAACAGAAAAAAATATTATCTCTGTAGTCACACAATTTCTCTTTTGTTAGTTAAGAACAGAATAGAAAACCATATGGTTACTTTTATCACATCTCTCATTAAGATACAATCATTTGAATAATTTGACCGTTTTATAGCACGATATACAATAAAAATAAATTTCTAAATATAGCACTATGCCAAACTATCAGTGTGCAAAAAAATGAACAGTTTATTTTTCAGGAACTTCAATATAACATTCTATGCGATCATCAATGGCATAATCAGTATAATCTTTTATGCTAAATGCACATTCATAGCCAACATGAACTTCTTTCACTGTTTTATTTGCTCGCTGAAGACTTTCGATTTTTCCTTCGCCGATCTTCTTTCGGCCACGCCAAACAGCTACTGATCCTTCACGCGCAAATCGACCATCTTGAACATAGCAACCTGCAATAACGCCAACGTTTTTTATATCAAAAACTTTACGTACTATTGCCTCACCAATCTTCTTTGAAATCATTTTAACTTCACGAGAAGCTTCCATTTTTGCTTCAACTGCTTCTAGTAGCTTGTAAATAATTCCATAATGCTCTACATTAACATGCAGCCTTTTTGCCTGCATATGTGCATTTGCATCTGATTTTACATTAAAGCCAAGAATAGTAGCTTGAATCGTTGCAGCAAGATCGACATTAGCCTCACTAATATTTCCAACAGACGCTGAAGCAACTGAAATGCTTATCTCGTTTTTAAGCTTTTTTTGTAACTTAGCAATTGAATCAACAATTGCTTCTTTTGATGAGTGAGTATCGGCCTTAACAAGAAAGCATAGTGTATTTTCTTTTTGAGTAAAGGACTCTTTCGAAAGGCGCTCTTCAGCGTTCTTAACACCAGAAGACCTTAACTTTTTAAATTCTTTTTGGGAGATAACGCTAAAAGTTGCGCCTGCTTCTGGCAATGATACAAAGCCTGAAACCTGTACTGGCTCAGTTGGGCCAGCTGATTTAATTGACTTGCCTTGAAAATCCATCAAAGATATAACTTTCCCGATAGTTTCTCCACACAAGAAATAGTCTCCAACATGCACTGTTCCTTGTTGACACAAAAGCGTCCCCACGGCACCAAGTCCTTTTTGCATTCTCGACTCAATAATATGTCCGAAAGCGATACCTCTTTTTGAAGCTGTTAGCTCCATCATTTCTGCTTGCAAAACAAGCATTTCAAGCAAATGATCAACCCCAGTTCCTTCTTTTGCAGAAATTGGCGCTACCACTACAGATCCACCCCAGTCTTCTGGCAAGAGATCGTATTGAGAAAGCTGTCGCTTGATAACTTCTATTCTCTGTGAGTCAACTTTATCCATTTTATTTACGGCTACAACAATAGGAACCTTAAGCTCTTTTGCCACTTTTATCGACTCTACTGTTTGGGGCATAATTCCGTCATCAGCAGCAATTACTAACACAACCAGATCAGCTATGTTAACCCCTCGAGCACGCATTTTAGTAAAAGCTTCGTGACCCGGCGTGTCTAAAAAAACAACCTTCCCATGATTTGTGGCAACTGAATATGCACCTAAATGCTGCGTTATTCCGCCTTTTTCTTTTAATGCGACGCGAGACTGCCGAATGTAATCCAATAGTGTTGTTTTGCCATGATCAACATGCCCAACAACAACAACAACTGGCGCCCGCTCCTCTTGAAATTCTGCTGATTTTTCAGAAAAAGCGTTTCTCTCAATAGTCGGGGATAATTTTCGCGCTGGCTTTTGTATTTGCGCGCCATAATGTCGCGCAATAGTTTCAATAATATCTATCGATAAAAGCTTGTTTTTAGGGGCCATAATGCCTGACTTTAAAAGCGACAATATCAGCTCACCTGAATCTACTGCAAGCTTATCTGCTAAGCAGCCCACTAACATAGGCTCAAGCACAATCGTATTTTTTTTGTCAGCTTCAATTTCTTTTGGGCTAGCTTCAACCTGAGTAGAGCTAATTTTACTAAAGCTCTCTTTGTTTGAGCTTGGAAAATCTTTTGATGGCGCAGTTTCTCTGCTAGATTGACTTTGTGTAGGCATTTTTTTTGTGATTTCTCTCTTTAGAAATGTTAGGGCATCGTCATTCAGAACAGACATATGACTTGCCACCTTAAAGCCTGCTTTTCGCAGCTTTGCAAGTAGCTCTTTTGACTGAATATCGCACTTTTTTGAAAACTCATATAGCCGCATTGCGCCTCAACTTTCATACAAATTAATTTGCTTATTTATTTTGCCTATTACTCTAGCTCGCCTTCAGGAAAATTGCTTTCATCCAATGACGCTTCATTTTCTGGGTTCTTGCTCGCAGGCTGCATTAAATTTATTCCCACCCCAACTAACTCCGAGGCAAGCGAAATATTTTGTCCCATTCTTCCAATTGCCAGAGACCTTTGATCCTGAGCAACCCAGACGTTGGCTTCTGCATCAGCAATAAGCTCAACTCGATCAACTTCAGCAGGCCTCAAAGCACTGGCTATTAATTTTTCAAGATCGTCTGACCAGGCAATAATATCAATTTTTTCCCCGCCCAGCTCATCCAAGATAGGCTTAACTCGTGACCCCTCAAAGCCCACACAGGTCCCAACAGGATCAATATTTGAATCATGAGAAACCACAGCAATTTTTGACTTGTAGCCAGGGATACGCGAAACGCGCTTTATCTCAATATGCCGATCATAAACTTCTGGAACCTCTAGCTCAAACAATCGCTTCAGGAAAAGACTTGAAGACCTATCCAAAATCAACTGGTTCTCTCCTCTTGGCTCAGCTAAGACTTCTTTCAAGAGAATGCGCACAGAAAATCCTACCGGAAGACGCTCTCCAGGAATAGCTAGCGATCTTGGTAAAAATGCAGGGACATCGCCCTTAAGCTTAATTGTCCAGCCTGAACGCTCTGCTTTGTGCACCACGCCGTGAACAATCGTGCCTTCTTTTTCTCTAAAGGCATCGCAAACAGCGAGCGCCTCTATAGTGCGTATCCTAGAAGCAATTACTTGCTTTGCTTTCAATATTTCAATTCGTCCTATTTTTTCCACAAAAGGAATCCAAACCGTATCGCCGAGGCCAAGGGTTTTGTCAATATTACGTGCTTTTCTAAGGCTTATTGTTGCTGGCAAATCATCCGCAACTGGTACAACCTCTTGCATAACTTCAACAACAATTTCATCATCTTTGCTTTTGTGCACAGCACGCAACTCAAGATCAGCGTACTTTTTTTGGTACGCCGCTAAAATACCTTCGCAAATAACATCTTTAAGTACTGCATGGTCTAGCCCACGCTCTTCTACAAGATTAGCAATAACATCTGAAAGTCTCACGATCGCCTTTTGGTTCTCTTGGGTTTTATAAAAAATAGAAAGTAACATATCTCAAGTGTAGCAAAAGCCTGCAAAAATGAAAGCTCCATAAAAAGCTTCTTCAAGCGCACCGAGTTTTTTTAAGAAAAGAAAGGGCTATTCTATTATTCTTTATTAATACTATTTTAACTAATAGTAATAGGCTCGCGCCTTTTTGGTGGATAACTCAAAAAATAGCATTCGATCTTCCCTCTCTGTGGGGTAGCTGTAAGTTAAGTGCTGGTGGATAACCTGGTGGATAACTTGGTGGATAACTTGGTGGATAACTTGGCGCCCTATGCAATATCCCCGCTACCAGGGACCATCAGTTTTTTTGGCGAGAGGATGCCCCGATTTGCAGGGCAATATGTCTGCTTTTTGCAAAAAGTTATCCACCACTTGTCCACCAGGTTATCCACCACTTATCCACCAGGCAGTATTTTAGTTGTGACGGTTTGTATATTTGCCATTTGCAGGGCTGTTTGGAGATCTCTAGACAAAGCATCTCGCTGCTTGGGGTTGCGAAGAATATAGGCTGGGTGAAATGCTGGAATAAGAATTATTTTATTGTGAAAATATGTGGGCTTCCCGTGCTCCCTTGTTATTTTTATTTTTCTTTTTGATACTCCCTCAAATGCGCAAGATCCAAGGGTGCAAATTACTTTTGGATGGATGATTTCTATCTGCGCTTTTAAGAGCGGATGGCTTTGATTTATTTCTTTCTTGGTGGGCGTGCGATTATTAGGTGGGCGTGTTTTAAGGATATTGGTGATGAATATCTTTTTTAAGCTGGCAGTGTTTTCTAGGAGAATTTCTCGTAGCAATTTGCCTGATCGTCCTACAAAGGGGCGAGATGCAAGGTCTTCTTGTTTCCCAGGAGCTTCTCCAATAATCATTAATGTTGCATTGGCGCTCCCCTCCCCAAAGATGATGCTGTTGCTTTGCTCATAAACAACAAGGCTCCCCTTCGCTCGTTTTGTTGATTCATAAAGTGCATTGAGCTTTTCTTGTTTTTCCAATGGTTGCCTTCCTTGTGCTATATTTTTTGAAAACATTAAAAAACAACCGCAATTTAATCGCTGCTGTAGGGGATTTATTATATCATTTTTTTTGTTGCACTACATTCTTTTTTGATACGTGTCTAAAAAACTAATCCAACCGTTATTTTTAGCAAAAGACGACTTGGGATACGATGGATGTATGCCATCTTCAGGAAAGTAGATGGTAATCCCTTTTGCATTTTTTAATTGCGAGCCAGCGACATTGGCAATTACAGCTTTTTTTATAAGACTGCGACCATCTTCAGCGCTTCTTTTAATCTGAGCAAGCAGAGATGTAAGTGGCCCTTGATTTTTAAGGCGGGAAATATTGTTAATGAGGTTGCTGTAGAAGTGATCAAGGTCTATGTATCTTGGTTCATCAAAGTGTGTGCAGTTATGCCTGTTTCTTGATTGCTTAATTAATGGGAAGGCTGTATGGCTTTTTTGGTTAAGTAGTCTTATAAGCATAGAGGCCATGTTGTTTATATTTTGAAGTAGCGGATTTATTTTTCTAAGGTCGACAGCTGATTGCGTGTAGTCTTTGGTAATATATTGATAGGTGTCTTGGTATGCCAAAACAATGTGCGCGGCTAGGGCTTCATTCGTAGTGCAGCCAGACTTAAGAGGATCAAGAGCGAGTGCATAATTATATCCAGTTCCAAGTTCAACTTCTTGAGATCCTATTATGATTTTTGTGTGTTTTTCCATATATTCCATAATTTCGATGCACTGCATTAAGCAAGCATCAAAGGCAATAAGTGCAAATTTTTTATTCTGCATATACTTTTTCCTAATGTTGGAAAGTGTATTGTCAAGCTGTCGGTTAGTTAAGTAGTTTCCAGAAGAATCATCCCAGCATATGCCACGCTGACGGCTTGATTCTGCCCAGTCAAAGAACTCAATTGACCGATCTACTTCAAATAAATCAGTAGATCTATTCATGGTGAAAAGATGCATTGGGTTAATAGATCTTCCATTGATAAGGTCTATTATTCCTGTTCCATGATTCCAAAAAAATATTCCATATTCTTCTGCGGGGTAATCCCTGCTAATCCACTTGAAGCAAGACTCAAGTGTTTTAGGATTTCCGCTATCCATTCTTTGTGATTCAGGGTCATTTGCATTAACATGTATTATTTTATTTTTTTCTATATAATAACGCCGAGTTATTTTTCGGTTGTTTTTAAGGCGAATGTCTAGGTGGATAACAATATTAAGATCTTTGTTGGAGCCTATTTTAGTTAGTTGCTCAATGTTGCGAGCTGCAAACCTTTTTAAGTCGTTGTCAGCGGACATATAAATAAGAAGAGTCATTTTTTTTATTTTTTTTCGGAGAGAGCCTTCTGAGGGAGGCATTGCTTTTCTATGTAGCTCTGAAAGAGAGAAATCTTTTGTGAAGTAATTTATAGCCAAGTCATTTTGTGTGTTTATTTGGACTGTTAGAAAAGCAAATAAAAGAAAGCTTATAAGATTTTTTGTTTTCATATTGAGCCACCCCTTGCATCATTTTTTAAACTTATTTCTTTTATATTGAATATAGTACTTTTAATTACATGTCTGCAATCTTGTGGCGTGTCTAACATTGTTCCCAGCTTCAGTTGCTTTAGAATCACACTGATAAGCTATCGAAAAAAAGCAACTTGTTTTTAAGTTGTTGTTTTTGTTGCAGAAGGTGTCAATTATTTTTTGTCTGGGTTAGATACGCTTGTTTTTCAATATAATTTTTCCAAAGCAATATAAAGGTGATAAAAAAAGTTAATTGAAAGTCGAGAAAAAACAGTTGAGCAGGAGAGAAACACAGGAAGAGTATAAAAATTGCAGAAAGCGAGTATATTGCATGAGTTCGGATGCGATTTATATAGGATAGGCCTAATAGTGCAAGCAAGAGCAGAGATCTGATAAATGACACAGTAGGCCAGCTGAAGACATAATAAATAAAACAAGCAAAGCTCAAAGTAAATCGTTTGACTTTCTTAGGAACAAAAAAAAGAGATAGCAGTAGTTGCCAAATAAAAAGAAACAACACTAAATGAAGCCCCGATCGAGCCAGGTGGTGTGTAATGCCAAGCTTGTTAAAATTTTCTTTTATTTTGATATTGTTTTTAATGCTATTTCTATTGCCCAAAAACATGCAGCTAACTAGCGAGTGAGTTTCTTTGTTGCATTGGTTCATAATTAGTGTATTAATATCCTGCTTTTTGTTCCATATATACCTGTAGAATGAAAAGCGAGGCTGGCTCTCTATGGTTAGGCGCTCTTTTCCAGATAAAAACAGTGTGCCAGCAATGTGTTCTTTGCATAAAAAAAAGGTATAGTCGCTTTTTTTATAAGAAGGGAGTTTGAAATTTTCTATAGTAATCGTATCGCCAGGATGAACAGTAAGTGGCTTTATGCTATAGATATGCATTTTCCAGGGAATAGGGTGAGTTGAAAAGTGGTGCAAGTGAGCGGTGAACAAAGCTTTATGGCGAGAGGTTTCTGGAAGTAGTTCTTTATCAATTACCTTTAAGTGTAGTTTTTGTTCTTGTTGTAGTCTGCGGTAAGTGTGAGCATGATTTTTTATTTGATAATTGTATAAAAAACCACTTAAAAAAAATCCCCCAAAAGCACAAAAAATCGAAAATCTCTTTTTTGTATAGGCGTAATACAGGCATACTGGACTTATAAGCAGGGTACAGAAAAATACAATAGGAAAAAATTTTTGGAAGCTGATTCCTATGATAAAAGCGAAAGGAGCATAAAATAAGGGTGGTTGTACAGGAAGCATAAATTTGTTTAAAAGGTGTGGGATAAAAAACTGGTTCAGCATAAAATTAAATTTTTATTTTTATTGTTTGTAGAGGGTTAAAGTAAAGGTATATTTTTGAAAAAACTTAAAGTGATTTAACACTTAAGCTACTCTTTTTAGGGATAAATGCAATCATAATAATTAGGGGGAAGGCTATGAAAGCTAAATTTTTATTTTTCATGGTAACTCAGTTATTTGTTTTTAAGTCTGCGCAATCAGAACAACATTTTTTTGGTAAGTATAAAAAAAATGGGAGTCAAAGGTTGCATAGGATTCCTAAGAATTGTATAAAAATAGGAAAAACGGTTTTTGACTTAAAAAAAATTTCCTGCTTGATAGCATTTTTTTATTCAGTTTCAAGCATCGTAGATGTTGCGACAAATCAATCAAGTCCTTATGACTCTGAACCATCTCTTGCAACAAGCACCTTGTTTTTAGCGCAATGTGTGTTGCTTTTCTCTATGCTTACAAAGGATTTTTATCGTACCGGAGCAGGTGCCTTAGAAGCACACATTTTAGCTCAATATCTTTACAGTAAATCGTTAAATAGTGGCAATGGTAGAAATTATGAAAATAGCTCTTATGCAGTGGTATATTTTGTTTCTTATTTAGTTCAAGCTTGGTCGGATAAAACGATGTTGCCAATTCATTGTAAGCAAGCGGAAGGTGTTGCATAGAAAACTTGTTATAAATAAAAATCCCACCGAGCTTGCTTTGCGGTGGGATAAGTTATTTTCTTTGTGTCTTTGGTTAAAGCGACGTTAATACATAAGAAAGTAACTATAATAAAATTAATAGTATAACTTTGTTTCAATCTTGTAAATTCAAAAAGCTAAAATTTAAATTGAGTAGTGGCTTTTTGTTAAAATTATTTAATAGCACTAACAAGCTGCAGATAAATTGCTTAGGTAAGTTCTTATTTGAGCGTTTGCAATAAATAATAGTGGTTTTTTTAAAATTAACCGCGGCTAATAGGAGGTGCCATTGCCACTATAGCTTGCGCAATACCCAAAAGCGAAATAGTTAAAGTTAAAAGTTTTGTTTTGCTGAACATATAAAAAACTCCTTGGTTAAAATGTAAGGTTAAAAATTAAGTATATGAAGTATAAAACAATTAACATAAATAGCAACATTCAAAATTTAATAATTATTGTATTTGTAGAAAATTATAGCAATATTCAAAGCTCATAATTAGAAATATGAATAATTTTCTGTTATTATAAAGTGATTAATAAAAAGATATTTAAAGTTAATTAAGTTATATAAGAATAGTTACTATAAGTAGAAGAGATGTAGGCAATGATGCTTTTAAATTGTATTAATAATCTTATTAATAATCCTCATTGTTTGTTTTTAACCACTGCATGTGGAGCATTATTAAAATTAGTTTTATTTTTGGTATTTCTTTATAATCGCCCAGCTCAAAAATATTGGCGAGTGCATTTTTATCTGTTTTTAAGCATTATTTTTTGTACATTTTTTCATGATTTCTCATGGTTTTTTGTATTGTTATTTCGTCTTTTTAGCCCTAATGATGGCATTCAGGCAAGAAATTTTATAGTTTCTATGGCATGGCTTTTTCATAGCGCCCTTTTTCAGCTTTTTTCTGTTTTTCTTGATAAGCTTATTAATGAAAAGCAAAAACTGTCTCGGTACAATCAACTCTTCATACCAATAAGTATTTTTTTTAAGCTCTTTTTTTTATATGTTTCTTTTAGTTATTTATATTGTTTAGCGCACCCATCGTTTGAGCCACAGGTCATGACCTTATCCCTAGTGTTTGGGTTATTTACTTTATTTTTTTCAACTATTCAGTCATTTATAAAGCTACGTCATGCAGCCATTCCACTCTTGCTTAAGAAGCAAGCCCACATATTAATGCAATTTTATATTGCCCCGTTGCTTTTAGCAGAATTTATACAGTTGCCTTTATTTAGAGATATAACAGAGCTAAGGCCCTTGTGTACTAATTATACTGCAGTAATAATATCATCTATTCTTATGGCTGTTATGCTTTATTATTGTATTAAAAAGATTATGGTGTTGCGATTTTTGAATATGAAGAAATCAGTTCAGACTGTTTCGCGTCTTAGCTTCATCAAAGAGTTTAGAAAAACCTTAGATGAGCTCAGCATGGTAGAAAGTTTACAAGAGCTGTATTCGATTGCATATATGAGTTTTGAATCAGTATTTAAGATTCCTTCAACGCATACTTTTTTAACTATTAGACAAGTAGAAGATAAGACATTTTTGAAAAAATATTTGCCTGATCATAGTGCAAGAGAGGCTGTTGTTGAAGAGTTTTTAAATACATATAAAAGTACTTTTTTTAGCGATGAACAAGAATATAAAATTTTAGTTCACGATGAGCTAGCATTTACTAATTTTTATGAGCCTTCAAAAGATCGTGAATGTTTAATTAAGTTTTTAGAGAAAATAGACGCTGATATTTTTATCCCTATTTACTTAGAAGGCGCCATTGTTTCTTATATTATTGTAAATAGACATTCTCGAAAAGATCAATTCTTTGGCCATGTAGAGCAAAATGAAATGATTATTTTTGCGCGCTATTTAAGTACGGTGATCAACTTAATTCAAAAAAAAGATTTGTCTACTCTCATTGCCCATAAAAAAAAGCTACAAGATGAGCTCTATGTCAAGAATCAAGAGTCTCTTCAATATAAAGAAAGCCTACAGTCATTTGTAAGATCAAGTGAAGACAAAAATATAGGCGTTATATTTTATAAAGGACGTCGTTTTATCTTTGCAAATCAAGCAGCTAAAGAGCTTATCTCTATTAACATTAACCTTATGCTTGGGCATCCCATTTCACAAAAGTTAATTGCTGTTGTGAAGCATGTTCAACAATATAATCAGGCACATTCGCTCATAGCTAAAAGTACTCACGGCAAAAAGTTAGTGCTTTCTGGTATGAATGGCGTAGACAAGAATCAAGTTGTTATCACAGTCAACTTGCCGGGAGCATCAGACCTTATAAAGCAAAATATTAATGCGTTAAAAGATCCAAGCCAGTGGGACTATTTATTATACTTAGAAACAACAAAATCGGGGATATTAATTAATGAACTTTTACCAGGAACTGGCCCTGAAATGCTTAAAGCTAAAATTGCGCTTCTGAAAGCATCTCTCAGCAAAAAACAACTCTTGCTTTCAATGCCGATTGAAGATGTTGATTCAATTGTAGAAACGGTTCATCACATTAGTTTACGCAAAAAGTTGCACACTTTTAATCTCACTTCAAAAGAAAGTAATCATGATTTTGCCATATCAGTCTTTGGCATCAATAAGTTTTATAATGATATGAAAGAATCTACTCCTATTCTTGCTCAAGTAGATACTAGCGCAACAATTTTTATTCAAAATATTGAAAACTTGGCCATTGAACACCAAAAGAGATTAGTAGATTATCTCACTCATGGTGACTGGGAAATGTTGAAAAGCGAGCAGCGACTTTCAGGAACAGCACGTATAATTTGTTCAACCAGTCAAACGCTCTCTACACTACTTCAAGACGGTCTTATTTCTTTGTCTCTGCATGATATATTAAAAGAAAACTGTTTAACGCTGCCGTCATTGCTGACCTTA
>Ga0316209_1000402_pt1 | contig 79311 bp, 75 predicted proteins | sample 6monopyrite_MG_FD_204945 | JGI IMG/M metagenome (GOLD analysis project Ga0316209, IMG submission 204945) | Microbial mat bacterial communities from mineral coupon in-situ incubated in ocean water Damariscotta River, Maine, United States -... | ecosystem: Environmental > Aquatic > Marine >... | reverse complement strand
CGCTTCGTCAGCACACCGGCGATCTTCTTGCGGTACTCGACCGTGCCGCGCTTGTCGGCGATCGGATTCGCCGCGGCGCTTGCAGCCGCTGCGGCTGCGTTGAGTGCCGCGTCTTCAAGGCGCGTCCCGACCAGCGCCGCCCCCGCGTCCTCGACGAGCAGGGCCGTGGGTGCCACGGCCCCGAGCACGACGCGCGCCTGCTGGACGACGCCCCCGTCATCGAGGGTCAGCTGCACGCCCGCGCCAACGACGGCGATATCCATTTCTGTCCGCGGAATCAGCCGGAGATAGGCGTCCGCACTATGAGGCGCCGGTGCCGCGAGCTTGAACTCGACAACGAGTTCGCCCCGTTCGAGCACGGTCTGACCGGGCCCGGTCGTAAAGTTCTCGACCGCGACCTCCCGCTCTCCCTTCGGTCCAGCGATCACCGCCACGGCGCCGCAAGCGATCAATGCGGGCACCGAGTCCGCAGCCGGGGAGGCGTTGCAGAGATTCCCGGTCCAGGTGGCTCGGCCCTGGACCTGGGTCGACCCAATCAGGTCCGTCGCTTCCGCGACCCCGGGCCACAGGCCCTTGATCGACTCGTTCTCGAAGATTTCGGCGGCGGGGACCCCGGCGCCGATCACGAGTCCCGTCGCGTCGAGCTGGGTCGCCATCAGACGCGGAATTCGCTTCACATCGACGAAAACCGGCGGCGCCCCGGCGCCGAGGCGCATCTGGACGAGCAGGTCGGTCCCGCCGGCGAGGACACGAGCGCCGTCCTCCGCCGCGAGCAGCGCAACGGCGCCATCGACTTCGGTGGGGGCTTCGAATCGGGATGCTTCTTGGGACACGCGGGGAACTCCTCAGCCATTCCTGTCGGCCCTTCAGTATGGCGTGTTCCCAGGGGCGAGTCAGCCTCCGAAGCGGGTCTCTGATGGTCGTGTCGATCACCCGTGCGGACTAGTCCCTCCGAGTGAACTCAGACCCGAACAAGGCCCCCATCCGGGCGATCGTCGAACAGGTCTCCGTGGCGAATCATCTCGCTTCACAAGGAGGACCTCACATGAAGGCCACGAACCCGATTTCCTTTTCGACTCTGCTCGCAATGCTCATCGCGGGTGGAACATTGCTACTGATCACTTCGTCCGCACAGGCGGGCTCCGTCGTCGACAGCGATTCCGATCTCGTCCCGGATCCCTTTGACAATTGCTCGGTCCTCGCCAACGGGCCGAACGAGCTGAGCAACCAGGTCGACACCGATACCGACGGCTACGGCAACGCGTGTGACGCCGACTACAGCAACGACGGTTTCACCACGACCCTCGACTTCGTCACCTTCCTCATGGCCTTTACAGGAACCGCTCCCAATCTCGCGACGGACCACAACGGCGATGGAGCGACGACGACGCTCGATTTCCAAACCTACCTACTCGCATTCCAGGGCGTTCAGCCTCTCGGCCCCTCTGGCCTCGCGTGCGCAGGAACGGTTCCCTGTTTGCCCTGAGCCTCGCAACCTGAGGCCGAATCAAGAATCGCTGAGACTTGCAGCATGAAGGCGAGGATCCAATTGGGTTCTCGCCTTCGCCGTTTCGGCCACGCATAGCATCCCACGTCATCTCCGAGCGGGCGCCCCTTCTCGAAACCAGTACTTCCGATCGGACACGCGAGAGCTGAGTGGCTTGCGTTCTCACGGAGCATCGGATTCGTGGGATGCGATCCAACGACTTTCCACTTGACCGCCACCGGGGAAACGGGCCTAATGGAGTCGATCAGCGATTCCACGATTCAGGAGGTTCAGCATGCAAGCCCCTTTCAAGCGACTCGGTTTTTCCATCCTTGCGGCATTGGCCGTACTCCTCCTCGCACTGCCCGCGATGGCAGGATCGGTGGTCGATGCGGACTCGGACCTTGTTCCGGACGGCTTCGATAACTGTACAGCGGTCGCGAATGGCCCGAACAACTCCTCCAATCAGGTCGACGCCGATCAGGACGGCTTCGGGAACGTGTGTGACGCCGACGCGAACAACGATTGTGCGACGACGACCCTGGATTTTCCCTTCTTTCTCGATCCCTTCGTAGGCACCTCCTCCAGCCTTGAATTCGACTTCAATGGCGACGGGGCTGTTACGACCCTCGATTTCACACTCTTCCTCAGCTTCTTTACGTCCGGTGCGCCGCCCGGCCCCTCCGGCCTCTCCTGCGCAATCTGTCCGAGTCCACCAGGGACGCCCTGCCTACCCTGATCGGCAAACGCGTCCGGGCGATCCCTCGCCTTGGAATCGGCCTTCACGCCCCACTCGTCTGTCGTATCGTTCGCGGGAAGCACTGCTAGCCCAGGACGGAACGGACGAGATGGCGAAGAAGAGAACGCTACGGGGTGAGGTCGCGATCGCCGGCATCGGCGAGACCACCTACTACAAGCATGGTCAGTCCCCGGACGCCCAGTTCAAGCTGACGCTCAAGGCGATTCTCGCCGCGGCGGAAGACGCGGGGATCGATCCACGCGAGATCGATGGGATCGCGTCCTACGCCGACGATAAGAATCCTCCGGACCGCGTCGCCGCTGCGCTCGGGATGAAGCAACTGCGCTTCTCGAACATGGTCTGGGGTGGTGGCGGCGGCGGCGGCTCGGGTGCCGTCGGAAATGCGGCGGCGGCGATTCATGCGGGCTTCGCGGACTGCGTCGTGGTCTATCGCGGACTCGCCCAGGGTCAGGGCGCGCGCTTTGGCTCAGCCGCTCACTATCCGACCTCCCTTGCCGGAGAAGCGGCGACCTGGATCCCCTACGGCGTGATGTCCCCGGCGCAGATCTTCGCCATGCGCACGACGCGGCTCATGTTCGAACACGGCATCGAACGCAGCACGATGCGCTCGGTGGCGATGGCCGCCTATCACCATGCGCAGAACAACCCCCGCGCGGTGATGCACGGTCGCCCCCTCGACGAAGAGGGGTATGACAACTCGCGATGGATTACGGAGCCGTTTCGGCTCTTCGATTGCTGCCTTGAGAATGACGGCGCGGCGGCGCTGATCCTGGTTCCGGCGGATCGCGCCAAGGATCTCAAGCAGAAGCCCTGCTATTTGCTCGGTTCAGCCCAGGGAGCCGAGTACCGGTCGGGAGCCGGCGGGCATAACAATCCGGACTATGCGACCTCGAGCTTCAAAACCGTCGGTCCGAACCTCTTCGAAATGGCGGAACTCGGCCCCAAGGACGTCGACGTGGTGCAGAGCTACGAGAACTTCACGGGCGCCGTCGTCATGAGCCTGATTGAACACGGCTTCTGCACCTACGAAGAGGCGAACGAGTTCATCACCTTCGAAAATTTGATCGCCGACGGCGGGAAGCTTCCGCTCAATACGAGCGGGGGAAATCTCGCTGAGTGCTACATGCATGGGCTCGAGCTGAACATCGAGGCGGTCCGTCAGATTCGCGGCACCTCCCCGAACCCCGTCGCGGGCGCGGAGGTTGCGTTCGTGAATTCAGGTCCGATGGTCACGCCGGCGACGAATATGATCGTCGGCTCAGAGGCAACGCTATGAGTTCCGATTCCGTCTTGCCGGCAGGCCTCCCGACGCCGACGCCCCTCCCTGATGGCCTGGACGCGCCCTATTGGGAAGCGACCCAGCGCCACGAACTCGTGGCTCAGAGATGTAGTGACTGTCGCGGCTGGCAGTGGACGGCGGAGTACCTCTGCCATCGATGCCACTCCTTCGAGATGGGCTTCGAAGCCATTCCCGGCGACGCGAAGGTCTTCAGCTGGCAGCGGCCGCATCACCCGGTTCATCCCGCGCTCAAGGCCGCCTGCCCCTACGTCGTCGTCCTGATCGAGTTCCCGGATGCGGACGGAATCCGCATGGTGGGCAATCTCGTCGATCCGCCGGAGGGCGATATCCCGATCGGCGCTCCCGTCGATCCCGTCTTCGAAAACCACGCCGAGGGGCCGAATGGCGAGCCCGCCTACACCCTCGTGCAATGGAAGCTCCGCGACTAACAACCCGCCGCGCGCACGTTTGCTCGAACCCTATTCGGCGAAGAAGGGCAGCATCGCCTCAAGCAATGCCTCCGGCTGTTCCTCGGCGACCCAATGAGCGCAGCCGGAGATCACGCCCCCAGTCACGTTCGTTGCGACCTGTTCGAGGGACTTCTGCACGCCGCCGGCAAAGCTGATCTCGCCTCCGAGCGCGAGCACGGGCATCGTCAGCTTCGTCTTCGCATTCTCCTGGTTGTGCTTGAGGTCGATCGGCAAGGCGCCGTAATGCGCCATGCTCGCGCGCATCGCGCCGGGAGCCGAGAACGCAGCAACGTACTCGTCGATGTCCTCCAGGCTGAACGCGCCGGGGTTATAACAGTCTCGGTAGAAATGCGTGAGGAATTCGCGTTCGCGCCCAGCCACGAGCTGCGTCGCGATATCCGGCTGAGCGTTGAACGAGAGATGAAAAAGGCGCTTGTAGAACTCGTTCTGTTCTTGCTCGTCGATCGTGATCGCGACATCGAGGATCACGAGCTTCTTCACATCCTCGGGATGCGCGCTCGCATACGCATAGGCGGTCGGCCCTCCAAAATCGTGGCCCACCAGATAGATCTCTTCGAAGCCGAGGGAGCGCACCAGTTCATAGATATCGGTCGCGACGGTTCGCTTGTCGTAGCCGTCGATCGGCTTCGACGATTGGCCGAAACCACGCAGGTCCGGTGCGATGACCGTATGGTGCTCGGCGAGAGCCGGAATAATTTTCCGCCACATGTACCAGGTCTGAGGCCAGCCATGGAGAAGGACGACGGGCGGGCCGGGAGCGTCTCCGGCGCGCACGTAGTGGATCTTCTGGCGGTTAACGAAGGCCGTATGGTGATCGAATTCGTGAAAGCGCATCGCGATAGTCTAGCGAGCGGCAGCCCGCCTTCGATGTCGCGGGCCAAATTCAACGGTTGTCGGAAGGGTCCTTCTGGGATTCCCTACGGACGAGCCCCTTTGCCAATGGAGCGAGGGCGACGCGAACGGAGACCGGTCATGCAGCTCAAGCACCTCTTTCAGATGAAGGCCACGGTCGAAGCCCCGATCGAGATCGGGCCCATGCCGATCGGAACGAGACGCGTTTTTAACGCGACGGGTGGCACGATCGAAGGCGACCGGGTCTCGGGCGTCGTTCTCCCCGGCGGCGGTGAGTGGTTTCTCGATGCGGGCGAAGGCTTCGGCCAGGTCGACGTTCGACTCATGCTTCGAACGAATGATGAGGCCCATATCTACATGCGGTATTCGGGCATCATGGATTTCAACGAGGCGGTCGGCACAAAGCTCGCCGCGGGTGAGTCCACGAACTACGGGGACAACAAGTTCCTGACCCATGTCCGATTCGAATCCGCCGATCCGAATTATGCGTGGCTCGCCACGAGCGTCTGCGTCGGTGAGGGGCGGATGCATCCCGACTGTGTCGAGTACGCGGTGTACGAACTCGTCAACGGCTAGATCGCCGCTCAATCTCCTGCGTCGAGACTAAACGGAGTCCCCGTGTTCTACTTCGATTGGGCCTGCTGGGGCCGCATGATGAAGTACGCCGCGAACGAGACGGATTCGAAGCGGAAGCGAAAACTCTTTTCGCTCCTCTTGGTACGCGTCCCCCTAATCGCTGGGATCAACGCGATCTGCTTCGTCCTCGACCCCCTCTTCTTTCCGGGGCTAAGCAAGACCGAGATCCGAGAGCCCGTGTTTGTGATCGGACACGGCCGCAGCGGCACGACCCACCTCCACGACCTGCTCTACCAGGACGAGGAACGCTTCTCCTGCTTCCTCATGTACGAGCTCTTTTGGTCGTCGCTGATTCCGAAGAAGATCATCCGCGCCTGGGCACACTTCGACGCGAATACCCTCGGTGGCTATTTCGAGAAACGCGCGAAGGCGAAAAGCGATGCACGTTATTCAAAGACTCAGGACGCCCACCACCAGGCGGCGGACTACCCGGAAGAAGACGACGGAATCCTGACCTACTCGTGTTCCTCCGGGTCCTGGTCGCTCCGCGTCCCCGACCTCTCGGTCGTCGGCTTTCACTACATCGACGAGTGGCCCGACCGCAAGCGTCGCAAGCTGATGCGCTTCTATCGCGAGTGCATTCGCCGCCAGATCTATCTGAACGGCCCGCAGAAGATCCATCTCTCCAAGAACCCGACGTTCACGGGGCGGGTCGAATCCCTGATCGAGTTCTTTCCCGATGCCCGCTTCATCGTGCCTTATCGAAACCCCCTCGAAACGATGCCCAGCCTACTCAAGCTGATGCGGGGGTTCTGGGAAATCCGCGGCGTCTCCGAGGAGCGAATGGAGAAGGGCTACACGCTGATCAAGGCGCAATCGCTCCATAGCTATTCCTATCCCGCCAACGTCCTCGCGCGTCATCCGGAAGTCACGTCGACCGAGATCGACTACCGCGACCTCATGGAGAACCCGAAGGCGGTCATCGAGAGGATCTACGCCGAATTCGGCTACGACGTCTCACCCGAATTCGAGCGCGTCCTCGACGATGCACAAGCCAAGACGGGCAAGCACACGACGAAGCATCGCTATTCACTCTCGGAATTCGACCTCGACGAAGAAGCGATCCGAAAGGAACTCGCTCCGCTCTTCGCGCGCTTCGACTGGCCTTCCGTCGATAAGACAGGCCGTTAGGCCGAAGCGCGGTCCCCTACGACCGCGAGGACTTCGCTGATCTTCGCCTCAAGCGCATCACGGGTCGGTGCCACGACCGTCACATGGCCGAGCTTGCGACCGGGGGCCGCGGATTTCCCGTAGACGTGAAGAAAAACGTCATCGCGGCCTTCGAGGGAATCGAGTGGAGCGATGTCGCCCACGAGGTTGATCATGGCGGCGAAGCCCTCGACGCTGGTCTCGCCGAGGGGCAAACCCGCGACCGCGCGCATGTGATTCTCGAACTGGCTCGTCGCCGCGCCTTCGATCGTCCAATGGCCGGAGTTGTGAACCCGACAAGCCATCTCGTTCGCGACGAGGTGTTCGCCCAGCTGAAAGAACTCGACGACCAGCACGCCCACGTAGTCGAGCCGAGACATGATCGCCTCAACCCCTTCCGCAGCTTTCGCGCGGAGCGTGTCGGAAACTTCCGCCGCCGGCGCGCGGGAGATATGCAGGATCCCGTCGATGTGAACGTTCTCGGTCGCGGGCCAGGTTCGGGTCTCGCCGTCGCGACCGCGGGCCACGATGACCGAGACCTCGCGATCGAAGGGGACGAAGCCTTCCAGGATCAGCGCTTGATCCCCGAGGCGCTCCCAAGCCGGGCCGATGTCCGCAGGACTGCGCAGCACGGCCTGCCCCTTGCCGTCGTATCCGAAGCGACGGGTCTTCACGATCGCGGGAAGACCGATCTCCTCGACTGCACGATCCAAATCCTCACGGGAGTCGACCTGGGCGAACGGAGCGGTCTCGATTCCGAGTTCGCGAAAGAGATTCTTCTCGACGATCCGGTCGCCGGAAATCACCAGCGAGTCCGGCGAGGGGTGAACGGGAACATCCGAGACAAGGCGATCGACCGCCTCCGAGGGAACATTCTCGAATTCGTAGGTCACGACGTCACAGCCCGCGAGTTCGCGAAGGGCCGCATCGTCCGTCCAGTCCGCCACGAGGTGACGCGTCACCTGTGAAGCGACCGCGTCGGGCTTCGGATCGAGCACGATCGTTTCGAGCGAGAGCGGGTCCGCCGCTGCCGCGAGCATCTGCCCGAGCTGCCCTCCGCCTAAAATCCCGACCTTCATCGCCCGCTCACTTGCCTCCGAGCTCGGAAGGATCCGGGTTCGCGAGAACATCTGCCGTCTGTCGTGCGCGCCACTCTTCGAGTCGCTTGCGGACGCCGCCGTCGGTTGTGGCAATCATGCCCGCAGCCAACAGTCCCGCGTTCTTGGCACCCGAATTCCCGATCGCAAGGGTCCCGACCGGAATGCCGCCCGGCATCTGGGCAATCGAGAGCAGCGAATCCATCCCGTTCAGCGCCTTACTCTGAACCGGAACACCGAGGACCGGAACCCAGGTCTTCGCCGCAAGCATCCCGGGGAGATGGGCCGCGCCGCCCGCACCGGCGATGATCGCGCGGAGCCCGCGCTCCGCTGCCGTCTCGGCGTATTCGAAAAGGAGGTCAGGCGTGCGATGCGCAGAGACGACTCGCGTCTCATGCGGAATCTCGAGGGCCGCAAGGACCGACGCAGCATGCTCCATGGTCGGCCAATCGGAGGTCGAGCCCATCACGATGCCTACCAGGACGGCGTCTTCATTCGTAGCCATTCGCGGTCCCTCCGTTTGAGTGAGGCCGGCAACCGGCCGCGTTGGTCGGGGGTATAGCGCGACATACTTCGCCCCGACAATCGGCAATCGAAATCCCTAGTATCTCGGCATGACAAACGTCTCCTCCCGCCTCGCGGCGCTGACCGCCCTCCTCCTCGTTTCGGTCACCGCCGGCTTGGGCTCCGCCCAGCCCGCCGCGCTCGAAGCGGCAAGCCAACCCGAGAGACCCCATATCCTGATCTTCCTTGCAGACGATCTGGGATGGAAGGACGTCTCCTATCACGGGAGCGAGATCCGAACGCCTCATATCGACCGAATCGCCCAGGAGGGCATCGAACTCGATCATTTCTACGTGCAGCCGACCTGCAGCCCAACGCGAACGGCGCTCATGACGGGCAAGTCCCCCCTTCGCCTGGGCGTCACGCGCCCCGTCGCAAAACACGACGAAGAGGGTCTGCCCATCGACGAAGTCCTGCTGCCGGAACAGCTCGGCCGTCTCGGATACCAGTCGGTGATGACGGGTAAGTGGCATCTAGGCCACTACACCCCGGATCAATTTCCGAATGCGCGCGGCTTCGAGTCCTTCAAGGGACACGTCACCGGCGGCATCGGCTATTGGGATCACGTCCATGGCGGCGGATACGATTGGCAGCGCGATGGCGTGACCCTTCGAGAAGAAGGCTATTCAACCCACCTCATTGCCGACGAAGCCGTTCGACTCGTCGAGACCCGCGATGAGGAACGTCCTCTCTTCCTTTATGTCGCCTTCAATGCGCCGCATCTCCCGAATGAAGCCCCCCTCGAAGCGCTCGATCGTTATGCGGGGATCGCTGACATCAATCGCCGCACCCATGCCGGCATGATTGACGAGATGGATCGTTCAATCGGCCGCGTGCTCGCCGCATTCGAAGCACAAGGACTCCTCGAGAACACGATCGTGCTCTTCTCAAGTGACAACGGCGGCATCGTTTCCGGCGCAGTGGCCCCCGCTCCCCTCAAGATCGCCACGCTCATTCGCGACATCTTTGGACGCCCCGCGCCCTTCGCCTCCCTGGAATTTCTGGTCGCCAACGTCTTTGATGGCGGAAGCGACAACGGCCCGCTCCGCATGGGCAAGATGAGCGTCTTCGAAGGCGGAGCCCGCGTCCCGGCGGCGATCTGGTGGCCGGGGCGACTCGAGGGCCGCCGGCACGACTCGTTCATGACGATGTCGGATGTCTTGCCCACCTTGCTCGATGCGGTCGGTGCAGCGGATGCGACCCCCCGAGATCTCAACGGACGCAGCCAATGGGCGGCCCTTTCCGGCGCGGCCCCGGCCGGCGACTTCGCCGACTATGTCATCTCTGGTTTCGAAGGAGACGCTCTTTATCGCGCTCCGCTCAAGCTCATCAACACCGACCCGCCGCAGCTCTACGACATCATGGCCGATCCCTATGAAGAGAAGGACCTTGCGGCGGAGCAACCGGGGCGAGTCGCCGAGATGGTTGAGGCCCTCGCCACCTGGCCGATCGGCGAGCGGAATACTGCGGGCCCCTTGAGCATGATCCTCGACCCCGACGCGTTCGGTGGGGAGGAGGACCGCGCCCCGTGGGCAGATGTCGCTCGGGAGAACGCCGAGAACCCCTAGCGAGCGGATCGGCTCACGCCGTACAGTCTGCTCTTCTCTTGCTTCGGGCTCGAGCCAACACTCGCAGCCCGTCCCTCGATCCCCCAAACAAGGAACTCCCGACATGGCCCTCACGACCGCAGACCTCATCGAAATCAACCAGCTCTACGCCCGCTACAACACCGCGATCGACACCGGCGACGGCGCGAACTTCGGCGGCTGCTTCGTCGCCGACGGCATCTTCAATCCCGGCCACACCCTCTGCGAAGGCGTCGACGCGATCTCCGAATTCGCAGTCAAGACCCATGAGGCGATGCCCTCGATGCGACATAACGCGACGAACGTTGTGATCGACGGCGACGGGGACTCGGCTACGGGCTCGGCCTTCTTGATCGGCTATCTCGCCGGCGCGCAGTACAAGGTGATCGTGACCGGTCGCTATCTCGACGAGTTGACGAAGACCAGCGAGGGATGGCGCTTCACCAATCGCCAGTTTGCAGCCGACGCGTAGTCGGCGCCGATCACCCCGGCCCTGACGCCTAATATGAACCTCCTCTCCCCCTATCGCGTCCTCGACCTAACGGACGTGCGAGGCCAGATCGCGGGCATGATGCTCGGCGACCTCGGTGCGGATGTGATTCGCGTCGAACCTCGAGAGGGAAGCGCGGCACGGTCGGTCGGGCCGTTGCTCGATCCGAGTCCTGGCAATGAGCTAGACCGAAGCCTGAGCTTCGCGGCCTATAACCGGAACAAGCGCTCAGTCGCGCTCGACTTCGCGGACGCGGTCGATCGAGAACACTTCCTCGATCTCGTGCGCGGAGCAGATTTCGTCCTCGACTCCGGCCCCCCGAGTCTGCTCGACGAGGCCGACCTCGGACATGAGCAACTCCTTGAAGCGAACCCGCAAATCGTGCACGTGCGCGTCACGCCTTTCGGGAGTGACGGCCCCTATGCGGATCTGCCCGCTGCGGACCTCACGATTGCCGCGCTGGCGGGCCCCATGTCGCTTCAAGGCGAGCGGGATCGCGCCCCGCTTCGCTTGAGCGTTCCCCAGGCCTGGCGCCATGCGGGCGCCGAAGCAGCGGTCGCGGCGTTGGTGGGGCATGCCCGGGCGCGCACGACGGGCAAGGGCGTCTTCGTTGACGTCTCGGCGCAGAGTGCGCTGACCTGGACCATGTTGAACGGCCTAACGGCAGCTCCGATTCAGGGCTTCGACTATGAGCGCGATGGATCTGTCCTCCAGATCGGCCCGCGCTGGCTCCCGCTCGTTCATCCCGCGAAAGACGGGTACGTCATCGCCCTCGGACTCGGCCGACTCGCCAAAACGCTCTTCCCCTGGCTCCAGTCCGCGGGAACGATCGACGAGGCCTGGATCGAACGGGAGGTCTGGAAGTCCTACGACTATCGCGTCTTCCGTGGGGGCGAGTTCGATATCGACATCGACGAACTCACCGAGACCCTCGACCGCTTCTTCGAAACCAAAACGAAGCGCGAACTCTTCCTCCCCGGCCTCGAAATCGGCGCGACCATCGCGCCGGTCATGAGCCTCGATGACATGCTCAGCTTCGAGCAGCTCGCCGACCGGGAATACTTCCATGATGTGGAACTCCCGAACGGCCCGAGCGCCCGAGCCCCGGGCCCCTTCGCCCGCTCGACGGCGACGGACTTCGCGATTCGCAGACGCGCCCCGCGCCTCGGTGAACACAATGAAGAGGTCCTCCGAGAACTCGCCGAGTCCCCGCGTGAGCGAATCCCCTTCGCCGCGGAATCTCCCGCGAAAGAGTTCCCTCTCGAAGGTCTCAAGGTCGCGGACTTCAGCTGGGTCGGCGTCGGTCCCATCTCCGGCAAGTACCTCGCCGATCACGGCGCCAACGTGATTCGCATCGAGTCCTCGACCCGCGCCGACAACCTGCGCACAGCCGGCCCCTACAAGGACGACGAAGACGGCTGGAACCGGTCGCAGTTCTTCGGTGAATTCAACACGTCGAAGCGCAGCCTGACCATCGATCTCAAGCATGAGCGCGCAGGCGAAATTACCCAGCGTATTCTCGAATGGGCCGATGTCGTGCTCGAAAGCTTCACGCCCGGCGCTGTCGATCGCCTGGGCATCGGCTACGAAGCTGCGCGCAAGGCGAACCCCGGCGTCGTCATGGTGAGCACCTGCTTGATGGGCCAGACGGGACGCGCGGCGCACATGGCGGGCTACGGCTACCACGCCGCGGGCGTCGCGGGCTTCTTCGAACTCACGGGCTGGGCCGATCGACCGCCCGTCGGCCCCTGGAACGCGTATACCGATACAGTCGCGCCGCGCTTCCTCACGACGACACTGCTGGCCGCCCTCGACCACAAACGCAGAACCGGCGAGGGCCAACACATCGATCTCGGACAGATGGAGGCCGCCCTTCATTTCATCGCCCCCGAGATCATCGCGCGCCAGACGACAAACCTCACCTTCACACGAAACGGAAATCGCTCCCTCGATGCGGCGCCGCAAGGGGTCTATCCCTGTGCAGGGGAAGACGAGTGGCTGGCGATTGCGATCGAAGACGATGTCCAGTGGGCGCGTCTGCGCGAGGCGTTAGGCGATCCGGAATGGGCGCAGGACCCGAGGCTTGAGACTGTCGGCGGAAGACTCACCGCTCATGATGCAATCGATGCCGAACTGGCTGCGTGGACGACGGACAAGAAGCCACGGGATGCCATGCTCCTACTGACGAATGCCGGGATCCCCGCCGGTCACGTCCAGCGCAGTAGTGACCTGCAAACCGACCCCCAATACCGCCATCGCGGCTTCTACCGCGAATTCGACCACCCCGAGATGGGCCGCATCCCGTACTCCGGCCATCAGTTCCGCGTAAGCGGCTACGACAATGGCCCCCGCTTCGCCGCGCCGCTGATCGGCGGCGAGAATTTCGACGTGCTCGCGAAGGAGCTCGAGTTTGATCCCGAGGCGATTGCGGACCTCTTCGCGAGTGGCGTGATCAACTAGCGCCCGCTGTAACCGATTCTCCGCGTCCGGCGTGTTACCTCGCACAAACGAGACACCCGTTCTCGGAGGATTGAAATGACTCGCCCGAAAATCGTCACTCGCCGCTCCGTTGCCAAGCTCTTTTGCGCCCTGGCACTCACCCTCGCCGCGAATCCCGCCGCCGCTCTTGACCCCGTCTACTCAAATTGGCGGGACCTCGCGATTCGAGGCACCGACCCCGTCGCCTACTTCACAGAGGGACGCCCCGTCGAAGGATCGAGCGAGCACAGTCTCGAGTACCTCGAAGCGACCTGGTATTTCGCGAGCGCCGCGAACAAAGCGGCCTTCGAGGCCGATCCCGAGAAGTACACGCCACAGTTCGGGGGCTATTGCGCCTGGGCCGTTTCCCAGGGTTATACCGCGAGCGTCGATCCGGAAGCCTGGACGATCGTCGATGACAAGCTCTACCTGAACTACAGCAAGAAGGTCATGAAGACTTGGCTCGCAGACCGCGACAGCCTCATCGCAAAGGCGAACAAGAACTGGCCGGGACTGCGCGACGGCTAGACCCCGGTGGCTCGATCAGCCTCGCGAGGTCCAAACGAGGCGGACCAGCGCGGACCAAGTAAGGGGGTGGCGTCCGGCAGCGCGATGGGCCGCGCCGATTTCGAAGGCCGCCTCCCATTGTGCGCGCAGGATGCGAAGCCCGGCAAAGAGGCCGTAACGCGGGTCGTACATATGGGCGGGTTCACCGGTCAGCCCGTTAAACTCAATCACCTTGAATTCGCCGCGCATCAGCGCCGCTTCATCGGGCGCACGCACGTCGTAGCGTCCCAGGTCGACATCGAGCGTCGCACTCAGTCGGTCGACCGCCTCTTCCAGGGCCTCGCTACGCAGATCCTCGCCGACCAGAAAACGACAGCCTAGGGAATGCGTCCCGAGCTCGGTCACCCGCACCCGCTCGTTCATTGCCGGGACTTCCTGAAGCCGGTCTCCATTGAGACGCAAGAGCTTCGGCGCCATCGGCAGGCAGATCGGATCGAGCAAGATCAGCCGTTCGAGCGAATCAACCCCATTGCCGATGACCTCGCGCGGCGACTTCCGCGCAATCGAGAAGAGTTCTCCCTTGCGGCCCCTGAGCCCCGGGCGCCTAATGAAGAAGAGTCCGAACTCATCCCCGCCGACGAAGGCCTGCACCAGCGTTCGGCCCGCTTCCGCTTCCAGGTATTCACGAATCCCGTCAGTGTCGCGAACGATCGCCACGCCGCGACCGCGTTCGCCCACGTCGGGCTTGAAGACGAGGGGCCAGCCGATTTCAGCCTGCGCTTGGAATCGCTCCGCGGCTTCGGTGCGAGATTCGACTCCACCCGGTTCGAGCACGAGTGTCGGAATCGCGTGAGCCTCGGCGCGGTCGAGGGCCTCCCCGATCGCCGTTTTTGATTCACCGGCGAGCCCCCCACCCGGAATCAAGGGATTCACCAGCGTCGGCATCCGGACGGATCGATAGCGAAGCATCATCGAGAGCAGGCTCGGCGACATCGCACCGTAGATCGCCCAAATCGGCCAGAACTCCCAACGCATCAGTCGCGCCCACTTCGACCGAAGCAGGCCGCGCCCCCGAAACGTCGCAAGACTCGGAAGCAGCCGCGCCAAGAGGCCGAGCGTCAAAATCAGCAACAATCCGCTTGCGAGGGCGGCGCGCGGCGATGCGGATTCCATCTCAAGGGCCTCCCCGCCTAACGCGGTCAGTCCAACCAGGAAGGGAGCCCAGAGCGCCGCTGCGACAATCAGCCAGAACGTGAATCGCCACGCCGGAAATCCGAGCACACCCGCCGCGACATAGGTAGGAAGGCGCGCGCCGGGAACGAAACGCCCGAGCAGAACGGCCCAGCCCCCCGATCGCTCCATCCGCTGCGCAATCGGCCCGACCTCACCCGGATCGCGCCCGAATCGACGTAACAAGGGCGGCCCCACCACGCGCCCACTTACGTAGAGAACGAGATCCCCGAGCACCAGCGCGAAGATGCACGCCGCAACGCCCCCCGCAAAGCCGACCTGCCCCGTCGCCACGAGCAACCCCACCCCGGCGCAGGTGAGATCCTCGCTGATCATGGAGGCAACGAAAACGAGAAGACAGAAGACGATCCAGCCGATTCCGTCCTGGGGTCCCGCGAGCGACGAATCGAAGGGAAGTGCGGCGGCGGCAGCGCGCTCCGCCAGCGCGTCGCCTGCCAAAGGGAGCCGACGCTCATCGGCTCGCGTAAACCAATCTCGGAGCGCCCCCGCGACCCGCGCCGGCTCGCTCCATAATACGAGATGCCCCCCGTCGATCCAGACGAGTTCCGATTGCGGGACGAGTCGATGGTGCTCGGCGGCAGCGGCCGGCGGGACCAGAAAATCTTCGCGGCCATGCACGATCAGCATGGGTCCCTTGAAGGCGCGCAAAGTCTCGCGCATCGGTCGCTGATCCGAGTCGAGGAAGCTGCGCGTGAAGCCCACGCCGAAGGGGCCACCGGAGAGCGCGCCAAAATGGGGGAGACCCCAGTCAAGCGCGACCACGAGCCCGTGCTGAAACGCGTGCACGAGATGGTTGAGTTCGTACCGGCCTAATAGCTCGAGCTCCTGCACGCCGATCGCCGAGACCATCACGAGGGAATGCACCCGCCCGGGGGCGATGCGTGCAAGTTCGATCGCGACCCCGCCGCCCCAGCTAAAGCCCACGACGTGCGCGCGGGAGACCCCCTCCGCATCCATGAGCTCAATCAGCGCCCGAGCTTGCACCTCAAAGGAATGACTCGGAACCTCACTTGCCGACGCGCCGAAGCCGAGCATGTCCGGGACGAGCACGAATCGGTCCGGGCCAAAGCGCTGGGCGAGGGCGTCAAAGTCTTGAAGGGATCCCGGACTGCCGTGAAGAAGCAGAATCGCGTCGGCGCTCCGCGGGCCGAGTGAACGATAGGCGAGGCGATAGCGCGTCGGGCTCGGTTCCGTTCCGACGAGGGCTGAGGCGGGAACTGCCACGGCGCTCATGCCATCGGGCAGCGGTGGCTCCGCACCACTCGGTCCGAGCACAATCACCGCGCGAGAGACCACGAGGGCGGTGAAATAGACGACCAGCAGCCAACGTCTTCGCGACACGCGCAGGCCTAACGCGACAATCGTTCGATGGCGCTCGGGTCTGCCTTCAGCACGAGCAGATCGTCATAGCGAAGGACTTCCCCAGCGACCGAGACCGGCCGACCGACACGGTCGAGTACCCGCGAGCCGAGCGACCGCCCCTCCGAATCAACGAGGAGCATCGTGACCCGGCCCCCGTCCTCGTCACGCACAAGGAACGAAGGCGGAACCCCGCCGCTGATGCAGCGCGCCGCGCAGCCGCGATGGACCTTTCCCGAGCCTGGGTTCATCACTCCGTAATAGCATTTGCTGTCGACGATCTCGCCCTCGAAACGATGCAGGCCGAGCGACTCGACCTCGCTCGCCGGGCGCGGGACCGAACCGCTCTCCGCGAGTTCGACACCCTCGCTCGCGAGTTCGATCATCGTCTGATCATCCACGTGCACAAGTGTCCCGCGCAGCCGAACCAACTGATCCGCATACGAGGCAACCTGCGCATCCGCGCCAAACTTCCCAAAGGACACGAGCGGATAACGCGAGATCGCACCGCAATGCGCCGTATTCCCGGGGCGCAGCGAAACCAGAGCCGGCACCGGTTCCATCGAGAGCCAACCGACAAATTCCCGCTCGACTCCGAATTCGAAAACGCTCGGAATGAACCCCTTCTGAGCGAAGGCGATCCCCCCGAGCATGACGGGCATCGCAAAGAGCAGAAGCAGGATGCGCGTCTTCAGAAACCGCGCGATCCCCGGTGCCGCGCGATCTTCATAGCCGACATAGAAGGAGGGATCCGAATCAGACATCGCCCACGCCTCCTTCTCGTCGCGCGGATGATATATACGCGGTCAGTGCAGGAACTCCCGGTGGATTGGGCCGAGTCGAAACGAAGATTCGATCCTCTTCGAGACGCACATCAAAGGTGGGCACCGCCTCTGTGAAGGGCGCCGGCGAACGCCCGGTCTTCGGATCGTATTGATAGCCATGCCAGGGACACGTGACGCAGCCATCGATGATCCGCCCTTCTCCGAGCGGACCGTTCTGATGCTGGCAGACGTTCGACAGCGCGCTCAAGTGATCCCCGTCGCGAAAGATCGCCACCCGCTCTCCTGCGACGCGAACGATCTTGGCCCGGGACTCCTTGATTTCGCCTAACCGACCGACCTCGACGAATTCGGATGCCTGAGCCTCCTTCGCGTCGGCCGGCCCCTCACGGTCCCGCGCCGCTTCCTGGAACGCCGCGGCGACGTGCAGCCCAAGCACGGTCGCGACCCCGGCGCCTAACAAAAGGGGATAGACGGGGGACGGCTCGCTCTGCAAGACGCCAAGCGCGACATGGGCGACGAGAAGCGCGTAGGCCCCGTAGACGCTCATGTGGATCGCTTTCCAGACCGGCGCCGTTAGGTTCGTCAGCCAAAAGTCGTGGCTGGTCGTCGCCATCACGGCCAGGATCACGAGCGCCGCGAGCCCGAATGGCTGAAACGGGAAATTTGAAATCCCCGCGTTCACTTCGGGGTTCGAGACCAGAACGCTCACCAGCGGATTCAAATCTCCGAGCGCGTGAAATTGAACGACGGAGAACCCGCCATGAACGAGCGCGAGCATGAACATACACACGCCCATGTGCCGACGGTTGTAGAGCAGTGGCAGGAAGCGCGGATCGAGGCGGCAGAGCGGCCCGATACAGAGAATTCCGTGGAGAAGCACGAAGGCGACGACCCCGACCGATCGAATGATCAACGTCTCAGCCGTCACACTCGGAAACGCGATCGCCCCCACGAGAACGAAGGCGGCGATCGAAGCGAGCACACCCACCGTCAACGTCCGGTCGTAGACCTTCTTCTGACGATTCCAGAGCACAGCCTGGTAGGTCACGCTCATCGCGTTTCTCCTTTGCCCAAAGCCAGCCCCAGCAGCGGCGCCCGCGCGATCACTTCCTGGTGGCCGAGGCTGTAGAGCCAGAGCGATCCAGGTTCGATCCCCAACTCGAGCGGAGGCAGCGCGAACCGATGAATCCCCGTCCCCCCGATCCGTCCGAGCAAATGAACATCTTCAGGCAGTCTCGCGGCCGCGACCGACGCGGATCCCATCGCGGGCGACCAATAGAGCAGAAGATCGGGAGCGGCCTGAGGACGCAGCGGCTTCAGCTCGATCTCACGCCCTTGATAAGCCACGACTCGCGCCGGGAATCCCGCGAAAAGGTCTTCTCGGGTCCAGAGGACAATGCCCTCCCCGATCTTTCCCGCGTGGGTGAAAAGCACAGCCGGAAGCGCATCGACCGCGACGGACGCCCGCCGCTCGAAGAGGGCCGCCACAAGGACGAGCAGGATCGCCGGTGCGAGCAGCACAAAGATCAGGCGATGTCGGCGACGATGCGCAGCGATCATATTTTCGCTCTCTCCTGCGCCCGTTGCCGATGTGCATTCCCCTCGATCGGCGGTGTCCCGGAAGCGACGAAATAGCGTCGAAGCAGAAGAGGCCAAAGGAGAACGGCCCCCGGCAAGATGATGAACCGGAACCCTCGGGTGCTGTCGGCGGCAGCGGGGTCAAAGCGCGACAAGCCTCGAAAAACCAGAAAGGGTGCAACCAGAACGCCCGCTGCGACGTACGACAGGGCGAACAAGACGACAAGGTGGGCGGCCTGCAGCATGAATTCAGAACTCGACAACTCGGACAATCGGATCCCGCCTCGCCCTTTTGCGCGGCCTTTCGCGCCATTATTCGAACCGTGGACCGAAGACACGCGAGATGCCCGTCTGGAATCGTTCCACTCTCGGTCTAGACGAACCGGCGCACGATTTGGTTACGGCCCTCGTCGGGGTCAGCACGGTCTCAGCATCCTGAGTCCCCGCGTTGGCTCACCGCTTACAATGAGGTCACCCGAGCGAGCGACAACGGCGACCACGCAGCCGATGGGGGTGCTTCATGCGTGATTTCGAGAGCGAACCCGTGAGCGAGGCACCGGCCTCCCGACCCAGACTGCCCGTCGATGGGCCCACGACGAGATCCCTTGAGGATTTCTGTGAGGAGCGCGGCGACTACTGCGTTCGGTTCGCCCGGGATGCGGAGGACCGCAGAGCTGCCCAAGCCCTGCGCTACGAAGTCTTCTCGCGCGAGATGGGCGCCCGCGTCGACGGCGCGGAACTTGGCCTCGATCTCGATCCCCTCGATGACATCGCGGATCACCTCCTCGTCCTCGAGCGCGCGACGGGAACCTGTGTCGGGAGCTACCGCCTATTGACCCGCGACGCGCTCGGCCCCGCGGCCAACTTCTATACCCAACGCATCTTTGACCTCTCCCGACTCTCTGAGGAAGTCCTCGAGCAAGGCGTCGAGCTGGGCCGCGCCTGTGTCGATCTAAGACATCGTACCCGTGGAGTACTTCAACTCCTGCTTCGCGGAATCGGCGAGTACCTCGTGCGAACGGAGAAGCGCTTTCTCTTCGGCTGCGGCTCCGTCCCGATCAAAGACCCGGGCCAGGCCTGCCTCACCGTCCAGGAGATCGAGAAAGAAAACTGGTTCGATCCGGAGCTCAGGGTCGAAGCGATGCCGAGCTATCGCCCCGACTTTTCCCCCTCATCGACCGGGGCGAACCCGGAGATTCCCGCGCTGCTCTACGCCTACTGTGCAATCGGCGCTCAGCTTGCTCCCTCCCCGGCCTATGATGCCGACTTCAAGACCCTCGACTTCTTCGTCCTCCTCGATCTCGAGCGCGTACATCCCCGAACCTACGCACGCTATTGCGGAACGCGATGACGAAGGAAACGAGTCGAGTGCGAGCGATCTACCGATCGGGTCTGCTGATCCTTCGAGCTGCCTGGCTCGTCGTCCAGTTGTCGCTCGACCGCGTGCTCAGCTCGGCGCCTAGCGAGAATCGCGCTGCTCAGATCGAGCAACGACTGGGTCGTTGGGCGAGAGAGACCGCACGCCTCATCGGAATGCGCGTGCATTTCGACGGCGAGCTTCCGAATGGACCTGTCGCGATCGTCGCCAACCATCTGAGTTACATCGACATCGTCGCCCTCTGGTGCCTCGTGCCCGGCGTCTTCGTCGCTCGAGCCGACGTCGCAAACTGGCCGCTCATCGGTCGTGCTGGACGGTTGATCGATACGATCTTCATTGACCGCACGCGCAAGCGGGACCTCTTGCGCGTGTTACCCGAGATGCAGGCCGCCCTCGCCTCGGGTCGCAACGTCATCTTCTTTCCGGAAGGAACGAGTAGCCGTGGCGAGTACGTCCTTCCCTTCAAGAGCCCCCTTTTTGAGGCCGCCGTTCGCGCGGACGTCCCCGTGGTCGGGGCCAGCCTCCAATTCGAGACGGCCGATCCCGCACCAAGTGCGGACTGGAGCGTCGCGTGGTGGGCTGACATGACCTTCGCCCCGCACGTCTTCGCGCTGCTGCATCTCCCCGGGTTCGATGCCCGAATTCGATTCTCAGAGCAAATCTGGGCGCCTCCCGAGCTCGAACCCACTCGAACGCCCAGCTTGGTCTACGGCGAAAAGGGGGAGCAGCCGATAGGAAAAAGAGCGGCAAAGGGAACGGCCTCCTCAGCTGGAGGCTCTCACCCCCAAGAATCCGCCGCTCGTCCGTCCAACCGATCATCTAGGAAACGCAAGCAGCTTTGTCGCCTCGCCTACGAAACCGTCGAGAAGAAATTCATCCCGACTACTCCGGTCCGCTCAATCGAACCGGCCGATCTGCCCCGAGCAATCGCGAGGGTGCCGAGCCCGCAACGCAGCCTCGCGAGTCGCGATGGAGCGAGTGGAGCGGAGTCGTCGCCGAAAGCGGTGGTGCGACGGAAGTGAGTCGCGCTGCCAACGAATGCATCGAGTTCCTGCTCGAAGGAGGCGCGCTGATCGAGGCTCTCGCCGACGAGGACTACGCCTTTCCCTGTGAAGGCTCCGCCTGGTCGAGCCCCGGCGCGCATACGCGCCACTTCCTCGACTTCGTGGATTGCCTGCTCACGGGTATCGATGCCCAGCGCATCGACTACACCGCTCGCAAGCGGCGCAGCGATGTCGAGGAATCGCGCATGGTCGGCTGTCGCGAGATCGCTCTTGCGGTGGAAGGCCTCGAACGCATTCGCCATCTCGATGGCCGCCTGCCCCTTGAGGTGCGCCCTGAGCCCAACCAGGACTGGACGCGATCGACCCTGTCCCGTGAACTCCAGTTCGTGTCCGGCCATGTCGTTCATCATCAGGCCCTGATTCGGATGACCCTCGCCCATCGTGGCGTCGAAGCCCCCTCGAATTACGGGGTCGCACCCTCGACCCGCGCCCATCGAGAAGAGATGAACGAGCGCGACGACTAGCGCAGTTCTTCGCCCCTGCTTTACAGCGCGCGCGCGATCCCCGAGGATCGGGGAATGCCGTCCCCGTCCGAAACCAATGCCCCGCTGTCCCCAAGCGGCATGGGTCTCGCGATCGCCTGCTATCTGCTTTGGGGTCTCGTCCCCATCTATTGGAAAGCGATCACCGACATCCCCTCGGATGAAGCGCTGATCCCGCGGATCCTGTGGACGATGCTGCTCCTGGTGATCGCCTCAGCGGCCACGGGCAAGAACGCCGAGACTTGGGCGGCCAGCCCCCGCGACTGGGCCTATAGCCTGCTCGCCGGTCTGCTCCTCGCCGCAAATTGGGGACTCTTCATCTACGCGATTCAAATCGATCGCGTCATCGCGACAAGCCTCGGCTACTACATCAACCCGCTGATGAGCATCCTCTTCGGTCTGATCGTGATCGGCGAACGGCTGAACCGCATGCAGACCCTCGCGGTCTGCATCGCCGCCCTGGGCGTCGCAACGCTAACCGTCCGCGAGGGCGAACTCCCGTGGATCTCCCTCGCCCTCGCAACCAGCTTCGCGCTCTACGGCTTGATCCATAAAATCCGCCCCGCTCCACCTCTCGGCGGGCTCACACGGGAGATGGTCGTCCTCACTCCGGTCACACTGATCGGCATCGGCTATCTCTTCACCAAGGAGCATTCCCCGCTGCTCGAAGCGTCCCTCGCTGATCACGCTTACCTCTCTCTTACGAGTGTCGTGACGGCCGGCCCCCTGCTTCTCTTTCACGCCGCAACGCGACGCCTCCCTCTGGTTGCGGTCGGCATGTTTCAGTACATCGCGCCGACGATCACGCTTCTACTCGCCACCCTCGTCTACGGCGAAGTCTTCACGGTCTCTCACGCCATCGGCTTCGGATTCGTGTGGGTCGGATTGATCTTCTTCACGATCGACTCAGTTCGTCGAGCGAGTACGCGGCCGAGCGTTTAGGCAATCGGCGCAGGAAACTTCGCGAGATCTCGCCGAATGAATACGACGTTGCGTCAACTTCGCGAATAAAGTTGCTCCCATAGGCAACTTCGGTCGTGCAACCCCGTGACGGCAAGGGAATCCGCACGCGCAAGTTGTGGAATCCCGCAGGCAAGCGAAACGCGAAACGGGCGCGAGACGGCCTGTATCATCCGAATTCGGACATCTCGCTTCTTCGCGATGCTTGACACTGATCGGCCATGGTGTGAAGATCGGCGACGACGCACGAGCTCTCAACGTCGAGACCTTGCCGCTCGACACGAACTGCTGAATTGCTGAGACGTGCAATGACGAGGCTTGGCCTCATCGTTGGCAACGTTTTGCGGAGACCGACATGAGCCCGGAAGAAATTGCTAGCGAATTTGCGGAGATCTTTGACGAACTCCCGCCCGAGCAGATCAACGAGATGCTCGCGAAGAACATCCCCTTTGAAACGATTGAGTTCTTCTCGCAGTACGCCGAGGCCTTCGCCGACGGCGCGGGGATCAAGGGCGAAACCCGCGGCCGACTGCCGAACCTGCTGCTCTTCGGATACCTGATCCGCACCCTCGAAGAACGACTGCTCCCCGAAACGCCCTTGTCATAACGCGCGTGCACACGCTTGGGCCGCGGGCGCTCGGGGTGCCCGTACGTGCGTCGCTGACGCTCGCGCTGTAGGTGGGTGCTGGACGGAGTGGGTCTGGTATTTTTCGGCGCATGGTTGATATGACTACGCGTGAGGAAGTTCGGACGGACGCGGCGCCGGCGCCGGTGGGGCCCTATTCGCAGGGGATTCGTTCGGGGAACCTGGTCTTTGCTTCGGGGCAGATTCCGCTCGACCCGGCGACGGGTGAGAAGGTCGAAGGTGAGATCGAAGACGAGGCGCGCCAGGTGCTGGCGAATCTCAAGGCGGTCCTCGAAGCCGGTGGCAGCAGTATGGATCGCGTCGTGAAGGCGACGGTCTATCTGACGGATCTCAGCCTCTTTCCGCGTGTGAATGCCGTCTACGCCGAAGCGTTTACCGCCGACCCGGCGCCGGCACGCGTGACCGTCGGCGTGGCGGCTTTGCCGCTCGGTGCGCAGGTCGAGATCGACGCGATCGCGCTCGCCTAGCCCCGCGCTCGCGTAGGCGCGTGGGGCTATGCGTCGTCCTCACTCGATGTCGCGGCTTCGCGTTCCGCGGCGCGCTCTTCGGCGCGGCGAGCGAGCCGCGGTAGGTTGACGCCGTTGATCACGACGTGCGCGGCAATCGGCGCGGCGAGCTGGCCCGTCCATTCGTAGAGCCCCCCGAGCAGGAATCCCATTCCGATGGCCCAGAGGCTCCAAAGCGCGAGCTCCCTCCTCGGTAGGAAGTGGCATGCGCCGAAGGCAATGCTCGCCCACACGATCCCAACCGCAGGCTGCATCGCCCCGCGGAAGAACATCTCTTCCGCGATGCCACTCGCAACGGCGAGCAGGATCGCATCCGCCCGGCCAATCCCCATCAGGCTGTCGCCGAGCGTGTCCGCGAGGGCCTCGCCAAGCTGGCTTGAGCGCGTCATCCACTCGGAGAACGCGATCGAGACGAGGCCGAGCCCGATTCCGCAGCCAAGAGCGAATCCCAGGCCCTCAACGCCTCCGGAATGGCCCTCGGGATGCAGAATCGATGCGCCGGGCGTCCACATTCTCCAGACGAGCGCGAGACAGCCCATCACCCCGTAGAAGATGAGTGCCGTTCTGACGAAGGATTCCGGGGATGGCGGCTCCCAAGCCTCATCATCATCGAAATCCGGTCCATCCTCGAACATGCGAATCTCATTTCGGGTGCAAATCGCCACGGTCGTGCGATTTCGGTTGATGCCAGCGAACGCCCTGGGTAGCCTATTTCCCGAACAGATCCCCGCCAGGCCGTCCCGACCAGAGTCGCCAAGCCGCCTCCCCCGAGCGCGCGCGACCCGGGACACCGACCGGCCTGATTCGCAGATCTACCCAGTCAGATCCCGAAGTGTGATCGAATCAGCGCCGTGGCCCGACCGCGGACGCTTTGAGGAAGCAGATGGACGACCGAGTCCCAATGACGCCACGTGGCTTTGAAGCCCTCAAAGAGGAGCTCCAGCGCCTCAAGAGCGTCGATCGCCCCGCAAATATCGCGGATATCGAAGAAGCGATCGCCCACGGCGACCTCTCCGAGAACGCGGAATATCACGCCGCCAAAGAGAAACAGGCCCATATCGCCGGCCGAATCGCCATGCTCGATGACCGCATTGCGCGAGCCCAGGTCATCGACTCTTCGGGCCAATCGCCAGACAAGGTCCGTTTTGGCGCAACCGTAAAGCTTGAGGACATCGATTCAGGGGACGAACTCTCCTACACGATCGTCGGCGAAGACGAGGCGGACGCGAAGGAAGGCCGGATCTCGGTGACTTCCCCCGTTGCCCGGGCCCTCATGAGCAAGGAAGTCGGAGACGAGGTCCAGGTCAAGGTGCCGAAGGGCCAGCGCGAACTCGAAGTTCTCGAGATCGCGTTCGTCAACGGATAGCCCCCAGAGAGCGCAGTTCTCACGCAGATTGAAATCGCCGGTCATCTGCCGGCCCAAGAGCGTTGCGATCGGGCCGACACCGTCTAAACTCCGGCCTCCCGAGCATCCGTTCCCCGGTAGCTCAGCTGGTAGAGCAGGCGGCTGTTAACCGCCTTGTCGCAGGTTCGAGTCCTGCCCGGGGAGCCACTCTTTATCATTGCGCTCGCGTTGCTCGCTTCATTGGGCCGCGGGCGCTTTTTGTTTCGGTCATTGCGCTCGCGTTGCTCGCTTCATTGGGCCGCGGGCGCTTTTTGTTTCGGTCATTGCGCTCGCGTTGCTCGCTTCATTGGGCCGCGGGCGCTTTCTGTTTGTGGGCTTTGGGTAGTGGACGACGGCGGGCGGCTAGACGCGTTCGCGTTCTGATTGGACGAAGGTTTCCGTCAGCATGAAGGTGCCGGTTGCCTTGGCGATCAGGCGGTCGTTCTCGTCTCGGATCTCGGCTTCCGTGTAGGCCGTTCGCTTCGAGAGGTTCACGCATTGCGCAAGGGCGCGGACGTGGCCTTCCTGCACAGGACGGAAGTAGTTGATCTTCGCTTCGACCGTCGCGCAGCCGCGACCCGCTGGAAGTTTCGAGATCACGGAGCGGCCCATCGCTGTGTCGACCAACGTGAAGAAGACGCCACCATGAACGCGGTCCGCCGCGCTCATGTGCCGGTGATCGACGTCGAGGCTGATTTCGCAGTGACCGTCCTCGGCTCGGACGAACTGCATCCCCATCATTGAATTGAAATCGGATTCGTTCATGGCGGAGAGAGTGCCGCATTCTCCGGGGCGAAGCGCGCCTTGGGATTTTCTGAAGAGGGGCCACCCCTAAGTAAAGTCTTCGTACCCAAACTCAGACACAGCCATCGCCCGGAGCTCGCCAACGAGCGCACGAATGTCGTTGCCGGAGAGCGATCTTCACCCGCTAGACTGCGCGCGCCCCTCACGACTTTCGTCCGGGCGAACTCCCGAACCCGGAACCCAACGATCCCATGCCGAACCCCATCGAACGCCTGCTCGCCCGCCTCGACCTCGAGGAAGAGGGCTCTCGCTGTTTCATCGGCGGATCCGGCCCAGGCGGCACGGGATTCAAGGATCGTCTCTATGGCGGGTTGGTCGCGGCTCAGGCTTACGTGGCGGCAGCGCGAACCGTCGATGTCGGACCGATCCACTCCCTGCATCTCTACTTTCTCCGGCCCGGCAGGGCCTCTCTACCGATCCGGTACGAAGTGGAAGACATCAAGCAGGGGCGACGCTTTCAGGCGCGCCAGGTTCGCGCGGTTCAAGATGACCAGGTCATCTTCCAGATGATGGCGAGCTTCTCGGAGAATCAGCCGGGCGTCGAGCATCAGGACGCGATGCCCGATATGCCCGCAGCGGACACGCTTCCGAATCGTGATCAGGCTCGCGGCAAATCGGGCTGGGACCAACAGCCGATCGACTTACGCACGGACGACCCCGACGGCCATGGTGACGATCCGGACCACTGGATTTGGATGCGCCCCATGCAACCCCTCGTCGACGATCCAATCCTCCATACCGCGGCACTCGTCTTCGCAACGGATCGCGCGTTCATCCGAACCGTGTCGCTTCCGCACAAAGACGCCGGGGAGTTCGCCGGCGCGAGTCTCGACCACACGATCTGGTTCCACGCGCCGATCGACTTCAACGACTGGCATCTGCATGCGATGCATAGCCCCGTTGCGCGCCACGAAAGAGGCCTCGTCTTCGGTGCGATCTATCGCGCGGACGGGACTCGAGTCGCAACGACGGCACAGGAAGGCGCGATCCGCTTCTCACGCTAGGCGGCGACCGATCGCTTTCGCAGAACGGCGGCACCAAGCGTCGCCATCAAAAGAAAAGCGACGAGTCCGGCTTCTGCACCCAATCCGGGCGTCGCAACGGCGCGCTCGAACTGAACGTGATCGATCTCGATGCCACCGCCCGCGTTCGAGAGCTTGATCGCGACAATCCCTCCGGCATCACGGACACCGTAGAATCGATCTTCCGCGGTCTCGCCCGTGACCATCCCGTCGGCGAGCGCATCAGGCCCCACGGTACCGAGCGAGATCATCCCCGGACCAAACGCCTCAAAGGTGACGAGCCCCTCGCCGTCCGTCCACACGGCGCCTGCGGCTTCGACTGTATACGGAAACGTGAGGGTGATTCCCGAGGATCCGGACGCAGAAAAAAAGGAACGCCCATTACTCCCCGAACCGTCGATGACCCCATCATCGGCATCGACCGAATCGATGACGCCGAAATACCCGGTGCAGCCTGAGCCCGCCGCGTTCGCGACCGGTGTTCCCGCAGTCGCGCTCAGGCCCTCATCGAGACTGCAGTCTTCGAAGTCCTCGAGGGCGACCGCCGCGTCGGGCGCGTAGAAGCCTGCCGGCGTCGATGCCTGCGACGTGTAGGGAACGGGTCCAACGAAGGTCGCTTGCGCGGCCGCGGTTCCCGCCAGCACTAGACATCCAGAGCCGATCAAGCTTCGCTTCATCCAGTCAGACATCATGGTCATCTCTCCCCGGTTCGCATCTTCGAGCCGAGATCGATGTTATGCAAAAACGAGAGGGTCGCGCGTGAACAACTTCACACGCCTCTCGATTCGCCTAGCGGGGTATCAGGCGGAGTCGTGGCGAACGCGAATAAACAAGCTGTCGCGCTCGCCCCCGGGAACGAACGCTTCGTCACGCTTCGCACGGGTCCGTGCATCGCGAAGCCCGCACGCGTCTTCCTGATAGAACTCCTTCAAAAAGCGAAGACGCTCTTGGACCTCTTTCGCGGTCCGCCGCGCCCCACTCTCTTCGAGCAACTCGAGAAATAACATCTCGAGCAGCGCGTCGGATTCGCCGGACAAAAAGGTCCGGATCGCCGGCAAGAACGGCTCCGGGACGCGGCGAAACACGACGACATGCGAGCCCTTTCGGTACGGGACCTCCGGAAGCCGGCTTCGCGGCTCCGCGTGGCCGATCTGACCAAAGAGATCGATGAAACCATCGAAGGCGGCACGCGCCCGCCAGCGCGGGCGGAACACGCCGTGCCATTCGAGTCCCAACTCCGAATAGACTTCGGGCTCACTCGTAAAGCAGAGCAGGAGTCGGCCGTCGTGCAGGCCGCTCCCGATCGCGGGATAGAGAAAATCGAAGGCCCCATCGACGTTGTATTGCGGACGGAACTCTCGGATGAGTTCATTCTCAAGCAGCAGCGCGTCGGCTTCCGTCGCCACGTCGCGCGTCTCCACCGATTCCGCATCACGCACAATCGCGCGCATCTTTCGGTGGGCCTTGCGGCGACTCGCGCTGCGATAGTCCGAGAGCCGGCGGCGCAGGCTCTTCGCCTTGCCGACGTAGATCACCTCGCCCTCGGCATCACGAAACAAGTAGACACCGGGCGACTGAGGCAACTCGCCGAGGAACGTCTCTCCAAACTTTCGATCGAAGCGCTTCATGTGCGCCACCCCCCGCGGCACGAGGGAAGGCTACGAGATCATCGAGCGCTGTGCCGCCCGAAAGCGGCCCCACCGCGGCTAGTCGGCCGAGGGAAGCCCATCCAACCCAAAGAGACTCGGGGTATGGATATGAACGACCTTTGCACCGCGCTCGCGCGCGAGGGCAATCGTCTCCGCTGTTCCCCCGCCGCCATCGCCAGGAGCGCCATCCCAGAGACCCACGACGGACACTTCGGCATTCGGCCACGCGAAGGCGCGCATCGAGAGCCACATCCCGCATCGCTCGTAGGGATAGTTCTCGTCTGCGCGGCTGACCCAGGCCGCCGCGTCCTGGTGGAGCACTTCGATTTCGACGTCGCCTTCGATCTTACGAAACCGCTCGACCCAATCCCCCGGACACTCGCTCAAGGATTGGGCGATGAATGCATCCTTCGGCATGGGCAGTGCGCCGTGGGTCTTGATGCCGAGCTCGATGCAGACTTCGTGAAAGAGGATGTCGCTTCCGGCAGCGAGCCCAGCCAATCCGATCACGGGACCGTCCGCCGTCGCAACCTCTCTCTCGACTTCGGCCTTGATCGCTGCTCGCGCCTTCGCTTCGTGTTCGAGCGGGAAGCGCTCCGATTTTCGACCCGGAAGATCGGGCCGATGCCCCGCAGAGAGAATGACGCGGACGGGTGGTGGGGTCTCGGTCTCCGCCGCCGCAGCTTCCACGACCTGCTCTTCCGAAACATTGAGCGCATCGAGGGCAGCCGGCGTCACCTGGGTTCGGATGCCGAGCTCCGCGTAGAGCGCCAACTGCCGTGCGACGGAAGCCCCGTTGAACCCATCAACGAGCGCCATCGCGTCCAGATACCCCTGTCGGACGAAGGCGGGACGATCCGAGGTCAGCAGGCGATGATCCGCCACGCTTGCGACCAGCCACGCGTCCTTCGTCGTCTTTCGCTCGTCGCGATAGCTCGCGGCCGCGAGCGCGACCTCGACGGCATTGTCGAGCTCCTCGCGGCGACGGCGAAGCTGACGCAGCGCATATTGCGCATCCTCCTCGTCCTCGAAGCGCGCGCTGAATACGTCTGGATGGTGATCCGCCAGCTCGATCAGCACGACCGTCATCGCGAGCGCATTCAGTCCCGCGTAGTACCCATCCAGATCCTCGAGAAAGCCCTTGTAGTAGGCATCCATCGACTTCATCAAGAGATCGGATTCGAGCGCGACGATCTGGCGCTCCTTCGGATCCGAAACCACCTTCCAAGAAGCGACCCACTGGTCCTTGAAGTTGCGCCCCTTCTGAGCGAGTGCGTCGCTTCGGTCCGCTGGGCTGGCATCGGAATTCAGAACGCGATCGAGGGCCAGGTTGGCCGCCGGCAGATCTCCCAGTCGCTGGTGGATTGTGCCGAGCTTCAAATTTGCGTCGGCGTCCGTCCTTCGCTTCTCATGAATCCGGTTCCAGACTTCGAGTGCGGGGGGCAGCTGATTCGTTGCAAAGAGGGCCTCCGCAACGAGCCGCTCCCCTTCGAGGTGCCATCGCTCTACCCGCGCCTCGCGAGCGAGCAGAAGAAGCCCGGGGAGATTTCGACGCTCCTTCGCATAACGAACCGCCTCGACGAAAGCCCGCGGAATCGTGATGTAGTCCGAACCTTCGCGAATGTCGAGCTGGGGCAGCAGCTGGTAGACGGGACTATCCGGCGCATCGTTCTTGAGCGTGGCCAAGACGGTCTCGCGAAGAGCCTTCGCCCCGGTTGCCAGATCGTTGAGGTCGTAGGCGAGATAGCGGTCGGTCTTCAGATCAAAGGGAACATCGTGCTTGCGAGATCGGATCAACACCGTCGGGCGATGCCTCAGCGCGTGACGGATGCCGAGCTCGTAGTAGACGTTCGCGTTGTGGATCGAGATATCCGCGATCACGAGATCCGCCGTGAGCAGGCGATCCATCATGTCCGTGCGAATATTGCCCTGCTGAAAGATCTCACCCGTCGTTCCCCAGGTTAGGTCCGGGATGCCTTCGAGCGCTGGGCCGATCAACTCCCGCTCCATCTGGTCGAAGTCGATCTCCTCCTTGACTCCGAAGGGGCGAACGATGAAGACATCCATAGGGCAGTTCCTTTCGTCCCCCGGTTGAGCGGGGAAGCGACACTCAGGAGGGAATAGTGCGGCCTAAGAACGCTAGGCGACTTCCCTGGGGTCAATCTACCGGAATGAATGCCATTTGAATGGGTTCACCTCTCGAATGTGCTCCATTCGGCCGCCCCGCTCCCCCAGATGGGCGAGGTCGTCCACTGCCTTCCCATGAAACGGGAACCCTTCCGTTCAGATCTGATTTCGTGATATAAGGAATGAACCTGGGAAGGGAGACCACCATGCTCATCGATGGAATTCGAGAGCGCGGCGCGGCTTTCGCGCTCGCGTTCATTCTTCTGGTTGCCGCGATTCCGGCCCAAGCTCTCACCATGCAGACCGTTCAGTTCACGAGCGGTGGTGGCGCTGATCCGGTTTGGGGCCAATCGATCACACTGAACGTCGGCGCGACGGTCGCGGATGCGCTGATCCCGCCGACGATGGCGCTTGAGTTCGTCGGGTTTCGCACGGGCGACCCGGGTGTCGGCTCTCCGGGCCGCAGTTCCGTCTACCTCCACGTCTACGACGGATTCGGCATCACGCCCGGCGGAGCGATCGATGGCAGCGCCATCGGCAATCTCGTTGGCGTCTCGACCAATGCTCTCAATCTTGAGGTGCTTGCCCCCGGAACGGACGCGAGTTGGTTCTTCGGTCTTCCGCTCCTCGCCAAGGACACGCCGTATTTCTACGTTATGGCGAATACGATCAGCGCCGCGACCGCCGCCGATTTCAGCAACCTGGTCTACAGCAGCATGGAGGTCGGTGTCGCCAATCCCCACGCGGGCGGTCAGGCGTTTCACGAAACGGGCGACCTCGGATCGGGCCCTGCCTCGGAGGACCTCTTCTTCCGCGTCGTGTCCTCGTCACCGATTCCCGAACCCGGCACCGCCCTGCTCATGGGCCTCGGCCTCGCGATGCTCGCCTTGCGGCGGACCTAACAAGCTCGCCGGCCGACCTAATCCCGAATGAGGACTCGCCGGCATTGAGGGCATTGGATCAGGGCGTCGGGCGGCTCCGCGAGCATACGTTTCTTCTCGAGCGACGGAAGCTTGATCCGACAGCCCTGACAATCCCCATCCTCGAACTTCGCCGCGCCCCGCCCGCCCTTGCCCTTCTGCTCACGCACGCGGTCATAGGCGCTCAACACGGGCTTGGGAATTCCCGCTTCGATCGCGCTTCGTGCTGAGGCGAGTTGGGCGAGTTCCGCTCCGACCTCGCGCTCCACTTTCGCGATCACTTCCCCGACTTTGGCGATTTCGCCCCGGGCCGCGGACACATCCCCTTCGAGGGAGCTGATCCGCTCGTCGACTTCTTCCATCGACTCGAGCAGCTCGAGTTCCTGCTCTTCGAGGGCGCTCTTTTTCTCACGAAGCTCCGCCTGGGATGCATCGTGCGCCTTCGCATCGTCTCGGCTCTTCTGTTTGCCCGAGTACCGCTCGATCTCAGCCTTCTCCATGTCTTGGGCAATCTGAGCGACGGCCTCCCCGAGCGCCTTCTCTTGAGCCTCATAGTCGGTGCGGAGGCTGAGCGCTTCCTGAAGCTCGGCCTGAGCGCGAGCACCGCGAGTCTGGATTTCCGGGATCAGGGCACGATCCGGGAGCTCTGCGGATCGCTTACGGGCCGCATTCGCGGCGAGGTCGAGGTCCTGGATTTCGAGAAGCGGGACGAGCGGAGCGGACATGTGCGGATCTCCTCGACAGGGGCTTCGTGCGGAATTGCCCGCATGTTCGCGCGTATCGGCCCGCCATACGACCCGCCGGTCCTGTCGCGCAGGCGAGACTCAACCTGAGGGACTGTCCCCTCATTTCTCCGGTGATCTACAACCATTCTCTCTCAAACCGAGCCAATCCGCGCGAGCTCTCCCGAAGTGGCGAGAGCGGCGATATGCTCCCGCCAAATCGCGTGAGCCCGATCACAAGTTGACGTGGCCGCTTTTTCTATCGTCCCCTTCCCTCTTTTTTTCGCCCCCCTCAGGCAGAGTCCCGTCGACGCTCCGCGCCGACGCCCTCGATTCCGGAGTCTTGTTTGCGTCCCTTGCGTTTTCGTCAGGCCCGTCTCGCCCTGGCCGCCCTCCTCGTCCTTTCGACGCTCAGCCTCGCCGGCGTCGCTGCCGCTGACGTTGGATGGGTTCGGGGCAATATCCGTCTCAACCTCCGCGCCGGTGCCGGCACCCAGTTCAAGATTCTCGGCGCGATCGAAACCGGCGACCAGATGGACGTACTCGCGCGCGGCGAAAGTTGGACCCGCGTAAAGACCGCCGATGGCAAGACCGGTTGGATTCCCGCCGGCTACCTCGAAACCGAGCCGCCGCCGACGCTTCGCCTGGCGCAGCTCGAAACCGAAACCGAATCCCTGCGAACGCAGCTCGGTGAGATCCGATCCGAGGCCGCCGAGCTTCGCGAGTCCAACGTGACCCTCGCCTCAACCGACAGCGGTCAGCGCGAACAGATCGAATCGCTCAAAATCGAGAACTACGAGCTTCGCGCTGGCAGCCGCTATCAGGAGTGGATCACCGGTGCGCTGATTCTCGCCGGCGGGATGATTCTCGGCGCAATCCTCCACCGCAACTCCACGCGGCGACCGTCCTCGCGGATCCGGCTCTAGCCTGCGCGCGAGACCAGCGAGGGAACCGCGATGGAAATCGAAGGCCTGAATGTCGTCGATGATGTGAAGATGGGCATGATGCTCGCGGCGAGCGATCGCGAGTCCGTGCTCAACCGCGCACGGGCCATGGAAGAGAGTGGCCTCGACTCGATCTGGGTCGGCGACCACATCGCCTTCCACATTCCGGTGATGGAAGCGCTCAGCACGCTTTCATTCTGCGCCGCGGCGACGGAACGCATCGAACTCGCGACTGGCGTCCTCTTACTGCCCCTCCGCAACCCGACCCTCACCGCCAAAATGACCGGCACGATCGACATGCTCTCCGGCGGGCGCTTGATCGTTGGCGTCGGTGTCGGCGGCGAATTTCCGCCCGAATTCCAGGCGGTCGATTCCCCGATTGCCGAGCGCGGGCCGCGCACCAACGAAGCGATCGAGATCCTCCGGCGCCATTGGGCCGAAGGCAAAGCCGGCTACGACGGCGAGCACTATCAGTTCGAGCCCGTCAAGATCGAGCCCAAGCCCGTCCGCGAAGGCGGTCCCCCGATCATCGTCGGCGGCCGCAAGGCCATTTCCATGCGGCGCGCGGGGCGTCTCGGCGACGGCTACATCTCGCATATGTGCGACGTCGACACCTATCGCGCGAACATGAAGGCGATCGGGAGCCACGCCAAGGAAGCCGGACGAGACGGCCAGCCCTTCCAGACCGCCGCACTCCTCTTCACCGTGCTCGACGATAGTTATGAAGCCGCCCACAAACGCGCCGCCGAAATGCTCGGCACGATCTACAACACCGATTTCACGGAAGCCTCGAAGCGCTACTGCCTACTCGGCAAGCCCGAGGACTGCCTCGACCAGATGCGCGAGTTCGCCCGGGCCGGCTGCCGACACTTCGTCATGTCCGCCCTCTCCGATCCCACGGAGATCATCGAGCGCGCCTCGACCGAAATGGTGAGTGAGCTTCGTTCGATTGTTTGAGCGGGCGAAGGCTCAGCCGAGCCGCGCGACCATTCCGACGAGCACGCCGATCGCCATCACGAAGGCGAGCACCGAACCGATCACAGCGGTCCGACCCGCGATGCGATGAATCCGCAAGACGCGTGGGTCGGGCATCGGATCGTTCGGGTCGTGCGTGACCAATCGCGTCGCGACCAACTTGCGTGATTGGATCCATGCGACCGCACCGCCACCGAGCATGAAGAGCACGAAGAGCTCATGAATGCGCAAGACCCAGACATCGAGCTGGCTCCACACGGACTGATCTTCCTTGCCCAGGAAAACCACCTTCAGAACATACGCACCCAGAAACGCGATGATCAGCCAAGAAGCGATCTTCATGTTGCGACGATGTCGCGCGATTTCACCGCGCCGCGCGAAGCGAACGCCGTAGAGCGCGTACCCACATAACACGCCGAGATTGACGAGCGCAGCCGCCCAGAAGAGGAGCTTGGGATCCATCAATTCTCGTATCTCGCGTTGAAGGCCGTCATGCGGTTCGCATCGTAGCGAAACGAACCTACGGGTTGCCCGCGGAACTCGTCGATTCCAGCTCCCGGCCCGCGGTTTCCGGCATCCACCAGATCACAAAGACCCCGATCATCGTAAGCGCGCTCACCGCTACAGCTGCGGGGGCGATCGATGTGCCCGAGACCGTCAGCGCCCCCACCAGGGCATAGCCGCCGGCGGCTCCCAGGGTCTCCATGAGCGTTTCCCACCCCATGGCGGTATTTCGGCTCGAGGTCGGAAAGAGCTCTGTCGAGATGATGCGCATCAGCACGTTTGCGCCGGTCAGGACGAAAGTGAAGGGAATCCATATAAAGGCGATTCCCGCTTCCGGACCGAAATAGATCGCGAGGGCCATGACGGGAAAGAGTCCGAAAGCCGTCATGGCGACCGGCTTCCGCCCGATACGATCCGCTGCCCATCCCATCGCCGGATTGCCGATGATCCCGAAGGTCCCGGCGACCAACGCCATGAGGGAGTAGCTGCTCGGCTGCCAATCGTGGGTCGTCTGCAGGAAGTCCGAAAGGAGTCCGAACGCGGGGCTCGAACCAGCTGCGAAGAGAAAAGCCATCACCGCAACGGCCGCGCTCCGCCCCGGATACTCCCGAAGCAGCTCAAGCATCGGCGCGATCCATTGCGGCCCCTGGCTCTCGCCCCCGGCCGCGCGTTCCGCCTGCATCTGCTTGAAGCGGGCGGTCTCCGGTAGGAGGCGACGAAATCGCGGAAGCAGCAGCAGCGGAAACCCGCCGACGATGTACATGAAGCGCCAGCCGTAGGGCAGCGAGTCGATGAACGCGAAGAGGATGGCGCCGAGACCAAAGCCCATCGCACCGAGCGCACCTAGGATCCCGATTCCCCAGCCGCGATTCTTCGCGGGGAGCTCTTCCGCGACGATCACAACGGCGCCCGCGGTTGCCGCGACCAGGAAGGTCCGTGTGATCGTCTGCGCAGCGACGAACTGAACCGCGGTCTGCGCGAAGGCGGAGAGCAGGGTCCCGACGCTCATCCCGATGATCGCGATCAGGAAGACCTTGCGGCGCCCGATGCGGTCCGCGAGCGGAAGCACGAGAAAGGCGGGAATCGCGCCCAATCGGATCCACGCAAAGAGCGACGCGGCGTCGGATTGACTCAGCCCAAAGCTCTCACGAATCTGCTTGAGGGCAGAGGTGAGCATGGACATGTCGTAGTTTTCGAAGACCGCCGCCAGCGCCACGATGCCGACGAGCGCAACATGCCTCTCCTCGAGACCGATGGGAATGCGGCCGAGAAAATGCGGTAGCCACCAGGGGCGAGCTACGCGTTGTGTTTCGGGATCGGGAGCGTGCGCGGGGTCGCCATCGCCTGCGGGTTCGTGCACAAAAGCAATCCTAGCAATCGCGCCCCACGCGGGTGGGGTTCTGACTGACAGTTTAGGAGGAGGCTAAGGGACAGGGGCTTCGTCTGTAGGAGCGCTTTCGGGTAGGATGGTTCCATGAGCGTTCTTGCAATTCTTCCTGCCCGATATGGTTCCACCCGATTCCCCGGCAAGCCTCTCACACCGATCGCGGGGAAGCCGATGATCCAGCACGTTTGGGAGCGGACCCGCGCGTCGAAGACGGTGGATGATGTCGTCGTTGCGACGGACGACGAACGAATTCGCGACGCGTGCGCCGCTTTTGGTGCCGAAGTCGAGATGACCCGCGACGATCATCCGACCGGGACAGATCGCCTCGCCGAAGTGGCCGAGCGCCGGCCGCACGATGTGATCGTCAACGTTCAAGGGGACGAGCCCCTGATCGAAGACTTTGTGATCGACGCGGCGGTCGAAGCGCTCTTAAGAGACGATCGAGCCGCCATGTCGACGATCGTTCATCGCGCGGAACCCGAAGCCTATGACGATCCGAACCGCGTGAAGGTCGTGCTCGACTCCGCGGGCTTCGCTCTCTACTTCTCCCGGGCGGCGATTCCCTTCCGGCGCAACGACACGGGCATCGCCCCGCTCCAGCACGTCGGCCTCTACGTCTATCGACGCGACTTCTTGCGTGAGATCGTCACCCTCGAACGAAGTCCTGCGGAGATCACCGAAGAGCTCGAACAGCTCCGTGCTCTCGAAAATGGCTATCGCATTCGGGCGGCGGAAATCGAAGGCTGGACCAGCGTCCCCGTCGATGTTCCCGAAGACGTAGCCGTCGTCGAAGCGGCGCTCGCGCGGCAGGCCAGCGCCTCGTGAGTGCACGCATCACAGCGGACACCGTTCGCGAGTGGGGGCGACGCTATTCGAATTGGGGGCGATGGGGCCCTGACGACGAACTCGGCGCACTTAACTTCATCACGCCGGAACGAATTCTCGCGGCGACCGCTCTGCCTCGACGCGGTCAGGTCATCTCCTGCGGTCTGAACTTCGATCATAAGGGTCCCCAGAGCGGAAGCGGCGGACGGCATAATCCGATCCACGTGATGCTGCAAGACGGTGGGGATGTGCTCGCGGGAGCGCAGGACAATATCCCCGGCGGCTTTCGCTATGCGGACGACTCGATCACGATGCCGCTGCAATGCGGAACTCAATGGGACGCCCTCGCCCACGTCTTCTACGACGGAAAAATGTACAACGACCGAGACATCGAACTCGTGACCAGCCGAGGCGCCCGCAAGAACGGAATCGAAGCGGTCAAGAACGGCGTCGTCGGCCGGGGCGTGCTGCTCGATATCCCCCGCCACCGCGGCGAACTCTGGCTCGAAGACGGCTATGCGATCGGCCCCGACGACCTGGACGCGTGCGCGGAGGCCCAAGGCGTCTCGATCGAATCCGGCGATATCGTGCTCGTGCGAACGGGCATGATGACGCGATGCCTCGACGAGGGTTCTTGGGAGGGGTACTGCGGTGGAAGCGCACCCGGCCTTTCCGTCCACTGCTCGGGCTGGCTCTACGAACGTGAAATCGCGGCGGTCTGTACCGACACCTGGGGCATCGAAGTCATCCCCAACGAAACCGAAGACTGCTTCCAGCCCCTGCATATGATCTCGCTGCGCAATACGGGCGTGCTCTTCGGCGAGATATTCCATCTGGACGCCCTCGCCGACGCCTGCGCGGAAGACCTTCGCTACGCCTTCCTCTTCACCGCGCCTCCGCTCCCGATCACCGGCGCGGTCGGTTCGCCGATTAATCCACTCGCCATTCGTTAGGCGACGAGGCGCAGGACGCGACCAGACGCGCACGTGATCCGCATCACCTTGCGCAGGGAACGCGCACGCGCAGCGCAAGTCACTCGCGAGGCGAGGGAATTCCTTCGTTCACGGCTCGAAAGTTCCTCTCACACTGGACAAAACGACCGATAGATCTGGGCACAAGAACGGAGGTGCCATTCAGGGCATCCCGTTCGGGAAAGGCCCTACACATGCACACCGGTTCCGTCCCTCCGCTCCCCCCCGCACGTCGTGCGTCCGTCCTGATCGCGCGTCCCCGATTCGCGCCGATCGACCTCGTCGAAACGCTGCTCTTCGGCATTTGTCTGTCGATCTTCTTGCTCCTGTCGTCGAACGCGCAGGCAACTCAGATCATGGACTTCTCATTCTCGGATGCATCGACCCAGAGCCTCGACTTCAACGAGATCTCGATGACCCGGGGAACCACCATCACGGACCAGTACCAGGCGGGCTACGGCGTCTCCTTCTCTACCAACGTCTGGTTCGAGGATCATCGATCCGGACTGACCGGGTGGGACACGCATAACATCGCGAATTTCCTGTCGGGCACCTCAACATCCAATCCCACCGTTGAGATCATCTTCGATGGGAGTGTCAACGCGGCGGCCATCGCGTTCACCGGTAATCGCGACACGTCGTTCCTCTTCGAGGCGGTATCCGCCGGATCCGTGATCGAGAGCTTCGTCTTCAACGAGGCGGAGTGCTGCGCTCCCCAGGTTCTCGGCTTCGCCAACTCCGATTTCGATGCCTTTCGCATAACGGCGCAGTCCGCCAACACGTTCTTCATTGCGGACGATTTGAGGTGGAACTCGAACGCGATCCCGGAGCCCTCGACCCTCCTTCTCACGATGCTGGGACTGGCTCTACTCCCGAAACGGAAGCGCTAGGCCGGCTGCGGCGGCCCGCTTAAGCGGCCGTATCCAGCAGCTCAAGGACCAGCTTGTCCTGATCGATGGATTGCGCGAGCACGGCGATCGAGGCTTGCTCGAGGATCTGGGCCGTCGCGAGTTCCGCCGTCTCGGCCGCGATATCCGCGTCGGCGATTCTTGACTCCGCCGCACGTAACGACTCCTCCTCGTTCAGACTCTGACGAATACGGGATTCGAGAATATTCGAGGCCGTCCCGAACTGGCCCCGGATGCTGGCCACCTGATCGATCGCGCCATCGAGCTGGGCGAAGGCGGCAGCCGATGTCGTCGCATCGCTCCCCAGATCGATCCCGGTCAGACCGAGCGCTAAACGCGTCGCGTCGGCGGTGGGCAACAAGAGCGTGTCACTCGCGTCCGCCCCAGTCGCGATTGAAATCGAAGACGTGCCATCGAGCAACTTCTTGTTGCCAAACTTCGTGACCGAGGCGATTCGATCCACCTCTTCGAGAAGTGCGTTCGCCTCATCGCCGATGGCTCGACGCTGAGGATCGCTGAGCGTGCCGTTGGCCGATTGCACAGCGAGCTCCCGGACCCGAATCAGCAGGCCGCTGGTTTCGCTGAGTCCCCCTTCGCCGATCTGAGCCGTCGATAGGCCGTCGTAGGAATTGCGCCGTGCCTGCTGAACGCTGCCGATGCGGGCCTTCAAGCGCTCGGAGATCGCCAATTCCGCCGGTCCGTCCGCCGCCCGATTCAGTCGCCGCCCGGACGCAAGACGCTCGAGCGCGCGATTCGCGCGTCCGCGATGAATCGAGAGCTGACGCTGCGCGAAGAGCGTCGTCTGACTCTGAGATGTTCCGATGCGAAAGGCCATAACAACGCAGGCGCTCCACATTTGGCGTAAAACGAGTACGTGCCCGACCTGGGACGCACGTCAGGGCAACCAAGAGAGCAAGGGACGTGCCGAGCCGCTCGGTCAGCAGTCAGGCGGAGAGCCGAAGGCAACTCGATTCGCAACGTCGCGGGACGCCGTTCGCGTCGGCCGCGAGCGGGGGCGCCAATCTGAAACGCGGTGTATTCACGCGTTCAGATTGAAAGGGGGCGGGCGCTGATCGGGCGCTTTGGCAGGGAATATGGATCGCGGACAAAAAAGACCCTGGGAACAGGTCAGAGACCTCACCGCGGCTACGACATCCGCGTTCCCAGGGACGGCGGCGTTGGGAACATGCGTCCCTTCGCAGCACCTAGCTATTCGATGAACAGTGAGCGTTGCTAGGACGCCACCACCTCACTCGCCGTAGTGCTACGTTGGTCCATTGTCACCTCCCAAAGCCGGCATAGTCGTTTAAGGCAAGCGCCCCACAGCGCGTACCAGGTACCCAGGTGAGGGTGGCCGCCGTCGCCGCCCCTCTGAGCCGCTCCCGCATTCCACTCCTTACGAGTGAACAGCGAAGAACTCGGGGATGAGTGATTCCCCTATCGAGGAATTTATCGGAGCGACGCGATCGGGTCCAGAGTGGAATTTCGGGCAGCGGGTCGATCTCGCAGGAAAACCGGCTTCCGCTACGATCCCCCGCCGGATCCCCCGCCGGAGAATGCCCGATGAGCCTGCCCCCGAAAGACTCGACGACCGCCACACTGCTTGTCAGCTGTGGGGATCGCCCCGGCCTGGTCGCTGCACTCTCGCAGCTGCTTTTCGCGCTGGGTCTCAACATCCTGGACGCAGACCAACATACCGACTCCGCCGCAGGCAAATTCTTCCAGCGCATTCGTTTCGACCTCGCCGTCCGGGACGGTGAATCCGTCATCGACGAGCAGACGCTCAAGGGCGCGATCGGCGAGGTCGCTGACCGGCACGAGATGGAGTGGGATCTCCGCCTCGATCGGGACATCCCGCGGATGGCGATCTTCGTTTCGAAGACCGACCACTGCCTCTACGACCTTCTTCTGCGACATCGCTCGGGCGAGCTCCACTGCGACATCCCCTTGATCGTCAGCAACCACCCGGATCTCGAAGCCACCGCGGAACAATTCGGCATCGACTATCACATTTTCCCGATCACGAAGGAAACGAAGGCCGAGCAGGAAAAGCGCGAGATCGAATTGCTCCAGGAGTACAAGATCGACCTCGTCGTGATGGCGCGATACATGCAAATCCTCTCGGACCAGATGATCAGCGCCTTCCCCATGCGCATCATCAACATCCATCATTCCTTCCTCCCCGCGTTCCAGGGAGGCAAGCCCTACCACCAGGCCTATAGTCGCGGCGTCAAGCGAATCGGGGCAACCGCCCACTACGCGACGCTCGACCTCGACGAAGGACCGATCATCGAACAGGACGTCGTTCGCGTGTCCCACCGCGACACGCCGCGCGACCTCGTCCGCAAGGGACGCGACGTCGAGCGGACCGTGCTCTCGCGCGCCGTCTCCTGGCATCTCGACGGCCGTGTACTCGTCTATGACAACAAGACGGTCGTCTTCGACTAACTCGACCGGTTCGGCCAACTCGGCCAGCTCCGCATTCGCGATCCGAACTCGGACGCGACCTGCCCACTTCCTCACGAATAGTATGAACGGATAGTCGATGGACGGGAAACTGCTCTTTCTCGGATTGGTCTTCGTGATCCTGATCCTTGCCTGGGTTGGCGCGGGCGTCCTTTGGCGTGCCGCTGAAATGGCCGAGATCGTCGCGCCGATTCCGGCCGCCGAATACGACGACTTCACCGTCGTCGCCGTCGGAACCGGAAACGCGTCCGAGAACCCTGAACGCGGCGGCCCCGCAACGGCCATCGGCTTCGGCCGAACAGTCGTGCTCGTCGATGCGGGTCGTGGTGTTGCCGAGGGACTTCGCATCGCGCAGATCCCCCTCGACCAGCCAGCCATGCTGGTACTCACAAACCTACTTCCCGCCAACACCATCGGGGTCGACGATCTCCTCCTTACGGGCTGGCTGACACCGCGAACCCAACCGCTCAAGGTCGTCGGTCCCGAAGGCACCCGCGCCTTCATTGCGGGCCTCGAAGCCGCTCACCAAGCGGGGCGCGACGCGCTCGGTACCTCCCTTGGCTTGCCGAGTGAAGGCGGTCGAATCGAAGTTATCGAGGCTTCGGACGGCTATTCCGTCGAGATCGATGGCTTGACCGTTGAGGCGCGCAGCCTCCCCGGTGGCCCCCTGCCCACGCTTGCCTGGCGTTTTTCAGCGGCCAAGCAAAGCGCGGTCGTGTCTGGAAGTGGCTGGGGGCGTGAGACCCTCGAGAGCTTTGCCGGCGGCGCCGATGTCCTCGTCCATGAGGCCGCCTACCTCCCGACGGTGGCCGAACTCGAAGGGACGGGCGCCGAAGTACCGCACCCCGAGCGCATCGAGCGTGAGAAGGCCTTTCATACCTCGATCGAAGTTGTCGGAGAGATCGCTGCTCGCGCGCAAGTCGCGCGACTCGTGCTCGTTCGCTTGCGGCCACCGCCCTTCTTCGACTTACAGGTTCGGAGCCTCGTCGCGCAGGACTTCGATGGCGCGATCATGATTCCCGAAGACGGAGAAGTCGTCTTCCCTTGAGACTGCGCCTGAGAATCAACGCGCCTAACGTGCCCTACTTTGACTCGGGTAAGGCGTAGGCGACGTACTTGGATCCCGACTTCAGCCCAAGCTTGCCTCCTCCAGCGGCGACGACCACGAACTGGCGCCCCGCGACCGTATAGGTCGAAGGCGTGGCGAAGCCCGCGGCGGGAAGCGATGTCTCCCAGACGACCTCCCCGGAGAGTTTGTCGAATGCGCGGAGCTTCTCATCTGCGGTCGCAGCAATAAAGAGCAGCCCACCGGCGGTCACGACCGGGCCACCGTAGTTCTCGGTTCCCGCGCCGGAGATGCCTCGCTCCGCGAGATGCGGATAGTCCCCGAGCGGAACCTGCCATCGCAGCTCCCCCGCCTCGAGATCGATCGCGGTCAAGGTGCCGAAGGGCGGCGAGTTGATCGGCACGCCCTCCTCGTCCCGTAGATAGACATACCCGGCGCTCAGGTAGGGGGAGTCGCTCCCGGGCCGCGCGTCGATCGCAGCAAGCGCTTTCTTCTCGTCATCGGGATCCGTCACGTAAGCCGCAAGACGCTCAAGAATCGGGAGCGGAAGATCGACGAAGCCGGGCATGCGCCCGCTCCCGAGCGCGATCGTCGTCAGGATTTCGAGCTGCGTGCGACGATCGCCGATCCCAATCAGCGAGGGCCCGACGCCGGTCCCTGTTAGGTCGGGGCTATGACAGACGCCGCATTTCTCGAGAAAAACGGCGCGGGTGTTGATGTCCTTGGGCCGCCGCATCACCTTGAGCACCGCGCCTACTTCATTCGCATTCACGTAAAGCAGACCTGTTGTCGGATCCCAGGCCGCCCCACCCCATTCCGCGCCACCATCAAAGCCCGGGTACATCGCGGATCCCTCGAGGCTCGGCGGAATGAAGTTCTCGCCCATCATCACGCCCTCGAGCCGCGCGATCTGCGAAGCACGAAAGCCCGCACCGCGACGGTCATCATCAATTCGGTCGAGATCGAAGGCCTGACGCGTAAAGGGCGGAGGCGCGGTCGGGAAGGGTTGTGTCGGCGACACCCACTCTTCCTCGAAATGAGAGGGATGGACCGGGCGCTCCTCAATCGGAAAGACGGGCTCACCGGTCGCACGATCGAAAACGAAGAGATGTCCGCTCTTCGTCGTCTGCGCGACCGCATCGACAAGCTCTCCTTCCCGCTCAAAGGAGACGAGCGTCGGCGGCGCGGGAAGGTCGCGATCCCAAAGATCGTGATGCACGACCTGAAAATGCCAGACGCGTTCGCCCGTTCGCGCATCGAGGGCCAGAAGCGAATTCGCGAAGAGGTTGTCGCCCGCTCGATCCCCTCCCCAGAAATCCGGGGTCGCGGATCCTGTCGGTAAAAAGACGAGCCCGCGCTCGCGATCAAGGGTCGCGCCCGCCCAGGAGTTCGCGCCGCCCGCGGTCTTCCATGCCTCCGCCGGCCAGCTCTCCGCCCCAAACTCACCTTCGTAGGGAATCGTACGGAAGACCCAGCGCTGTTCTCCCGTCATCAGATCGTAAGCACGGATATCACCCGGGGATGCGCCCGCGGACTCACCGACCTTCGTTCCCAGGATCAAGAGATCCTCGAAGATCACACCCGGCGTGGGCGAACCGACGTCCCCCGCGTTCGTGCCGTGGGCGAGTCCCTTGCGAAGGTCGACCCGCCCTCCCCTTCCGAAGGACGGAATCGGCGCCCCCGTCTTGGCGTCGAGGGCCCAGAGGTCTTGCCCCGATGCGGCCATGATGCGCCCACCCGTCGGCCCCTCCCAATAGACGACGCCGCGGTTGTGGCCCTGGGCGCTGCTGCCATGAGCCGTCGGGTCGAAGCGCCAGCGTTCCTGTCCCGTCCCCGCATCGAGCGCGAAAACATGCGACCGCGACGTCGTCGCGAAAAGCACGCCGTCGACGATGATCGGATTGCATTGGATCTGGGTCAGCGATCCCTCGAGCGGGCCCGTGTCATAAGTCCAGGCGATTTCGAGCCGATCGACATTGGTTCGATCGATCTGCGCGAGGGGCGAATAATGCGAGCGGCCGGCGTCGCCCAGATAGTCGCGCCACTCCCAATCCGTCGGTGCTGCGACGGAGGCGTCTCCGGCTTCGTGTGCCTGGCATCCACCGAGGAGCGCGAGCATCGCGAGAAAAATTCCGAGGCGGGAAGTCGGGTACGCCATCGTTGAGTGAGCTCCTGAAGTCAGCGGTGAGGAACGTTCCGAGCATAGACGACCCGAGCCGCTGCGTGCGGGTCATCCGCGAGCTAGAAATGCACAGACGAGAAGGAGTGGGGAACGATGATTGAGGCCGGCGGGTTTGAAGTGCTCGATGTGCATCACCATGTAGGCAATGCGTTCCGCGCACTCGGGGGCGATCTCGAGAGCGCACCGGATGCCGAATCCGAGGCCTACGCCGAACGCGAAATCGCTTCGCGCCTATCGATCATGGAATCCGCGGGGGTCGCACAAGCCCTCGTTATTCCGGGCCATGGCTATGAACGCGCGCGGGGCATCGCCGATACCCGCGCGGAGAACGATGCGATCGCTCGCTACCGGGACGCACGACCAGATCGTTTCCCCGGAGCCATCGGCATCGTCGAGCCACGCGACGGGGAAGCCAGCCTCGCGGAACTCGACCGCGCCAAGAACGAGCTCGGCCTCGTCGGCATCAGTTTCCACACGCGCTTCCAGGGCGTCTCCCTCGATAGCCAGTGGATTCTGACCTACGTCAAACGGATGGCTTCCCTCGGTCTCGTCCCCGTCATTCACGCCATGAACGAAACGCCGGAGGAAGCCCTCTGGAAGCTCGCCGTCGTCGCACGCTCGATTCCCGAGACGCCGATTCTCGCCCTTGATGCGTTCGGTTCCTACGAAGCCACCCGCGAATGCTCGTTCATCGCGGAAGTCGCGCCCAACATCCTCTTCGACACGAGCCTCAGCTACAACTTCGACTTCATCGAGGACTTTGCTGGACGCTTCGGCGCTGAGCGCGTCGTCTTCGGGACCGATCTCTACTCGACGCCCGTCGGACGCCGGATCAGCCACCTACTCCCGCAGATCCTTGAATCGGATCTCTCGGACGAGGACAAGGCCAAGATTCTCGCGGGCAACGCCCGGCGACTCTTCGGCCTCGACTGAACCGCGAGGGAGCGCTTCGGACCAAGAAGAAGCGCGTTAGGCGCCGATCGGGACTGTTCGCGTATCCGCGCCGCTCCGCAGGATCTTGCCCGGTCGTGCATCCGTGGGCTTGCCATCGACGACGATCGCCTCACCGTTCACGAAGACGCGACGGATGCCCGTCGATTCCGCGAAGAGTCGCGCCGACTCCCCGGGAAGATCCATGCGCTCGTGGATCTCGCCCGACCCGATCGTCTCGGGATCGAAGAGAACGAGGTCAGCCTGGTAGCCCACTTCGATGCGACCGCGATCCACGAGACCGAAAAGCTGCGCGGGGCGTTCGGTCAATGCTTGAACCGCTTGCTCGAGGGTCCAGAGCTTTCGTCCGCGCAAACAGTCAGCGAGAAAATCCGTCGTGTAGGGGGCGCCGCACATCCGGTCGAGATGGGCTCCCGCGTCGGACCCACCGAGCAACGTGTGCCCGTTCTCCCAGGCGCGCTTTCGCAGGTCCCAACTCGCCGAATCGTTATCCGGTGGATCGGGCCAAAGGACCGTGCGCAGATCATCGGCGATCACGATCTCGATCAGCGTGTCGAAATCATCCGCTCCGCGTTCGGCAGCAATGTCCTTGACCAATCGCCCGGTCAGACCCTCATTCGCCGCGGAGTAGGTCTCGCCAATACGGAAGTTCGGAAAGTCGGCGACGCGCGAGAACACGCCCGCATCCGGCGAACGAGATCCTTCGAGGAGTCGAGCGCGGACGTCCGGCTTCCGCAGCTCCGCCACACGTTCATCGAAGGGCAGCGACAGCACGTCACGCCAGCCCGGCAGCTGATGGATCGGTGAATAGGTGAGAAAGCTCATCGTCAGGCCGACGAGGGTGGGCATCGTCAGGGCGACCACTGAGGCGCCCTGCTCCGCGGCCTTCTCCTGCGCCGAAAGCTGGTTCTCGAAGCGATCGGGTTCGCGGGAATCGATCGTGAAGACATTCCAGTTGAGCGGGCGTTCCGCGCGCAAGGACATACGCGTCATCAGATCCACTTCAGCGTCCTTGAATCCGTGCAGGCAACCGTCCGTGATAAACTCGAGGGTCGTCCCAACATGTTCCGAAACTTCGCCGCATAACGTCAGCAGTTCGTCTTCACTCGCCGCGCGCGAGGGCACAGGTTGCCCGTCACCGTCTCGATGGGTAAAGGAGCGCGAACTCGAAAGACCAAGACCGCCCGCTTTGATCGAGTCCGCGAGGAGGTCGCGCATCTGCTCCACTTCAGAATCGTTCGCCTCATCGCGAACCGCGCGATCGCCGAGCACGGTCCGACGCAGGGCACAATGTCCGACGAGGAAGCCGGCGTTCACCGCGGTCTGACCGTCGAGTCGATCGAGCCACTCGCCGAAGGACTGCCAATTCCAATCGATACCCTGCTCGAGCGCTTCGAGGGGCATCCCCTCGACGACGGACATCATGCGACGCGTGTAGTCCGCATCATCCGGACCCAGCGGCGCGATCGAGAAGCCGCAGTTGCCCCCGATGACCGTCGTAACGCCATGCAAGTTCGAGGGCGACGCCGTCGGATCCCAACTGAGCTGCGCATCGTAGTGCGTATGCGGATCGACGAAGCCCGGGGTCAGCATCAGCCCCGCACCGTCGATTTCCTCCGTACCCGCCGCGTCGAGCGCGGCTTCGCCCTCGCGCCGAATCGCGTCGATGCGACCCTCACGGATCAGAACATCCCCCACGAAGCTTGCGGCGCCGGTCCCATCGACGACGGTCGCCCTACGGATCAGACGGTCTGTCATCTGTTATTTCACCCAGACTGCGGTCGCGTGAACTTCGGTACAGGTCTCGGACCAAAGAATGAAGAATTTCGAGACCGCGTCGATCGAGATATCGATCAACGCATCGGCCTTCTGCTTGTTGCGCGCCTCATCGATCGCCTCGCGAACGCTATTGCCACCGCTCACGGGAATCAGACCGAGCAGGTTGACCTTACAATCGCTCCCCGCCGTCGGGCCGATGATCGTGTAGCCGCCCTGCTCCAGCGGAATCGTAGAGGGCGCCACGCCGCCTGGAATGCGAGAACAGCCCGCCGTCGTCATCAAGAGAGAAGCGAGCAAGAGAACAGGCATCAGCCTTCGCATTCGTTTTCCTTTCAATCCGCGACTCCGTACAGAGCGGATTGACTAGAGGCGCTTGAGAATCGCGCCTTGAGAGTTGAAAAAGAAACCGCCGCACCCGATCAGTGCGGTTTTCGCATCGTGAACCTGTCGTTCGCCGGCGTCCCCGCGCAGCTGCATCACGGCTTCGCGCAAATGCCCCGTGCCTCGAGAGGCGCCTTCCGACAGCGAACCGCCATGGGGATTCATCGGCACCCGGCCATCGATCATCACGCAACCAAGGTCGTCATCCCAATGCTCCTGCATGAACTTCCCGGCCTGACCCGGCTTCGCAAAGCCGCAGTTTTCGATCCAACCAAGGGTGATGATGCTGAAGCCGTCGTAGGGGAAGAAAACATCGATGTCATCGATCCAGACGTCGCTGCGTTCTTTCAGCGCTTCGACCACAATATGTTGCCCGTGTCGCGCGAGGCTCGGCAGCTGATCTTCATCGTTATTCCCGACCATGCCCGCGGTCGCGGCATGCACGACGACCGGGTTCGGCGTCATCTTCTTCGCCTTCTCCGTCGTCGTCAGAATGAACGCGTCCGCGCCATCGACGGGCACGTCCATGTCGAGCATGCAAAGCGGATCCCGAATCATGCGCGCTTCGAGATAGGCCTCCATCGTAAGCGGCGCCTTCATGGCCGCCTTTGGGTTGCGCGCCGCATTCGCTCGCATGTTCAGCGCGACGCGACCGAAGTCTTCCCGCGGCACATCGTAGTCGTGGATATAGCGCGCGGCCCAGGCCGTATACGCCGCCGACGGATCGATCGACTCGGGCATGGGCGGCGCTTTCAGCCCGCCCCCCATCATGCCGCCGAGATAGCTCCGAAAGGGATCCTTCGCAGCGGATCGCGAATTCCAGGGCGCGCGGGTGAACGCGTAGTACACGAGCACCGTGTCGCATTGCCCCGAAAAGATCGCCGTCATCGCATCGACGAGGGCGAAGACCGCAACGGGCATCGGGCTCGAGTGATGCGTGATGTCCTTGAGCCCGAGAATCGCCGCCATCTGGTTCGCACGAGGTGCGCCGGGTTCGAGGGCGCCCACGACGCCGTCGATCTCGTTCTTGTCGATTCCGGCATCGCGAATCGCGTTGATGCAGGCCTGGGCGCCGAGCTTCGCCGCCGAGGTCCCGCCGGCATCCCGCGTAAAGTCCGTCGATCCCACACCTACGATCGCGATCTCGTCGCGCATCGGATTTCGTCTCGCCATCTCGTTAGGCCCCTGCCTTCTTGCGGAAGACCGGGAACGGCGATCCGTATCGTTCAATCCAGACCAACTCGACGGGCAGGCCGATCACGACCTCCTCGACGGGCAGGTCGACGACCGTGCTGCTGAAGCGTGTTCCGTCGGTTCCGTCGAGATCGACGGCGACGACCGGATGCGGCCCCTTCGCGTAATCGACTCCCGGCGCCGGAGCACCTTGATGCAGGTGCATCGCGAGATGAACCGTTCCGTCGCCGCTCACTTCCGTCGGCGTCAGCGATTCCGACCAGCAGGACGGGCAGACGGGCTTCGGCGGATGATGGAAGTGGTTGCAATCATCACAGCGACTGATCAGCAGCTTCTTTTCGAGCCAGCCTCGAAAATGATGCTTTGAGTCGTGGGTGATCTGAACCCAGGGAAATTTTTCAACGAGGGCAGCGTCATCGACAGCTTGGCTCATGCCGCGGGCGTCTCCGTGATGTCGGCATCAAGATCGAGGCCGTAGTAGTGGGCGGGATTCTCGAGCAGCATCTTGTTCCAGTAGGACTGATCCACGCCGTCGAAGCAGCTCTCGAGGAACTGCTTCGAGTGCGGGTAGGACCCGACCGAGTGCGGGAAGTCCGAGCCGAACATCAAGCGCTCGAAGGGCAGATGCTCACGCATCTCGATCGCTTTGGGATCACGAATGATGCCGAAGTAGAACTGCTCGAGGATGTACTCCGAGGGCTTTCGGTCGAGCTTACGATCGAAGGTTCCCTTGAAGATCTGGTAGTTGTCATCGATCACGAAGAGGCCCCAGGGCAGCCAGCTCGCGTTCACCTCGGCGAAGTAGAACTGCAACTCCGGGAAGCGATCGAAAACACCGGCGCAGATCAGCTGGCTCATGGTGTACATCGGCGGCTGTCCGGAGACGCGCTGTACGAGGGTTCCCGCGAAGGGGTCAGCGCCGAGGCCAATGCCCACACTGCTCATGTCGGGGGAGAATTGGCCGAACCCGAAATGGGGTGAGAGCTTCATGCCGATTTCGAGGCTGCGCTTCCAGAACGCGTCGTCCTCCGGCGCGGAGAAGCCCGAACCGTTCGGGAACATGTGAAGGGAGACCGAGCGAATTCCGTTGTCGACGAGGAATTCGATTTCCGCGATGGCGTCATCGATGCCCGTGGTCGGAACGACGCCATTCCCGATTAAACGGTCGGGGGCGACGGCGCAGTAGTCCTTGGCGAGGAACGTGTTGTACGCGCGGATCAGCGCTCGATAGACGTCCTTGTCGGCGATCGCTTCGATCGCACGCGAGGCGAAGATCGGGGGGAAGAGGACTTCGGCATCAATGCCGTCGATGTCCTGTTCGCGCAATCGCTGGGCGCCATCGCCCGCGCCTTCCGCGGCGCTGCCATCCTCGTTGAAATAACTTCCGCCTTCGATCTGGACGGGACCGCGGCCGGTGATGTTCTGGCCGTTCGGGATGAGGGGCTGGCCTTCGATCAGCCAGGCTTCGCCGCCCTTGGGAAGTCGAATGAGTCGGGGCGCCCGATCCTGATGTTCCTCGGGCATGTACTTGACCCAGGATTCCGGCGGCGTCTCGACGTGTCCATCTCCAGAGATGATCTTGTATTTGCGACCCATGACGTTCTCCTTTGAAAAGCTTCCGACCTTCTACTCTACACACTGGAGCGGCGCGCGAAGCCCCTGTTTTCGCGGTCCGGGGCGCACGGCCTCGCTAGAGAAAGCTCGGCCGCGTCCCGATGATCTGCTTCGCTTCGAGGTCCGCGACCTGTTCCTTCGTCTGCCCGAGCCGCTCTCGCAGAATCTGCTCGTTGTCGGCTCCCAAGAGCGGCGGCAGGGTTCGTTCCCCGGGATCGCCGTCGAACCGAACAGAAAGCTTTGGATAGCCAATTCGGCCCGCAAAGGGGTGATCCAGGAATTCGAGAAAGCCCCGCGCATCGAGCTGCTCGTGGCCGGGGACGACATTGCGCTGGTTATGCAGCCAACCCGTCGGCACCCCCGCCGCCGAGAGCGTGTTCGCGATCTCGCGCGCATCGCGATCAGCGCACCACGCCGCGATCCCCGCATCGATCGTCGCCGCCCCGGCTCTCCGGCCCGCCTCGGACGCATAACGCGAATCCGTCGCCCAATCCGGCCGACCGAGCGCCTCGACGAGTGCTTCCCATTTCGTGTCGTTCTCGCACGCAATCGCGACCCAACCCCGCTCCTCCGGATTCCGATCATCGCGACAGACATAGACCCCTTGTGGCGCTGAGACGGGCCCGACATTTCCTCGGCGTTCGAGCCGCGTCCCATACGCGCTTTGCTCGACAACCTGCTCGCCAGCGAGAGTCAGCCCGACCTCAAGCAGCGCAACCTCAACCTCCTGCCCCCCGGCGCCCTTCGCTCGCATCTCAAGTGCCGAAAGCAATGCGAAGACCGCCATCATGCCGCCCACCGGATCACAAACGCCGCGAGGAACCACCGGCTCACGATCGGGGAACCCCGTCACCCAGGCGAGTCCCGAGGCCTGTTCGATCGTCATCGCGAAGCCCACGCGATCACGCCACGGACCGCTCAGCCCGAACGCCGGCATCCGGACCAGCATCGCTTCGGGGTTGAGCTCCTTCATCCCCGCACCATCAAAACCGAAGCGCTCCATCACGCGCGGCGAGAAGTTCTCGATCACGACATCGGCCTGACGAACAAGGTCCTTCGCAAGCGCGAGCCCTTCATCCGTATCGAGATTCAGCGTGATCGCCTGCTTTCCCGAGTTCGCGCCATGAAAGACGGGCGCCCACTCCCAAACGACGCCGTCTTCGGGAATGAAGCCCGAAGCGAAACGCATTCCGTCGGGACGCTGAATCGATTCGACCTTGATGACCTCGGCCCCAAGGCCTGCGAGCACAGTCGCCGCGAAGGGGCCCGCCCAGAAGGCGGTGAAGTCGACCACCTTGAGACCCGCGAGTCGCTGCGGAGGAGGCAGTTCTTTCTCGCTGCCGACCGCGTTAGTCAGTGTCGCAAGCACTTCCTGCGTGTGCTCACCGAGTCGTGGCGCCGGCGTCAGCTCCGCCGAATCCCCCTTCTCAAGGCGATAGGGAATACCGGGGACCGTAAATCCCTGTGGATGTTCGCGGTAGAACCCGCGCTCAACCATATGGTCCGTGCGGAGAACGGTCTCGCCATTGCCGATCGGTGCGACCGGAATGCGGAGCTCTTTGCAGAGCGCCACGATCTCCTCGATCGAGCGCGCGCGCGTCCATTCCTGGATCTTCGGCAGCAGCTCCTCGCGCTGGGAATAGCGCACGTAGCCGAGACATAGGGACTCGTCGGTCACCCACTCGGGCTGTTCGACCATCACGCAGAAATCCTGCCATTGCTGAGACGTCTGGGTCGAAAACCCGATCATGCCATCCGCCGCCGGTTCGATCGAAGGCACTTCGACCGTGAGCGGCATCTGCTCCCCCGGCTGCATCTGGCCCTGAATATATTGATAGGGCTGAAAACAGAGCACGATCGTTTCGAGCATCGACACGTCCGCGTGTTGCCCGCGCCCCGTCTCACGCCCGTGCCACCAGGCCTTGATCGCCGCAACCGCCGCGAAGGGGCCCGTCGAAAATTCCCCGAGGCGACCGCCTGCGACCACGGGGCCAAGATCCGCATAACCCCGTCCGGAGAACGAACCGGACTCCGCTTGTAGGGTGAAATCCGTTGCGGGCCGATTCGACCAGGGTCCGTCCTGACCGTAGGGGGAGATCGAAACAAGGCTCGCGCGCGGGTTCGCGCGTTGAATCGCATCGAGCCCGAGATCGAGTTGCTCTAGCCAGCCCGGCGCAAAGCTCTCGATCACCACGTCCGCGTTTGCGTAGAGCTGTCTGAGCGTGTCGCGCCCCGCATCCGTCTCAAGGTCGAGAACAACACTCTTCTTCGTTGCATTCAGCCACTGAAAGAGCGCGCCGTCTTCGGAGTCCCCAAGCGATGCGGACTGCCCAAGCGCCGCAGAGGTCTTCATTCGCCGCAGGGGATCGCCACTCGGGCTCTCCACCTTAACGATCGAAGCCCCGGCGTCCGCAAGCAGCCGCGTGGCGAAAGGGCCAGCGATCGCGGTGGAGAGATCAAGAATCCGCAGTCCGTCGAAGGGCGTCGTCATTGGGGCTCCCGATTGCGCTTCCCGGCAGCGATGACTGCGGGAAGCGATGCAGGAAAAAGCATAGTCGTATTCCGGGTCCCGGGCGGCGGAAAATCGGTCGCTTCGTGAAGCGGTTCACGGAGGGCGACCGCATCCGAGACGATTCTATCTCCACCTCGCCAATCGAGGCTCCAGGAGAAATCATGTTCAACCGAATCCTCATTCCCATCGCGACCCTGCTGATTGTGGGCGGCAGCTCAACCGGCACTGCCTTCGATCGACAAGCCACATCGACCTCCCGCGGAACGGTGTCCAAAACGACGACAGAGACCTCCATCGCGACAGAAGCGATCACCCCGTCGGCGACCTCGGGAACAACGAATGAGATTGGAACCCAGAACCCGACCGGCGAACTGGAAGTCGGCATCACCGATCCCAACTCCGAGATCGGATACGAGCCGGATGAAGTCACCTCGGGCCTGGTCGCCGACATCCTGGGAAATCCGGTCTACTCCGAAACCACGAAAGACATCCTGATCGAACAGATCGCGCAGGACTTCGCGATGTTCCGGAGCATCGGCGCGGTCGCGACAAACACGGAGATCCGAAAGAAGACGAGTCGATACGAAGCCGAGATCATTCAGTCTGCTCCGCTTCGACTCGCGGAAGTCTCCTTGATCGACCCGCTCGAACGGAAACCGAATGTCGAGACCTGCGGAAACTATTCGTGCCGTCTTCCGCTTTACCACAACGTGGAGACTGACTGGGTCACGCTGATCTGGACGTTCAATACGACGCCGGCACTCGCCGCATATTCCGCAGCGCTCGCTGGCGCACCCAATACAGAATTTCGCGTCACCCTCGATGGGACCAAACTCACCGCCGGCCCCGGGGCCTCGTCATTGGGTGAAGCCTTCGAGGGCGATTTCTCTGTTCGTTTCGAGGCTCACGGCTGCAGCGCGAACGTACGCGAGGCTTGCCTCTCCATGACGTTCCCGCGCGAAACCTGGTTTCATCTCGACCTCCCCTGGGCCGCTTGGGACATCGGCGTCGAAGCCTGGAACTATCAAAGCATCGATGAACACAAGGTCGAGTTCGATCGCTTCGGTAACCCCGTCATCATCCGGGGTGAATGGGTCCCCAGTCAGACCACGAAGAGGACGGTCACACCGCAGCCCGTCTTGAACGACTTCTTCTCCGACACCCTCGGCCAAACCATCATGAGCAGCCGATGCACCAGCTGCCATTCGCTGGATACGCCGCAGAAGATTGCCGATCACCATCTGGACTTCGGCGTGAGTGCGGAAGATGTTTACCCGATTGCCTCTGCGGTCGATCCGAGTGCAACGATCCACGGATGCGACAACTGCCATACGGGCGGTCTCGACACGAGCCAGAGCTTCGACTTCACGGAGAATCGTTGGGCGACGCCCCCCACGGAAATGGATCTCAATTGGGGCAAGATCATCAACGAAGACACGACGAATTCGATGCGCAATCTCTGCCAGCGTGTCGTCGAGAATCTCGTGGGACACGCCGCACGGGAGCACCATTTTCACGGCGATGCGCGGCTCTTTTGGGCGATCGAGAACGGTGTTTCGCCGCCCCCGCTGTACGAGGAGCTTACGACCGCGTCCCCCGGAAACTTCACGCTCTTCCTTAAGCACATCGATGCATGGAATGACTCGGGCGCGCCCTGCCCCGAATAACAGTCAGAGCCGCGGCGCTGCCGCCTAGCGCCGGCTCAACCCGTAACGCCGCTCGATGGCGATCTGACGCTCTGCGATCTGATCCCGTCGGGCGGCGTCGGTCATTCGAGGCTCGTCGTCCGGGAAGGAGTCGGCGATCTCATCAAACGCGACCAGTTCCACTTTCGGTTCGTGCGAAGCGTCGAGGGGGCCGACGCGCTGCCAGCGCAAGAGCATCTGACCCTGGGGCGCTCCGGATGCGTCCAGCCAATTCGCAAAGCCCGGGTCACGAGTGCTGATCACGAAGTGATAGAGGCCGTCGGAACTGAGCCTTGCTTGGGTCGTATTCAAACTCGTCGTCTGGTTTACGAAGTCGAGCGCCTCGAACCATTCGGTCCCGATCTGAAAGCCCTGATAGGCGGCGTCCGAGGGCCGTGTCGTGACGATCAATGCCTGGTCATCGCGCAGTTGATAGCGCCCCGTCGCATTCGACTGCCCCGAGAGTCCGCCGACGGCTCCCGAGAGCTGACGCATCGGCCGAAGCGTGTTCATCTCAATGCCCTCATAGACCTGATCCACGAGATCGAGATAACCCGTGAGCGCATCCTCGAGATAGGCGGAGGTCTTCAGAATCCGGGAAGCGACTTCCGCGTCGTCCGCGGGGACGCCTGGTGTGCCGCGCGTTCCGACGCGTTCGATGGCGATCTCGCCTGCCTCCTCCGTCGCCCAATCGCCGTACGTGAAGCGAACGAGGATGCGGCGCGTCCCCGGCAGCATCTCGATCCAGTTTTCGGCGCGCTCCTGGCCGCCGATATAGACCTCGTAGTTGCCGTCCTCGTCCGTGACGAGTGCATCGAGGCCGAGCGCTCCCCGTGCGCGCATGGGGCGATGAACACCGGGGTAGCCCTGATAGAGCTGGATGTTGAAATCCGGCGTCGAGCCGAGACGTCCCGTGATTTTGTAAGCCGCCTGATCATCGGCGCGTGTCACGAGATAGAGATTGTCGGGATTGCCCAGCGCGAGCTTCGCATAACGCTCGTCCTGCGCCTGAAAGAAGGGATGATCCGTATCCGCCCAGGCGAGTTCCTCGTCGATCGCGCGGCGGAGCAAGCGCAACACGTGAAGCGCGCCCTCGCCCTTTCCAAGGGGAACATCCGAGGCCCGGTTCTCGCGTGCCAAGCGCGCCGAAGCGACGATCTCTGCTGCCAGAATTTCGAGCGCGTCGTACGGGTCGTCCGCGACGGGCGATCCGCGCAAGGACGAGGGCGAAGCCTCGACGGGTGTTTCACACGCGGTGAGCAGTGCGGTCAAACACAAGCTCGCCAGCAGCAGAACAGAGAAACGTCGCATTCGATCTCCTCATGCCCCGCGAGCGGCGGCGTTTTCCGAAACTAATCCGCGAGTGCGGCTGGCCGGCGATGCATCGGGCCATCGGGCAGGATCCCACCCACATCCGTAAAGCCGAGCTCGTCCGCAAGATCCCGCGAAGCGATCGCCTGCCCACTACGATCCATCCGCTTCTCGTCCGTCGCGAGCGCCGCAACCGCGCGCCCCGTGAAAAAGAGAGATTCCGCACGACTGAAATCCAGCCCCTGAACCTTCCCACGATTGGCCTCGTTGCGTTCCGTGAGGACGAGGCCGGGCCAGAGCGAGATCACCGCGACACCATGCGGATGAAGCTCATGAGCCGTATCCGCCGTGATCCGGTCGAGCGCGGCCTTGCCGACGCCGTAGGCGACATGCCAGGCATACTCCGCAGCCCCCGAAGAGCTGATATTCGCGATCAGGCCCGAGCCCTGTTCAATCATGATCGGGGCGGCGAGGCGACTCGCGGCATAAGCCGACCGCGTACCGACATCGACCATGTCATCCCAGTTCGAAAGGGGCACCTCCCAGAATTTCCTTCCGGAGGTGAGTTCGTTCGGAATAATGAAAGCGTTGTTAACGAGCACATCGAGGCGTCCGTGATCCTTGCGGACGCGCTCGAAGACGGCTTCTACGGCGTCGTCATCGCGATGATCACACGCGATCGCGATTCCCTTCCCGCCTAACGCATCGATCTCCGCGGCAACCGCTTCGACGGTCCCTTCTTCTGGAGGCGACGCCGCGCTCGTTCGCCGCGCCGTGCAATAGACCGTCGCGCCCCGCGCGCCCAGCCCGACGGCGCAGCCCCGCCCGATGCCCCGACTCGCACCGGTCACGAGGGCGACCTGGCCTGCGAGATCCTGATCCTGTGCGGTCGGTCGCGCTTCCTCGCTCACGCTGCGCCCTCGGCGCCCGACGCTTTGCCGACCGGTGCCGCGTTCGCCATGGCACCCGCGTGAATCGCCGAATCATCATGGGCAAAGCGAGCGCGATAGGCGGCCTCGGCGACCTTCGGCAGAGTCGCCTCGATCTCGGCCATGTCGATGCGCGCGCCCAATTCGGAATTGCCCGCGCGAGACAGCAGCTGCGGCAGCCTCGTTCGAATCCGATCCATGGCCCACTCGAGCGGATCCCCGTGCGCTGCGGGGTCGAGATGAACCATCTCGTTCGTCTGGTTCGCGTAGGACACGTAGTGGTAGTGCGGATCCTCATCGAAACAATCGAATCGCAGGAACTCGATTCGCTCGGCGCCCGGAGTCGGTTCGCCAAACACGTGGAGCGAGACGCCGCGGTCTTCGACCGTATCGATCGTACCGTCGTAGCCCTCGATCACGGTATGCGCCGCGGCGATCGCATCATCGAGTAATCGGTATTCAACCCAAATCGTGACGGGCCCGGCTTCGAAAAGCTCGCTCTGTGCCTCAACGGGCGGGATCGGCATGATGTCGTATTTGGTCACACCGCGATCGAATTCGTGCATGGATGGCTCCTGCTTCTGCCGGGCGCGTAGCGCGCGCCGAGGCCTTCATTCTATCTCGTCAAAGCACGCGCGCGACGGGTCTCTCGGCGCCCCCATTCGAGGGTGTATGCTTCGGAACCGGCACGCCCTCGCCCGCCCCATCGCGGCGCGAGCGCGAGGGCCGACGTCAACTCAACGAGGAACCAGACCATGGACAGACTGCAGGGACGAAAAGCGATCGTAACGGGGGCCGCCTCGGGAATCGGAAGAGCCACGGCCCAGCGTCTCGCAAGTGAAGGCGCAGCCGTGTTCTGCGCGGACATCGCCGCAGAGGGCGCCGAAGAAACCGCGAAGCTCATCACGAGCGCGGGCGGAACGGCGGCCAGCGGAAAGGTCGATGTCGCGGATCTGTCCTCCTGCGAAGCAGGGGTCGCTGCTGCAAACGAAGCCCTCGGCGGGCTCGATGCCCTCGCGAACGTCGCGGGAATTCTTCGCCCGGGTCATACCCACGAACAAGATGCGAGCGTCTTTCATCAGACCATCGCGATCAACCTGACCGGGACGTTTCAGATGTGCCGCTCAGCGATCCCCTTCTTTCTGGCGAACGCAAGCAAACCCGTCAGCGGCTGCTCAATCGTGAACATCGCCTCCGCGGCCGCGCTTCAAGGCGTTCCTTACAACGCGGCCTACTGTGCTTCGAAGGCTGGCGTTGTCGGACTCACGCGATCTCTCGCTTCCGAGTACGCGCGCAAGGAAATCCGCGCGAATGCGGTCTGTCCGGGTGGCGTGATGACGCCGATGACCGCCGCGGGCTTTCCCGTAGACGATATCGATCCGGCTCTCTTCGCGCGCATCGCGCCGCAGATGCCGACCGTCGCGCAACCCGAAGAAATCGCTGCCCTCGTCGCCTATCTCACCTGCGATGAAACGCGGTACATGACGGGCTCGGCGATTACGATCGATGGAGGGCAACTCGCATGAGCTCCACCGACACCCCGGGCAATCCCCCCGGCAACGCCCCAGGCAGCGTCGACCCGTGGTCCGAGGCAAAGCTCGGCCCGATCACCCTCCGCAATCGCATCATCAAGAGTGCAACCTTCGAAGGCGCCGTACCGGATGCGCTCGTTACGCAAAATCTGATCGACTATCACGTGAAGGCCGCCAAGGGCGGCGTCGGCATGAGCACCGTCGCCTACTTCGCCATCGCACCGGAAGGCCGCACGAACGGCGCCTGTCTCTACATGCGCGATGAAGTGATCCCCGGCCTACGCAAGCTCTCCGATGCGATTCACGCCGAAGGGGCCGCGGCCTCGATTCAGATCGGGCACGCCGGACTCGTCGCCGATTCACGATCGAATGGCGTCAAAGGCTTTGGCCCCTCGCGCCGCTTCAACCCCCTCTCCTTCTCCTTTACGCCGGCAGCAACCGAGAAGGATCTCGAAGGCGTCATCGAAAACTTCGCGAAGACCGCCCTCGGCGCGGAAGCCGCGGGCTTCGACTGCGTCGAGGTTCACCTCGGCCACAATTATCTGCTCAGTTCATTCCTCGCCCCGGGCTTGAACGACCGTACGGATCGCTGGGGGGGATCCCTCGAGAATCGGGCGCGCCTCTCGCGAGACGTGCTGCGCGCGGTTCGCGACGCGGTCGGCGGACGAATCGCGATCATCGCCAAGCTGAATATGCTCGACGCGATTCCCGGCGGTCTCAAGATCGACGAGAGCCTCGAAGTCGCCAAGATGATCGAGGCCGATGGAACCCTCGACGCGCTCGTGCTGACCGGTGGCAGTAGTTACGGGAATCCGATGTTCCTCTTCAAGGGGGACGGACCGCGCGAAGAATTCGGACAGAACCTCTCCTTCTTTTTGCGCATGGGCTTCAAGCTCGTCGGCAAGAAATTCATGCCGGACCTGCCCTTCGAGGAGGCCTACTTCGAGTCGATGGCGCAGCGCTACCGGGAGGAGCTCGATCTGCCGGTCATCCTGCTCGGAGGCGTCAACAAGCGCGAAACGATTGAAAAGGCGATGGGGGATGGCTTCGCCTTCGTTCAAATGGGGCGCGCCCTGCTCCGGGAGCCGGACCTCCTGCTCAAGATGCAGGAGGGCACGCAGACCGACGGGATCTGTATCCATTGCAATCGCTGTATGCCCAGCATCTATACGGGCACGCGATGCGTCCTGATCGACCCGGACCCGATCCAGATCGGCCCGCCGGTCGCCTGAGCGACCCGCGCGCGGGCGCGTACTTCACGCATGCGCAACGCACACGCGTTGCGCATGCAGCCCGATCGGATCCCATTCAAGGGACGGGATCGACAAGCCGATTTCCCGGTCATGGAAAATCGCAGACACGTCTTCCTCCTCGCCTCTCTCTTGCTCGCCTTCGCCGCCTCCGGCTGCGCCACGCAGGATGCGGTCTGGGTCCACGAGAACCTCGAACACACCGAGCATTTCCATGCGGGAACCTCGGTCCTCGAGACGCCGCCCTTTCCCGGCACCGGCGCCCACCGCGCGACCCTTCGCGCAACGGCCCACTCCCGCGGAAAGCGCATCGGCGCGGACATCGAGCTCGCCGTGCGTGCTCAGCTCACGGACTACTCGTTCCTCGACCGCGTGTCCTTCTCGAGTGCGAGCAAGCGCGCGTTTCCTTTGACCGTCGAAAACCGCACGGCGGTCGACTGCGGAACTACGGACCGATCGCTCTGCGATGTCCATGAGTTCGTCTCGGTCAAACTCTCCCGCGACTTCCTCAAGGCGAAGCGACTCACGGGGTTCCAGGCGAAGCTCTGGGGTCGACGGGACAGCGTCATCATCAGCGTCCCCCCGGAATACATCGAGGGATTGCTCGCGCGCATGGAGAATCGCGCCCCGGTCGCTCAGCCCGCGAGTGCAGGCCCGGTTCCGGCATCACCCGCGCACTGAATCGCCGGTTCGGAAACGCCTAACGTCGCAGAACCTTACGGCCACTCCGTTTCATCTCGGCCGAGCTTTCGCAAACGATCCTTCACCGGGATCAGCGGATACTCCGTATTCGTGCCGTCGCGGTAGCTCGAAACGTGCTCGCCATTCTCGTCCCAGAGATGGCACGTGTTGAGATTTCCGCGAATCCGGAACTCACGTTCCTCGGGCGTCATGCTCGGATAGCGCTTGCCTTCCTGGCGCTGCTTTTCAATCGAAACCGACCAGGTCGATTGAACCACCGCGGGCGCCATCGCTTGCAAGAGCGCGTTCGTGTGCGTGCAGCCATTCGGCCCGCCGAAGAGATCCCGCGTCTTCCGGGTAAACCCGCGCGCGATCGACAGCCCGATCAGCTTCTTGTAGTCGGCCGCGATCATCGGGCATTTCGCATGAGGATGACTCTCGAAGATTACCTGCGCGTGGGTGATCTCAAGCGTCGGCATCGCGACGCGCAACTCGAGTTGCATCTGATGGATCTCGAGTTCGTCGGGGTCGCCCGGGATATAGAGCCCTGGCGGCTTTCGGTCTGAGACCGCGCCGCGCACAAGGAGTTCATCATCCGTGATGCGATAGATCTTCGTTTCATAGTCGCGGGTGTGGATCAGCTCCAAACCCGTATCGTCGGGAAGCAAGGACATGGCCGTTTGTTAGCACGCCGGGGCCCGGCGCAACCGCTATCGTCCGCCGCCCATGTCCTCCCCCGAGATCCATTCGAGCGAAACGCTCACCGACTCACAGCGACGCGTCGTCCTCGCCGGCATGATGGGCGGGGTCTCCCTCGCTGCCATCGACCAGATGGTTCTCTCGACTGCCGTGAGCACGATCGCCGGCGAACTCGGCGACCTCAGTCAGGCCCCTTGGATCTTCAGCGCCAATCTCCTGACCAGCGCCTCGAGCATGCCGATCTGGGGCAAGCTCGGCGATCTCTACGGAAGACGCCGCGTCTTCCAATGCGCGATCGCCCTCTTCATTACCGCCTCCCTTGTGGCCGCGACCGCCGACTCGATGCTCGAATTGATCGCCTGTCGAGCGCTTCAGGGACTCGGCGGCGGCGCGCTCCTCACGATGCCTTTCGCGATCGTGGGCGACATCGTCCCGCCCAACAAGCGCGCGGCCTACGTCGCGTTCATTAGCGTCGTCTGGACCGCGGCGGGCTTCGTTGGCCCACCCCTCGGTGGTTTCTTTGTCGACGGTCCCGGCTGGCGATGGATGTTCTTCATGAACGTCCCGACCGCGATCGCCGCACTCGCGGCCCTGCAATGGGGCTACCGCATTCCCCGCAAGCGCATCGAGCACAGTGTCGATTTCGTGGGCGCGCTACTGCTTTTCTTCGCCGTCGGCACACTCATCCTCTACACGTCTTGGGCGGGTGCGGCTTTCGGGTGGGCCTCACCGAAAGCCCTCGGGATCCTCGGCACGAGCGCTCTTCTCGCGGTCTCCTTCTATCGGCAAGAGCAGCGCGCCCCCGAGCCGGTCCTCGAACTGTCGCTCCTCACCCGACGTGCGGTCTGGCCGCCGCTTCTCGCGACCTTCATCTTCGGCTTTGCCAACTTCGCGATCGCCTTCTTCCTTCCCCTGTTCGCGATCGTCGTACGCGGGGACAGCGCCGTCGAAGCGGGCTTTGCCCTCGCCCCCCTGACCGCGGGCCTGCTCGTCGCCGGGATCCTCGCCGGCCGCCGCGCCTCCGCGACCGGGCGCTATCGACGTTATGCGTCGATCGGCATCGGGATCTACATCGCCGGCCTCGCGCTGCTCACAACTGCCAATGCCACAACGCCGCTGCCCGTCTTCCTCGGCTACAGCCTACTCCTCGGACTCGGCAGTGGCGCGCTCAGCCCCGTCGTCGTCGCCGCAATCCAGCATGCGGTCGAAGAGCGCTATCTCGGCGTGGCGAGTTCGCTCCCGGGCTTCTCGCGCGCGGTGGCCCAAACGATCGGGACCTCAGTTCTCGGGTCCCTCCTCGCGCTTCGGATCACCGGCCACCTACGCGAAGACGTCGCCCCGATCGCCCCGCCCGGCACGAAGCTCGAGACCTTTGTCGAGAGTCCCGAAGTCGTCCGCGCCCTCGATGGCCCCCTCGAAGCGGCGGTTATCGAAGCCTATCGCGGGGCGTTCTCCGAGACCTTTCTCGTGATGACGATCGTGATGACCTTCGCTTTTGTTGCGACGCGCTTCATGCGCGATCCGGAAAACGTGGAGCGCGCCTAAGACGCTGCCTTCGAGATGACCTCGTCTCCGAAGCGCTTTAGATAGTCGAGCTTCTCCGAGAGCTTGGCATCGGGACCGATCGTGTAGGGGAAGGGATAGGAAACGGTTCCGGTCATCCCGAGTTCGATCAGGTGCTTGACTTGGTCAGGCGTGACTTCCTCGACGAAGGGCACAATCGCCTCGAAGGGCACGTCTTCGCGCCCGGCCTCGCGGCGAATCCGCGCAATCGTCGTCAGGATCTCGACGCCTTCTTTGTAGGTCTGTCCCGAGCCTGACCAACCATCCGACAGTTGGCCCGCGCGGCGAAGCGCCGCCTTGTTCTGACCGCCCATCCAGATCGGGACGGGCTTGGTCGGCCTCGGTTGCATTTGCATGGCGGGAAACGTGTAGTGCTCCCCGCTATGAGTCACGACTTCGCCCGAAAGCAGCTTCCTGAGAATCGCGACCTGCTCGTCCATCCAGCCGCCCCGCTTCTCAAAGACTCGCCCGAGCACGTCGAACTCGTCCTTCATCCAACCGGCACCCACGCCGAGAATCGCGCGGTTATTCGAAAAGACCGCGGCCGTCCCGAGCGCCTTCGCTACTTCGATCGGATGGCGTAGCGGCAGGATGTAGACGTTCGTAGCAAAGCGCAGCCGAGTCGTGTGCTGCGCGAGCACGCCCATCGTGACGAAGCATTCCGGAAAGGCAGCGGAGGTCGGAAAGTCCGGTTCACCGTCTTCACTATAGGGATACGGCGCCTTGCGATCCTCGGGAACGAAGATGTGATCCGAGAGCAGGAGCCCTTCGAAGCCCGCCTCTTCCGCGACCTTCGCGATCTCGATCATCTCGTCGGGCGGTGCGTAGCCGAGCGCTTGCCAATACTTCAAAGGGGATCTCCTATCCGCGATTCACAGGAAGGAACGACGCGCTCACTACATGAGCATCGGGTTTTCCTTGTTCTCGAACGCCGGGCACTTGTAAGCAAGCTTCGGCACATCTTCCCGCGCGAGCGGCTGACTGATCTCGGCCTTGGTCGGGCCGATCTTCGCCGCGACCTTGGCAAGCGCTTCCACATCGAAGCCATAGACCCGCGCCGCGTTGAGTCCGACGAGCTGCTGAATCTCGTCCTCGGGAACGCCCTCGAAGGTCAGCCGAAGATGTTCGCGCGTATAAGGATAGGAGCCCTCGACGTGCGGGTAGTCACTGCCCCACATGATCTTGTCGAGACCGACATCATGGCGCAGTGCACAATCTCCCTTGGGCAGGAAGCTCGCGCCGAGATGCACCTGGCGAGCGAAATACTCGGACGGCCGGAGCGACATCTTGGCGACGGTCGGGCCTCCGAAGATGTACTCGGCGCATTGATCGTTGTACTTCATGCGATCGTAGAAGCCGTCGAGCTTGCCGAGGGTTTCGCGAACCCAGCTTGTGCCGACCTCGGTCAGGATGTACTGCAGGTTCGGATGCCGCTCGAAGACACCCGAGAACATCAGATGCCACAGTGAGCGATGAGCCCACCAGGTGACTTCCAACATGAACATCGCGAGGGACTGCGGCAAGTAGGGACCGAAGTCGGGCGTGTTTCCGCCTGCGTGATGATTGAGCGGCATCTCGAGTTCTTCACAGACGGCGAAGATCGGCTCGTAGGCCGGTGAATAGAGTGGCTCAACACCCGAGCCCGGCGCGGCCCCAGGCAGCAGCACGCCACCGGTCAGCCCCGCCTCCTTTGCCCAACGAATCTCCGCCACCGACTCTTCGATCATCGGCAGGAAGATCTGGCAAATGCCTGCGCGCCGTCCGGGCGCCTCTTTGCAGTAGTCGGCGAGCCATCGGTTATGCGCCTGAATCCCCGCCCAGCGACGCGCACGATCGTCTCCGACCTCGGCTTCCCCGAACTCGCTATGCATGGTCGGTGCGAAAGGCGGCGACGTATTCGAGAAGATCACCTCCGCCGCGACCCCATCAGACTCGGTCTCTTCGAGGCGGCGCTTGCTATCCCAGTTCCGATAGCCCACGACGTCTGGGTCGCCGTCCACCCCGATCGAACGCGACCCCATCACCTGCTTCATGATCTTCGCGTTCTCGACGCTGAACTGGAGCCAATCCTGGTAGTCGTCCTGCCATCGCGAAGCGAGGTAGGGGCCATAGCCTTCCGGCGTCGGGCCGGCATGGCTATCCGCGGTGATCAACAGGTAACGATCGAGACCTTCGAGGGGATTCGTTGGCATGGTTGGCTCCGGTTCGGCAGGCAGTTTGTCGCGCGCGCAATCCTTCGCGCGTCACACATTCTAGGAGCCCGACGCGTAGCCGCTAGGTCCGTCTGAACCGCATGTCCTAGCCTGCCGCTGCGGCTTCGCGCGCGCGAAGCTGCTTGCGGAACGTTGCGGGCGGGGCCTCGAAATGCTCCTTGAAGACGCGATTGAAAGCCGCCTCCGAGGCGTAGCCCACGCTTGAAGCCACATCGCCGACCGAGGTCGTCGTCTTGGCGAGCAGGAAATTCGCGCGGCTCATCCGCCATCGCGTCAGATATTTCATGGGGGCGACGCCCGTCGCCGCCGTGAACCGACGAACGAAAACACTGCGAGACATTCCGGCACGCTGAGCGAGGGTATCAAGACTCCATTCGTGAGCGGGGTCTCCATGAATCGCTTGCAAAGCCGCAGCAAGCTGCGGATCCGCAAGCGCTCCGAGAGCACCCGAAGTCGCCTCGTCTTTTTCCATGTGCGCGCGCAGCACGTACACGAAGAGTATCTGAGAAAGACGTTCGACCACGCCCTCCCACCCTGTGGGTTGTCGACGCGATTCATGCTCGGCGAACTCAAGCATCTTCTCGACCCAACTGTAATCCGGTCCCTCGGACTTCCGAAGGTGAAGAATGGCGGGCAGCGTCTCAATGAAAGGGTGCGTCAGCTCGGTGCTGAATCCGACATGACCGCAGACCAGCGTGGTTTGCGCGCCGTCACCGCCGTAGACGAGCGGTCCGTCCCCATCAAAGCTGCTCGATTCGAGCACCGCGGAAAGCGAGGACGGATCAGGGCCCGAGGCATCGGCGAGGATATGTCGCCGGCCGTGGGGAATCAGCACGAGATCGCCAGCGCTCACCTCGACGGGCGGTTCGGATTCGACGGAAACGATGAACGAACCCTGACTCGCGACATGGAAGCGAACGACGCTCGCGTCCTCGGGAACTTCAATCGAGAACGGTGCAGAGAGCTCCGCTCTAAAGTAGACACTCGACTCCAGCTGGAGCGTGTTCATCACATCGCTGAGAACATCGGCCATCGCTTCGGATCCTTGCGGTACCGAAGTCGCGATTCCGTCGACACTCTTCGCGCCGCCTAACACGAAAGACCGAACGCCCTTGCCTTGCGGCGACGTTCGGCCATTCCGTATTCGACGACTCTCAGATCGGTTCAGTCGAGACATCGAAATCGATCCATCCCTCCCCAAGCACTTCCTAGGGGTTATAGAATCGCTCTTCGACCACTCGGCCGTCCCGCCATCGACGGACCAGGACTTCGTTCCAGACGATAGAAGAGCCGTCTCCCCCGGTCATGTCGAAGGTCCACTCGCTCAGGCTCGTGTCGCCTGAGACCGCGGAGCTATGCAGTGTGGCCCCGTTGAACCCCTTGAGCGTCGAAAAGAAGCCCGAGAGATGGTCGTGCTGGTCTTGCCGGTTCGCCCGGGAGGACCCATCTGCCACTTCTGTGAAGGTGCAGTCCTCCGCATAGAATGCGGTCAGCGCGTCCAGCATCTCGCCCTTCGCCGTCATGGCGTCGAGGTCGGCACATCGTTGTTCAACATCACTCATGTCTTACTCCACAAGTCAGCATCCTCGTTGCGAGAACGCTCTCCTCATTCGCCTGAACACCGATCGAGCCCATCTCGATCCTGCCCCGACGAGTTTGTTCGATTCGTCGTTCAGTTGAGACCTAACCGAGTGCCGAGGCGCCGATCACGAGGATCGCTGCCCAGGACACGAGGTAGACCGGCGTTCGTAGGAAGGGGACACCCAGGACGTACACGATGACGTGCACGACGCGAGCCCAGAAGAAGATCGGGGCCCAGGTCGCGAGGGTTCCCGCTGCGGAAGCACCCCCAAGCTGCGTCGCGGCAAACACGACACCGATGAAGGCGGGCAGGGTTTCAACCATGTTCAGATGAGCACGCTGTGCACGCTCCGCCCAAAGGGGCTGCTCGGGGCTCTTGGCGGGGAAGCCTTCGGTGTAGTTGCGAAGGAAATCCGCGATTCCCCAAACCAGAAAGGCGCGGGCGCCGATGTAGGGGACCCAAAGCACGACGCAGAGCATCGAGCTGAGAGCGACGTAGACCAATGCGGCCTGAGTTCCAGAATCCATTTGTGTTCTCCTCGTCTTAGGGAGACGGGAGAATCACTTTCGGTCGAATTCGCAACAAGATCCGATCGTGTCAGATCCTTGACCGATCGGATCGAAGTACCGCGAATCGGCGCGGTGAGCCGGGAAGCGCCAAGAGATCGCTTGCTAGTTGCCGATCATTTCCCAAATCATGCGGGTCTCGGCCGTCGGATCGATCAACGCCTCGGGATCCTGCTGATCGACGTGACCCAGAAGACCTCGGTAGGTCCCGTAGCCGACCAGCTTGCGCAGGCGTGAAGGAAAGGACTTCACTTGGTCGGGACTGAGCGCGAGAAGCTGGCTCTCCTCCTGACGAAGGAAGCCCGCGCAGTAGTTGTTCACGATCCCCATGCGCCGAGCGCCGCTTCGATTTTCGCCGCCGCCATGCCAGAGACTGCCGTTGTAGAAGAGCACGCTTCCCGCCGCCATCTCGACCTGGATCGTCTCGGGCTTATCCTCGCGCCGTGGGATTCGGTCCGCACGATGGGAACCGGGAACGACATGGGTCCCCCCATTCTCCTCCGTGAAATCCGTGAGGGCCCACATCGCGACGCAGATATGCGTCGGCGCGGGACGCGGAAATCCGTAGGAGCCATCATCACTATGGAGAGGCTGGGGCGCCTGCCCCGGCTGCATTTCAATCGCCGTAAGCGAGGACAGCAGGCACTCCTTGTCGAGCACGCCCTCCACGATCGGAAACGTCTCCGCAAAGACCGGCGTCTTCGCGAAGAGCGGATCGCGCCCGAGCAGATTGAAAATCCGCCGCGTATGCGCCCCGAGAAATCGATTGGCGCCGAAGGGGATCTCGAGATCGACCATCAGTCGGTCGATCGTCTCGATGAGCTCCTCTCGAAAGTCATCCGGAATGAGATTCGGAACGACGCAATAGCCCTCGGCCTCGATCTCGGCGACCGCGCCCGCGATCTGTTCTTCGGCTTCCGTTTGCTCGCTCATGGCTCCCTCACGCGACCGACGGATTCGCCGCGAGTCGTGTCATGGGTAGCGCGAGAAGAGCGTGATCGGCACCATGGTTCACACGAGGTGCGGTTCACTTCGTTTGGGAGACCCTTTGCGACCTTTTGATTCAGGACGTCCGTGGTACCGCTATGCGGAGCGACTCGTCCCGACTCGTCCGGGGCGCTTTGTCGACCTCGGATGTGGGCGAGGCGAATTCGTCTCCGGCTTGACCGTGCCCGGCGATGCCCGCGCGCTCGGGCTCGATCGCGAACGGACGAACGCAGCCTCGGCACACGCCGAGGGAGTTCCCGCCCTTGTTGCCGACCTCGAGCGCCCGCTCCCAATCGCAAGCAGCTCGCTTGACGGGGTTAGCCTCGTTGAGGTGATCGAACACATCCCGGGCGCCGAGGCGCTGGTCGATGAGATCGCGCGTGTCTTGCGACCTGGCGGCTGGTTCCTCGTTACGACCCCCAACGTCGCCCATCTCACCTACCGGATTCGGGCACTGACGGGTCACCCCCCGAAACAGGAGGGCTACCACTTTCGATTCTTTACCGCGCGCACCCTTCTGGCTTGCATCGAAGCCGGCGGCTTCCGTCTCGATGCCCGCGCTTCCTACGGAAAGCAAGCGCTGCTCACAAAGCTTGCGCGCCTTCGCAGCAAAGCGCAGCCGGGCGACCGCGATCCCCGCGACAAAGTGCGCTACCGGGTACCGGTACCCCTTGAGCCACTGCTCGCGCAGCATTTCGTCTGGCGCTTCACCCGCCTCTAGCGCCACCCGACCTCGCGACCTCGCGCAAAACGCAACGAATGCACGACTGACGCGTGTCAACGAAACTTGAATCGGGATTGATCCATCGTCAGGGTCGCGCCTATCCGCCCCTCTCCATCTGACGACACCTAACATCATCATCCGGTTCAAAAAACATTATCTTCTCGTTTCCGCCCGTGATATGAATCGAGAAATTCGAGAGTCATCGCCTCCCGGTCTTCGACCGGGCTCTCTTTAACCCTTCGCGCTTCGGACCCGATATCGGGATCGCTCGCGCGTGGGATGAAGACTGAAAGGCAGACTCTTGGCCCCGATGCAATCCGATACAAACGACTCCATGCTCCGCTCGATGAACGGAGACGGTCGAAACTCACAACCCTTCTTCGGACAGACCCAGATCGGCGAATCCAAACCGATTCACGTCGAACACCGAACGCCGCAAGCCACCGACCCCATGCCCGCACCCGAACGCCCCCGTGCGCAGGTCGAACCGATCGATCCCGGTTCGAAACTCGATGACCTGATCGACGAATACAAGCTCGCCCTCGTCTACCAGGCGCTCAGCCAATCCGGCGGCAACCATCGCCGTGCGGCGGCACTTCTCGGCATCCATCGCTCGAGTTTCACCCGGATGCTCCATCGCCTCGAAGGCAGCCTCTCCTCGAGGAAGGAGCAACCGGAGACTCCGTCGAATACGGACTGACGCCGACTCTCGGTTCCGACTTCGACGGAGACCTGAAGTGATGGCCTCGCAGCCACATTTCAGAAGCCGAGCGGGTCGCGGGGATACGCTCACCCCCGCGGCCCGCTTCGGACTGAGGCCCGATCTCGACAGATCGCGCGTTAGGCGATGCCGGTCGTCTCGATTTCGTTGATCATGGATTCGCCTCGCGCGAAGCGGCCGAGGTTTTCGATAAAGAGCGCCCCCAACCGCTCGTCTCCGAGCGGCGAATAGCCCGCATCATGCGGCGTCAGCACACAATTCTCGAGCGTCCAAAGCGGCGAATTCTCCGGCAAGGGTTCTTCCGAAACTACGTCGAGCGTCGCCCCGCGAATGCGGCCGGCCTCGAGCACTTCGATCAACGCTGGCTCATCCACGACGCCGCCGCGCGCAACATTGATCAAGACCGCATCGTCGCGCATCGAAGCCAGTTCGTCTGCGCCGATCATCCCCTTCGTCTCATCATTGAAGGGCATGCAGAGGACGACGTAATCGGATTCGGCGAGCAGCGTCTTCAGATCGTCGAGCGGGACGAAACGATCGAGTGCATCGTCTTCGAAAGGCGTACGCCTCGATGCCAGCACCCGCATTCCAAACGCCTTCGCCACGCGAGCCGTCGCCTGGCCGATGCCACCGTAGCCGACGATCCCGATCGTCTTCTGTGCCAGATCTCCGGATCGAATGATCTCCCACGTCTTGCTGGCCTGCTGTTGGCGATGACGCTCGACGTTGCGTTCCCAATGCAGGACGTACGTGAAGATATACTGCGCGATCGGCTCGCTATGAATCCCGGAAGCGTTCGTGAGCCGAACCCCTCGATCGAGTAGCCCCTGCCAGATCGGGTGATCGATCCCCGCCCCGGGCCCCTGCATCCACTTAAGCGATGGTGTCTTGAAGAGCCCCATCAGGGAGGCCGTCGCCTCGGGATAACGCGTCACGCTGAGGGAAAAATAGACGACATCGAGATCCTCGGGGTCGCCGTCGAAACGACCGTCTTGTTCGAGGATCACGAACTCCGCATCGACGCCCGCGGCGGCGAGCATCGGTGTTGCGAGTTCACGCAAACGTCGTGCGCGGTCTCCAGTCAGGCAGATCTTCACGGCATCGTCTCACTCGTTCGGTTCGGGGTTGCTCAGCTCGTCGGCTTCACTTGAATCGGGGAGGACCAAGCACGTTCCTGAATCGTCTTCGGGAGATCCGACCGGGGCTCGACGCCCGCGCGAAGCGCATCCCAGGTCGACCATCGGCAGGTCGGATTCTCGAGCACGCGCACATAATAGAAGGCGCGCTGGGACGGATCGAAATCCGGATCGGACCAGACGGCGGAGAGTTCCGCGTCGCCCTCGTCCTTCGTGATCGAGCAGTCCTCGAGCGACACCTTTGCGCCGTTGTCGGGGCATCGCTTTGTCGCGGGGTCGACCTCGAGCCCATCCGAGCAAGCCACATCGATCACGGCCTCAAACGTCTCGCCGCCCTCTTCCCAACCCTTGATGATCTGAAGGCGCTGCAGCGGAGCATTCGACGGGTCGCGGGCAGCCCAGACGAGGAAGCGCGGCGCACTCGAAGCGTCGACGATCAGATCCGTTCCCATCGGCACGCCCCCTTCGTAGGCCCGCGCGATCATGTCGGGCTGACCGAGCAGACTCGCGTCGATGCCGTCGCCGGCGAAGAAGCGAACGGGAATGCGTGGCCCCGAAGTCGCGAAAGTCTCGCGTCGCCTGAAGGAGTCGTAGATCGCGGGGCGCGTGTTTTCTTCCGCCCAGACCCCCGCCAAGCCACTCGCGCCGTAGTAGGGCGAAGCGCTCTGCTGATAGTCCTTCCCATCGACTTCGTTCACGAGATCACTCGCCACGAAGCTCGTGATCATCGCTTCGATCGTCGACATCGGAACCGACCCTCGCCGGGACGCCTCCGCATCCAGAAGTCCGAGCTTCGCGAAGTAATCCGATTCGTCATCGGAGATCGCTGCCGTATGCGTATCACTCGCCCCGACGATCCCGAACTCGTAGGGGTTCGTGGAACCGCCCGCCTCAAGCGAGAGCCCGCGGCGAAGCGCGTCCCGCACATAACTTCCGGGCGGAGCGCTATCGAGCATCGTCGCAACGCGAACGTTCACGATCTCGAATCCCGCCCATTCATCCGTATCCGACAGAGTGGGATGGGTCTCGGACGTCCCCTTCACCTGCGTGATTTCGACCAGCGGTTCGTTCCGCAACCGCCGCTCGCCGTAGGCATCATCCATCGGATTGCCGGCCCAGTCGACGAGCTTGAACATCTGCCCGTTCGAGCCGTTCGAGTTATGCGGAATCGCGAGACTCTCCACGCCCTTTGCGCGAAGCCCGTCCATCCAATCCCAGAGCCCTTCCGGATTCTGCGAATGGAAGCGCGAGAAGGGAACCTCAGGAAGCGCATCCGTATCGCGGAAGATCACGTTGCGATGGAGGTTTCCGCGATCATCGGTCGACGAGGTGTACTCGTAGGCGGCGAAGGTCGTGAAGCGCCCCGGGTCGTTGTGGAGGTCCGCTGCTTCGATCGTGTCCTTCCAGGCCGACCGGGTGATCCCGAGAACGAGTTCGCGATCGATCGATCCGTCCGCCACGCCCCGAGCGAGTTTCGGAAGCAGACCCGAGAAGGCCTTGATGCGGCGCGGAATACTCGACAGACCGAGATTGGTCGGCGTGTTCAGATCGTGGAGCACTTCCGCGAAGTCATATTTCGAAAGCTCGGAGGAGGTATCCGCCGCGGCGCGGGCGGCGCCCATGAACATCGCGTGGTCGGTCACGGCATAAAAATCAAGCGGCTGCCGAAGCTGCACTTCGAATCCGCCGGGATGCAGGATGCGTTCACCCTTCGCATAACGATAGGCATCCCCGGGCGACGCGGTCGTTCCGAAGGCATACGCATCGAAGGAATACGTCGTATGCACATGAAGATCGCCGAAGTACACGTTTCGATCGGGATTCGCTTCCGGGCGACGAGAGAGAAGCGTCAGGTCTGGCTCGAAGACGTCGTTCGTCGAGAATCGCAGCGGCTGCGAATCGGGATCTTCCGGATTGTCGCTCCAGATTTCATCGCCCCCGCCGCAGCCAAGAGAAAGAGAAGCGATGAGGCCCAACATCAGCCATTGCCCGAACGAATGAGAAGTCGACACCAAGAGAATTCCCTCCAACGCACCGCTGTGTCGATGCGACGGCACACGATAGGCCGCAGCGCGCGATCGGGCAGCCGCGCGGGCCTCCGCGACCACGATCTGCTCGAACCCGCGGTCACAGCAAAGCCTCCCCAGATTGATAAGGTTCCGCCACCGTAGACCGCGCCCCTCACCTCGTTTATCCCGGCCACCCTGTCGCCCCTTCGCGGCGATCCGCCGGACCAGGAGATCATCATGTCCGACCAGATTCCCTCCGAAGGCCTTCAGCTTCAGAGCACAGTGCATGCAGACGGTCATCTCGAGATTGCGCTCGCCTCCGTTCCCGTCCCGCAGCCGGGCCCCGGCGACGTCCTCGTCCGAATGGAAGCTGCACCGATCAACCCTTCCGATCTCGGGCTGCTCTTCGGCCTCGCCGACATCACGAAGGCTGAAGCGGTCGACGGCGCGGCTCTCCCCGCGGTTACAGCGCCGATCCCCGAAAAATTGATGGGCGGTCTTCAGGCACGCGTCGATCAGGCGATGCCCGTCGGCAATGAAGGCGCGGGGGTCGTTGTCGCGGCCGGTGAATCGCGGGAAGCTCAGGCGCTGCTCGGCCGAACCGTCTCGATCATCGGCGGGGCGACCTACTCTCAATACCGCGTTGCCCCCGCCATGATGGTTCTCCCCATGCCGGAAGGAACGGCGCCCTCGGAAGCCGCTTCCTGGTTCGTCAATCCGCTTACCGCGCTCGGTATGGTCGAGACCATGAAGCGCGAGGGACATACGGCGCTCGTTCATACCGCGGCGGCATCGAACCTGGGCCAGATGCTTAACAAGGTGTGTCAGGCCGACGGGATCCAGCTCGTCAACATCGTTCGCCGCGAAGAGCAGGTCGAGATCCTGCGCGGGCTTGGTGCGAAGCACATCTGCAACTCCAGCGACGACGACTTCCGCGAAAAGCTCACCGACGCGCTCGAAGAGACCGGCGCGACGCTGGCGTTTGATGCGACCGGCGGCGGCACGCTCGCCGGCACGATCGTTTCCTGCATGGAACGGGCGCTGTCCCGAAGCGCCGCGGAATACAGCCGCTACGGATCCGACACGCACAAGCAGGTCTACCTCTACGGTCGACTCGATCGAAGCGAGACGATTCTGGGCGCCGATCTCGGCATGGCCTGGGGCATCGGCGGCTGGCTCCTTCCCCCCTTCCTGGGCAAGATCGGTCCGGAGGATACGAATCGGCTGCGCACCCGGGTGGCGAACGAGATCAAGACGACCTTCGCGAGCCACTACACCGCCGAGATCAGCCTCGCCGAAGCGCTCGACGTGAAGACCCTCAAGGCCTACGGCCGCCAGGCGACCGGCGAGAAGTACCTGATCAACCCCGCCAAGTAGGAGCGCGACCGCGACGCGGACGCCTGAATTCAGGCGCTTGCGCGCACGTCTAGATTGATATTCTCTTCGGAGTCGTTCAGCGACTCCGAAGAGGATTGACATGCCGGCCCACACTCCGAATCACGAAACCCGCGACGAGATCGGTCTCCTCGACCGTTTCTTCTATCTCGACCCCTGGGACCGATACCAGTGGATGCGCGACAACGCGCCGGTCTATTGGGACGCGAGTGCCGATGGCGGTCTTTGGGGTGTCACGCGGTACGACGACATCATGTCGATCGCGAAGACCCCCGACATCTTCTGTTCGGGGCAGAGTTCGCGACCGGAGCGCGGCAGCTGGATCCCGTCGATGATCAATCTCGACGAGCCGGAACATAAGCGGCGGCGCAGCATCGTGAACCGCGGCTTCACGCCGCGTCGGGTCCAGGATCAGGAGACCAAGCTCCGGGAGCTCACTAACCAACTGATCGATGACGTGATCGAGCAAGGCGAATGCGATTTCGTCCGCGACATCGCGCGCTGGATTCCAATGGTCGCGATCGGCGACATGCTTGGCGTGAAGCCAGAAGACCGCGAGCAGCTCCTTGAGTGGAGCGACTGGATGCTCGGCGGTGGCGAACTCGCGGACGTCATGGACGATGAAGAACGTCGCGCGAAACAGAGCTCCTACACGCAGGGCTATTTCGAGTACCAGGCGAAGGTGATCGCCGACCGGCGCGTGAACCCCCAGGACGACCTCGTCACACTCCTCACGACCGGCGAAGTCGACGGACAAAAGCTCGACGATGAGCAGATCCTTCAGGAGAGCCTGCTCATCCTAATCGGCGGCGACGAGACGACGCGTCACGTCATGACGGGCGGGCTCGAACAGCTGATCCTGAATCCCGACCAGAAGCAGATCTTGATGGACGACCCGTCCAAGATCGAAGTCGCCGTCGAAGAAATGCTCCGCTTTGTCTCGCCCATTGTGAACATGAACCGCACGGTCACGCGCGATACGGAACTCCACGGGGAGAAGCTCTCGGAAGGCGATCGCGTGTTGCTGCTCTATCCGGCGGGCAACCGCGACGAGCGCGTGTTTGAGAACCCGAACGGATTCAACGTGGAGCGATGGCCGAACCGCCATGTCGCCTTCGGCGGCTACGGCGTTCATCACTGTCTCGGCGCAAGCCTCGCCCGACTCGAGCTCAAGATCCTCTTCGAGGAAGTCCTGACGCGGATGCCCGATATCCACTTCCCCACGAGCGATCCGCTCAAGCGCCGGCCCAACAACTTCATCACAGGCATCGAGGAGATGCCCGTCGCGTTCACGCCGGGCAAGCGCTCGACGGACTAGCGCGACTAACCTCGCGCTTCGATGATCTCCTGGATCCCGTCGATCTCGGCGATCTCGGCGGTCGCGGTATTCAGCCAGCACTCTTCGACGCCCGCCTCTTCGTAGGCGTCAAGGGAGGCCTTGATCGCGTCCGGCGTGGAGCGGTCGCACATCGAAGCCATGTACTGGGCCGGCTTCTCGCCGATCACCTTGAGATACTTGTACACGTAGGCCTTGAGCTTCGCGTCCGCGTCCGGGGCGCTCGAGCACCAGAAACCGGCGACCCGCTCCGGCGCCGTATCGCGACCGGCCCTCTCCCATTCCTCGATGACCCGCGCCTGCTGGGTCTGCATCTCTTCGGCGACGCCATTGCCCGACCACGAGTAGACACCGTCTGCCCATTTCGCCGCCCTCGCGGTCGACTTCGGCCCCATCACGCCGGCAAGGATCGGCGGGCCATTGGGCTGTACGAGGGCCGGACCGATCGGCTCGGCGCCTTCGAAGGGAATCTCGCCGCCCCAGATCCGCCGGATCTGCGCGACCTGCTCGTCCATCTTCGCATAACGTGCGACGGGCTCTTTCTCCATGCACATATAGTCGTGCACGCGACCGCCGATCCCGACCGTGATCGACACGCGACCACCCGCGATCATGTCGAGAGTCGCTGCATGCTTCGCGACATGAATCGCGGGATGCATCGGCAGGACATAAAGCGTCGGCACGATCCGAATTCGCGACGTCACCGCCGCGGCCGCGCCCAGTAGCGCCATCATGTCGACGCTCGTACCAATCATCCGCTCGCCGCAGGACAAGGTCGAGAAAGGTCCTTCATCGACGCGTCGGAACCATTCGAGTGTGACGTCCCGATCAAGAGACTCCTGGGTATAGGGAAAGCAAAGACCGATCTTCATCGCCATGTTCGTTCATTCCTTGGATGGGGGTTCGAGCGCGGGAACGCCGCAGCCTAGTCGAGCAGATCGAAGCCCGCGACCGTCTCCGCGTAGCGCTCATCGACGTCTTGTTTCTGAAACCCGTGGGTCGGAATCACGAAGGCGCCGGCCTGGATTCCGCGAAGGGCGATCTCGGCCGCTCGCGATGCCGGCATATAGAGATCACCGAGCCCCGCGAGTGCGTTCGGATCGACCTTGCTGAAGTCGACGCCCCGCTGATCCCCGTACTGAGCGGGGCGCTTCGATTCGGAGTTCTCGGCGAGACCACTTTCGACGGGTCCAGGACAAAGCACGCTCACGCCGACTCCTTCATCGCCCAGCTCCGCCCGCATCGATTCGCCGATCGACAGGACGGCGTGCTTCGACATGTTGTAGAGGTGAAGCGGCGCACCGCGCAAGTAGGCCGGGTTCGAGAGGCTGTGCTCCGAACCCGTGAGCAGCATGTATCCCGGCTGCCCGGTCTCGCGAAGCTTGGCCGCGAAAGGACGGACCGCATTCACGACGCCCCATACGTTGACCCCGAAGAGATAGTCGATGTCGCGTTGTTCGATTTCGAGCAATGAACCGGGAACGATGACGCCGGCATTCGCGCAGAGCAGATCGATGCGTCCGAGTTCTTCCCACGCGCGGTCTACGAGTTCGGAGACCGCCGCGGCATCGCTCACATCGCAGGTTGCCCCGGTCGCTCCGATTCGCGTCGCGGTCAATTTCACTTTCTCGCCATCGATGTCGCTCAAGAAGACCCGGGCGCCCGCCTGCGTGAGCGCCTCGCCGAGCGCGGCTCCGATTCCGTCGGCCCCGCCGGTGATCAGCGCGCGTTTTCCCTCGAAAGATTCCATTCCCGCCATGCTGACTCCTCAATCTTCGTGCCGGATGCTTAATCGATACGTAGCAGTCGGCGCTTTCGGCGGGTAGCTTCGCGAGGACCCTTTACTGGAGTCTCGCCATGTTCTCCCCTTCCGAAGCGCCCGTCGATCCGATTCCCTTCGCGATCGCGGACGACCCCCACCCGGTCTACAGCGTGCTCCGAGAATCCCACCCGGTTCACTACGTCGAGGAGCGCGATCTCTACATCCTGTCGCGCTACGAGGACATCCAGGCCGCGATTAAGTCGCCGGAGATTTTCTCCTCATCGGGAGGTGTCGTGCCGAGCGGCTTCAAGCCCGACGTGCCGACCCTGATCGTGCTGGATCCCCCCGATCATTCGAACATGCGACGCGCTGTGATGCGAGCCTTCACGCCGCGGCGGATGGATGCGATGGGCGAGCGCGTGCGCGGATTCGCGACGAGCCTCTTCGAAAATCTTGCGGCGAGTGCGAAGCCCGGTGAGACCGTGGATGCCTTCGAGGGCTATACGGACCCATTGCCGATCTATGTGATGGCGGAACTGCTCGGCGTTGATGCCGCGGAGCGGCCGATGTTCAAGCGCTGCGGTGATGCGATCGTCTATTCGAGCGGGGCCGATCCCGAGCTTCTACTCGCGGCACAGCGCGAACTCACGGACTACCTGCAAACCGTCTTCGATGAACGCAAGCGCAATCCAAAGGACGATCTGATCAGCCTCCTCCTGACCAGTTCGGAAGAAGGCCGAGCCCTTGAGGACGACGAACTCCTCGGACTCTGCTTCCTCTTGCTCGTCGCCGGAACGGAGACAACGACCTCGGCCCTTGGGAACGCGATGTTATTGCTCGAGCGCTATCCCCAGGCGCGCAAGCAACTCATCGAAGATCCGAGCCTCATCCCGAGCGCCGCGGAAGAGATCCTTCGCTTCGACTCACCCGTCCAGGGTCTATCGAGAGTGACGACGGAGGACGTCGAGGTTCGCGGGACGACGATTCCCAAGGGCGCGCGGGTCCATCTGCTCTACGCCGCCGCCAATCGAGATCCCCGCGTTTTCGAGCGCGCGGATGAATTCGATGTGACCCGGAAGACGAACAATCATCTCGCCTTTGGTTTCGGGATCCATTTCTGTTTGGGCGCGAGCCTCGCGCGACTCGAACTCCGGGTCGGCATCGAAGAGCTGCTCGCCCGGGCACCCGACTACAAGCTCGACTTGCAGGGCCTCAGGCGGCTGCCCTCGGATACGAATCGCGGCTTCGCACAACTCCCGACCCTACTGAGCTAGAGCCGCTTGCTCGGCGCGCTTTCGCGGCAGGCACGCGACCGCAATCACGGCTCCAAGGGCCAGCGCAATACACGCGACGAAGCCCGGGCGGTAATGACCGAAGATGCGATGGGCCTCCGCCAGGACGAGGGGGCCGAGCGCACCCCCCGGAATAAAGGCGAGGACGATGACGCCGTAGATCTGCGCGAAATATTTCGCACCGAAGGCGTCGGCGACGGCCATGGGCAGGAGTACGTCCCGGGACGAAGTAGAGAGTCCGAAACAGATGCTGAAGGCGGTCAGGATCCAGCCGTTCGCTGCAAAGGGAACAAGCATGAGACTGAACGCGAGAAGCGCCGTATTCGCGAGAAGCGCAGACCGCGTCGACACAAACTGCCCGATCAGTCCCGCGCCGAGCTTCGCGGCGATGCCCGCGCCGACCGCGAGTTGCAGCGCGCTGAACGCTTCCTGCTTCGTGTAGCCGAGATCCGTCAGGTAGAGCACGAACTGATCGACGAGACCGAGCTGGGCGAGCGCATAACAGAAGAGCGCATAGAAGAGAATCCAGAACGTCGGCCGCCGAATCGCCTCGCTCAGCGGAATAGAATCATCGTCGGCACTTTCGCTCACGGGCCCCGTCGGATCGACTGCGTGCTCCGCAAGCGCGCCCTCCCCGTCTCTCGGATCGCGCACGACGAAGGCCGCAAAGGGAAGAATGATCAGCAGGCCCCCCAGTCCGACCGCAAGGGTCGCCGTTCGCCAACTCGCCTCCGGTAACATCGAAGAAAGCGCCGCGAGATAGACGATCGACCCCAGATTCGAACCGACCATCGCGAAACCGAGGGCGACGCTCCGCCTGCGCTCGAACCATTTCGTGATCACGCTGCCGATCGAGACGTCCCCGATTCCCGCATTTGCGAGCGCGAGGAGCATCATCGCCCCATAAAACTGCGTGACATTCTGCATCGATCCGAATACCGCGACGCTCACGCCCAGACAGACAAGCGAGGCCAAGACGACTGGGCGGACGCCATAGCGAACGCAAGCGGCGCCGACGAAAACCTGGCTGACCGACGAGATCACGAGCATCGGCGCCATGCCCTTCGCCCACATCGTCCGCGTCCATCCGAGTTCCGCGATGACATCGCCGGAGAGCGCGCGGGTCGCGAAGAAAAACCCCGCACCCATCTGGCAAAGCATGCAGCCGAGAACGACCAGCAACGCGTGGGGTTTCACGGAAGCGAAATCTCGTTCACGAGCGGTTCGCCCTCGGCATAGCGAACAAGGTTCTCGGCGAAGAGCGCGA
>Ga0316209_1000401_pt1 | contig 79349 bp, 65 predicted proteins | sample 6monopyrite_MG_FD_204945 | JGI IMG/M metagenome (GOLD analysis project Ga0316209, IMG submission 204945) | Microbial mat bacterial communities from mineral coupon in-situ incubated in ocean water Damariscotta River, Maine, United States -... | ecosystem: Environmental > Aquatic > Marine >... | reverse complement strand
AGCCTCCTCCTGTTGAGCCTCCTCCTGTTGAGCCTCCTCCTGTTGAGCCTCCTCCTGTTGAGCCTCCTCCTGTTGAGCCTCCTCCTGTTGAGCCTCCTCCTGTTGAGCCTCCTCCTGTTGAGCCTCCACCAGTTGAACCTCCTCCTGTTGAACCTCCTCCTGTTGAACCTCCACCAGTTGAGCCGCCACCTATGGAACTGCCTGCCATGCGCAACAATGCACGTCCTGTCACAGTTTTGCGAGTACGGTTGGCAGCAGCTTCGCCAGGACGCACTTTGCTCCAGCTTCGATTGGGCTTATCCCAGATTTCCAGCGTGATTGTGACATCATCAGCATTGCTTTCGGTCACTGTGTCAGGCAAAGGTACGCTGATAACATCCGGCGTACCTGTCACCTGAGGCGTAATATCATCACCATTGCCCATTACCACTTTGAATCGGGCAAAATCCAGCGGCGAGTCATCCCATAACCCTACCAAAATACTGTCCACACTGGAGGCACTGCCCACAGGTGTGAGAGTCATCACCGGGCGCATCATGTCATCATGTACATTAAGCTTGGGTGCGCCTATATCCAGCCAGCGTGCGATCAGGCGTTTTTCGGTCTCAGGCATGCCTGAAACATAAGCCAGATGCTCACTGACCTTGGGCCATATTTCGGGGTAATCACGCCTGGGGCTTCCATTGTCCACCAACACGCCGCTGCCAGCGGGTGGCAAGCCCGTAAGAAGGTCACGACCATCCAGGCGCTCACCGTAGAGTGCCCACACCAGCATGCTGGAACGCGCGCTGTTGACGGAAACCCATCGTGAGGGCGTACAACACTGGTAGTGCGGTGTAATGCGATCCGTTCCCGGCTCATCGAGATCGGTGAGACCATTGCCTGGCTTGAAACCAGCACCGACGACAGTGCCATCTTCACGCGTGTATTTGTTCTTGATAAGCAACTCATAGGTCCGGTTACTGTCATCCAAACGTAGACCTGTGAGCTGCTGAGCCGACTCACCTTCTGCATGACAGGACGCGCAGCGGTTTTGCACAATCGCCGCAATGTTGTTGTCCCAGTCCACAGCAAAGGAGCGTCGAGCCATGGCACCTGCCTCCCCGGAATAAGTATCCTGGGCACTGGCAACAACCGGATAACCCTTGTCTTCCCCCACAAACAACGGGGCACTGATACCAGTGAAGTCACCAAATTCGCTGGTATTGCTCCTGGCCAGTGAATCCAGGGTATCCATACCTTTGCGGGTATGGACATGACAGCCCGAGCAAAACTGCTCCTCACCACGCGTGACCGAACGCGATGTGGTTTCGATGTCCAGTGCCATGCCACGTTTGTCAATGGTCTGCATCAGAAAAGGCGTATCAGCCGGTACCCTTACGATGAAACTGGTATCCGGGTTGCCTTGAGCATCATCGGGCTCCAACCCTTCCGTGCCGGGTTTGCGCACCGGATATTCGCCAAGAATACGCAAATGATGTTGTTGGAAACCGGACCACTTTTCCTCGCTCCTGTAAGCCTCTTTGGGAATATTGGGCACAGGGATAAGAACACGTACACCGTAGATTTCATCGTTATCAAAAATAGCCAGTTCGGCACCACTGACCGCCAAATTCATGTAGGTACGTCCCGACATGGCACCACCACCATCCTTCATGTTCCAGGGGGTACCATTCAGTGAGCGGGTTTCCCGGTCGTACAGAGAAGCGGCACCGGTAAGACCATAGGGCGCGCCAGCAGGCAGGCGCGGATCCTGATCGCCATTATTGCGGGTAGGTGGTCGTTCACCATCAGGATCAGGACGTGGAATGCCATAGATATCCTGATAACGCACTACTGCACGCGGCATGATTTCGTGGTACTGGGGGAAATCCACCACGATCCGGGCATCATCAGCAATGTGCCCGATCTGGCGGGTACTGTTGGGCTCCAGCGGCAGCAGCCAGATACCCGCATCCTTGCCAATGACTTCCTTGACCGCCTCCAGCGTCGTGTCCCGAAATACAGAACTGCCAATGGTGGAGGCACCACCTATTGCGTAGGTGGCCAGCAAATCATTATCAGGTGCCGCAGCAGGATGAGTGAAGCGACCGCTCATAACAACAGTACGGCCATCCACCGGGTGTACAAAATAATCCGCGCTGTTTTTGTAACGCGGCATTTGAGTGTCACCAGCACCCGCCTGCGGTGTCAGGCGAAACTGCCCGGGGCGGGCGAACGGTAACAGTTGGTTGCCTGTTTTCCAGGTATCCGGCAGCGTATTGAGCACATCACCTGCGACACCGGTGGAAATTGTACGGTGTACAAAATCCGGTCCCGGCGGATTCACCGGAAAACGCTCAAATGCACCCAGGCCGGTTTGCTGGTGGTTGTAATACAAGGTGGTAACGATGTCGCCATCTGACAGCTGGGTAGTGTAATGGTACGACCATTTTGTGGGGTCATTTTTGCCTGCAAAAATAAACGGTGCGGAACCATCGGGGTTGATTTCAAATAAAGAGAAATTATTATTGGTCACACGTTGCAGCATGCGATCAAAATTGGTGTACACAATGCGTCCATCCATCAGGGTGATGGGGTGCAATTGGTTTGCCAGGGCGCGATGGCTCAGGACTTCCATGTTTCTTCCATCACGATCCATCGTAAACAGCTGGAACATACCAAAACCCTGCTCACGGTTACTGGTAAAGCCAATGCGGCCATTGGGCATAAAAAACGGGCCAGTATCCATCACTGGAATATTGGAACTCCACTCTTCGTCCTTGCCCGGGTGCGCACGGCCAGCAAATATTTTGCTGTCGGGCGACACCTGTACATTTTCGCCCGTGAGCAAGTCATACATAAAAATCAATGCTGGCGCGTCATAAGGCTTAAAATTAACATGATCCATAACGGCAAAATAGTTCTTGTTGGAGCCAAGCTTTCCTTCAGGATCAAGCTTCATAAAGCTCTGCCTGCCGATACCACCCAGCTGCCGAATACCCAGATCAGTCACAAAGGTGCGGGTATCAATAAACTTGGTGTACACCACATAACGCCCATCAAAGGAGACATTGGGGTCCACCACCGAGCACACGGGGCTTGAGGTATCATCTTCGTTGCAGTCAACCAGCACTGTCTCTGCGGCAGGATCACCAGGCGTCATGCTGGAATCGTGTAAAACCAGATCACAACCGGGCTGGTGATAAACGTTGTTGTTGGCCGACAGCCACAGGTCGTTAACACCGTTCCAATTCAGTAATTGCTGCGGGGTAGCTCCAGAGGTGGGACGCAAAACCGGCTCTTTGCCCCTCGGGCAACGTACATACACCACATCGTAATCAATTTCGGCAAACCGGGCCTGATGTTGTGCCGCAGATGCTGCTCCAGACAGACTCAAACCTGCTAAAATGCCGAAGATGGCCCATGCGGGTAAAAAATATTTAGTCATATTGAATGTGGTCATATTAAAAAGGGGCTTATATTTGAAAGGATTCATGCTTGCCAATCTCCATACCTGCTAACGCGGCAAAAGAGTGCCGGGTTCCCATACATAACCCTCTCACCTGTATTTATTTTGAGACGGTGCCGTTCCAAACGTGGCAGGCTGTACTGAGACTTGATATACCGTACTTGACGTGCGAATAATCCTCTCAACAAAAATGACACGCACTCTGCTAATCGCCTCCATGCACTGAACCTTGACCATGACTGAACCATTTTGCGACCGGCACCACATTCTATTAACTCGGATCAATAGGTAAGCAGCCCAATAGCGCATTAACATTAAAGAAGCGACGTTGATTTCCCGCTAAACGGAACAATATCAGCGCTGTTTTACGTTTACTCGAAGCCTTGGCAAATCAGCACAGCGCAATGCACTAACAATATATTGATACAGGACAATTACACGGAATGAAATCAGTCAATCAAAACCTGATGGGTAAATTTTGTACCATTCTCATATTCAGTGCCATCCTCACCGCATGCGGCGGTTCTGATTCGAAAAAGGAGAATGACGATACGACACCCATCCAGTGGAAATTCTCCGATATTCCGATTACCGAGGGTGATTCGGGGACTACGGCGGCAACCTTCAACATTGTCCTGTCTGCCTCCAGCACCGAGACCATTACCGTCAATTATGCAACCAGTAACGATACCGCGACCGAACCCGCTGATTATCAGAGTAAAAGCGGTACTTTATCCTTTGCACCCGGAGAAACGGAGAAGACAGTAACAGTTAATGTGGTGGGTGATACCACTCCGGAACCGGATGAAAAATTCAAACTGACCTTATCCGACCCCGACGACCCAAGCAACAATGCGGTTGCCTGGGCAACCATTGTCGATGACGACACACCGACACTGCAAATCGGAAACATCAGCATCACTGAAGGTGACTCAGGTACTACGGCAGCAATGTTTAACATCACTCTATCTGCCAGCAGCACCGATACTGTTACTGTCGATTACACAACCAGTAACGATACCGCGACCGAACCCGATGACTATCAGAGTAAAAATGGCACCTTGTCCTTTGCGCCCGGAGAGACTGAAAAGACAGTGACGGTAAATGTAGTGGCTGATACTACCCTGGAACCCGATGAAAAATTCAAACTGACTCTGTCAAACCCCGGCAATGCCGACCTGAACAGCAACAATGCTGTTGGTTGGGCAACCATTGTCAATGACGATGATAATGTCGTCACACCCCCGACGTTGCAAGTCGGAGACATCAATATCACTGAAGGCAATTCAGGAACCACGGCGGCAATATTCAACATCACCCTGTCTGCCAGCAGCACCAATACCGTTACCGTCAATTACACAACCAGCGACATTACCGCTACTGCACCGGATGATTATCAAAGTAAAAGCGGTATCCTGTCCTTTGCTTCCGGAGAAACCAGTAAAACTGTTGCCGTAAATGTGGTTGGTGACACCGTTGCAGAACTCAATGAAACTTTCAGACTGACATTATCCAATCCCGCTAATGCCAGCCTGCTCAATGCTGTCGGCGTGGCAACCATCACCAACGACGATACTGATTCGACAGTATTGCTGTCCAACCCCGGTCCACAATCTTTCGACGAGGAACAGGATTACACCATTGACATCATCGCTCGACCAAGTGCGCGAATCTTTGTCAGCGGCATGCCCCCTGGGATGCACTGGGATGAAGTGACCCGCCGCTTCGATTTTCGCCCGGACTTTATTCAGGGCGGAAAGTCGTGGCAGGTAACAATGGAGGCCGTAGACGGCACCGAAAACGACACTCAAATCTTCACTATAGAAATCAACAATACCATCCAGCCACCCTGGCCCACATTTGTCAGCTCGGAAGATTTATACAGGGTAACCAAGTTGAAAATGAAACAAGTCACTGATGATTTTCTGGACAGCCCCGGTTATAAAGGGCGTGAATTCACAGCAAACCTGGCCATCCCTACGAAAGCGAGTGCGACTAACATGCTGCCCGTGCGGATTGGCCTGCATGGTTATGGCGGCAGCCCCGGCACAGTGGGAAGGGAAGGCTATTTCGGTATTGCGCCTCACGATGCCAACAATACGTGGTGGACAGGCTACAATGAGTGGCTCCCTGGTGGCGATAGAACCAGCGGCAGCAATCCCAATTACACCCAGCGCAGAGTCATGCACCTGCTCTCTTACCTGCTGGAAGGCTGTCCAGGCTTGCCTGCTGGAGTGGGATCTTGCCCGGGTGCTGACCCGGATCAGGTTCTGGTCTCTGGTCAGTCCATGGGAGGCACCGGTGCGCTTTTCCTGGCAATCAACTACGGCCGCCACTTTACAGAAATTCTCCCACGCATTGGTGGAACCACCCCTCATTTTTTAAGTCCCGGACATCAGGCCGGGCTGACTTCTTATTGGGGTTCAAAAGAACTTGGGCTGCCAGGTGACGACAAAGGAACCAATGTTTGGGATTTGTACGATGCCAGTCGCGCCGCTCTCAGCAATAAAGACTTTCGCAATCTCCACTTTAGTACAATAAGCGGAAAAAATGATCCCGTCATCAGCTTTGACGCAATGGTGCGGGAAAGCCCGGTGACGGGCATCTCTTTCCTGTCGGCACTGCAACAGGAAGGGATTGGGCACCTTGTTGCCTGGGATCAACGGGCTCACACGGGTCAAGATAACCCGCTTAGCGCTGACTGGTGGAAGGCGCTGGCGCTGGATGCAACATCCTTTCTGAGACGAAACCTGGCATTCCCCGCTTTTTCCAACGGTTCGGCTGATGACGATGCCGGAAAACCCGATGGTGCAGGCGGGTATACGGGTACCTTGCGGGGTGCAAAAAACCGTTACTTCCGATGGGATAGCGCAAACATCATCGATACGCGCAGCCAGTTAAGCATACCTGTCAGAGTAAAAATCAATACTACAGGCACCCCCCCTGACTCCGGCTATCCACCCAAAGGTGATGATTATTTTGGTCAACTTCCAATTACCACCGATGTAACAATACGCCGTATTCAACAATTCCAGACACTACCAGGGGAGGCTATCAATTGGAGTTATAACGGAGAGTCTGGAACAGTGTCCGCTAATGATGACGGTTCAGTAACCGTACAAAACCTGGAAATGACGACAAGCTTTACCCCTCTTGTTTTTACCCGGCCCTGACCAATCACTGATCACCAGTAAAAACCGGACACCGACACTTCCCCGCAGCAAACTGCGGGGAATTCAGTCTGAAAACATTGAACCTCATGGAAGTACTGCAAAAAACTGTTTCTTATTGCTGTGCCAATCCCTTTTTAGCAATACGGAACCTGAATGGTTTGATACTTGCTACCGGCTGTATTTCTATCACGGTGGAAATTGCTGTCCAGTGACTTTTTTCAAAGGCCTTGCGTGATGAATGATTGGAATGCCAGATTCGCGCAAAAAGATTGGTAAATCCCTGCTTCAGCATGACACGAGTAGAATGCTGGATCAGCATAGGCGCAATTCCTTTTCCTCTCATATCCGGCAGTGTGTAAAGCTGAACAAGCTTTGCCTCTTTTTCTTTTAAAGGCCAGAAATTTCTGGTCAAATACCGGTCACCGTACCAATACACACAGAGTGCAACAATACGCCCATCAACAATGCAGGCAAAAATACACGTATCGTCTCCTCCATACCATGCCTGCTCAGAAATAAGCGCATCATCACTACTCATGATATCTTCGCGAGTCATCAGGCAAAGTTCATAACCTTTCCGGGGAACGCTCACATTTTCCGGCATACCGTTACACTTATAAATAACAAAAACACTATAATTCAGAATTGTATGGACAATATTTTTTGCGTTCTTAATCAGCGAATTAATCATTGGGCTATGTCGAAATCACCTGTTATTTTTTAAATCTGATCATTTTTATGATCTTTGATTTTAGGTTTGCCCGTTCTAAAAAGTTCCCAAGCATTTTGGATGACGCATTGACCGCATTGTGGCTTTTCACCAGCAGCCATGCACCGATACTTTTGGGGAATATATATACATTGCCACACAATAAACTCCCCGTTGAATATAAACGCTTGTGCTCCGACTGCCCTTCCGTAAAATCAAAGTATCTGAATTTTTTTTCGCCAAGAATATCTTCAAATGCAAACCAGTGAAGAATCGTACCCACGGACCACTTAATATACTCCGGGTCATAACCTAAATACTGGTATAACAATACGCCATCCTGAACGGGACAATACATATAAGCTACCGGCTTGCCCCCATCAAACAATAAATAGCCTCTGACGCTGTCATCTTCGGCCAGACTGGCCATTGTTTTCTGGAATTGTTCTGTATCCGGCAAACCGGAATCCAGTAATTTTTCCTGGTAGCTTTTGCTCGACACTTCACGGGCACCACGATAAAACTCGGCCAGTTCATCAGCTGTTCGATAACTCTGCCAATTCATGTTTCCATTACACTTGGCTGTAAATTTTTTTATTTTTCTCCTGATGGTAGACCGGGTTTTAGATGAGAATTTTGCTGTATACTCCTCAAAGGTTTGCTGTAAATCAATATAATATCTGCTGAATTGATCAGCCACATAATATATATACCCATTCTCTACCCTGTAAGCAGGCTGTATAGACGGAAGAGGAATGGATCGCATAAGATAACCTTTCTCCTTGCCCTCTAGTTTTACATCCGGAAACGGGATTCTTTCAGGGGGGCTGTTTTCAGAAATAATGTTGAATCGCAGAATCTTTAACACGATATCACGCTTGAATAACGTCAAGTCACTCAGCATATATTTAAGTGCGACCTCTCCTGTCAGCCACTCATTCTTCATGCATATTTACTCCATGCCTGTTCTAACATTCTTAATCCTGTTGCCCATGCCGGGGATCTTAACGGCAAGGGTTGCTCCGACAGGTTATCGGTAGCAACGTTTGAAAAACTTTCAACACTGAAACAATCCCGGTTTTTGTCCAGAAATGCGCATAATTTTTGGAACCGCTTTACGACAACGGGATTAGGACGGGTACAGGATTTATCCAGCAGCTCGAAACTGTGAGACAGGATAACCACCTCTTTTCTGCCTTCCTCAAGGCTTTTCCACAGAATGCCTTCCAGTTCTCTGGAAGAACATGCGCATAACTGGGTATGCCGCAAGTGATCCCGCCAATCATAAAAAACCGTCATTGGTACTTCGTATACTCCGTCATGAACCAGGGGCTCTGTCACGATTTTCCCCGGCATTAAGCCACTATCAAGTCCCATTAGTGTTGCGTTATAACTGCTGTCAACACGAATACCCGACTCACGAAGTGCGGACAGTGTATGGGTATTGAAACCAAAGCTGCCTGCTCTAAATGCATTTATATGCATCACTCCTGCTTGATTCAGCAGGTTTTTTCCTGTCTCAACGAGGATTTTTTGCTCATCAGGCTGGAAGTGCCTGAGATGTTGACGCTTCTCTGTGATATTGGGTATTGGCGAAATTTTTGCCTCATCAACCCACTCGGTATGTAAATGAAGTTCTACCGGTTGATTTTCGTCCATGATCAATCCGGTTATCTCGGAAAGGGAATCAGCACCAAATCTCAGGGAAAACAAGGGTTCAACAAAAAAAACACCTGTTAGCCCGTGATCATTTAATACATCCAGCTTGTAGGGTAGCCCGTAGTTTCCTTTTTTTGTTGGTCCATGAATGTAACGCTGAAATGCGGCGTTAAATTTATTGTCAATATCATTCCAGCCATCACACCATATTTCGACATCAACTGTAAAATACACTTTTACCATGTTATTCCTCGTGCAGGATAATTGACCACCGCAGGTGCAGAAAAAGTACAGCGCCGTATGTTACAAGGAGTGTGCCTGAGTAGCACGATTCTTTTTTATCTAAACACCACTGCACACACAAACACGGCGAGTCAAACGAAAGTCATACCACGACTGTCGAATATTTGCGCAGCGCGTCAGTGTTGAAATGCAAGTGAAAGTGGTTGATGTACTCAATTCCGCAGTTGACTGCTTCGAGGATGTGTGAACCTGTTGAAAACCGGGCGATTGCCCCACCAGTAATGAGGCGTAGATTAAAAGATATGTTGATGCAAACCCGTCACGCGCTTGCCTCAACAAACTCCAGGGCATTGCCATCCGGGTCACGACAAAACAGCGCCTGCCGCCCGGATTTGCTGCGGGTAAACTTAATCCCTGCGGCTTCCAGCGCTGTGCTCAACACATCCAGCTTGTCTATTGCAAAAGCCGCATGCCGGTCCCTGCCGCCATGTTCCGGACGACCTGTCACCGGGTCCGGGTTTGGCAGTTCCAGTAAATGAATCTGCTGATCACCACCACAATCCAGCCATGCACCGGGATATCCCAGGTCCGGGCGCTGATGATTTATTTCCAAACCCAGCACATCACAATAAAACCGTAGTGCGCGCTTTGTATCCGTGACAATAAAACTCACATGCAAAATACCATACATTATTATTTTTCCTTTATTGTTTTTTGCGGATTGCCATCACTGCTGCCCTGCACCGACAGATACGCCGCAAGAACAATCAGTGCCCCGCCAAACCATTCTATGGTTGTCACAATTTCATTGGTGAGTAATTGCGACGACACCGCCCCCGCTACCAGTTCAAATAATAAAATCACCGCCGAACGATGCACCGGCATTTTTTCCACGCCATAAATCAGCGCCAGCGAGGCACTAAAAATACCGATACCTCCCAGAATCACTGCGCCGATCCAGGCTCCACCGGAGATAGCAGGCATCGGTGCCTGTATGAGAAGCAACCAGATTCCAGCCACCACCACTACGCCCCACCAGGTAACCGCAGCCTTAACGATGGTGGGCATATGTTTCAGCCGCCGCACGGCCACATTGGAAAACGAAAAGCCGATACCGGCGCTGATCGCCAGCCAGTCGGCCTGATCCTGCGGCCAGGGGAACCCCAGTTGCGGATTCCACAGCATCAGCAATGCGCCCGCCATAGCCATGACCAGCGTGGCAAGCCCCAAACGCGACGGCCGCTCTCCCAGCCACCACCACGCCAGCAGGGTGCTCCATAATGGCGACAGGTAAAACAGCAGCAATACACGCACGACATTGCCATCCAGTACAGCGAGCACAAACGCCGTATTCAGCCAGCCATTGGCCAGTGCGATGAGAAACAGTAACCCCGGCTGATCCCGCAATATATGACGGTGCGGCCAAACCAGCCACAGCCCTGGCAGTGAGGCAACGGCGAAAATCACCCAGGTCGTCCACAGCCCGCTGAGACCTGCGACTTCCAGTAGACGCAGCGGATACCACACCACGCCCCAAAAAGTGGCGGCCCACAGCAATAATAATACCGGACCCATTGTGCCGGTTTTCAATGCGTTAGCCCCCAAGGTGATGAGTCCTGTTATCGTTTTTCATCCATATCCCCTTTGATTTGTCGCGGTGTACCCACTCTCGTTCTCCGGTATACTACACGGCTTGTTTTTCCTGGCCTTGAATTAATAAAGCGAACATGAATCCAGACCTCCATCGGCTACATCCGTACCCGTTTGAAAAGCTGCGCGCACTGAACGCCGGTATCGTCCCGCCTGCACACAAATCACCGATCATGCTGTCCATCGGTGAGCCGAAACATGCTGCACCGGATTTTGTACTGACGGAAATGACCGCGCAATTGCGGGGGCTGGAAAATTATCCGCTCACCAAAGGCACACTGGCATTGCGTGAAACCGTTGCCCGCTGGCTGTCACAGCGCTTCGATATTGCCTCGAACCTGCTCGATCCCGAGCGACATATCCTGCCTGTCAACGGCACTCGCGAGGCGTTGTTTGCTTTTGCTCAGGTGGTGGTAAATCGCAACCCGGATCATAGCAAGGGTGCTGTGGTGGTCATGCCTAATCCGTTTTACCAGATTTATGAAGGAGCAACTCTTTTGGCCGGTGCGGAACCGTGGTTTTTGAACACGTCGGAGGACACCGGCTTTGTGCCCGATTTCGATACAGTACCCGTTGAAATCTGGCAACGCTGCCAGCTGATTTACCTGTGTTCTCCCGGCAATCCCACTGGCGCGGTAATCGACGAAGCTGGCCTGCGCCAGCTCATTGCTCTGGCCGATGAGCACGATTTCATCATCGCTTCCGACGAATGTTATTCGGAAATCTATTTTGACGAAACCGTACCGCCCGTCGGCCTACTGGAAGTTGCAGCAAAAATAGGCCGTAATGATTTTAAGCGTTGCGTGGTATTTCACAGCCTGTCGAAGCGCTCCAACCTGCCAGGGCTGCGTTCCGGGTTTGTGGCAGGTGATGCGGATGTGCTGACCACATTTTTGCTCTATCGCACCTATCACGGCTGCACCATGTCCCCTCCTGTACAGGCTGCCAGTATCAAAGCCTGGGATGACGAGCAACATGTTGCAGATAATCGCGCGCGTTATCGTGAAAAATTTGATGCTGTGCTGGATATATTGTCGCCTGTACTGGACGCACAGCGACCTGATGCCGGTTTTTATCTGTGGGCAAAAACACCTGTCGATGATAAAGCGTTCGCCCGTGATTTGTTTGCACAGCAAAACGTCACTGTGGTGCCGGGATGCTTTTTATCCCGCGATACCCTGACAGGCAACCCTGGTGAAAACCGCGTACGCATGGCACTGGTGGCACCACTGGAAGAATGTATTGATGCTGCGCAACGTATTCGCCGTTATGTAGAAACACTGAAACATTCATAAATTAATCTGTTTAATCTGGAGCAACACAATGACCGACCTGAAAAAAGTCATCGAAGACGCCTTTGAAAAACGCGCCGATATCACCCCCCGCAATGTAGACACTCATGTCAAGGAATACGTTACTGAAGCCATCCGTCTGCTGGATACCGGTGAACTGCGTGTTGCTGAAAAAATCGAAGGTGAATGGGTCACCAATGAATGGCTGAAAAAGGCCGTACTGCTGTCATTTCGCATTGAAGACAACGAATTCATGAAAGGCGGCTTTGCCAACTATTTTGACAAAGTGCAATCGAAATTTGGCAGTTACAATGCGCGGGATTTTCGTGAATCCGGTGTGCGCGTGGTACCACCCGCCTCTGCCCGTACCGGTTCTTATATTGCGCCGGGTGTCATACTCATGCCCTCCTATGTCAACATTGGTGCCTATGTGGACAGCGGCACCATGGTAGACACCTGGGCCACGGTAGGTTCCTGTGCGCAAATCGGCAAAAACGTTCACCTCTCCGGTGGCGTGGGCATCGGCGGCGTACTGGAGCCGTTACAGGCTTCCCCCACCATCATCGAAGACAACTGTTTTATCGGCGCACGTTCCGAAGTGGTGGAAGGTGTCATCGTCGAAGAAGGTTCGGTGATTTCCATGGGCGTATACATCGGCCAAAGTACCAAAATCTATGACCGTGAAACCGGGGAAGTTACCTATGGCCGTATCCCTGCGGGTTCCGTGGTGGTTTCCGGTAACCTGCCCTCCAAAGATGGCAGCTATTCACTGTACTGTGCCGTTATTGTGAAAAAAGTCGATGACAAAACCCGTGGCAAGGTGGGCATTAACGAACTGCTGCGTGACATTTAGTCGCCTTCTGACCAATGACAACACTCTACGGCATTAAAAACTGCGATACCGTGCGCAAGGCTTGCAAGTGGCTGGATGCACACAACATCAAATATACTTTTCATGATGTGCGTAACGATGGCCTGGACAAAAATGATCTGTCTGCCTGGGTGAAATCTGTCGGTTGGGAAAGCCTGCTCAACCGGCGCAGCACTACCTGGCGGCAGTTGCCGGACAACGACAAAGAAGGCATCAACGAAACCAATGCCATCCAATTAATGTCAAGCCAGCCAACCTTGATTAAACGCCCTGTGTTGATACATAACAAAAATATCCATGTGGGCTTCAAACCCGCTGACTATGCAACGGTATTCAACCAGACCCCGTAGGGTGGGCATTGCCTACCCCGCACGTAATCCGGCTGGCGATAACAGCAGAGGCTTGTAAATACAATGAAACAAACAGAATCCGCCACACTGAGTCTGGCCAAAGACCTTATCTCCCGTCGTTCAATAACCCCCGAAGATGCCGGTTGCCAGGAGCTGATGATCACACGCCTTGAAGCACTGGGCTTTGTGGTTGAACGCCTGCGTTTTGATGACGTGGATAATTTCTGGGCACGGCGCGGTACCCGTACCCCGCTCTATGCCTTCGCCGGACATACCGACGTGGTGCCCACTGGCCCGGAAGCACAGTGGCAATCCCCACCCTTTGAACCCACCGTTATCGATGGCATGTTGCATGGCCGTGGCGCGGCAGACATGAAAGGCAGCCTCGCAGCCATGGTCACAGCCTGCGAACGTTTCGTGGCTGCACATCCTGACCACACTGGCTCCATCGGTTTTCTCATCACCAGCGATGAAGAAGGCCCGTCCATTAACGGCACAATAAAAGTCATCGAGCACCTTGAAGCACGCGGTGAAAAAATGGATGGCTGTCTGGTGGGTGAACCTTCCAGCACGGATGTGGTGGGCGATGTGATTAAAAATGGCCGTCGTGGTTCACTGGGCTGCACCCTTACCATCCACGGTGTACAAGGCCACGTCGCCTATCCACATTTAGCGGACAACCCGATTCACCGCCTCGCCCCCTTGCTGGCCGAACTGTGCATGCAGGCGTGGGATCAAGGCAATGCATTTTTTCCTGCAACCACGTTCCAGGTTTCCAATATTAATGCGGGCACTGGCGCCACCAATGTGATTCCCGGTGATGCCGTGGTGGTCTTTAATTTTCGGTATTCCACAGAAGTCACGCACGAGCAATTGCAACAGCAGGTGCAGGCTATTATTGACCGGCATAACCTGAATCACACCATCCAGTGGAATCTTTCCGGCAAACCGTTTTTAACCGCCAGCGGTGCCCTGGTGGATGCTGCTAAAGCCGCCACGCAAAAAATCACTGGTGTTACCGCAAAATTGTCAACAGCAGGCGGTACTTCGGATGGTCGTTTTATTGCACCGACAGGCGCACAGGTTGTGGAACTGGGCCCGGTGAATGCCACTATTCATAAAATTGACGAATGCGTGGCTGTGGAAGACCTGGAAAAACTGTCAGGCATGTATGAGCAAATACTGGAAAAGTTGCTCACATAAGCTCAAACAACCGGCTGACTGCTTTCCAGGTAAACATCTGCAATTTTGAGGCGTTCACATCCGGGGTGGACATGCAAGCCAGCAGCCCCTTGTCACCGATGGGCAGCAACACCACACAACCTGATTTGGAACGGATAAACATTTCTTCCAGCTCACCGTATTCGAGTTCTGACATAATTTTTTCGCACATCAGTTGCAACTCGATGTACAAGGCACCCACTTTTTCAAAATCATCCACATTGCCTTCATAAGCCAACGCCAGGCCATCCGGCATAACGACCATGGATAACAGTATCTGTGGATTCGTATTATTCAGCGCTTTCAGAATTGATTCTATGGTTTCTTGTTCCAAGGAAGCTCCCTCAGTGCTTGCATTTGTTGGCCACCATTTACCGGCACCCATGCCATCCCACAATAACATCGGCATAACAAGGCTATTCTTAAACAGGAGGCTGTAGAGGTATAAGCCTGAACGGACATCCAGACAGATCAATCATATTTACAGAATTTTATTCCGTGCAGAAATGACACGAACAAATCATTCACAACAACCTGAGAATGGTTATTGTACCAGAATCGGTTTTACATTGTTTTTGCCAGCATTGCTGCGGTTTTTTTCGCTTCCATCAAAACCATGCCGAGATTGATACCGGGTTTGGCCGACACGGCCAACACATGTGTAGTGCCAACATGCACCAGCAGCAACACACCTTTACTGCCATGCAGCAACACCAGTTTCAATTCACCGCGCGCCAGCTCGTTTGCCGTCCGGTCAGCCAGGCCCAACAGTGCCGCGCACATGGCACCCAGCCGATCCGGGTCAACACCATCACCCAATACCGAGGCAACGCTCATGCCATCACGAGACATCACCGCCGATGCTTCCATCTCTGGTGATTTTCCGTTTAACGTCCTGAGTATGGGACGAATGATCTTATCAATATTTTCTTTTTGAAGGTTTGTCATGCTCCCGGCCCTCCTGAATCGCACGCACTGTCACTTACGCTGTTAATATATTTTTCTTTCCGTGTTGATATTAGCGGCAACCCAAATACATTCTTCAGGAAATACCATCAGAATATAGTCAGGCACATTCATCACGACAGTCTGCCCTGAATAAACGGTTAATCAGTGATTGTCGATATGGCGCAAAACAGCATTATGCATATCACGCTTCGCAATATTTTTTTAGTGACGCTGCTAGTGACGCTGCGCGGTTCACCCGCCCACAGATTGTTCATCCATTCCGAGTAAAACAATCTTGATCAGCTTTTGCTCCTGCTTGTCCATTGTTTGCACCATTCCCGTGACTTTATTCTTTGCATATCGCTAAAAAACAGCTTCTTTTCCATGCCCCTTGATCAAGCAAAAGCAATATCGGCGAACACCTCAAGAAATTTACCCTTAATATCCCGGCACCCACCGTTAGACCATGCATCACAAACCTCTAAGTTAGCTCCACCCCACCTTTCCTCATTTTCCTCAAAAAACTACAAAATCCGGGAACCTGCCTTGAAATCTTAAAAAACGAACTACAATTAGCAACGAATAAACCATTGGCTGAAGAAATTTGCATAGCCTCCCCGATAGAAGCCTGTCCGGGAACGTAAAGTCGTTGCCCGTAACCCGGCAGCCTCGCTGACAAGGAAAAAGCACACGATGAAAATAGCCCAGGTTTCCCCTCTTATCGAAAGCGTACCTCCCCGGCAATACGGCGGAATTGAACGCATCGTTTCCTATTTGACAGAAGAACTGGTGGCTCAGGGTCACGATGTCACTCTGTTTGCCAGTGGGGACTCGGTAACCTCGGCACGACTCATTGCACCTTGTAAACATGCCTTACGGCTTGATGCCTGCCAGGAGTCACAGGCACACCACCTGGTCATGTTTGAAGAACTTTACCGGCGGGCAGCTGACTTTGACATTATTCACTTTCACACCGGTTATCAACATTTTCCCCTGGGACGACGATTAACAACACCGCACATCACCACCCAGCATGACCGCCTGGACATCGCGGAACTGGAAGGGCTGAATCGTGAATTTCATGAAATTCCCGTGGTTTCCATTTCTGACTCGCAGCGCGAACCCCTGCCCTATGCCAACTGGCAAGGCACGGTCTACAACGGTCTGCCGCTTGACCTCTACCAATATCACGCCAAAGCGGAAGATTACCTGGCCTTTCTGGGGCGTGCATCCCCGGAAAAAGGCATTGATGAAGCCATCAACATTGCCCGTCAGACAGGACGCCAATTAAAAATTGCCGCCAAGGTTGATCTGGTGGACAAGCACTATTTTGCAAAAACCATTCAACCATTATTGAAACAGCCTGGTGTCGAGTTCATTGGCGAGATTAACGACATGCAAAAACAGGAATTCCTCGGCAATGCCAGCGCCTTGCTGTTTCCCATCAGCTGGCCGGAGCCCTTTGGTCTGGTGATGACCGAAGCAATGGCCTGCGGCACACCAGTGATTGCCTATAATCGCGGCGCAGTACCTGAGGTGATAGAACATGGCATCAGCGGATTTATCGTCAACACACAGCGAGAAGCCGTTAACGCCATCCACCGGTTAGACAGTATCGACCGGCAACAATGCCGCCAGGTTTTTGAACAACGTTTCTCATTACAGCGTATGACCCAAAGTTATCTGCGCCTTTACGAGCAACAAATCCGCCAGCACACAAAAAATGAGCCGCACGCAAAATGCCCGGAAACCACAAGCCACGCCCTGCAAAACCTGATGACAACCACTGATGACACATTAACAACAGCGGTCACTTTCACTGACCAGACAAGCAGCCTGTGAACGATAACGAGACCATCCAGACCAACAGCGGTTCACTGGATGATCGCACCCTGGTACTCAAACACGGCAACAGCTTTGCGGTGTTTGATCGCTACGGCGACATTCATGCCCAAGGGTGCAGTGAACAGGGAATTTACCATCAGGACACCCGGTTTTTATCACAGCTGGATCTGCGCCTGGCCGATGGCCGTCGCCCGGTGCTGTTGAACTCAACGCTCAAACAGGACAACAGCCTGCTTACCGTTGACCTGACCATCCCGGAAATCATCAACGACGCAAACAAACCCATCGTGCATATTGATACCGTGCATGTGTTTCGTGCCAAGCTGCTTTACCAGGACACCTGCTATGAACACCTGCGCCTGTGCAACTACGGTGCCGCAGCCATCAACCTTCCCTTTGTACTGGCCTTCGGTGCCGATTTTGCCGACATTTTTGAAGTGCGCGGCAAGCAACGCAAGGCACGCGGCCATTGCCTGCCTGTGGACGTCGATAAACAACAACAAACCATCACCCTGGCTTACACCGGCCTGGACAAAGTCACCCGCCACACCTGCATTCAGCTGGAAAATGCGAATGCCAGGATCAGCAACAACAATGCCCATTTTGAAGTGGCGCTGCTCCCCGGCGAAGACAAAGACATTTATATCAATATCCAATGTGATGCGAACCAGAGTGCCGCACCCACCACTGATTATTTCAATGCCCTGCAAAAATTATCAGGCGAGTTAAAAACAGCACGCGAAAATCACTGCACAATTCATACCTCCAACGAGCAATTCAACGACTGGCTGAATCGCTCGCAGGTGGATCTTAATCTGCTTATCAGTGATACACCTTATGGTCCCTATCCCTTTGCTGGTGTACCCTGGTTCAGCACACCCTTTGGGCGTGATGGCATCATTACCGCTCTGCACTCACTGTGGATCAACCCCAACACGGCCCGTGGCGTATTGGCCTTCCTTGCCGCCAACCAGGCCACCGAAATTGACCCTCTTCGCGAAGCCGAACCCGGCAAAATCCTGCACGAAACCCGTGGCGGTGAAATGTCCACGCTGGGCGAAGTCCCCTTTGCACAATATTACGGCACCATTGATGCAACACCGCTGTTTATCGTGCTGGCAGGTGCTTATTTTCAACATACGGGGGATCGCACTTTTATTGATGCCATCTGGCAAAACATCGAAGCCGCACTGGACTGGATTGATCACTATGGCGACAAAGATGGTGACGGTTTTTTTGAATACGCCAGCCAAAATAAAAAAGGCCTGTCACAACAAGGCTGGAAAGATTCCGATGACTCAATATTTCACGCCGATGGCAGTGCTGCCAGTGGGGCCATCGCACTTTGTGAGGTTCAGTCTTACGTTTATGATGCCTGGTGCTGCGCCGAAAAACTCTACCTGGCGTTTGATAAGCACAACAAAGCCGAAGCACTGAAGAAAAAGGCACACGCCTTGAAAAAACGTTTTAACCGTACCTTTTGGTGTGATGAACTGGGTACCTATGCACTGGCATTGGACGGTGAAAAACGTCCCTGCCAGGTACGCTCCTCCAATGCCGGGCATACCCTGCTCAGCGGTATCGCCACCCGGCAGCACGCCCGGCGTACCATTGAAACCCTGTTGGATGAAACCGGTTATTCAGGCTGGGGAGTGCGCACCATTGCCACCATCGAAAAACGTTACAACCCCATGTCGTATCACAATGGCGCCGTCTGGCCTCATGACAATGCCATGATTGCTCTGGGCTTTGCCCGTTACGGCTATCGTAAAGAAGCCGCACAAATACTCACCGGCCTGTTTGAAGCCAGCCTGTTTCTTGATCTGCGACGTATGCCGGAATTATTTTGCGGGTTTCTCAAACGCAAAGGTGAAGGCCCGACACTTTACCCGCTGGCCTGTGCGCCACAAGCCTGGTCCAGCACAGTGGTATTCGCCCTGTTACAGGCCTGCCTGGGCATAGAAATAAGCAACACCCCGCAAGCACAAATTATTTTTTGCAAACCCTGGCTGCCCCCCTGGCTGGATTCCCTGGAAATCAAAAAACTCACTGTAGGTACGGCATCGGTTGATGTTTTTCTTCAGCGTTACGACAACGACGTGGGCGTTAACGTTTTGCGACGGGAAGGTAACATCAAAGTGACGGTGGTGAAATAAGAGCCTGGAACGTTAATTTTTCTGCTGAAGGGTTTTAAAGGAAACTCATAAAAACTGACAAATATAGCAAGACAAGAAATGAATTCTACTATTGGTGCCGGAAGAATATATTGGCGCACCAGTTGTCGGTTAGGTGCGAGGACTTTTCAAGCTGATGGAAATCACGTACCACATCAGGCTATAATTTTTCCTTATCGATGGTATGACATTGCTAGGCATAACATTCAAGCGGGGCAACTGGTTTCTCTTATGGCAAGATCAAGATGTACAGGAAGATATATACAAACACGAATCAGAATGCCAAGGTATAGCGTCGGGTTCATGGTCAGGTAGAATTAGGTGTTGTTGATATTTTCTATAACAGGGTAAGAGAAAAAACGACAATCAATCGGTCACAACAAAAGAGGTCACTGCTTATTAATATTGCATAATAAGTAAACGAGCATCAGGCAGTGGCCTCTTTATGCTCACCCACTAAAGATTGATCGATAAATTATTGTCCCATTTTGACAGTGTATCGTGAAAATTGAAAAATAGTATTTTCTGTCATCGAGCACTGATGATGACATCGATATCATTGAAATGATAGGAGGCAAAATCAAGTATCACTGACTCCTTTCAAGTCAATGGTGGAACCGCTGCGCTTGTTCCACCTTACTGTCAGCGGAAAAATCATAAATACAAGAAAAACCAGACACCCAATACGCCGATTTTTCAAACAAACAACTTTATCGAAAACTGATAGAGCGTTAACGCCACACTGATGAAGGTCAGTGTCCGGTGGTTTCAAGTTTTAGGGTGACTTCCTTCATACAAAAATGACAGTTATTATTCGAGCGAACCTAAACCAAATAATACACTCCCGTAAATATTTCACACATCTTCTTCATGATTCTCGGCATCAGACTTCATTACGGATTTTCGTGATTTCTTCGATGTATTCAGCGCCCCACTTCTGAAGTGCTGCAAGAATAGGAGTCAGTGTCAATCCAAAATTTGTCAGGGAATATTCGACTTTGGGTGGAATTTCCTGGAATATTTCCCGATGTATAATTTTGTCGGCTTCCAATTCTCTTAATTGTTTTGTCAGCATCCTCTGGGTAATACCGGGAATAATTCGTTTCAGTTCATTGAATCGCCGGGTCTCATCCCGCAGGTGATAAAGAATCAGTCCTTTCCATTTTCCGCCCAGGACATCTAAAGCAGCTTCCACCGGGCACTCAAACCTGCAAAATTGTTTTTTATTCGTCATGACAGTCAGGCCTCACTTTCACGGTATACATTGTGTACCTACGTTACAAAAATGTGCGTTCTTACAATATTGACATGTATAGCATAACATCGAGTTTTCTGGTTGAGAGACATACAGAGGTCAAATATGAATACGAAGGAAGCAATTACAAGCCGTCGAGCAGTTAAAGAATTTGATGCCGGTTACGAAATACCAAAAAATGAAGAAAAAGAGCTGTTATCTCTCGCTATGTTGTCTCCAACGGCTTTCAATATACAAAACTGGCGATTTGTCGTCGTAAAAGATAATGAATTACGCCTCCAGATAAAGGAGGCGGCCTGGGATCAGGCACAGGTAACCGATTGTTCGTTATTGATTATCATTTGTGCTGACCTGAAAGCCTGGGAAAAAGAACCTGCCCGCTATTGGGCTAATGCGGGAAGTGAGGTACAGAACTTTATGCTGTCTGCCATTGATGGTTACTATCGGGGAAAAGAAGAGGTGCAAAGGGACGAGGCGTTCAGGTCGTGTGGTATTGCGGCGCAAACGTTAATGTTGGCCGCCAAAGAGATGGGGTATGATTCTTGCCCTATGGATGGTTTTGATTTTGATAAAGTGGCTGAGCTTATTCAGCTCCCGGGTGACCATGTGATTTCCATGTTTGTCGCTATCGGGAAAGGAATAAAGGATGCCGCACCACGAGGTGGACAACTTGATATTGATGAGGTTGTCATTCAGGATAAATTCAATAACACGCTTTAACCTGACAAGGTTAAGCCGACAGCAAGCAGGAATGTTGACTCAACGTGATGATATTCAGACATGTAATGCGCGCCCGTCAACCGCTAATGCCGCTTCATGCACGGCTTCCGATAAGGTGGGGTGAGCATGCACGATACGTGCAAGGTCTTCTGCTGATGCGGAATATTCCATGGCCACCACGGCTTCACTGATCAATTCTGAGGCATTAGGGCCATAAATATGCACACCGAGTATCTGGTCGGTGTCGGCATCGCTGAGGATTTTCACCATGCCACGGGTATCGCCTGAAGCATGGGCGCGGCCACTGGCGGCAAAGGGAAACACACCGGATTTAAAACGAGTGCCCGCAGATTGTAATTGCTCGGTGGTCAGGCCGACCCATGCCAACTCCGGCCAGATGTACACCACCGAAGGGATTACCGCGTAATTCACTGCCGGTTGTTGACCGGCAATGCGCTCTGCCACGGCGACGCCTTCTTCCGATGCCTTGTGTGCCAGCATAGGGCCACGCACCACGTCACCAATGGCAAATACATTGGGCAGGTTACTGCGGCATTCCGCATCCACTTCAATAAATCCATGCGCATCCCTCGTCAGCCCCACGATATCCGCACCAATGTTTTCGGTGTTGGGTGTGCGGCCAGTGGCAACCAATACGTTGTCTACGACCAGTTTTTTCTCACCATCATCTGTTGCATAAAGGAGTGTGACATTTTTTTTCCCGGGCTTTACGGAAACCAGCTTTGCGCCCAGCAAAATATTCATGCCTTGTTTTTCCAGATCCTGCTGTATTACTTTGGCAATCTGCTGGTCAACATTTTTCAGAAATTGTGTCCCTCGCACAATAATGGAGGTTTTGGCTCCCAGGCGTGTCCACACACTGCCCAGCTCCAGACCAATGACACCGCCACCAATAACAGCGAGGCGTTTGGGGACAGATTCGAATGCCAGCGCACCGGTAGAGTCTACGATTTTTTCATCTTCCGGTATTGCATCCGGCATTACCGGTGACGAGCCAGTGGCGATGATGATGTAGTTTGTCTGGTATTCGTGACTTTCGTTGTCATTACCTTTGTTGTCATTGTGCGGTGATACGCGCACGCGGTTTTCGCCCACCAGTTCACCCTGCCCTTTGAACCAGGTAATTTTATGTTTGACGAACAACATGGCAATACCATCCGTCAGGGTTTTAACCACTTTCTTTTTGCGTGCCATCATGGTGGCAATATCGATATCAAGGCCTTTAATACGAATGCCATGCCCGGCAAACTCATGTTGCGCACGATGGTAATGATGACTGGTGTCCAATAATGCCTTGGAGGGAATGCAGCCGACATTGAGACAGACACCACCCAGTGAAGACTTTCCCTCTTCATCCACACGGTCATCAATACAGGCTGTTTTCAGGCCGAGCTGGGCACAACGAATAGCGGCCACGTAACCACCGGGGCCACCGCCAATAACGATTACATCAAAATCTGCCATGGCTTGATTCCTTGAGTTTATTTTTTGTCGCAGGCTTCAGGGGTGTTAACACTCTCCGGGAACGTACACGTTCCCTATAGACATTATATTTCCAACAACAAACGCGCCGGGTCTTCCAGCGTATTTTTAATGGCGACAAGAAACAATACGGCATCACTGCCATCCACAATGCGATGATCATAAGACAGAGCCAGATACATCATGGGTCGCGCCACTATTTCGCCCTCTTCCACGATGGCCCGCTGCTGGATGTTGTGCATGCCCAATATCGCGCTTTGTGGCGGATTTAATATGGGCGTGGATAACATGGAACCAAAGGTGCCGCCGTTGGTAATACTGAAAGTGCCACCAGTCAGTTCATCCAGCAACAACTTTCCATCCTGGGCACGTTGACCAAAGTCACGAATGCCTTTTTCGATGTCCGCAAAACTCAATTGATCCACATCACGTAATATCGGCACCACCAGCCCACGCGGTGAACCTATGGCGATGCCAATATCAAAATAACCGTGATAGACGATGTCCTGTCCGTCTATTGAGGCGTTGATCACCGGGAATTGCTTTAGCGCTTCAGTAACAGCCTTGGCAAAAAAGGACATGAAGCCCAGCCGGGTACCGTGCTGTTTCTCAAATGCGTCTTTGTATTTTTCACGCAGCGTCATCACAGGCTGCATGTTGACTTCATTAAATGTCGTCAGGATGGCTGCTGTGTTTTGCGCATCCTTGAGGCGCTCTGCCACGCGCGCGCGCAGGCGGCTCATGGGTACACGCTTCTCCGGTCGGGCTCCCGCTGGTATATTCATTATAGGTGCTTTTACAGAATCAACCGCCACATTTTCATCGATGATGTCATCTGCAACTTTTTCGTGTTTTTTGCCACCACCCCGTGTTTCCAGATAATGGATAATATCGGCCTTGGTGACACGATTATCCCGACCGGTTCCCGACACACGCGCAGGGTCGATATTGTTTTCTGCCACCAGTTTTTTTGCAGCGGGGCTTAACAGGACTTCCGGTATTTTTTCGGTTGTTATTATTTTTTTAGCGATAGCCGTCTGTTCTTCTGCACGCTGTCCAGGTTTTCCTTCATCGTTGATCGTGGCAATAATTTCTTCACTTGCCACCAGCTCACCATCACCTTTGTTGATTTCCTGCAATACACCTTCTTTCGGTGCCACAATTTCCAGCACGACTTTGTCTGTTTCCAAATCCACAAGATTTTCGTCACGCTGGACGAATTCGCCGGGTTTTTTGTGCCAGTTAAGCAGGGTTCCGTCAGTAATGGATTCCGACAAGGCGGGTACCTTTACATCAATCAGCATAAAGATTCTCCAGAATATTGTGTAAACACGGACTGATTTGTTGCGTATTTCATGACACGTATCACTCTGATAATGCGGTATCAATCAGTGATTGTAATTGCTGAATGTGTTTTTTGTAACTCCCCACGGCCGGTGCGGCTGCGGTCGGTCGTCCAGCATAAGACAACACCTGTTTATCCTGTTTGCTGTTGCGCAGGGTGGGCTGGATATATTGCCATGCGCCTTGATTCTGTGGCTCTTCCTGGCACCAGACAATCTGCTGTGCTTCCGGGTATGCTTTCAGTACGTCACAAAACTGCGTGGCGGGGAAAGGATAAAGCTGCTCAATACGAATCAGTGCGACATTGTGCCGCTCACGCTTTCTGCGCGCATCCAGCAAATCAAAAAACACTTTGCCACTGCACACCACGACACGAGTGACTTTTTTAACATCCAGTCCATCGGGGTCATCAATCACCGTTTTGAATTCACCGTCGGACAGATCTTCCAGGCGCGATGTTGACAATTTATGTCGCAGCAGGCTTTTGGGGGTCATCACAATCAGTGGTGTGCGCATTTTGCGTAACACCTGGCGGCGCAGCATGTGAAACATTTGTGCCGGTTCACTGGGCATACACACCTGCACGTTATTTTCGGCACATAACTGTAAATAACGCTCCAGGCGGGCTGATGAGTGTTCCGGTCCCTGTCCATCAAAACCGTGCGGCAAAAACATCACAAGACCACTCAAACGCCCCCATTTGGAGAAGCCCGAGGTAATAAACTGGTCAATTACGACCTGTGCCCCGTTGGCAAAGTCACCAAACTGCGCTTCCCAGATAACCAATGCATCAGGTGCAGCGGTACTGAAGCCATATTCAAAACCCAGTACCGCTTCTTCGGATAACAGGGAGTCAATCACAACGAAATCACCCTGCTCTTCTGCAAGATGTTGTAACGGGGTATAACTCTCACCGCTCTGCTGGTCATGAATAATCGCATGGCGATGAAAGAAGGTGCCGCGACCGCTGTCCTGCCCCGACAAACGGACAGGAGAGCCTTCTTCCACCAGGCTGGCGTAAGCCATGGTTTCTGCAAACCCCCAATCCATGGGCATTTCATTCCGGGCCATTTTATGGCGATCATCCAGAATGCGGCGCACGCTGGTGTGCGGCGTCACATTGTCCGGCAGGCGGTATAACCGGTTCACCACATCCTGTATGTACGAGGGTGATTTGCGGGTATCAATATGTTCATTCCAATCGCTTTCCTGATAGGGCTTCCAATCCACCCAGTAAGGCTTATCGTAATATTTATTCACTATGTCGGGTGCCACCGTTTCACCGTTGTCCAGGCGGTCCCGGTATTGCAGGTTCATCGCATCCACGTCATCTGCGCTGACAATATCATCGTCAATCAGTTGATCTGCGTAGAGTTGTACAACCCGGGCATGCTGACGGATTTTTTTATACATCATCGGCTGTGTTGCTGCGGGCTCATCGGCTTCGCTATGGCCATGACGGCGATAACACACCATGTCCACCACCACATCCTTGCGGTAGACCATGCGAAAATCCAGGGCGATTTTTATAATGCGCGCCACCGCTTCCGGGTCATCGCCGTTGACGTGAAAAATCGGAGCCTGGATCATGCGTGCCACTTCGGTGCAATAGGTCGTGGAACGCGAGTCCAGCGGATTGCTGGTGGTGAAACCGATTTGGTTGTTGATAATAATATGGACTGTGCCACCGATGCTGAAACCACGCGCCTGCGACATATTAAAATTTTCCATCACCACACCCTGGCCGGAAAATGCGGCATCACCATGAATCAGTACGGGCAACACCATGCTGCCGGTCGTATCCTTACGGCGATGCTGCCGGGCGCGCACCGAACCACCCACCACCGGGCCGACAATTTCCAGATGTGATGGATTAAACAACAAAGCCAGATGCACAATGCCGCCGGAGGTTTCGATGTCCGATGAAAACCCCTGGTGGTATTTTACATCTCCCGAACCATTAACCACCTGTCCGGCTGATTTACCCTCAAATTCATCAAACAATGAGCTGGGTGCCTTGCCCAGAATATTAGTCAATACATTCAGGCGTCCACGGTGCGCCATACCCATCACCACTTCGGCCACTTTGTTTTCACCTGCCTGCTGCACCAGCTGGCGTAACATGGGAATCAGACATTCCGCCCCTTCCAGTGAAAAGCGTTTCTGCCCCACATAACGGGTATGCAAATAGCGCTCAAATTCCGAGGCGGACAAAATGGATTTGAGCATATCCAGGCGTTGTTTTTTCGGGAACTCATATCGGCTGCCAGCCCCCTCAACACGCTGCTGTATCCAGCGCTTCTGTTGCGTATCCGTGATGTGCATGTATTCCAGACCAATGTGCCCACAATATGAGCGGCGCAGAATTTCCAGAATTTCCTGTAGCGGCGCGGTATCGTCACCCACCAGCGAACCGGTGTTGAACACGGTCGCCATATCATCATCGCCCAGCTTGTAAAACGCGGGATGCAGCTCCGGCACCAGGTTCTGATCACGCAGTTCCAACGGGTCCAGATCGGCATGTTCGTGCCCACGAAAACGGTACGCATTAATCAGTTGCAAAACGGCCACCTGCTTGGCATCCAGACAGGATTTTTCTGGCGCTGCTGCATTCGCGGCGGCAGGCATCCGGGGTTGCCTGGCCATGCGCCTGAACTCATCGCGTATGGCCTGATGGTCCACTTCGACACCAGACGTGTCCTCTTCAGCCCGGGAGCCGGCAAATTTTTCATCGGAAAAAAGTGCCCGCCAGTCAGCACTCACGGCTGACGGGTCTTGCAAAAACACCGCGTACTGCTCTTCAACAAACCCGGCGTTTGTACTAAACAAATAACTGTTGTCCTGCATTGCCTTCATTGCTGCTTTTTTCATTCAGCTGCCTCACACCGCCAATATCATGTCCATCAGGAATCCGTCGCACCCAGGGTATAACAATAACAAGGAATTCCTGCTGTTGTAGCCTCTAAAGAATTGAAATTGAATAACTTATCCCATTTCCATTCCCAAGTCCTATCGGCAGTCAATTTACAAGCTTTACGCAAGAGGAAGGCTACCCGTGTGAAAGGACTACATCACTCTGGGTGATGCATGACACAACGTAATCGCCAGTCACTACCATCAACCACCAGTGCTGCCATATAGTCTGGAGGGAGAGGGATCTGGCGGGACAACCAACAGGCCGCTGCGCCAGAATGTCCATGGATATTCAGCAATGTTGCCGGACCATCCGGAGACAGTGAGGTCTCAACCTGTTCCAATACGGACAATCCCTCTCCTGTTGCCTTTGCGTAGGCCTCTTTGACAGTCCATGCCTTGAAAAAAGCCTCCTTTTTTTTCTCTACAGGAAGAGAATCAATAACGTCACATTCACCTCGGTAAAAATAACGCTGTGCGATATTTTCCACATCGTGCTTTGCCCGAAGATATTCGACATCAACACCCACCTGGCGGTTTCTGGAAATGGCATAAAGCGCCATTTCATGAGAATGAGACACATTGAAATACAGCGTATCGTGAATACCGGAAGAAACAAGCGCAGGCTTTCCCTGTGGGCCATAGGAAAACTCCAGGTTTACGGCCTGCTGATTTAAGTACCCGCCCAAAATGTTGCGCAAAAACCCGCGCCCGGCAATAAAGCGCCGACGGTGCTTATCAAATACAAATTTTCCCGCTCTCAACTTTTCTGCCGGACACAGCAACCGCTCCAACGTCTGGATACGTGAGCAGGGCTGATCCAGACAGGCTTGCCAGAGATGGACCTCATTGTCGTTTATCGTGAAATCAACGGGAGAAGAATCCCATTTTGGCTCCGAATGACACATTTCAGAAAAAACACTCATCAAGGGTCGGTCCACGCTATCCAACACATCCATGTAAAGTCAGTGCAGTATGACATGATACTGAGGAATGGAGATACTCGTACCTGAACGCCGATGCTAATATCAGGGACAGAATAAAAAACCGGGCTTTGATCGTTACGAATACCGCACCGCTGGCTTATCCCCTTTCACATCGCCCGCCTGAAATAGGTAATAGGGAATTTTTCTGTAATCGTGCCTAAAATTTTACCCCGGTGATAAATCGAATAGGTTCGTGAAATAATCGGGGTTTGAGGGGGGACATCAAAATATGCGGCAACCGTATCACAGATTTCTGTTTTATGACCAAGAATATCACGATACATATCAAGTTTTTCTTCCTTCCACATCAGCCCTATGGGGCAATCCGTTTCCAGCAGTTTGTATTGAATCGAACGGGACAGCAACCCAATAACAAATACAGATTCTGCATAAAGATAATTTTTGCTGGCACCACAAAGCAAAACATTTCTTTCCAGTAACGGCGTCTCAGGTGGACAAAAAAAATTCTGGCGATTATCGCTAAGAAACATCTTCTGTCCAATTTTTTTAACTTTTATCGGTTCACCCGTGTAAAGCGCAATAAGATCGGTCACCGTACCGTCAGTCGTTAACAGTATTTTCTGGAAGGTACTTAATGGTTGGTCAACAACAACCGCAGCGCCCTCAGAAACAAAACTCCTTTCCGGGAACAGCCTGGGCAACGCGCCAAATTCAGACTTATCAAGTGGGTTATCCTTTATTGATTCATTCATATCCATATGACCCACTTATTGACACAGGTTCCGTCACTGAACCAGAACATAAAAATATAGAGCAATACTACTGACGATAAATAACACCAAATATCGTTAGCACTTGCAATACGCCTTACTTCAAGCTCCGGGGTGCAGTCATACTGCCATCGCAAACGCCCGGAGAGACTAATAACACCACCGGCTAAAAGACACGCTTCAGAAACAGTTGTTTAATTTATCTAACAACAAACCGTTACTTTTCACCATCAATTCCTCATACCGTCTATTAACTTATAAGGATATTGTCTTTTATTAATAACGTTATCTTTCATGCATATCCGACACCTGATTTTTACCAAAAAACACATAAAAATGCAACCATCATTATTCAAACAAATTCAAATATTCCTGACTATTGCAATGATGCTCACTCTCAGTTACGCCTAATAAAAATAATTAATATTTCAACCTGAAATGTCGGAAAATAAAAAAAAACCGAAAATAGATCACTTATATTTTTATATCTCAACTTTTCATTTTCAAAAGAAGTTCATTTCTGACTGGACTCAATAAATAACACAATCAATAAAAAAAACCACCTCAAAACCATCAGATAAAACAGAGAAAAAAATAACAAAACAGCCAACTATCATCACTCATATAATCCAGAAGATGAAACACCTGCCCATCAGGCTGAATACTACTTTCGCGCAAAGGTACTTAACCTTGTCTCTCACAGAAAAAATCATGAATAATTGAGCAGGCTTCGTATAAAAATTTTATTGGGGTATTCTTATGGTTTATAATCTGTCATGACGCTTTAAACAGGCAACAAATAAGAGCATCTTCTTTAGATGTCTTTATTCACATATCAACTTTTTTGTTGTGTTAATTATCGGACAGACAAGCCCTGTAATAAAAAACTATATATTGTTATATATTATAAAAAACTGTCTATATCAGACAATCAATTCAATGACTGGTTACCCACTAACCAAATGTTCTGTTTTACCTTACCGCCCTCAGGTAAACCCAGCATCAAGCACAAAATAATCCCTTAAAACTCAATAAGTTATGAGTAGTATTCCCCTCTAAAAAAACAGTTTAAAAAATTGACAACAAACGACCCCACTGCTAGATTTTCGGCGTGTTCATTGCCCGACAACGGGATGATAAAACACAAAAAAGTCAATGTGGTTTTTGACGAAAAATGTACTCATCGAACTCATAAACAATGAGTACATCGTAAATTTAACAGTAAACCTGAGAGGAGATTTATTATGGGTATGGGACAAGACTGCGGTATGGGCGGCGGCGGTGGCGGCATGGGCGGCGGCGGTGGCGGCATGGGCGGCGGCGGTGGCGGCATGGGTGGCGGCGGTGGCGGCATGGGTGGCGGCGGTGGCGGCATGGGTGGCGGCGGCGGTATGGGTGGTGGCGGCGGTGGCATGGGCGGCGGCATGTAAGCTCTTTGCCATTCGTTGTAACCCGCATCTATTTGCAGATGTATGCTGTACAGGAAACACCGCGAAGCACTATATTGCTTTACGCCTGATATGTGGCTAAACCCACACAAAAAAAGAAGGGGCTCTGTTTTTTATTTAACAGGGTTCCTTTCTTTTTTGGGTTTTGATTTGAACGATGATAAAGGTAAAAACCTGTTTTTAAATGCCTGGGCAGGGCGGAAGTAAAAAATACTGTCACATATATTTTTTACTTTACCAGCGTGGTCAACCACCATGCTCATTCCAACTAACTGATGTTACACAGGCTTCAGTCATTGATTCATTATTCAAGCACGTAACATCAGTCACTCATCCCGGTCCCGGTAACGCCCATGGCATTATTCGCAAACACGGTGTACGGCCACAAACGGGATCTGGATAAAACCCACACCACACCCAAACCACAGCATACAACCGGAACCGGGAAACATATCTTTACTGACTGATCGCAATACGACGTGAACGGTAGTACTCAGACACCGGTAACGTGACCGTCAGCACACCACGCCGATAGCTGGCCTTGGCATCAGCATCATTCACTCCCTTGGGTAACGGAACGGCACGTTCAAATCGGCCATAGGCACATTCGGTAATATGGTAACGGCCTTTTTTATCATCCCGCTGCCATTGTTTTTCACCTCGCACCACCAAATAATCATCCACTACCTGAATATCAAAATCATCCGCCTCCATGCCCGGCACTTCGATACGGACAACAATATCATCACCGGAATCTTTCACCTCAGCACTCAGCACACTCCATCCCGGCGATGCAGCAGGCCATTCACTCGTTTCTGTTGCCTGCTCTCTTTGCTGCCTGCCTGGCGTAAACCGGGTGACCGCATGTTTGGCGCGTGACCACAAACTATTCCAGCCATCTTCAATATTTCCCAGCACCTGTGCGGCACCTTGACGTAATTGACTTAGTGTTGACATAACTCACCTCCACTGAATAAACAAGAATTGTCTACTCGTTTCTATCTGTTCCTTTACACTGTTTTTCAATGGCAAATACATCATCTTTATTTGATCACCAAAAACAATGCGCCATTACCACGCTGAATATTCAGCAAAATCCCTTTGTTGCCCTTAGCGGCTTTGCGTATATCACTCACAGATTTCACTGGCTGACGATTGACGGAAACAATGATGTCACCTTTGCGCAGCCCGGCTCTTGCCGCTGGGCTGCCACGTTCCACATCAACAACCTCCACCCCTTCCACTTTACCCGCCAAAGGGTGGCCCATCTCAATAGCACCCAGCACCGCTCCCGACAGCCGTTTCGGCAACCCGGCAGACTCTGCCTTGGTGCGTTCCGGCGCTGCAATACGACTGTGTATAGTGTGTGGTTTGCCGTTGCGAATAATATCCAGGCGCACTTTTTCACCCACTCGTAACATACCCACGGCATTGCGCAGATCAGCGGAACGGGTGACTGCTCGGCCATTAATGGCCGTCACCACATCACCTACCTTTAACCCGGCCTTTTCCGCAGCAGAACCTTTCACCACCTGAGCGATCACAGCACCGTCACGTTGTTTGATACCAAATGCTTTGGCAAGATCCGGTGTGACATCCTGCACCATCACCCCCAGCTGCCCGCGACGCACTTCACCGTATTCAATAAGCTGGGTCATGATGCTCTTTGCCATATTGCTGGGAATGGCAAAACCAATACCCACATTACCGCCACTGGGACCAAGAATGGCCGTGTTAATGCCCACCAGCTTGCCATCCAGGTCCACCAACGCACCACCGGAGTTGCCGGGATTAATGGAAGCGTCGGTCTGGATGAAGTTCTCATAACCCTCAATACCCAGCCCGGTGCGCCCCAGCGCACTGACAATGCCGGATGTCACTGTCTGTTGCAGACCAAAGGGGTTACCAATGGCTATCACAAAATCCCCCACCTGCAAGGTGCTGGAGTCGGCCATATCAAGCTGACGCAGTTCTTCTGCATCAATGCGGATTACTGCCAAATCTGCGTCCGGGTCCGTGCCCACGACCTTGGCTTCAAACTGGCGTTTGTCGCGCAAGGTAACGGTAATTTCATCGGCATTGGCAATAACGTGATTATTGGTCAGCACATACCCCTTGTCTGCATCCACAATCACCCCTGAGCCCAAAGCCTGGCGCTCTTGTTGCTGAGGGATATCCGGCATATCAAAAAAACGTCGAAAAAAAGGATCGTTAAACAACGGATTCTGGCGAATGCTCACTCGTGACTTGGTGGAAATATTCACCACGGCGGGCGTGACCTGTTGCAACATAGGTGCCAGCGTTGGCCGACCATTAGCATCATTCAGCCAGGGCAGCGCTGCCAGCGACACTGGCATCCAGACGATAAACAGCATCCCTGCGGCAAACTGCCGAAGTGTTTGCCGCTGTAAACACATAAACAATTGAGGAAAGAAATGACGCGAAAAAGATGACGCATCAATAGCAGAACACGCGTGCCGGATATCCATGACATGACTCCTGTTTGTTTTCAATTGTTGGTTAAACCTCAATTAATCTGTTGAGTCGTCGCAAAAGTAGTTAGGATGTTCAAGGTCAATTCAGGTTAAAGGGTTCCTTGCTGTCCTCTCTCTGAGATAAGGATTCTTGCGAAATTTCCAAGCCCATACTGCATTTTTTTATGTGCAGAAAAAAGAAAATGAAAAAGGGAATACTTATTTTTGTCGATTAAGCAAACATTCAGCGATCAACCCGCGCCCGTGGTGAGTGAGATTTTGGGATTCCGTACATATCACAGAGTATAGAAACAAAAAGCACAGCGTCTGTTACGCAGAGATATGGAATCTTTAAAGTGTTTTGCAGCTATGTGTTTACAAGCACTGGATTTAATCAGGTGTACTTAACCCAATGGCATTGGGATGTCACCTATGTATGTTCCGTGGTTTGCCACTGCACCGCATCACGATAGGCTGGATGACTGGCCATAAATTCCTCATGCCGCCCCACGGTGAAACTGCCATCAGCTTCAAAATAAATCACCCGGTCTGCGGTGCGAATGGATGAATAACGATGAGCGATTAACAACGTTGTGCGATTGGCTCGTAAGGCATCCAGCGCCTGAACAATCACCTGCTCAGACTGACTATCCAGCGCCGATGAAGCTTCATCCAGAATCAAAATCGGCGCATCACGCAAAAAAGCCTGCGCAATAGCAAGGCGCTGTTTTTGGCCACCGGACAATTCCACCCCCCCCGCACCCAATGCTGACGCCAACCCCTCTGGCAAAGCTTCAATAAACCCCCAGGCATGGCTGCGCTGGCAAGCAACAATCAACTGTTCCTCTGTTGCATCCGGTCTGGCCATCAGCAGATTGGCACGAATCGTATCGTTAAGGACAAACGACTCCTGCCACACCACCGCCACATTCTGGCGTAACGATGCAATGTTTACCGCCCGCAAATCCTGTTTATCAATGACAATACGCCCCTGCTGAGGATCATAAAAACGCAACAGCAACATTGCCAAAGTAGACTTGCCTGCCCCACTGGGACCCACCAGCGCCACCGTTTCACCCCCTCGAATATGCACCTGCGCATGATGTAAAACTGTCGCCCCACCCGGATAGGCGAACGACACCGCATCGATATCAATCTGCCCATGGCTCACACACAAATCCGGCGCAGCAGGCTTGTCCTCCACCGCTGGCTCTGCATCCATTATTTCCAGAATACGCAACGCAGCCGGTACATTACCGGCATACTGAAATGCAATGCCCGCCAAACCACGCACCGGCATACTGAGATACCCCATATACAGCAAAAAACTCACCAACAAACCCACTGGCATCTCACCGCTACGCACGTCATCCAAACCAAACAACGCAATCATCAGGCCCACCAGATAAATCAACAGCGTGAAACTCACAGCAAAGGCCACACCCAGACCACGCTCGCGTACGGCCCAGGCACTTACCCTGGCAAAAACCTTTTTATGCATCGCCGTTACATGGTTTTCAGCGGCATTTGCACTCACCTCTCGAAAATTCGCCAGTCCCTGCTCCTCAAAAGCCAGCAACTTTCCGTTAGTCTGTAAAAACCCCTCCGTTGCACGCCGTTTGCGCTCTGAAAAAAACCGCTGATGCAACACAAACAACGGCACAGCAGCCAAAGCAATCAATGCCAGGCGCACATCAATCCAGAACAACATCGTGGTGTACAAAACAAGCGTCAGCACATGAGAAACCAGCATCAACCTCGCCTCCACCAGAATGGTGCTGACGTGATCCACATCATTGCTCAAACGGGCCAACAGATCACCGCGCGCCACCTGTCCTGCCACCGGAAAAGACAAATGCAACAAACGTGAAACCATGGCATTGCGCAACCGGCCGATAAAGCGCAGCCCCAGCCAATTAGTCAACCAACCGCCGCCCAGTTGCGCCGCCTGATTCACCAGTAACACAAAAGTGAACATACCCAGCACCATCGGCAGCGCATCATACTGCCCTGATTGAATCAAACTCAGCGGTCGGCCCATAAGCCAGATCATTGCCGTATTGGTTATCACGGCAATAACGATGGAAAAAATATCTAACGTGAAATAACCCTTATCAGGTCGAGTATATTGACTGAAACGGCTGTAGTGCCGGTACAACTCAGCCCAACCGGGTTTAGTGGAATGATGTGTCGATTTCGTAAAGACGTATTCAGGCATTCGATGAGGCTTCCTGCATTTACCTGACAATTTAACACAATGGTAAACAATACCCCGGAAAATAATTAACGGCGACGGGAAAAATAACGTATCGATATCAGGATGCGTTAACAGACAGGCTCCATCACCCGGCCTTCACATAATGCTCAAAGCTTTCGGCATTGCCGGAAGCCCTCCACCAGAGAACGCGAGAAATATAAGCCCTCTGTCCAGAAAACCCTTTAACAGAATCAACGCCTCTTCCATTACTAAGCAAACCCCGTTTAATCGCCTCCTCAGCCGCGCAACCTGAAAAACAAGCCCTTGCTCACTCAGGTATGTTTTGAGGTCTGCACCACATTCAGTGCAGCAGCCCCGTCACATCCATTTTTTACTGCATCTTTTAAATAGATGCAGTAAAAATTATTGACTTCCGCAAAAAAAGCAAATACATTGCGCCTAACTAAACGACGCACTTAATATGAATGGATTCAACGAATGATATTACCCCTGGAAAAAACGGCCACCATTGCACCCGGCTACCCGTTCAGAGGCAGCATCAAAACCCAAAAGCCCGGCGGCGCTGCCGTCATTCAAATGCGTGACGCCTCTCTCGGACAGGGCTTGAAAACAAATGATCTCGCACATGTTGAACTACCGGGCAAAAAAACACCCGACTGGCTGATACCCGGCGACCTGCTTTTTGTTGCGCGCGGAAATAATAACTTTGCGGTTTACATTGACCACCTGAACAAAAAAACCGTCTGCACACCCCACTTTTTTCAGATCCGCATCAAACCTTCCACCGATTTGCTGCCGGAGTTTCTGGCATGGCAAATCAACCAGACACCCGCCCAGGGATATTTTTCACGTCTGGCGCAAGGCAGTGTTTTGCGAAACATTAAAAAGTCAGAGCTGGCAAAATTACCCGTTATTATCCCGCCACTGGAAACACAGCAGAAAATTATCGCCGTAGACCGGCTCACCAAAAAAGAAACACAACTCCTGGAAGCACTGATGGATAACCGCAGACAGATGATGAACACTATCGCCCGGCAGACACTCTGCGCCCACGAACAGCACCTGCAAAAAATATAACGGAGCATAAAAACGGCATGAACGAACACAACCATCAAATCAGTCAGGACGCCATTAACAAAGCCGTATGGGGAGCCTGCGACAGCTTCCGGGGCGTAGTGGACCCCAGCATTTACAAAGACTACGTTCTGACCCTGCTGTTTCTCAAATACATCAGCGATGTCTGGCAGGACCACTACGACAAATACCAGACAGGGCACGGCGACGAACCGGAATTAATCACAGAACTGATGAAAGCTGAACGTTTTGTACTGCCAAAAGAAGCCGGTTTCTACAACCTCTTCGAACACCGCCACGAACCCGGCAACGGTGAACGTATCGACCAGTCCCTGCATGCCATCGAAGAAGCCAACATCAGCAAACTGCGGGATGTTTTTCAGGACATCAGCTTCAACTCCAACAAACTGGGTGATGACAAACAGAAAAATGAAATCCTCCGTCACGTACTGGAAGACTTCAACAAACCCGAATTAAACCTGCGCCCCTCACTGATTGGTAATCTGGATGTCATCGGCAACGCTTACGAATTTCTCATCAAAAACTTCGCCGCAACCTCCGGGAAAAAAGCCGGTGAATTCTACACCCCGCCCGAAGTCTCCGACCTCATCGCCGAACTGCTGGAACCCTGGGAAGGCGATCAAATCTGCGACCCCGCCTGCGGCTCCGGCTCCCTGTTAATGAAATGTGGCCGCAAAATCCGTGAAAACTTCAACGGCTCAAAAAAATACGCCCTTTATGGCCAGGAAGCCATCGGATCCACCTGGGCACTGGCGAAAATGAACATGTTCCTGCACAGCGAAGACAACCACCGCATCGAATGGGGCGACACCCTGCGCAACCCCAAACTGCTCAACACAGACGAATCCCTGATGCACTTCGACATCGTCACCGCCAACCCGCCCTTCTCCCTGGAAAAATGGGGCCATGACGAAGCCGAAAACGACAAATGGAGCCGCTACCGCCGAGGCATCCCGCCCCGAACCAAAGGCGACTACGCCTTCATCCTGCACATGATCGAAACCCTCAAACCCGGCACTGGCCGCATGGGCGTGGTGATACCCCACGGCGTACTGTTCCGGGGTGCCGCAGAAGGTAAAATCCGCCGCAAACTGATCGAAGAAAACCTGCTGGATACCGTCATCGGCCTGCCGGAAAAACTGTTTTATGGCACCGGCATCCCTGCCGCCATTCTTATTTTCAAAAAGAAAAAAGCCAATGACAAAGTGCTCTTTATTGATGCCAGCCGCGAATATGCCGATGGCAAAAACCAGAATATGTTACGGCCAGGGGATATTCAGAAGGTTATCGACACCTATCACAAACGTGAATCAGTGGACAAATACGCCTACCTTGCCAGCCCGGATGAGATCGCCGAAAACGATTTTAATCTCAATATTCCACGCTATGTGGATAACTTCGAGGAAGAAGAAGAGATCGACCTGATGGCCGTGCGGACCGAGCGGGAGAAACTGAAGGCAGAGCTGGCAAAGCTGGAAGAGGAGATGGCAGGCTATTTGGAGGAGCTGGGTTATGAATAATGAACCGACACAGCATCATCAAAGCTTCGAGAACCTGAAACGCCTTTTCCCCAAAGGGGGGGAATATTGGCTTGCCCGCGAGCTTTCGAAAGTTCTGGGTTATGCCGAGTTCAGAAATTTTGCACCTGTCATAAAAAAAGCCAAAAAAGCCTGTGAAATCAGTGGGCAAGCCGTGCCCGACCATTTCGTGGAGATGCACGAGATGGTGGATATAGGTTCAGGCGCGCAACGTAAAATGGCCTCTTATGCGCTCTCCCCTTACGCCTGCTACCCCATCGTCCAGAATGCCGACTCCAGCAAACCCATCATCGCCAATGGACAGACCTATTTTGCCATTCAGACCCGCCGCAAAGAGCTGGAAGACAACACAGGTTTCCAGCAACTGACGGAAGACCAAAAGCGGCTCATGCTGCGCAATGAGCTGGCAACCCACAACAAACAACTGGCTGGCAGCAATGCTCAGGAGGCCATTACGTGAGCCCAAAAAAGTTACCCGCAATTCGCTCATCGGCCGCCGAATACCTGACGTTTATAGCGGCAAGTGGAGAAGGCGGCGTTGAAGCGGTCTATGCGGATGAAAACATCTGGCTGACCCAGAAAATGATGGGGCTTCTCTATGATGTTGATGTCAGAACAGTCAACTATCACTTGAAAAAGATCTTTATCGACAGCGAGTTACAAGAGAATTCAGTTATCCGAAATTTTCGGATAACTGCGGCGGACGGCAAAAACTACAACACCAAACACTACAACCTCGCCGCCATCATTTCTGTTGGCTACAAGGTCAACTCCGAACGCGCCGTACAGTTCCGAAAATGGGCAACCACGATTATTCAGGAATTCACCATCAAGGGTTACACGATGGATGATGAACGCCTGAAGAACGACGGCTCCATACTCACCAAACAGTACTTTGAAGAACAGCTGCAACGCATCAGAGAGATTCGCCTGAGCGAGCGCAAGTTTTACCAGAAAATCACCGACATTTACGCAACATCGATTGATTATGATGTAACCGCCGAAGCGACCAAACGCTTTTTTGCAACCGTGCAGAACAAGCTGCACTGGGCCATTCACGGACAAACAGCGGCGGAAATGATCGTGCAACGCGCGGATCACAAAAAAGACAACATGGGGTTAACCACATGGAAAGACGCGCCGCGTGGAAAAATCCAGAAATTTGATGTCAGCGTGGCAAAAAACTATCTGACCGAAAACGAAATGGCGCAATTACAGCGGCTGGTTTCCGCCTATCTGGACATCGCCGAAGACATGGCCCTGAGACACATTCCCATGACCATGCAGGACTGGGAAACCCGCCTCAACCGCTTTATTGAAGCCACCGACCGGGAAATATTACAAGACGCCGGCAAGGTCACGGCAGAAATTGCCAGGGTTCATGCCGAAAGTGAGTTCGAGAAATACCGTATTGTGCAGGACCGGTTGTTTGAGTCGGATTTTGATCGAGTGGTGAAGGAGATTGAAAATAAAAAGCTGGAGAATAGGGAATGACCTGGGAAAAGATGAGGCTAGAAAGTCTTTGTACAAAAATCACCGATGGTACCCACAAAACACCAAAGTATGTGGATTCTAGGGTGTGTTTCCTGTCAGCAAAAAACCTTAACCAAGGATATCTCGACTTTACGAACTGTAAATACTACCCCCCATTCAACACCCACCTAACCGTAGGGTGGAACAAGCGTAGCGGTTCCACCTTTTGGATAAAGGAGTTGGGTTATGGTGCCTGAGTGTTGGAAAGTCAGAGCTATAAAAGACATAGCAAAAGTGACATCTGGTGGCACACCCAGTAGAACCATACCGATATATTGGGGAGGAAATATACCTTGGGTAAGAACCACTGAGGTTCAAAATTGCATAATTTATGAAGACGATGTCCAAGAGTTCATCACGGATGAAGGCTTAAGGAATTCATCAGCAAAGCTCATTCCCGCGAATACAATCTTATTAGCTATGATTGGACAGGGAAAAACGCGAGGTCAGACTGCACTTCTAACATTCGAAGCAACAACAAATCAAAACTGTGCAGCCATTATATGTAACAACGATCAGGAGCCCGAGTTTTACTTCAACTATTTGCTTAGTCAATACAATAATATTCGTAATTTAAGCAATTCCGCCGGGCAGAGTAATCTGAGTGGTGGACTTGTTAAATCTATAAAAGTACCTGTACCACCACTCCCCGAACAAAAAAAAATCGCCCGCATCCTCTCCACCTGGGACAAGGCCATTGAATCCGTTGAAAAGCTGATCGAAAACAGCCAGGCGCAGAAAAAGGCGCTCATGCAGCAGTTATTAACCGGTAAGTGGCGGCTGCCGGGGTTTGATGGGGAGTGGGAAAAGGTTGAACTTGGAAAACTATTAGATTACAAGCAGCCTACTCCCTTTTTGGTTAAATCTACTGCGTATTCTGACGAGTATAAAACACCTGTGCTCACCGCTGGAAAAACGTTTGTGTTAGGTCATACAAATGAAGAATTTGGGATATATCAAGATAATTTGCCGGTTATTATTTTTGATGATTTCACTACGGCAAGTAAATTTGTCGATTTTTCGTTTAAAGCCAAATCAAGTGCAATGAAAATTTTAACCTCTAAAGAGGGTGTTTCCATAAAGTATGTTTTTGAAGCAATGCAAATTCTAAGTTATCCAGTTGGAGGACATCAACGACATTGGATCTCAATTTACTCTAATCTTGTTATTCGCCTTCCTGATATTCAAGAACAACAAAAAATCGCCTCAGTATTAACCTCCGCTGACAAAGAAATCGAAACCCTGCAACAAAAACTCGACTGCCTCAAACAGGAGAAAAAATCCCTGATGCAACAACTCCTCACTGGCAAACGGCGGGTCAAGGTAGACGTCAATGGCTGATAAAATTCTGAGGGTATCCCTTTCCCGCTTGGTGGAACCGCTGCGCTTGTTCCACCCTACCCAGGTAGATGGTAGCGTTAGAGTGTTCATCGATTTTTTTGTTTCGTTTTATTCGACACAACACAAAACCGTAGGGTGGAACAAGCGCAGCGGTTCCACCATCATCATCCAGGTAGATAGTGACGTTAAAATATTCCCCGATTTTTTTGTTTCATTTTATTCGACACAACACAAAACCGTAGGGTGGAACAAGCGCAGCGGTTCCACCATGATCTTGCATACACCCTGTCAATTCAGATTGTCCGTAAAATGAGCGAATACCACCGTACATTCGCCCCGGGTGGCTGTTTCTTTTTTACCGTGGTAACCCATCGGCGACAACCTCATTTTGCCAATGAAGATAATGTTAAACGTCTCCGCGAGGCTTTTGTCCGGGTAAAAGCTAAACATCCCTTTACCATTGATGCCATCGTGGTACTTCCTGACCATCTGCATACGCTCTGGCAGTTGCCGGATGGAGATTCCAATTATTCCTTGCGCTGGCGTTTGATCAAGCATTATGTGTCAACAGGGCTACAGACTGATATCAATCACCGGGACGAAAAACAGGTCTGGCAGCGCCGGTTCTGGGAACACACGATTACCGATGAACGGGATTGGCGTAATCACATGGATTACATTCATTTCAATCCGGTTAAACATGGTTATGTGAATTCCCCTGGTGATTGGAAATCAAGTTCATTTTCCCGGGCGGTGGATGTCGGTTGGTATGACAATGACTGGGGAGCTTGCGAGCCGGAAAATATTTTAGGGATGGACGTGGAGTGAATATCATTTGTCGTGTTGCCGGTGAGGGTGAAAAAGGTGGAACCGCTTCGCTTGTTCCACCCTACATACCTGATTGTAACCGTAGGGTGGAACAAGCGAAGCGGTTCCACCTTGCGCTAACGCAATTACGATGGGTTGGGGATATATAATGATTCCCAACACCAAGGAACTCTTCAGCTCCCATATTCCCGCCTTGCAGGTGTTGATGAGCATGGGCTATACCTACCTGCCTCCTGAAATAGCAATGAAACAGCGTGGCGGCAATCGCGGCGAGGTTTTGCTGCGGGAGGTATTGATCGGTGAACTGCGCAAACGCCGTTTCAACCGGAAGGGTAAGGAATACCCCCTTTCCAATAATGCCATTGATGACATTGTGCGCCAGCTTGCCTCGCCCGGCCTGGGCGAAGGGCTGCTGACAGCCAATGAGCAAATCTATGACCAGCTAACCCTGGGCATCACCGTTACCGAATTTATTGATGGCAAGAAGGCACAGCCGACAATTCCTGTTATCGACTGGAATCATATGGAGAACAACCAGTTTCATGCCACCGATGAATTCGAGGTGCTGAATACAGCAGGCACCGGCTTGCGCCGCCCGGATATCGTCTGTTTCGTTAATGGTATTCCGCTCGTGGTGATCGAGGCCAAACGCCCTGATCCCCGCAACCCTCATAAGGACATGATCAAGGAAGGCATTTCCCAGCACATCCGTAATCAGGGTGTGGCCGGGATTCCAAACCTGTTTGCCTATTCCCAGTTGTTGTTCTCCGTCAATGGGCTGGATGGCCGTTATGGCACCACCCGCACCCCGGCAAAATTCTGGGCGCAGTGGCAGGATGCAGACCTGGATGATGTCGTTTTTGATGACATCAAAAACCGGACACTGGGTCATGATCAAAAAAACCGGCTTTTTGCGCACCGGCCAAAATGGACGTGTGACCATTTTGATGAAGTACAAGCCCAGGGCAGGTTGTCTCCTACCGGGCAGGATCGTTTGCTCATCAGTCTGTTGCGACCAGACCGGTTATTGTCGTTTATTCGTTTCTTTATTTTGTTCGATAAAAAAAGCGGCAAGATTGCTGCCCGTTACCCGCAATATTTTGGCATCAAACGATTGATCGAACGTATCGGCCAAAAAGATGCACGAGGTGTACGCCAGGGAGGTGTTATCTGGCATACCACCGGATCAGGCAAGTCGTTCACCATGGTGTTTATGGCCAAAATGCTGATCCTGCATGAGGCCTTGAAGCAATGTCGTTTTGTGGTGGTGACTGACCGCATTAACCTTGAAAACCAGCTCAGTAATGTATTTGCCAATACCGGGATATTGTCCACGGCGCGGGATATTGAACGGGCCAAAGCCCGTACCGGTAGGGATTTGGCGGAACGTATTGGTAGTGGCAAAGAGCGGATTCTGTTTTCCATTATCAACAAGTTTGCCACCGCTGCCCGACAGCCTGAATGTCACAACCCTGACCCGGATATTATTGTGTTGGTGGATGAGGGGCACCGCAGTCACGGCGGGGAGACTCATGAGCGTATGCGTCAGGCATTACCCAATGCCGCCTTTATCGCGTTTACGGGTACGCCGTTGTTGCACAAGGATAAAACCACGAACACGTTTGGGCCCATTATTCATGCTTACACCATGCAACGGGCGGTGGAAGACGGCACAGTAACCCCCTTGCTTTACGAAGAACGCATCCCGGAACTGGGTACTAATGCGAAGGCAATCGATCACTGGTTTGCACGTATTACCGAGGGGCTGACTGACAAACAGAAGGCTGATCTGAAAAAGAAATTCGCCAAAAAAGGCGCTGTTTACCAATCGGAAAGCCGTATCGAATTGATTGCCCATGATATTTCCGATCACTTTATCAAAAACACCCCCGATGGCATGAAGGGGCAACTGGCAACGGACAGCAAACTGTCGGCAATTCGCTATAAAAAATACCTGGATGATATCGGGCTGGTAAGCAGTGCAGTGGTAATGTCGTCGCCCGATACCCGTGAGGGGCATGCTGACGTTGATGAGAAGCAGCTGCCTGAAATACAGCAGTGGTGGCAGGACAATATTGGCAACCAGAATGATGAGGCTTACGGCAAATCGGTGACACGCCAGTTTGCGGTGGAAGATGATCCGCAGTTACTCATTGTGGTGGACAAGCTTCTTACTGGTTTTGATGAGCCGCGCAATGCGGTGCTTTATATTGACAAGCCGCTGAAACATCACAACATCATCCAGGCCATTGCCCGCGTTAACCGGTTACATGAATCAAAGAAGTTTGGTTTGTTGATTGATTATCGTGGCATTCTGAAAGCACTGGATACCGCACTGGTGGCCTACCAGGAACTGGAAGATCGCACTCAGGGTGGCTTTGATGCTGATGACCTCGCAGGGCTCTACCGGCAGATCAGTACCGAATATAAAAAACTGCCCATGCTTCACGATCAGTTGTGGGCATTATTCAGCGCGGTAAAGAACCGGGGTGATCGGGAACAGTTCCGGCAGGTGCTTATTCCTCACTACCAGGAAGATGAAGCGGGCGTGCTTTTTGACGCCCGCCAAAAAACCAGAGAAGATTTTTACGAGGCGTTACAAAATTTCAGTAGCTGTCTGGGCGTGGCCCTGGGTTCGGCCAGTTTTTACGAGGACCAGGGTTTTACGGAAGAGGATATCAAAACCTATAAACGTGATTTGACATACTTCACCGATCTGCGACGTATCGCGCAACAGGATGCCGGAGAAACCGTGGACGACTCCCGTTATGCTGCGCGTGCCAAAAAATGCAGTGATAAACATGTGATGGGTGAAAATATCCGGGAACCCGATGGGCTTTACCTCATTAATGAGCCGGGCAAAAAAGATGACCCGGCAGAATGGACGGAAGAAAAAACCCGAAACGAAACAGATATTATTCGCACACGCCTCAACAAAACCATAGAACAGGATTTTCAGGATGACCCCTATGCGCAGAAAATATTTTCAGAACTGCTAAAAGAAGCGATTCAGGAAGCCGAGGCGGAATTTGATCACCCTTATAAACAATATGCCTTGTTCAAAAACCTGGAAGAACAGGTAAAAAACAGAAGGGTGCCGGGCATGCCAAAAACACTTGCTGATAACCCGCATTCACGCGCTTATTACGGTGTATTTCAGTTTGTTTTGGGTGACACTGTATTTGATACACTTTCTGATGAGCAACGCCAGGTTTACATAAAACATTCATTGCTGATTGATGAAGTAGTGGATAAAGCCGTGGCTGAGCATTCACTCAACCCACAAAATATTGAAGATGAAATCCGTAAAGGATTATTATCCTGTCTCTTTAAATTAATGGGCATGGAAAAAGCGAAAGAAACGATTGAACACATTATTCAGATAACCCGTCTTGGACTGGAAAAATAAAATGGCTGATAATATGAGTCAACTGGGCTGCCAATATGGGGAAGACGAATTCCAGTACGAGGTTATTTATCTTCTGATAAAGGCATTTCGCGACTGTATTGACCATGTCATATTGCACGGGCTTTGCTATTTGCAGGAACATAACCACAGCCCACAATATTACCAGTCACTCACCCAGTATCAGCCGGAGTGGAAATTGGTAAAATCCAGACTGGATAATCTGTCTGATATTTTATTAAATCAATAATAATAAACCTGAGGCTGCCTGAAAAAAAGAAAGCCTCTAAAATATTTAGTACATAACCCATTACACTATTTATTTTTATCAACAAGGACGTTAAAAATGAAAATACTGATCGCCGAAGATAACCCCGATATCCGCATGCTTCACCAAAAACGAATGAACAAGTGGGGATACCATGCAGACTTCGCCAGCAACGGTAAAGAAGCCGTGGAGCATGTTCAAAAATCGGGGGAAAAAAATATAACCAATTACGATCTCTGCTTAATGGATATCAACATGCCCATCATGAGTGGTATCGAAGCCATACAGACAATTCGTAAAAACACCCCTTACCTCCCTGTTATTGCCTACAGTGCTAACCTGGATAATAAAGCACCCAGCCTTAAAGCAGGTGCCGATGAATTCCTGCTAAAACCCTACCCCGCCAAAGCACTGAAAGAAAAACTGGAAGAATGTTCTGTCAAACAAATTGTGCTTTATTTGAATGATGAAAATCTATCCATGTCAAAAATTGGCCCGACTGATGGTGAGGAACTAACCGAATTGAGAATACTGGACAAAAAAGGCATTGCAAAATTTACCATCATCAGTGAGCCTTTCCAGTTTCTGGCACACAAAAACATACAGTACAAACTGTTTCATGAGCTTAATAATAATAATTTTCAATATACCGAACTACTGGATCGCACTCACCCGGAACACGGCATAATACAAATACATGCCTCAAAAATATGGCTTAAAAAACAGAGCCTCACACCGGAACAGTTTCAGAAAATGGTTATAGAAGAAGATGAACAAATGAAAAAATACGAAAAATCCTGAGTATCAATAAGAAAATGTGTATCGCATGTGGTATTCAGGCCTAAATATGTACCATATTTATTTCATGACACAGAAAAAAAATAACAATTTAAAATACAATTTCCTGATCCACAAATTGTTTTTCCTGGCGTATCACTGGTAACAATACTTTATCGGCAAAGTCACAACCCGTTGTGCCAGGGTCTTGTTGTTCCTGTTTATCAGCCATAACGGGGCGATGGCCTTTTTGTTGTTGCAAAAAGGTCAGCATGACTTCATAACCTGGCTGCCAGGCATGTATTTCATCAAAACGTTGTTTCAATGCTTTGAGAATATCCATACCGGAATAATCGAGATCACCCCAAAAACATATCGGCCATTCACTCGCCTGCTGGGTAAACCACCAGGCTTCCAGTTGATTTTGTATGGTATTATTGCTCTTGCAATGGTAATGCAGACTAACGCCATTCGGTTGTCTGATGCGTGCTGCACTACCTTTGAATCCGGCTGCATATACCAGTATCCAATTTTTACATATCGCTGGGCTGCCTGCCATGGCGCGCGTATAACTGTCCTGATTTTCAATAAACAAAATGCCATGAACTGTTGCGGGAATGAAAATATTGACCATCACTGGTCGGGGTATAATGTGCAAATCCGGGTAAAGTTCACGAATCAGTTCTTCGCGATTATCCAGAAACTTGGAGTCCCCGAAAAAACAACGGCTGCTCAATTGTCGCAGACTCAGACCTGACCGCTGATACGCCGCAAGGCTGGCGAAGGCATCAATAATGTTGATATTTTCCATGCCGTGCAAGGCAATGTGGTGGGCAGATAATTTCTCTGTTTTTCCTGAAAAACGGTGCTGATTTTCAGCGACGGTCTTGCGCCATGCCTGTAATGGCGAGAGGCCTTTTGCACGCTGTAACCAGCTGCGTAAAATGTCTTCCCCTCCATCTTTCAAGGTTAATCGTGCCTGGGTGTATTCTGGAGAAAAAGGGTCTTTTTGATTTCTTTTCCGGATATGAAAGACCTGATGATCTTCCTCAAGGCTTTTGATCAAATCCCAGAGATGATCCGCTGCTTCACCTTGTATAAACAAGCCAGGAATATTTTTTTCATTCAGTGTGATGACCACCGGCTTCGTGCGCGCTGAAGCTGGCCGCTCATCTAAACGATTGATAAACCAGTTGCACAGCCACAGGATTTCGGGTGTATCATTTAGCCAGACGGGGGGCATTGTCATTGTTTTTATGACCTTTATTTCAAGAATGATAAATCAAACAGAAACCATGCAGGACCACAGTCAGTTACCCCTGAGTTTTCCATAACGAAAAAGGGGGTAAGAAAATAACGGCGATCCTGCATAGCGACGATAGCGTATTTGGCCTGATTTTGTACATGCTGTTAAGGTATTGATTCGATCCGTATTGATGCTAATCAGCATCGGGACAAAACCGACAGCATGGGTGCGCATCCCCTTAAAGGCTATTAATCCGCCGTCACTGGAGCAGAGAGAAACGGGTGATGAACATCGTGCGTACTTCCAGCAAAGGGGATACTACATGCCCACACTACACTGTTTTCTGTTGTTGATTTTTATCAAATAAGGAACATATATGAAACTCCAAATACGGTGGGTATATATATTTGGCGGCAGTCCTGAAATAATTATGAAAATTCTGTGATAATAAGGCCACTATGAAATCTGAAACATCTTTACGCACCCGAGCCGGTGAATGGATTGAATCCAGACCGGTCCAGCATCTGATTATTGGTTTGATTGTGTTGAACGCCATCAGCCTGGGAATGGCAACGTCTGATACGCTTGAGGCACAATATGGCTACTGGCTGAATCTTTTTGACAACGCGGTGCTGGTAGTGTTCGTCCTTGAAATTGCCACGAAACTCTTCGCATTCAGAGGACGGTTTTTCAGCAGCTCATGGAACATATTTGACTTCCTGATTGTCGCCATTGCCCTGGTACCCACCAGTGGACCGCTTGAGGTGCTACGTGTGTTGCGCATACTGCGCGTGTTGCGCCTTATTTCGCTCATTCCACAACTGCGTGTGGTTGCCGAAGCATTGTTGGGAGCAATTCCCGGCATCGCATCAGTGGCTGGCTTGATGTCCATTATTTTTTATGTATTTTCAGTAATGGCGACAGAGTTGTTTGGCAGTGATCACCCCCAGTGGTTTGGTTCATTAGGTGGCTCCATGTATACCTTGTTTCAAATAATGACGCTGGAGAGCTGGTCCATGGGCATTGTCAGGCCGGTAATGGAAACCCACACCTATGCATGGGCATTCTTTATTCCTTTTATTCTGATCGCCACCTTCACTATGTTGAATTTATTTATCGCCATCATTGTTGATGCAATGCAGAGTGTACAGGCAAAAAAAACCAAACAGGATAAAAAGGCTATCGAAGATGTGGTGCACACCGAACACTATCAGCTAAGCGAAGAGATCAGAGATTTAAAGCAGGATATTAATGAGCTGAAATTGCTGCTGCGGAAAGACCATAAACCTGAATGAATACACCACCGGCCAAAATCAGTCGCTTCGGATGACCGTTGCACCAGTAACCCTGGCTGTTAATAAGGATGGCTGCAATAAAAACATCGTCTTATACAAGCTCACCACCAACGCCGTATCGTTATTTGTTAACTTAATGACATTGGCGTATTGGGTGTCTGGTTTTTTTGTATTTATGATTTTTCCACTGCCTGACACAAGGTGGAACCGCTGACTTGAAAGGAGCCAGTGATACTTGATGTTATCCCGTATTATTTCGATAATGATCGATGTCATTATCAGTGATCGATAACAGAAAACACTGTTTTTCAATTTTCACGATACACTGTCAAAACGGGACAATAATTTATCGATCAACCCTAACCGGATGATCAGCATAAAAACCAGGCAGAGAGCATTTCACACAACCCTCCCCCCTGCTTTTAGTGATATCAGACATCACTTTGATCGTTTTACACACAATTTTGTAGTTTTACCCAAACACACATGCTATTATCACCCACATTTTTATTTGCTTTCCAAATTCAGTCACCTCGTTCCTGCGAATAACCGAAGCTCGGCAGAGCGGAAAATAAACAGGCAAAACAAACAATGTGGCTTAAATCCTTTCTGAGCAATCATGTATTAGCTAACACCACGTTTGTGGTGGTGTTGTTGATTGGCACACTCAGTTATCTTCAGTTACCCCGCGCGCAAGACCCGGAAGTCAATTTCAACTGGATCAGCATTGTTACTATATTGCCCGGTGCCTCAACGGAAGACGTGGAAAAACTGGTTACCGACCCCCTGGAAGATGCCATTCGCAAAGTACAGGACATCAAGTTTGTTTCCAGCACCAGCCGCGAAGGGATTGCCGATATTCTGGTGCGCTTTGAAGACATCAGCGAACGCCTGTTCGACAAACGCATTAATGATTTGCGCCGCGAAATTCAAAACAAAGCCAATGCAGAGTTGCCGGACGAGGCCATCGATCCGGTGATACTGGAAATTACCACGTCCAATAATTTCCCCACCGCCACACTCATTCTCACCGGCGAAGCCAACGATGAATTGTTGCGCAAAACCGCGTTTAATGTGCGCAAAGACCTGGAACGTATTAATGGTGTCAACAATGTCATTGAAGCCGGGTTAACCGACCCCGAGCTAAAAGTCGCCTTTGACCCGTCTGCCTTGCGTGAAAGAGGTATTTCTCCCACACAACTTGCCAACACAGTACGCCGTTATTTTCGTGACGTGGTTGCAGGTGATATGCAGATTGGCCAACAGTCATGGGTTGTGCGTGTCGTCGGTACTGATGCTGACCCCGGTTATCTGGCGAGCCTGCCCATTACCGATACCGAACAAAACATTGTTATCGGTGATGTGGCAGAGGTCAGCTGGAGCCACGATAAATTCAACAAATTATCACGTTTCAACAACCAGCCCGGTGTCACTTTTGCAGTAACCAAACAGGCTACAGCCAATATTCTTGATCTGGTTGCACAGATCAACCAGTACCTTGAACAAAAAAACACCGTACTGGCCGCAACAGGTTTAAAACTCACGTTACTGGATGACCAGACCGAAAGCACCCGTGAGGCTATCAGTATTATGCAGGGCAATGCCTTGCTCGGCCTGCTGCTGGTGGCATTAATCACCTGGATATTCCTTGGCGCACATATCGCTTTTTTTATCGGCATCGGTATTCCTTTCACCCTGGCCGGTACCTTTTGGGTACTCAGTGCCACCGGGCAAACACTGAACCAGAATATCCTGCTCGGTATCGTCATTGTGCTTGGCATGCTGGTAGACGATGCGGTGGTGGTGGTGGAAGCCATTTATTACCGCATTCAGCGCGGCGCACAAAGTATGCAGGCGGCCATTGATGCCCTGAAAGAAGTCTTTACTCCGGTAACCGCCTCAGTGACCACCACCATGGCGGCCTTTCTGCCATTAATGTTAATGCCAGGCATCGTCGGAAAATTCATGTTCACCGTGCCCTTTGTGGTGTCTGTGGCACTGCTCATCAGCCTGATTCAAGCGTACTGGATGTTGCCAGTGCATGTTTCCATGACCCGCCTTGACATGTCATCACCGGGCAAACTGCAACGCTGGCGTACACGTTTTTTGCACAAGCTTCGCCTCAAGTACGGCAAACTGCTGGTGCGGGTATTACGCAAACCCAAACGTTCTCTGGCCGTCGTACTGGTATTGTTTCTGGCGGCCATAAGCGCCATTGGCAGCGGCATGGTGCGCGTCGAATTTTTTGCCTTCGACCCCATGCGCACCTTTTACATCAACGTGGAAATGCCACCCGGCAGCACCCTGCAAAACACACTGGATACGGTGGATGCCATTGCCAACAAGGCGCGTGCGCACCTGAACGACAATGAAACACGCAGCGTCAGTGCCACCGCCGGACAAATGTTTACCGAGGTCGCCCCGTTTTTTGGTGATAACTATGGGCAGATTTTTGTCAGCCTGAACCCAAAAACCGATGATATGCGCAGCGTCAGTGACATCATTGAATCCATGCGTACCGATGTGATGGCCACAGCGGATGCACGTCTGATCACCTTTTTCAAACTCACCAAAGGGCCACCGGTCACCAAAGCTATCAGTGTCAAAGTGCGCGGTGATAATTTTGTGGAATTACGTGCAGCCACTGATGCCTTGCGAGGTATTCTCACAGATATTCCTGAAGTGATGGACATCACCGACAACGACAGCCCAGGCAAACATGAACTCAAGTTGCAACTGGACAGCGATGCCGTGCGCCGCAGCGGGCTCAACCCCGCAGATGTCAGCAATACCATACGCCTGCTGTTTGATGGTGAAGTCGTGGCATCCATGCAATACGAATCAGAACGTGTGGAAGTGCGTGTACAGGCAAAACGCACCAACCTGCACAGTATTGATCAATTACTGGAAATACCACTGACCCTGCCACAGGGTGGTGAAATAATGTTAGGCCAGCTAGTGATTGCAGAAACCGGACTCAGTCGCAGCAATATCCGTCACTATAACTTCCGCCGCTCCATCACCGTGGAAGCGGATATCGACAAACAAAAAATCAACACGCTTCAGGCAAACAACCGAGTGATGGAAGGCTGGGAAAAAATCCGCCTGCAACACCCCAATGTTGACCTGGATTATTCCGGTGAGCTGGCTGACATCCAGGAGAGCCTGGACTCCATGATGGTATTATTTTTGTTTGGTCTCGGGCTGATTTATCTGATCATCGGCACCCAGTTTAAAAGCTACTGGCAGCCATTCATGATTCTCGCCACCGTGCCATTAGCTTTCACGGGTGTCACCTTCGGCCTGCTGACTACCGGCAATCCCCTGAGTATGTTCACGATGTATGGCGTGATCGCATTGGTGGGCATTGCGGTCAATGCCGCCATCGTGATGATCCACGCCGCCAACCAGCGGCTGGATACTGGCATGAGCGTATTGCATGCAACTGTTTATGCCGCACGTCGGCGTGTGGTACCTGTCATCATTACCTCACTGACCACCATTGCCGGATTGTTTTCACTGGCTGTCGGGCTGGCCGGTGAATCCCTGATCTGGGGGCCGGTGGCTTCGGCCATTGTATGGGGGTTAGCCTTTTCCACCGTGTTGACACTGTTTGTTATCCCCTTGCTGTATCGTACGTTTATGCGGAAATCTCGCCCGCAGAATTCAGGCGCAAAATAACCCCCTCGCCGCAAAAAAAACATTGACGACACCCTCTTTGATTTGGTTACAGCGCGCGCCGTTTGACAAAAATATCATATTCCGCATACTCTTAGGCCGACTGTTAATCAATCACGCATCACATTTCAAACCTAACCAGGGAGTACACAATGAAAAAAACGTTAATTGCTGCTTTATTGATCACCCCAATGGCTGCTGGCATATCGACAGCCATAGCTGCCCCCAATAATGCCGGCTGTGGTCTGGGCTCAACACTGTTTGACGGACAAAGTGGCACTCTCCCACAGATACTCGCCGTCACAACTAACGGCACCTCAGGCAACCAGACCTTCGGTATTACTTCTGGTACCCTGGGCTGTGAAGAAGGTGGCGTTGTAACAGCCTCCGCTGCCGTCAACATGTTTGCTGGCAACAACCTGGATGCCCTGTCCCGTGATATGTCCGTAGGACAAGGTGAATCACTCGAATCATTGGCCAGCCTGATGGGCATCAATGCTGTGGACAAGTCTGCGTTCTTTACGGCAGCGCGTGCAAACTACGGAAAAATCTTTTCCGCAGATGACATCACCGCCGGGAAAATGCTGGAAAACCTGTATCTGGTTATGGCAGAGCAAAAAACGCTGGCGCAATACGCTCGCGGTTAACTCTATTCGCTCCTGACTTCCAGGAATGAAAAAATGCCCCCGGCCAACTCGGCGGGGGCATTTTTTTGTATGCGCCTGGAGTGTCCGGGATTCAGGCTTTTCGTGTGTATCGTATTCATTTCATAGCAAAGCGAAATAACAAGTACTAGTACAGGTTTCCAGCCGGACTGTCGTGAAGGATTTCAGCGCAGCCATGGAATGAAAAGGGCGTGCAATAACACTGAAACCTCAATCGCCACGAGTATATCGATATGTTTCATCCATCCCGTTTCAATCATGCAAAGTCGGCACATTTTTTTATGTGGCCACCCTGTTGGACCACGTCCGCCCATCGCTGGCATACGCTATTTTATATCTGCGCATTCACTGCAATACTGGTTTTCAGCCCTTCGTTATCTGCATCACCCTCTGTTTCGAACACCGCGTACCTCAACCAGCTTATTGCACAAGCGCAAAAATTACGCCTGGCCGAAACACCGCAATGGCACTACCTTTTGCATTATCGAAAAAGCCTGCTCGGCCAACTGGAGAGTGACGCGGATGACCCCACTTTTTTCACTGCCTCCAATGGAAAGCATGATTCACAAGCAGAACTTACCGCCACACTGACACAGTTTTTCTCGACAAAACATTGGGGAAAAAAACCGGAAACAGCTCAATGTGCCTTTGTTGCCCGCTATGAATGGCTGAACAGCCAACTCCATTTTGACCCTGAAAAACTACCGCCCCAAACCTGTGAAGAATTTGACAAGTGGTATGCAGGCATTAACCCTGGCAGTCTCACCCTGATTTTTCCATCTGCCTATTTGAACAACCCCTCATCCATGTTTGGACATACCTTACTGAGAGTGGACACCCCTGGACAAAGTGAAAACACGCGACTACTTTCCTATGCCATCAACTATGGTGCCCAGACAAACAATGACAATGGCATTGCCTTCGCCGTCAAAGGTATTTTTGGCGGTTATTACGGCACCATTGGCATTGGCCCCTATTATAAGAAAGTCAAAGAATATTCAGACTTTGAAAGCCGGGACATCTGGGAATATCAACTCGAATTTTCTGATACTGAAATTCGTCGCCTGCTGGCGCATGTGTGGGAGCTTCGAGCCATAAAATTCGATTATTATTTTTTCGATGAAAATTGCTCATACCTGATACTTGTTCTGCTTGATGTTGCCCGCCCCAGTCTTAACCTCAGCCATCAACTTGGTGGCTGGGTGATCCCCTCGGATACCCTGAGACTGGTCGCCGAAAAACCCGGCCTTATCAAAAAAACCGTATATCGACCCGCTGCCGGCACCAAACTGGCACACCTGGCAGACTCCATCTCTGACACTGCCCGGCTTGATGCACTGGCACTGGCTAATCAGCAAAAAAACCTGACGGAATTTCTGGCCAAAAAAAGCATAGACCAGGATGCGGAACAGGAAAAAGCGGATATTTTACTTCTGGCACACGATTTTGTGCGTTATGAATTTCTTGCCCAACGCCGGGAAAAAACAACATCATCCCGTCTTTCGCGGGCGTTATTACGCGCACGTAGCGCAATCGCCTCCGCACATCCGCCAAGCCCTGTCCCTGCGCCTCGCGTGTCTCCCGAACAAGGCCACGCCACCGGCATGATACAACTCGGCGTCATCAATGAAAACAATGACAACTTTTTACGGCTGCGCTTACGCCCCGCCTATCACGACCTGCTGGACAATGATGACGGGTACATACCCGGCGCACAAATCGATTTTTTAAATATCGCGCTGCGATACCGCGTGGACGAACCAAAACTGGAACTTGATGAATTCACGCTGGTTGATATTATTTCGCTGTCACCACGCTCCCGTTTTTTTCAACCCGTTTCCTGGCGCATACGCACAGCATGGCAGCGCCGCATAGTGCCCGATACGCAATCACCCTCCAGGCTTGTATTTCGTGCCGATGGTGGTGGTGGTTTGGCGATACGCCCCACCCGGAACATCCTGGCGTTCGGCCTTTTAAACGCAGGAATGGATGCCCATTCACAACTAAAAAATAATTACACAGCAGGTGTTGGCGCAGAAGCAGGTGTCATCATACAAGCCACCCCGCAGTGGAAGTGGCAACTGCACGCGCAACACATGAATTTCCGCACAGGTAAACCCCACACCTATAACACGCTTAACATTGCCCAGCGTTTTGTTTTTGCACCACAACACGCCCTTGGTCTGGAATGGTCACAGCAACGTGCTTTTGGCCGCAGGCTGGAGAACTGGGCACTCTCGTGGCGCTGGTACTTATGACCGGCACACGCCTCCCGTTACTTTTAATTATTTTCCTCAGCATCAGCCTGAAGGGTTGCACGGGGCTTTTTTTCCAACCCATGAAACCATTGGTGCGCACACCGGGCGACATCAACCTCAACTATCAGGACATTCAGTTTACCAGCCAGGATGGCACAAACCTGCATGGCTGGTTTTTACCTGCGGAAGGCCCGGCACATGGCACCCTGTTGCTGTTGCATGGTAATGCGGAAAACATCAGCACCCACATTGGCAGTGTATACTGGCTTCCACCTCGCGGTTTTAATGTATTTTTGTTTGATTACCGCGGTTACGGGCAGTCTGCGGGAAAACCGGATTTACAAGGTGCATTTCAGGATATCGAAGCGGCATTGCTCTGGCTGCAAAACAAACCTGACATCGACCCGACACGCATTGTCGTACTCGGTCAAAGCCTTGGCGGTGCCATGGGCGCTTATGTTTTTGCAAACACCGGTCAGTCAAAAATAATCCGTGCACTGATTCTGGACAGCGTCTTCAGTGATTATCAGCAAATTGTCCGTGAAAAACTGGCCGGTTTTTGGCTCACATGGCCACTGCAATATCCCTTGTCCTGGCTGGTCACCGGCCAATATGCACCAGTAGAAGCCATCGGTCGATACCGCCCCACTCCTGTACTGATTATCCACAGTAAAAATGACGCCGTCATACCTGTACACCATGCAACGCAACTTTTTGCCCGCGCAATACCACCAAAAGAATTATGGCTAATGCCCGAAGGCAGGCACATTGCAGCACTGAACCAGCCGGAAACAAGAAACAGACTGGTAAACTATCTGCTCAAAACCCTGGATAACCCGACACAGCATGAATAAAACATGACAAAAAGCACCATAAAAAAAATCATTATCTCCCTGTTTTTCATTGTTGCAGGCACATCCTCCAATATTGGTTTGGCCGCGCTTTCACAAGACCCCTCACTGAACTGGCAAACACTTTATACCGAACATTTTGAAATTCATTTTCACGATGGAGAAGAACCGCTGGCCCGGAAAGTGGGCAGCATTGCCGAATCCGTACATACCAGGCTCACCCGGAAATTTAACTGGACGCCCCGTGCGCGCACACAAGTGATACTGAGTGATCGTTTTGATTTTGCCAATGGCACAGCCTCACCCATACCCCGCAACGAAATGCATCTGCTGGTAACCCCTCCCACTGGCAGCAGTGCGGTTTCGGATCACGATAACTGGCTGGAGCTGCTTATCATTCATGAATACACCCACATCCTGCAACTGGACAAAGTGAGCGGCTTTCCTGCCACGCTGCGCAAACTGTTCGGGCGCAACCTGTTTTTGTTTCCCAACATATTGCAGCCACCCTGGCTCATTGAAGGCCTCGCCACTTACGAAGAAACAGACAAGGCACGCGGCATTGGTCGCGGTCAAAGCACAATGTTTCGAGGCCTGATGCGACAGGAAGTCATCAACGGCATCAAACCCGTTCGCCAGATCAATCAGCCACTGAACAGTTGGCCGCTGAATAGCGTGCGCTACCTCTATGGCGTGTATTTTTATCAGTTTGTCGTAGAACGTTATAGCGCAGAAAAAGTCACTGAACTGGTGGCACAATACAGCAACAACTTACTGCCCTTTTCCATCAATAACAATAGCCGGCGTGTACTGGGAAAAAACATGACCGTCTTGTGGGATGAATTCAATGAATACCTGCAAGCACTATTTTCCAGCGAAATAAAAAACATTCAACAAACCGGGGAAATAACAGGCACACAAATCACCCATACCGGTTATTTCACCCGCTCGCCACAAATATCCAGCAACGGTGACATCTATTACCTGGAAGATGATTTGCAAACGGAACCCCGACTGATGGTGATCCGGCAAGGAACGACAAAACCGGATGTCATTGCCGATGTCCGTGGCAACCGTTTTGACCTGCACCCCACCGCAGGGATCATCATCGCAGAAATCGATGCGATCAATACCACCAACCTTTTTTCTGACCTGTATCACCTTGACCCGGACAGCGGAAACAAAACCCGGCTAACCTACGGAAAGCGTTACCTCCAGGCCACCTGGAGCCCTGACGGAAAGCATATTATTGCCATACACAATCAGCTCGGCCAGCACGCCTTGCACCTGCTGGACAAACACGGCAATAAAATCGATACGCTCTGGCAAGGTAAAGACAACACCATTATCAGTTCTGTTAACGCATCGCCCGATGGCAAGCATCTGGTGATGGCCGTATGGCGACCAGATACCCTGTGGAACCTTGAACACTTCAACCTTCAAACACGTCAGTGGACCTTGTTAACCCACGGCACCCATATCGAAAACAGTCCACGATTCAATAACAATGGTCAGTCCATCGTATTCAGCGCCGACTACGACGGTGTGTTTAACATTTACCAGTTAACATTAGCCAGCGGCAAACTGGAAAAACTCACCAACGTCATCGGCGAAGCAACCACACCCGCCCTGTATCACACCGCCAACGGTGAACAACTCGTTTATATCAATCTGGGGGCTACGGGCTACGATTTATTCCAACTCAAAGAAACCACTCCCATCGCCCTGCCGACAAATACAGACACCGCGACCAATACAGCCGACAATGTCCCATCACCTCAATATGCACCCGTCCAGAACGCAAGCATCGAACCTTATAATGCGCTTCCCCGCATTATACCCACCGCGTGGTTTCCCTACTTCCAGTTTGATGATGTGCGCAGCGAAATCGGCTTTACCACTGCCGGTGCAGACCCGTTACGACGACATGCTTATGGTGCCCTGCTGGGGTACGATACCGACAATCAATGGCTGGTGGGGCAGTTCAATTATATTTATGACCGCTGGAATCCCACTTTAAAACTCAGCCTCAATCGACAGGTACTAGCATTTATCGACAATACCGGCAAAGTAGAACGCTACCGCAACTCCGACATTGTTTCCGCAGAAGCCATCTGGCCCTTTTTTCGTTATGAACAGCAATGGTTGTTACATGCTGGCATGGTCAGTGAATCAGAATCCGATGAAAAAATTCTTTCTAACGCTGGTGCCATCAACAATCTTGATGATCGCATTGCAGGGCTCGCCGTCAGTTACAATTCCGCACGAACCTATGCACGCTCCATCAGCCCCGCTTACGGGCGACAGTTTCGTGTAATCGCCGAAGACAACGATATTCTGAATAGCGACTTCACTGGCCAGACCTACACACTGGACTGGCGGGAATTCATCGACCTGCCCGGGCAGCACGTTATCGCCACCCGTGCAGTACTCGGCTGGGGCACCGAAAACCCACGGGACTTCCGCCTTGGCGGCACCCTGGAAACCAGCGTTCCTCCCGCCCCTCAAGCAACCGCGCTTGCATTAACACAAAATATTTTTGGCCAGCGCCGTTATCCCCTGCATGGTTATCAACAAAGCCGCGCCGATTTGCGTGGCCGACGCATGGCACTCATTGAAGCTGAATGGCGATTCCCCATCGCACTGATCGAACGCGGCTTTATGGCCCCTCCCGTTGGCCTGCATCAAATCCACGGAAAGTTGCTTTATAACTGGGGAGAAAGCTGGAACCAGGACAGCAACGTACCTGCCCTGCGACGCGGTGCCGGTGTTGAAATCACCACCGAACTGGTACTCGGTTACTGGCTGCCCATGAATCTGCGCGCTGGTTACGCCAAAGGTTTTGACGTTGGTGGTGAAGAACAGGTTTATATTGAAGCACATGTCCCCCTGCTTTAACCTAAAATCCGCAGTTGAATGGCCGGTAGAGCACAAAGCACTCTACCGGCCTGCCCGCACCAGTCCGCCCAGCCCTGCATCCTCCAGCGCAGCATTGAGAAAATGACGCACCAGATGTGCATATTCAAAGGTCAGCGCTTCTTTTAATAACATGCGTGCTTTACGCCGGGTAAACGTACGAATCACCCATTTAACACGCGGCAAATTGGCGGCACTCATACTGAGGTTATTCACCCCCATACCTAACAGTAAAATAGCGGCTGCGGGATCACCGGCCATTTCACCACAAACACTCACTGGCGTTTTTTCATCTTTTGCACCTTCGACAATTTGTTGCAAGGCGCGTAACACGGCAGGGTGCAGCGAGTCGTATAAATCAGCCACACGGGCATTATTACGATCCACAGCTAACAGGTATTGGGTGAGATCATTGGTGCCTACAGAAAGAAAATTAACCCGCCTCGCCAGTTCTCGCACTTGATACACTGCCGATGGCACTTCGATCATTACACCAACATGCGGCATGTTGATACTGACACCCACATCAATCAGTTCTTGATAAGCACGACGCAACAGGCACAGGGCATCATCCACTTCGGCAACGCTGTTGATCATTGGCAACAACAGATTCATGTTGCTCAAGCCGACACTGGCGCGCAGCATGGCGCGCAATTGCACCAGAAAGATTTCCGGGTGATCAAGACTGATACGAATACCACGCCAGCCCAGAAACGGGTTGTCTTCTTCGATGGGGAAATAGGGCAGCATTTTGTCGCCGCCAATATCCAGAGTACGCAACGTCACTGGCGCGGGTGAAAATGCTTTCAACACCTGCCGGTAAATTTTGCATTGTTCATCTTCACCGGGAAAACCGTCACGTATCATAAAAGGAAATTCGGTACGGTACAGCCCTATGCCTTCCGCACCGCTTTTTAATGAAGGTTTCACGTCTGCCAGCAGGCCGCTGTTGATGTACAGCGGAATCCCCACATTGTCAGGCGTAATTGCAGGTTTTTCGCGCAATTCGTGCAGTTCTTTTGACAGCTCTGCTTCTTCGCGCAGCAGGTGTTTAAATTCACCCCGCACCGTAGACGATGGATTGATAAAAATACGTCCGGTGTAACCGTCCACAATAATGCTGCGCCCATCAATATGATTCACCGGCAATTCGTTCACACCCATAACAGCCGACACACCCATGGCTCGCGCTAATATAGCGACATGCGACGTTTGTGAGCCTCGTCGGGATACAACGCCTGCCAAACGTTTAACCGGCACTTCGGCCAGCATGGATGCCGTAATTTCATCTCCCACCAATATGGTACGCATCGGAAACTTTTTCGGTTTTGGCGGTTCCTGGGAACGCAGCTTTTCAAGAATACGACGACCCAGGTCGCGCACATCTTCTGCACGTTCACGCAGATAATCATCTTCCATGGCATCAAAGGCACGCATATGCTCAGCGATGGTTTCACGCAAAGCACCAGCAGCCCAGTTACCTTGTTTAATACGTTGAATTACTTCATCGGAAATACCGGGACCGTCCAGCATCAATAAATAAGCATCAAACAATACACGCTCTTCAGCAGGCAATACTTCGGTCATGCGCTTTAACATGGACTGGATGTCCTTGCGCACGTCTTTGACGGCTTTTTTAAACAGGCTGACTTCGGCTTTCACATCACCGGCAACACGATCAGGGATGACCTCCAGATTTGTCGCGGTAAAATTGACAACAGCGGTGCCAATGGCGACACCGGGTGCTCCCGGTTGCCCCTGCAAAGGAGCAGTACTTTGCGACCGGGGACGTAAACCATCAATACCACCACTGGCTTCAGCATGAGCAATGGCTCCCGCCAATTGTGCTGCGATGGTCACCAGAAAAGTCACTTTGTCTTCACTGAAATGTTTTTTGCCGTGACGTTGCACCACGAGCACACCCTGTAACTGACGATGATGAATAATCGGCACGCCCAAAAAAGCGCGATAACGCTCTTCACCGGATTCGGGGAAATATTGATAACGGGGATGCATGGGGGCATCATCAAGATTCACAGGCTCTTCCCGCTCACCCACCAGGCCAATGAGTCCCTGATTTTTTTTCAGGCGCACCATGCCGACGGCTTCATCATTCAAACCATCACTGGCCACCAAGACATTTTCGTTCTGCACTTTATCGGTCATGTACACTGAACACACATCAACCGCCATGGCGTTTTTGACGCGCAGCACAATCACTTCCAATGCCTGATTCAGATCTCTGGCGGTGGTGACTTCCTGGATAATACGCCGTAACGTATTCAGCATGCATGGCTCCTAAAGGGCGCTATTGCAGATTAAACAATCAGATGAAACAAATTGAAGGGTCGGCCTGCACAAGGGGCGATGCCCATGGAATCTCCCACAGGTGTATTAATGCTTCGCCGCCCCGGATATTTTTTTTAATGTTTGTTGTGCTGTTTTTTGTTTTAAAGACAATAGAAAGGGCTCAAGTTCTTTTAATGCCCTACGGTAAACATCCCGTTTAAATGACACGACTTCTTCCAGTGGAAACCAATAATCCACCCAGCGCCAACCATCAAACTCCGGCTGTTCGCTGACATCCAGGCGCACATCATCATCTTTGCCGATGAGTCGCAGCAAATACCATATTTGTTTTTGACCAATGCACAGCGGCTTGCTGCCATGGCGTAAAAATCGTTTTGGCAAATCGTATCGCAACCAACTCCGGGTCGAACCCACCAGCTCGACATGATCGGAGGTCAGCCCGACTTCTTCGCGCAGTTCACGAAACAGCGCCTCCTTGCGCGTTTCGTTGGCCTTAATCCCTCCCTGAGGAAACTGCCAGGCATCCTGTCCGATGCGGCGTGCCCATAGCAAACGACCCTGCGCATTGCACAGGATAATACCCACATTTGCCCGGTATCCTTCAGAATCAATCATCGGTCAATCAACAACTTAAGTTCAAAAGTGGTCTTGATTGTTCCACATCCCCCACTTACCGTGCAAGGGGTGTAAATTTCCCGCCGTGACGTGCATTGGTTATTATGGCATCCCGCTACACCATGCGCACTTATTTACCCGGGAGATTTACACCATGAGCCTGGCCATTTTTGATCTGGACAACACCCTGCTGGGAGATGACAGCGACTACCTGTGGGGCCAGTTTCTGGTACAACAGGGACTGGTGGACGGCGAGTTTTACACCCGCGAAAACCAGCGATTCTACAAAGATTACCAAACCGGCCAACTCGATATCCTCGAATTCCTGGCCTTCAGTCTAAAACCGCTCAGCAAGCATCCCCGTGAAAAGCTCGATGCCTTGCATCGGCAATTTATGCAGGAAGTAATCACCCCGATGATGCTGCCCGCCGCCCATCTGCTGTTGGAAAAACACCGCGCACAGGGCGATACTCTGCTGATCATCACTGCCACCAACAGCTTCATCACCGCCCCCATCGCCGCCGCACTGGGTGTAGAAAACCTGCTCGCCACAGAACCCGAGATTGTCCATGACCGCTATACCGGACAAGTCAGCGGCACCCCCTGTTTTCAGGCAGGCAAGGTGGAGCGGCTAAAAACCTGGTTGCACGACAACCGGCAAAACCTGGCCGACAGCTGGTTTTACAGTGATTCACATAACGACCTGCCGCTTCTGGAATGGGTCACACACCCCGTCGCCGTGGACCCGGATGAAACACTGGCAGACCATGCCACCGCCAAAGGCTGGCCAGTGATCACTCTGCGGGGCGAGATTCCTGCGCCCATGGAAACATGAGTTCCAGGTTCATCCTGCCCCTGCTGATCCTGCTCACTCCCCTGAGCCTGCTACTGGCCCTGTCCATTGGCAGCGCGCCTGTAAAGCTGGGGCACTCGGTCGCACAGTCTGATTCTGGAGCTGCGCCTGCCTCGTGCCCTCTCTGCCTTTGCCATGGATGGTCTGCATGGCATGTTGTTCTGGCTCATGGGTGACCTCGGTCACGCCCCGCCACCGCTATAGAGGTTGATCATCACCAGCCTGGGTCTGCTGCTCTGTCTGCCCTTTGCCCGCGATCTCAATGTATTGGCACGCAGTGAACTGGCCGGTGGTTGCCTGCTAGCGCTGGCAGACACTGCGGCACAGGGAGAAATCAGACTGGGGGATGAATTGCTCAGCACGCTGCCACGCCGCACCATCGCACAAAAAATCGGTGTGCTATTACAGGCGGATAATGATGCCTTTCCCGGCACCGTGATGGAAACCCTACTGAGTGGTCGCCACCCTTGGCTGGGGCAATGGCAAATGGGAAGGCGAAAACGACCGAAGACTGGCATTGGCTGCACTCCATGACCTAGCACTGACCGGGCGTGAACAGCGTCAGATTAATACCCTCTCCGGTGGTGAACGCCGCCGTCTTGCGCTGGCCACCCTGTTCACCCAAAAACCACAACTGTTTCTGCTGGACGAACCCACCATCAAATCAGCCTGTTAAACCTGCTGAGCCAACGGGTGACAGACACGACACACAAACGGGCATCCGTCATGATTCTGCACGACATCAACCTGGCCACACGCTTTTGTGAGCACCTGATATTATTATTCGGCAAAGGGGAAGTGCTGTACGGACCCGCAAAAGACATCCTGAGTATCGACACACTCACCCATCTTTACGGACACCCGGTCATTGCTGTGGAAGAGCCGAACGGGCCAGTCTATTTACCGGGCTGAACCACCAATGGGCACCACCCCGCCCAATTGATGTAAAGATTGCCGATCCGGCAACGCATCAGCCACCTCATCCAGCCACTCCACCAACGGCTGCCAGCGTTCCCGGTCCGGAACCGTGCGACTGCCCTCCAGCTCGTGAATGCCCAGCCCCCGCTCCGCAGCACGAATGTAATTCTGACTGTCACGCAACGTCGCCACCAGCGGCAATTTCAAACTGGAAAGAAAACGCTCCAAATCCCTGAAAATCAGCGTATTTTCCCGCACCCGGTTGGCCACCACAGCAAGCCGTATACCGGCAGTGCGAATCTTGCCCACCAGCAACAAATCCTGAATGAAATGTGCCGCCGCATGAATATCAATAGGTGACGCCAGTACCGGCAACAAAATGGTATCCACACGCTGTACATACTCCACCAATCTCAGCCCCGTCACCCCGGCAGGCACATCCATAATCACCCGCTCCGCCTCCACGGGTAAACGCATTTGAAAGGCACGGGTTACATCCCGGCGGCGCTGAAAAGCCGCAATACCGTGAATCGCGGGACGCTCAGCATCACGCAGACTCAGCCAGCGCATACTGGAACCCTGCGGATCATAATCCAGCAGCGCCGTCACACACCCCCGCTGCGCGTAATAACTGGCCAGATTGATAGCCAGTGTGGTTTTGCCACAGCCACCCTTGGCATTGAGAATTAAAATACGGTGCATATCCTCATTTTACGGCCATTGAGCCTAAATTCCGCAGTTGACCGCTTCGAGGATATATTCACATTTTGATAAATAGCTTGTTGGGTGGTTTTGGCAGATTCACTGGTTGAGTCGCTACGACCTGTATAGCGTCGCCGTCAGGCTAAGCCTTACCCGGAAAGAGAGTGAAACCGGCGCATTACCGGTTTTTTGTTCTGCTCTCTTCAATACAGAGAGTAAAACGGTAGGGTGGAACAAGCGCAGCGGTTCCACCAATAGGCGACAAGAAACAACAAATAGCCTCTGTGCCCACCACCACTGACAAAAAAGCCTCCATGCAATAACGGCTCACCAGCCAATAGCGACTCAAGGTGGGCATCCATAACTGATCGAACCTTGATGCCCCTTTCCCGTTAGGTCGAACCGCTGCGCTTGTTCCACCCTACCCAGCTTAGCCTAACGGCAATGGTGGCAGAGGAAAAAACAGCAGCCTCTTTATGCGGGGCACCAACAGTGGACATGTGCTGGTACTCGCAGTTTTTTTGCCGCCGCAGGACAGTCACTATAAGATACTGCACCAACGATATATTTTCCGGCACCTGCGACATACAACAGTTCGGTAAGCATGAGGTGCAAGACTGATGATGCGCTGCGCAGGTGTGGCCAGCGTAACCACGCGGCCAGCATCATCCACCACGCTGACACCGGCATGACTGCGATCAGCAATAAAAAATGGCCAAAATCAACAGACTCAAATTGAAAAAAAACCGAACGTCCTCGAGGCACACACACTCCTTTACACTCATGCAAAAAACAACCGGCAGTATACCGCAATGAATACAGAACTCATCCTCGGTGGCGCACGCTCAGGCAAAAGCGCACTGGCTCTGCAGCGCGCCCGGACAAGCGGCAAGGCAGTAACGTTTATTGCTACAGCCCGTGCAGACGATGCAGAAATGACTGCGCGTATCGAACACCACCGCACTGAACGTCCGCCACACTGGACGCTGGTGGAAGAACCCATCGCCCTGGCAAAAGTGCTACAGCAGCATGCCGCACCACAATGCTGCCTGCTGGTGGATTGCCTCACCCTGTGGCTGAGCAACCTGATGGGCAGCGAGGACGCTGACCATCAACAATTCATCAGCCAGCGCGACGCTTTGCTCCAGGTTCTGCCCCAACTGCCAGGACACCTTATTATGGTCAGCAATGAAGTCGGTCTGGGCATTACTCCGCTGGGGGAAATCTCACGTCGCTTTGTAGACGAAGCTGGTCGTCTGCATCAGCAACTGGCCACCCTCTGCGACCAAGTCACTTTCGTTGCCGCTGGCCTGCCACTTATCCTCAAACCTCAGCATCCATAACCAATTCCGCCTATCACCCCGTAAAATATCATCATTAACCATTCAACGGCGGATTTTGGGTTAAAGTCAAAAAGCCGGCGTACGATACAAAGATCAGCGACTCCTGGCTTTTCCAGGCTGCCGTAATTAACCAGGATAAAATGGGGAATGCAGTAACATGAGGTATGAACAATGAACATTTCTGCCCTGAACACCGGTATTAATGGCATAAATCAAGGCCTGAATAATATGCGCCGCAATGCATCCACTATCGCGCAGGCAGTTAATAACGGCATTAGTGAAGGGGCTGTCAAACAGCCTACGGAAGTGACCTCTGCATTACTCAACCTGAAACAGGATACTTTACAAATACAAGCATCCACTAAAGTCGTCGAAACCGTGCATAAGATGATTGGCAGCCTGTTGGATGTCACAGTCTGAAAGCGAAAAACCCGGCAATCGACAATACCAGCACGCACCTCAAGCGCTACAAACCGGGCAATTATTGATTATGTCGGCAGGAAATCGATAGGATATGTCACTATCATTTCTTCGACATCCCGAGCGCCAAAGTTCAGTAATTTCACCCGTGAAACCAGTTTTCGCTCCAGATTCTTGTCATTCAATTCGCTGGAAATTATCTTGCAGGCTATTACACGACCCGAAGCCGCAATGGTGATTTCTAACACTACCTTACCTTGCAGAGTCGGATCTTTACGCAAAGCGCGACTATATAACGAATAAATCGCACCTTTGTTTTTATCAAATACCAACGAAATTTCTTCATAACTCCGGGAAGGCTTACCAGAACCCTCACCACCCGTAACTTGCGGTCCTGTTTTGGCGACAATGGCAACCGGACTTTCCACCTGTGTGGTTTCCCGTCCGGCAAGTGCGCTACGACCCACGCCTGTACTCAAGCGTGACGTATCAATACCGCCGCTACCTGCCGTGCCCGAGGTCAGGATATTGCGTTTCATCACCTTGGCTGCGGTTGCCCCTTTTGCCAAAGGTTTACTTTTATTTAAAGCCTGGGTAACCGGCTTATCACGCAAATCAGCCAGATCATCCGCAAATGCCAGCAAACCCGATGACGCTGCCTTTTTTCGTGCCTCAGCAACCCGGTCAACCTTTGGCTTTTCTATTTTCTTTTTTGGCTTTTCTATTTTCTTTTTTGGTTCTTCTTTTTTCTTTTTCGGTTCTTTTTTCTTTTCTTCTTTCGGCTTCTCTTTTTTCTTCTCTTTCGGTTTTTCTACCTTTTTAGGAACAGGTTTAGGCTTGGGTTTCTGCTTTTCCAACAGCAATTGCGCCAAACGTGGTGGCAAATCCTCAACGTTATCCTTGTCAACTTCAGGTACAGGAATCCACGGAATGACAACACTAAGAACAACCGCCAATGCCAAAATAATGGTGACGATTTTTTTGAGCCGCCCATCATCCTCTTCCAGACGAGTCCAGGGCAATATAAATGAGCGATACATCAATACAGACACGAGTTAACCTTTATCCCGTTTGCGTAAAACAGCCAGCGAAATATTGCTATAACTTGCCTTTGTGCAAGTCAGCATGATTTTCTTCAATAAGGCGAAAGGAATTTTTTTGTCACCCATTATGGTGACTTCACGTAAAACGGGCTTCCCATCTGCTGTTTTAGTACGCACTTTACGTGCCGTTAAACGTAACAGCTCATCTTTCAACGACTTTATTTCGGTACTGCTGGAACGCATTACATCCGCCACTGACGCAATTTTTCGCCCTTGCACCACAATATCATCAGCACCCACAACGATGACTATCGTTTCTTTTGGCAATTGATTAGAAACTGATTCGGGAAGTTTGATTTGCTTGGCATTGGGTAAATCCTGTACCGATGAAGAACTTACCAACAGAAAAAACACCAGAATCGTAAAAATATCCATCAAGGACACCATGTTCAGCGAGGCGGTACGCTTGGTACGTGCATGGTGACGTTCCATGCGTTTGGCGCGACGCGACACACTCATGGTGCATCACCAATAGCAATCTGAGGAAACAGTTCTTTTTTCACCACGGAGGCTGCTTCTACCACTTCAACCTCACGCACCGTATCCATAGCTCTTACCAAAAGCTCATATTCAGTATCCGACTCCAATAAAATACTGATATTTTGTTTTTCAGGAAACCGGGTTTTTATTTTCACCAAATACTCAGAAAGCGCTGCAAAGTCGTGTTTACCATCCGTATTTTTAATTACCTTCAGTACACCGCCGATAGTATCAGCCACGACCAGTTTATCCTTGCGCACAATCACTTCAAAATTGCGCTCCCTTTTTTGATCCTTATTGGCCTGCGATTGTGCATCAGGCGGAAGATTGAGCTCCAGAATACTGAGTTGGGAAAATACCGCTGAAAGCAGCAGAAACGGAATCAGCACCACCATTAAATTCATAAAGGTGGTAATGTTGAGTTCTGGCACCTCGCGACGCGCGCGCCTGACACGGGCTCTTACGGACATATGAAATTGTTCCGCTTACTTTGCGCTACGCGCAGTTTCTCGACGTTGCTCGGTAATCGAGTTCAGAAATTTCACTGTTGCCATTTCCATACTATCGACTATTTCAGTTGTCTTCGTTTGCAACACAGTAAACATCAACAACAGGGGAATCGCCGCCATCAAACCAAAAGCTGTGGTATTCATGGCCACGGAAATACTGGCAGAGAGCAAATCAGCCTTGTCGGCCGGATTTGCATTAGCCACCGCAGTAAACGCCTGGATTAGACCTATAATAGTACCCAGCAACCCCAGCAACGTCGCAATATTGGCATAGGTGGCCAGATAATGGGTACGTTTTTCAAGGCGTGGGATAACCTCCATCAGCCCTTCTTCCATGGCGATTTCAATATCATCACGATTCCTGCTTATCTGTAGGCGGCTCAGGCCATAGGCCATAATTTTTCCGATTTCAGACTTTGAGCGGCTACTTAATGCCATGGCTTGCTGGTAATTATTTGCCTTCATTAGCGGGGTTAGTTTATCCCACATGCTACGATTGGTTTGTTTTGCAATCGTCAGATACAAGTACCGTTCAATCGCAATTGCTGCGCCCAACGCAAACACCAACAGAATGGGATACATAAACGGCCCACCCTCCTGGAAAAATTTCACAATCGCGTTAAAGAAATCCATACTTTTCTCCTCACATCACATAATTCGATTTTTTTATGCTACTCATTGGCACCACACACCAACACTGTACATTTATCGCACAAGCCAATGGCACAAACAGCGCTCCGGCATGCCATAAAATACGCCTGTGCTGAGCAACTCAATTCACCAAGCCCTGCACACGAAAACACACTGCACATTGCGGCATTTTAACGACATTCTTGAGTTTCTGATAGCAAAACAGGGAAAGTTAAGTCACTTAAAAAGTGTACCGCATTTATATTCATATTATTTAAACCACTATTTTTAGTTGTTTATCTTGACGTTTTCACTGACATTGATTGTGCTCCAGCACCGTACAACATGTCATAGTATTCAACCTGACGCCGAAACACATCCCGGTCCAATGCTTCAAAAGCAGTATCAAAAGAATTACTGCCAGCACCACCTTGCAACAAACCCAGCCGCGTGCTTTTCCAGGGAATAACATACAAAATTTTAGGTAACTCACGACTACCCTGAATCGCGGTTTCATCCAGCTCAATTCTATCAGCGGAAAATGCATTAAGCGGTAACAACGCGAAAAACAAACAGCAAACAAGAAAAAAAGACCGGATCATTTTTTAACTCTGCGCCCCAGATCAACTATCCACTTTTTAACTTCAACATCCTCTTCCGGTGTCAATTGTTGATACCGCTGATAGTGTTCCAGTGCTTCCGGTAGTTTACCCATATACAATTCCAGCAAAATACCGAAGTTGAGATGAGCATAAGCGTAATCAGGATCGATCTGCAAGGCCTTTTCATAGTAAGTCCGGGCTTGCGCAAACTCGCCGGCACCACGACTGATAATTCCCAGATGATTCAGACTCACCACATTTTTTGGATTGATTTTTAATGATGCCTGAAAAGCCGCTTTTGCTTTTTCCAGCTCATTTTGGTGGAAATACAAAATACCCAGATTTGCTTGCGGGCCGGAATAATTCGGATATTGGGCGGTTAACTGTTGCAATGCCTTTTCAGCTTGCGCCGTTTTTCCTGCCCGCATTGCGGACAAGGCCGCTTCATACGATGCTGCCACTTTAGGGTCAATTTTTGGCAGTTCTTCTTTCGCAGGTGCGGCCACATCACGAGCTGGCTCGGTCGTTGCTGCACAGGCTGCCAATAGCAAAACAGCTGTTATAAAAAACAAACGGCCAGCACACTTCACACGTTTTTTCCAAAAACAGGAAATAAATGAATATCGCATTATAAATATCTTTTTAATCAATATCTTTTTAATCAAGATACAGGGCTGTTGATTCACTCTTTTCAGACTTGGCGTAACGCACAGGGCTCAACTTACGCAATTCTTCAAAACTCTTTTTTACCCATTTATCAAACGTGCCTTCACTCACACGTTCAACATTTGACTCATGAATGTTAATCGACTTCTCTTCAAAGGGATAGGCTTGCTCTTCCAATAAAATGTCGTATTGCTCAATTTCGTCTTTGGATAAACCTTCCGGCCGTTCTGACTGCATCAATTCCCGTCCAAATTCATTATAAATTTCTGCCAACCAGTAAACAGAAGCAGTGGTCACCTCAGCAATCCCGTAATCTGCTGCCAAAGTAAAGGCATCAACAGCTTCTTTCATTTTCTGTTTTTTGCGTTCCAGGTTTTTCTTCAGTGGCCGCACCAGCTTAACCTGCTGGAAAGACTGGAGCGCTGGTTCTGCCAATTCAAAAGCTGCCTTCGCAGCCAGATACTGTGTGCGCGGCGTGCTACCGCTGCCTGCACTCTTGTCGCTTTGAATGATGTCATTTAACCAGTGGCGTCGCTCACCCAATTGTCCCCTCTTGCCATAAATAGCGGCCAGTTTATGGCGTGCTTCAGTCGCCTGTTCCACAGGTTGCGGAAACATGCTCACATAACGTTTATAAGTTGTAATAATCTGTTGCTCACTGCCCGCTTCTTCATACAATTCCGCAGCCTGCCACAAGGCGGCACGCCCGGTTTCCGGGTCTGCATTGTTTCCTGCCATATTTTCCAATTCAGCGGCAGCTTTAAGCGGCTGTTTGTTTTTCAAATAGGCCTTGATCAGGTTTTCAGATACCTTCGCCGCCAACGGATGTGCCGGGTTTTTATCGCGAAATGCCAAAAACTTGGTAATAGCGCCCTGCCAATTTCCGGATTCCATCAGGCTTGCGGCAATATCAAATTCTGCCGACTGAATAACCGCAGAATTCGGCGATACCTGCTCAACCCGGGAGAACTGGGCAATCGCACCTTGCAGATTGCCCTTGGATTTCATGTACTCACCCTGTTTATAGACCGATGCGGCCAGCCCGTCTTTTAGCACCTTGCGGCTCGCATCATTCATGCCCGTCAAACTCAACGCAACCTTATAAGCCACTTCAGCCCGTGTGTAATCCCCCTTTTCAAACTCTGCACGCGCAATAATTTTCCACGCTGTACGCCGCGTTTCGGAGTTAGGTGCATGTGACAATTCCAGAATCTGCCGCGCCGCCACTGCTGCCTGATTATATTTTTTCAGTGCAAACATGTCCTCCGCAGCCCTGGTCAACACCTGCGCAGAACGTCTATCATCAGGAAAGGTTTTACCAAAACGCATGGCACTACCCACAGCTAGACGGCTCCAGGTCGCTTTTTGTTTCCCTTCTGCCTTTTTTTCTGCCTCACCATAGGCCAGCAGCGCCGCATAACCTGCCTCTGCGTCTTTGCCAAAACGCACATACCGGTACGCCGTTTTTTCATATTCCTCAGCCGCTTTTTCAAAATTGCCAGACTCGAATAAAAGCTCTGCATAAAGAAAATTCAATTTTTGTGCGTTTTTGCTCTGACCAAACCATTTCAGATGCTGCCGGTACCCGATAAAAGCTGTCTGGTAGGCTACGGCTGTTTTGTTTTTTTGAGCTTCTGCATGAAGATGACGCACAACATCTTCTGAATTCTCCCTCACTGCCGTCTTTAGCTGCGCAAGAATAGTGTCTTCCTGCTCTTCATAACGCTTCCAATAGGCACCATTAACACGATAGCGCTTGATAAAGGTGCGCTTCTCTTCAATCAGCACACTGGCAAACCCCGCCTGGGTATAGGTTTCTATCGCTTTCAAGTCAAACTCAAAGGCTTTTTCATGCATGGGGTACGCTTCAGCAAAGGCGTGATAGGTCTCTGCCGCGTCCCGTACACGATTTTTTTTCACATAAAATTCTGCCAGATCACGATAAACCCGGATTTCGTATTCACGATGTCCATTTTTGTCGAAATAGGGTTTGATCGCTTTTCCACCACCCAACTCATTAAACGTGAGCGTCACAATGCGAAAAACATCATCGACGAGTTCTTTATCGCCACGACTCAGCTTACGCGGCTCCGCCAAACCAACAGTCGGTTTTAATTTCCGGTCAACAAGGGCAAAAAAGGCCTTCAACGCTTGCTGATAACGCTCTTGTTTAAACAAGGCCCAACCCAGCTTTGTGGCTGCTTTTTCGTAGTAACGCGAAGAAGTACCCATAGAGACAACCTGGAAATAAGCCTGCTCGGCCAACTTGAATTTGCGCCAGTCAAACAACAACTCACCACGCCGAAATTGCAATTCATCACGATTTCCGGCACGCGGATTCAGCACGAGCAGACGATCCAATGCATCCAGTGCCTTTTCCTGCTGAGCCGCTTGCTCATAGGCCTTGGAAAGCTGATACAGTAAACCCGCAGAATGCGGACCACCGGCTGATAGCTTCAGGGCATCTTCATAAAGCTTGATTGCGCTACGAAAGCTCGTTTCGCGCAATAGCTGTATATCGGCGTCATCATCGGAAGCATCACCCTGTGCCAATACCTCCAGTTTTTTCTGAAAACGTTCTTCGCTGCGCTCCATTTCCAAATCTGCCAGCCGCCGCATGGCTTCGATTTTTTGTGGATCCTGTTTGCTTTCAGACATGAACTCCCAATAATTATCCATCGCCTTGTTGCGACTGCCGGCAATGGGGGATTCAGTATCAATCTTGATATCCAGCTCACCCAGGTCTTCAAGGGTTTCCTGCTTTTGGCCGCCAGCGCAACCTGCTAAAGCGATAATGGGCAGCCAGCACAACAACCGCATATTCATTGCTCACTACCCCAACGTTTGGATGCATAGTCATACATCTGTGCCATGGAAAAACGGGCTTCGCTGGCATAACCCAGCAGGCGCTGCTCATGGCGTTTCAATGTTTTCTGCGCCAATACTTTGAGGTGTGTTTGTGTACGTTCCAAAACTGACAACAGTTCACTCTGCACGCCCAGCACCCTTTTTTCCAGTTCACGCCGATGCGCTGGCTCCAGGCCGTTAGCGCTATCAATCTGTGACGACCATTGCGCCAGGCGCTCCAGCGACCGTCGTAACTGCACATAGTTTTTCAGGGTTTCCTGAAATTCATGTGTCGTGAACAGCTGCCACAGGTAACGCCCGCCGGGGGTATTGGGCAGATCCTGCACCAGCCAGCCTTGCCCCGCAGGCTGATTGCTGACGGCGCGCGCCAGCGTATCGGCCAGTGCATCACTGTTGACAGCTGCTTCCGCCTGGCGTACCTGCGCCACTTCGGCTTTGAACCTTTCCAAGGCCGACTGGTAGTATTCCAGCGCCTGCTTGAATGCTTCCAGTTTGCCAAAGGCAAAAGGCACAGCCAACAGGCCATCCTGCACTGCGGGGTCACTGGCATCCATTTTGCTCAGTTTCAACCAGGGCACCAACGATTTTTGGTGTAACTCCCTGGAGGAATAAACACGCCCCAGACCCAATAGTGCCCGGCTGGACATTGGCCCCTGCAAGCGCGTTTTCACAAAATATTGTTGCGCTTTTTCCGGTTCATTTTTGTTGAGATGATGATATGCCAGCATCAAATTCGCCTTATCACGCAAAGCACGCTGCTCTTCTGTATCGGCTGTCCCCGAGCCTAATTTTTCCAACAGTGTGCGGCCCTCCTCTTCTTTCCCCTGCCGGAATAACGCCACCCCCAAGTTGAAGCGACCATATGTCTCCCACACAGACTTTTCACGGAGCTGCCGTACCAGGGATTTTTTCCCCAGCTGGCGCAGATTAACCACAGCCTGATCAAAATCTTGTCGCTGCATCAGTAGCATAGCGCTCAGCAGTAAGCGCTCCTGCTGTGCCTGACCGGGTAATTCGCCATTGATGCGTTGCAACGACGCCAGCGCCTCATCCGTTTGTCCATGCTGATACTGCGCTTGTGCCAGACTCAGCCAGGCCAGATTTTGTACTCGTTGCGGTTGATCACTATTGCGCTTTCCATTGCCCAGGGCCTCAAAAATTGAAGCCGCCTTGTGATGGGCACCGTTGGCAAGGTACAAACTACCCAGCACCAGTTGAGCCTGAGCTGGCCGATGCTTGATGCGCCCCTGGTCCAGGTCAGCCTCCAACCGGGTAATAGCCTCAAAAGGTTTACCCACCAGCAAATCAAACTGCGCGGCACGCACCAACGGGTCTTCAATGTGATCCCATACCACCGGTGCCGCAACCAAAGCTTGCGCACTCAATAACAGACAAATCACACCGCCCAGCATTCTCGTCAGCACAGGAGTCCAAACATTGCCTCGTTCATGTGTGCAGCACAGCAGCAACACTTATTTCCACTCCTTAAGTCGCATTTCAGGAGAAGACTGGTCTTCATTTTCACCCGGGGCAATCCGCAACTCCACCACACCACGCTCCTCATCCGAAGTTATCACCAATGTCGATGTGCGCCGAAAATCGGATTCTTTCGGTGTCCGCCCCATCATCGATACTGTGAGTTTATGTTGGCCGACAGATACATCATCCCAAAACAGTCGATGACTACCGCCCTTTTGCAGCGCAGCCAACTCGGTTTCGGTATACTGGTGAAAGGAGACCATGCGCTCATCAATGTGCAATTGAATGGTGCCTAACTGGAAAAATGGACCAGGGTCCACCGTCACCAGCACCAGCAAGCGGGTTTGAGATAATGATTTCTGCGCCTCTTCCAATATGGCCATTTGCGCACCCAATGCTGCTACTTCATTGAGCACCCGTTCTGCTGCGGCATCCAGCTGAACAAAACGTGTTGTCTCAGCCACCGAGTCTTCAGCGGCCGAAGCCGTGTACGCCATACCAGACGCCAACAATCCCAAACCCACAAGACTCACACAAAAAAACGCGAGCCCTCGCCGCACCACATTTATTTTTTTCATACTACCCCACTCAACATATGGTCTGCACGAGCATACCTCATCAGCCCAAGGCCAGCCACAAATTACCGGGAATAACTGCACTAACGTGCTTAAGCAACGCTCAGCAAAAATGGGTAACCCTTATTCAAGTCCGGGTTTTTCTCTCACGCAACTCATCATAAAAATATTCACTTGCAGGCAGAATTCAACATCTTCATAGATATGCCGACAACCTCTCCAACCCATATCAAAACAAAGGCAACCTTCAAGGCTAAACAGACGTTTAGTTTTACTGGCGATGATAATTCCCCCAAATGACCGGACTGAAAACGCTATAGCTTCAAACTGCTATATCGGCACGTATGCGCCATTTTTAACATGTTTCACCATATCCAGAATTTCAAAAACAGAACAGAAAGGAAATAACCCTGTCCGATGTTTCAAACTGATGAACACAGCACCCCGGTTGTTTGCATGACCAAACAACCACACCACACCACACAGGATACTGCCCCCGATACAAAAGCCTGGGCGGGCAACAAACGCAAACCACTGTTTGGCGCTTTTTCGATAAAGTTTATTGCCTATAGCAGCGCCATAGTGGTTATTGTCCTGTTTTTGTCCGTCATCATCACCAACCTGTTACTGACCAAAACCTATTATCAAGACTCGGAAAAAAATGAATTCTCCCAGCGGCTGGCCGACAAAGCCCGCACACTGGAATCCCAGCTGGCTTTTTTTCAACAGATTGTTGACCATGTAGCCACCCAGCCCACCACTCAGGATATTCTCGAAAATCAGGATGACACCAGCGCCCAGACCTGGGCTCTGCAAATGCGTCGCTTTCTGCCTCAGGCTATGGGCGTGGCCCTGCTCAGTCATTCCGGACAGGTAATGGGTGTACCCGCCGACGCACAACTCGGCCCGCAAAGCCTCACTGACCTCACCAGGCTCAGCCAGGGAGAACCCACGAAAACACCGCCAGTACACAGGCTGACGGTCAGCACCAGTCATTTTGATCTGATTGCCCCGGTACTGGATGAAACCGGCACCCCTCTGGGGATGGTCTTCGTCAGTTTCGGCCTGACAACCCTGCAACCTCTGCTGCAAAACAACACCAGCAACGGACAAAAGCTGGTGCTGCGTGATGGCAACAACAAGGCCATCGCGCAATACGACCGGCTTGGCCACCCTGATGAAATACGTCAGCAGGAAATATCCCTTACTGACAGCGACTGGCAGCTCAGCCTCACCGAAAGTACCGAACACCCGACACCCCGTTTTTTCAATCTGGCGATATTTAACATCTTTGCCTTGTTGCTCACGGTCGGCATCATTACTTTCATGGTGCGTTATGCACTATGCACCCTGAGCACTGATTTTTCACAAATTAAAACCCTGCTCAACAATCTGGCGAAAGGTGGATCCCTGAGCAGAAAATTCGATGCCCCACAATTACGCGAAACCGCAGAAATCCTGCCTGCCATCAGTCATATTCAACACGGTCTCGATAAAAAACGGCAACTATTGAAAACCCAACAACTCAACAACGAGATCACTGGCCTGCCGAATCAACGCCAGTTTGACCACGAATTTGCCCGTGCCTACGATTTTGCCCGTCGTGGTACATCGGTCTGCATAGTACGCTTGCACATACGGGGACTGAACAACTTCAACAGTCAACAAACCACCCGGGTGCTCAAATTACTGAGCAAAACGCTCAAGGCACATGTCCGCAAAGTGGATCACATTGCCCATCTCGATAAAGACCAGTTTGCATTATTGATGTTTGGCATGACAACTGACGGTGCCACCCCCTGCCTGGAGCGACTGCATAAATTCTTCTTTGAACAGCAACTACGGCACCCGGAAATACCGAACACACTGATTTGCGACCTTTTTTGCGGCTATACGCTGATCCATCCCCTGCGCGACAACAGTGCCGCCAACGTGCTCACACGTGCCGAACAGGCACTGAGCGATGCGCAAACATCCGCCAGACACTGTATTATTGCTGCATGATAGTGATTCACGATCGCAAAGGGCTTTGCACCTTGTTAACATTAGAACTCAGCAGTTTGCACGGTGCTGACTTGCGCAATGCCAATCTGGAAAATGCCAATCTGGTGCAATACGACCTGCAAGGTGCCGATTTGCGCGGCGCCAATCTGATTGGTGCTGATTTGCGCCTGGCCAACCTCAGTGGTGCTGATTTACGCGGTGCTGATCTCACCGCCGCCGAGCTGATGGGCACTAATCTGGACGGCGTGAAAGCCGACGGTCCATTGTTTCCTGTTGTCTGACCCGGATAATTCGCAAGTCATATGTGATTTTGCTGAGACTTTACGTATTACCAAATTGGCCACCTGCTTACGGAGTAACCAACTTCCCGCCTACCACAACAGTAGCTTGGCATTGGGCTTGCTGTTTTTTAGCAAGCACTATGACAAACCCTTAACTCGCCGTCGGCCACTATTGAGCGTCGTGAAGAACACGTAATATTTCAATACAGTTTGTACTGGTCTGCTCTCGATAAATCACGATAAACGGGACACCATCAATCACTAGTTCTCGTGTATTTTTCAATCTTCCTTGACGTCCAGCTCCGGGGTGATCAGGTAAGAGTAAATAAACGCGATCAATGATATTCATCGCCATATCAATAGCAACAATAGGACTATTTTCTTCGGCAATATAGGCTTCGATTTTATCTAAATCGATGCCTGCAAGATCAGTCCATTTGAGCTGCACGTTTGGCCTCCCATTTAGCCTTAACGTCTGCATGATCGATTAAACGCCCTTCAGCAGCAGCTTTCACCCCGTTTTCTACTTCGCGGATAAACCACTCCTCGCGTGCCACATATTGTTTGATCGCTTCCGCCATCAACCATGCACGAGGTCTATCCATCGCCTTTGCCATCTGGCCCACACGCGTTAAGGTGTCATCATCTAATCTGACTGAGGTTGCTTTTAAAGGCATAATGATTCTCTGAGGTTCTCTTAGAACCTAAACTATAACCGATTTACTATTCATTGTCTTCTCGCATTGCCGCAGCTCCAGATAATGTGGATTCTCGATGCACCTTATCTGCGCCGTTCTCTCCAACATGTGCGTGACCATGGCGTGGCGCAGTAAATACGCAACACCTTCGACGGCGATACCGGCCTTTTTGAGGTGGCTCTTTACGATGCGGCCCAGGCAATCGGCATTGTAGACAGCGCCAAAATTGCCAATAAACAGGACGTAATCATCCCGTGCGGTCACCCGTTCAGGGCGACGCATTCTTTGCGACGCGGGCCGCTGCTGTATAATAGTTCCAATACCGCTCTGCCTCTGATCCCCCGTAGTAAAATAGAACACCCATCAATCAAACGCCTCAAATACCCCCGTCCGACTGTTCAATTTCAGTGGTGATGAACACAAAAACCAACCTAAAAGGCGTCGCCTTTTCCTTCCCGGATTACCTGGAATTGGTGGACTGGACGGGTCGGGTTGTACGCGATGACAAGGCCGGGGCTATTTCCGATAGTCTTCCACCTGTTCTGGCCAGACTGGGAATTGAACAGCAAGTTTGGCTGGATACCATCACCCACTACGCACAACGGTTTTTCCGAGCTGTGGGTAATATGGATAAACTCAAACAGTTGTCCGGTTGCCGGCATTGTCGTAGCTGTAATCTAGCGTGGTGCCGTCGGGGTTGTTTTCCTGCGCCAGGCAGTTGGCTGTCGTAGGTCCAGATGGTGGTGCCATGGGCGTTGGTTGCGGAGGTGCGGTTGCCGTTGGCGTCGTGGGCAAAGCTTTCTGTTTGGCCTTCCGGCAGGGTGCGGCTGAGTACCCGGCCCAGTGCATCATAGGTCCAAGTGGTGGTATTGCCGTTGGCATCGGTTTGGGTGAGTTTGTTGCCCGCTTCGTCGTAGGTGTATTCGGTGCGCTGGTTGAGGGCGTCGATGACGGCGGTGAGGCGACCGTTGGCGTCGTAGGTGTAATTTGTGGTGATGCCTGCTTGATCGGTTTTGCGGATGACCCGGCCCAGTGCGTCGTAAGTTTCAAGTGTGAAGGAGGTGTCAGCATAGGTGGTGCGGATACGGCGGTCGAGGCTGTCGTAGGTGTGGCTGACGGTGTTGCCGTTGGCGTCGGTCTGGCTGATGAGGTTGCCGTTGGCGTCGTAGCTGAAGGTGGTTTCATTCCCTTGTGCATCCCGGGTTTGGGTGCGGCGTCCGGCGGGTCAACATGATTGCGACTCTTCCGCGAAAAAAAGAGACAGCCTAACAGCAGCGGGTGGTTATCTAAAGGGCTCTGACCCTGAGGTATCCCCACAAATCTCACTTGCATAACACCAATTCTATGTAAGGTTTTATATTATCTAACGCACCTTCGATAGCCTTTTCTGTTAATCGAAAATTCTTCTGGGCAATAAGCA
>Ga0316209_1000400_pt1 | contig 79363 bp, 73 predicted proteins | sample 6monopyrite_MG_FD_204945 | JGI IMG/M metagenome (GOLD analysis project Ga0316209, IMG submission 204945) | Microbial mat bacterial communities from mineral coupon in-situ incubated in ocean water Damariscotta River, Maine, United States -... | ecosystem: Environmental > Aquatic > Marine >... | reverse complement strand
TTCTGCAACCCATCGGAAACATCCCGCCAGCTGAAGCCGAGGAGAAGTTCTATCAACACCACAACGAGTTCGATAAAGTCGCCTGAAACGGAGTAATCAGCCTCCGGGAAAACCGGGGCGGTTCAGTATGGCTGTTCAAGACATTGCTACGAGGGACGTGCTTCGGATGCTCGAGCCTCATTGGCGCGAACGCACAGTCACAGCAAAGAAGCTACGCGGGCAGGTCGAGGCTGTCCTGACATGGGCGACGGTGGCCGGCCATCGAGAAGGCGAAAACCCTGCCGCATGGCGCGGCAACCTCAAGGAACTACTTCCCGCGCCAACCAAGGTGACGAAGTCCCAACACCATCCCGCTCTCGCTCTGGCTGACATGGCGCGGTGGTCATCAACGCTTGCCCGGCGCGATGGCATCGGGGCCCGCGCTCTTGAGTTCATCGCTCTTACGGCTGCGCGTTCTGGCGAGGTTAGAGGCATGACGTGGGATGAGGTAGATCTGGTTTCTGGCATCTGGACCGTGCCAGCGGATCGAATGAAAGCAGAGCGCGAACACCGAGTCCCGCTGACCACACCCGCTATCGCCATTCTTGAAGCTTTGCCGCGGACCTCTTCGCCCTATGTGTTCGCGGCACCGCGAGGCGGGATGCTCTCGGACATGAGTATCAGCGGTGTAATGCGTCGGATGCAGGGAGCGGAGGAACGGGCGGGGCGACCAGGTTACCTCGACCCGCGGAGCAAGCGCCCGGCTGTTCCTCATGGGCTTCGCTCGACCTTCCGGCAGTGGACCGCCGAGAAGGGCTACTCCCGCGATATGGCTGAAATTGCGCTCGCACACCAAGTTGGGAGTGACGTTGAGCGCGCCTATCAGCGGAGCGACATGCTCGATCGCCGCCGCCGCATGATGGCCGATTGGGCGGCATTCGTTCATGGCGAAGTGGCTGAGAGAGTTGTGGCGCTCAGAGCCTGAAATCCTCCTTCGCGGTAGGTCGTGCATTCAAGTCGTGACGCTTTTTTCTTGACAGCCATATTTTTAAGGGGCCGCTCAAGGCCGTTAGTGGCTCTTTGCGGTAGGTCGTGCATCGTAAGCCACTGATTAGTTCTTCACCCTTGTGTCACAGCCATTGAGGCCGAAACACAAGGATCAAGAAAATGACAACCCCAGACCCACTTTTGCGGCGCTCCGAGGTCGAACAACTCGTCGGCTTGCGGCGTTCTGCTCTCTACAATCTCATGGCAGCGGGAGAGTTTCCCCGACCAGTCAAGCTTTCCGCTCGTGCCGTTGCATGGCGGCAGAGCGAAGTGGCCGCTTGGATCGAAGCGCGGGAGGCCGCGTGACCAATGCTTGAGAAATGGAACGCCCCCGGCGCTGCTGGTGACAGCGCACGGGGGCGGGAAGGTCTTGCTGGCAAAGCGGACACTTCCGAAATACCTGAAACCAATACTTCGCGCCAGTCCTTTCGCTGGACGGTGGCCCCTGACGGTGGTGTGCCGTTCACGATCGAAGCACCGGGCCGTATGTCCTGGGCGTTGTCAGTTCTGAAACTGGCTGGCCCAGTTGGAGTTACCACTGCGGAACTGCCACCCGGTCTCCGTTGGAGCGCCTACGTTCACAAGTTGCGCAGACTAGGCGTGCGTATCGTCACAGACCGCGAGCCGAACAAGGGCCCGCTTGGTGGCCATCATGCGCGCTATCGCTTGGGCTGCAATGTGCAGCGGGAGGGCGAGGTATGAACACCCCCTTCAACATTTCCCATCGTGAGCGCGACGATGCCCATCAGGGCGAGCTCCACCGCTCTGGAAGGTGGCGCATCATCATCTGCAAAGATGGGATCCAGTACATCATCCAAAAGCGCGCTAGCGCCGCTGGAAGGTGTCCCTCAGCCCATTGGAGGGCGCGGCACTACTGCACCACCCGCCGAGCCGCTCTCCGGTTGTGGGAAGCCGAAACTGGCGACGGCGGGGAAGCCCTCGAATGGCTGCCCGAGCGGGCACCTTTGCTCGACCTTTCCGCGTGGCAAACGATCCACGAGACCGCCTGAGTTCTACCCTGTCCCATCCTTGGGGCGGGGCCGGTTTATGCGGGGGTCTCTGCCGGGTGCTGATGCACGAAAGACCTCTGTGACGGTTTGCCGTTCTCCCGTGCCAAGAGCGGACGTGCCACGAGTAGCGACAGCGAAAGGGTGCCAGGGCCGAACGCTGTGCTGTTCGAGGTCTTGCCGTCTCCGTTGAAACGACGGCCGGTTTGCCGCCCGCCGCGCGGGTGGCTACGCTCCGGGGAGTTCACCCGGCCCGAGGGGAAGCGGTCCCGACTGGCCCCCTCAGATACGCACTCCGGGGAAACCCGGTAAACCCACCGGCAGGGGCCACCCCTGTTCATGGCGACATGATCCGACCGGGGACCGCTCAGAGGCGGGGCAGGTGGAAATCCTGCGGGCAGGCGGCTGGCCCCCGAGATAGGGCAGTGCGTGGATACGGAGCGGGAGGTGTCGGGACCTGTCCTGTATATCGGGGGCAGGTAACGGGTGGGGGAGCTATGCCCTACGTTCTCTCGGGCGCGAAAAACTCCACTCCCTCAGTCAAATTGGTCTCAGTGGAAAGCCTGTATCAAGCTCGGTCGCAAACTTGATCAACATGGGCTTTCCGTCATGCAGGCATGGAACAAATTGAGCTAGGCACAGGCAAATCTGCGCTTCGCTCCGTACCTTTGCTGATTCTGGAAGGGAGTGGCACCCGACTGAAGAAAATGGGTCGGACGGCTCGTCTGCATCGCCTTGCGGGCGTGATACCAACCAGCATCGTTGCTTTCTGGGGCACTAGCTGCTTTCCGTGTCGCCATCCTGAACGGAACGGACTTCGACAACTTTGGCACCCGGAGGGATGTACTCATAACCGGAGACCATCTTGCGAGCGTCAACGTTAACCTGCACGCCCTGGCCGACATTGCCGTCATTGGCGAGAAACTCCGTCATGCGGGCGCGGACCTGTTCCGATTTCGCGTTGCGCATCAGGTCCGCTGCGACCTCGAGCGCCTGGGCTTTGTAGGCCGCGCGGTTTGCCTCGACCTCGGCAACGTAGCGCTCTTGCACCTCTTGCAGGTGCGCCACCACCGCCGGCCGCCAGCCACTCTCCGAGAGCCCAGCCTCTTCACAGGCGTCCTTGATAGTCATTCCCTTGGTCACTCGGAGCAGGATGGCAGCGCGAAGCTTTGAGGATAGGCGGGGTCTTTGTGCCGGACGAGATGTTACTGGTTTCATGCATGTAAAATGACCGAGTCCGTAATGACGTGCGATGCATACCTTAAAGTTATGACGATCGGTTCTGCGCGCGCATGCTCGCCACATGCTGACTGACGCATTTCGAGTGTCTACGGTTGTTGAACCAACCAACAATGATTGCGGTGACGCCACTGATTATCCCGGCGGGAAGAACCGTCCATTCCGCTGCGGGTTCCAAGGCGGAAATCATGAATGCACTGAACAAGCCAATCAACAGCCAATAAAAACCAAGGACAAGCAATGGCGTTTTCGTTCTTGGGTAACCTTGCTTTTCAGCAAGAGCTTCTGCTTTTGACAGGATGTCATAGTCCGACATAACTCGCGTCGCGGGTTCTGGGGTTGGTGGTCTCTTTGGACGAATTGCCGCGTCAAATGGGTGGACTGCTCGAGCGCTCGGCGACCGAGGGGCAGGTTCGCCAGTGCCGGCAATTCGACCCGTTTGCCTTGCACTCCGAGCAAGGCCTTCAAGTTGGCTGCGCAGTCGATCTGCCTGCTCTCGGCGCTCTGATGACGAAGCTGGGTCAATGCAAATTTCGCTAGTCCGTAGCCAGATGCTGAAGGACTTCTCACTAAGGTACTTGGAAATCTCTGGAATCGACAAAAAATATCTCCAACAAAATAACCGCGCCTGCATGGGTGGAGTATCGCACAGGCGCTCGTGAATTTCTGCCCCCGCCCCCTCCGCGGTCAATTACCCCCCCATTATGGGGGAGGATAACACGCCCGTTATGCCTCTAGCGGGCTTGTCCGACGGAGAGTTGCGCGCCTGCGGTATGATCAACTCACTGGCCACTTGCGGGGGCGAGGGAACGCTCACAGACGCTCTCGCGGCCTATGCCTTATCAAGCTCTGATAGCGGGAAATGCAGCGCGTCGGCTGCGTGGCGAAGAAGCGCCGCCTCAGGCTGCTTTGAAGCGGGGCCGACGGTTCCCCACAGCGCAACAATGATCTGACGCTGTAGGTCGGCCAAGTTTTCCGCTTGGCTTGAAATCAAATCGTCCTCAATCTCGATGTACGCTTTGCGCGCGGCATTGAGGTCGGGGGAACTGGTATCCTCAAGCTCGGTCAGTTGGCTGACTATCACGTGCCAGCGCTCAAACAGTTCTAAAATCGCGGTCATGTGCTTCTCCTGTGCCATGTGGTCGGTCAGCGTGTGCTGATCGGGAAAACGCGGGCAAAAGGACGCACACTGGATACTGATGTTGGTCGGAAAGTGGGTTGAGCTCGGGGCGCAACCCAGCTTTCATACTTATTTCAATACTTTGCGGGAAGTGGGTGGCAGCCCGTAGGGGAATCGAACCCCTCTTTCCAGGTTGAAAACCTGGCGTCCTAACCGATAGACGAACGGGCCTTGCTTGGCGTGAGGCGGGTTCTAGGAAAAGCCCGGCCCATGCGCAAGTGGAATCTGTGGCCAGGCCGCGGAAATATTTCCGCAGGTGCCCGGCGACCCGGCCTACTCTGCCAGGGCCGCATCCTCCAGGCGCAGTTGCACGGCTTGACGCCCATTCCAATGGTTGACCTCGATCCGTCCTGCCAGGTGAATGGCGCGCCCGGCATGGGTTTCGATCACATTCGCCAACCCATTCGAACGCGCGCCAAAGGCGATAGCATCCAGAACCACCGGCCCACCATCGCCAAAGCTGAATTTCAGATGCCCGTCGCCGACCGGTTTGGTGAACCGGATGTTTTGCGCCGGAAACACGAACCGCGGGGCGGGGGCCCCGGCTCCGAACGGGCCCGCGCCCTCCAGCGCCTCGATCAGTTCAATCGTGGCACCGCCCGGCATCAGCGTCGCGTCAATGCGCAGATCGGCGGGGCCAGCCTCGCCCGCGCCCTGACGCGCCAGCAGTTCCGAAAGACGCGCCATCGCGGGGTCAAGCTGGGCGCGGGTCAGGCTGAGGCCTGCCGCCATCCGGTGCCCGCCGCCTTTGGCAATCAGCCCCTCGGCCGCCAGTTTCTGGATCGACGCGCCCAGATCGACCCCGGCGACCGAGCGCCCCGAACCCTTGCCCTCATCGCCGTCAAACCCGATGACCACGGCGGGGCGGCCGGTGGCCTCCTTGAGGCGCGAGGCAACGATACCGACAACGCCCGGATGCCAGCCATCGGCGGCGGCCCAGACCAGAGGGGCGTCTAGCCCGCGCGCCTCGGCCTGCGCCAGCGCGGCCTCGCGCACAGCGGCCTCGATCTCGCGCCGGTCGGTGTTGAAATCATCGAGCCTCTTGGCCATTTGCGCGGCGGCGACCGGGGCGTTGGTGGCCAGCAGGCGCGCGCCCAGATCCGCCTCGCCGATACGCCCGCCGGCATTGACGCGCGGTCCAAGGACAAAGCCGAGATGATAGGAGGACGGGGCCCGGTCCAGCCGCGCGACATCGCCAAGGGCAACCACACCCGGCCGGGCGCGGCGCGCCATCACCACCAGCCCCTGTCGCACAAAGGCCCGGTTCACGCCGGTCAGTTGCGCCACATCGGCCACGGTGGCCAGCGCCACCAGATCCAGCATCGCCATCAGATCGGGGCCGGTTTTCCCGTCGCCGCGCAACCGGCGATTGGACTCGACCAGCATCAGAAACACCACGCCCGCCGCACAAAGATGGCCCAGATCGCCCGGCTCATCCTGCCGGTTCGGGTTCACGACCGCCACGCAATCGGGCAGCTCGGCACCGCCGAGATGGTGATCCAGCACGATGACATCGGCCCCCCTGGCCGCCGCGATCGGGCCATGGCTGAGCGTGCCGCAATCGACACAGATGATGAGATCATGATCGGCGGCCAGGGCGGCCATGGCCGTGTCATTGGGCCCGTAACCTTCGTCGATCCGGTCGGGCACGTAGAGCGTGGCGGGGCGGCCCATCTGGCGCAGCCAGTCGATCAAAAGCGCCGCCGAGGCCCCGCCATCGACATCGTAATCGGCAAAGATGGCAATACGTTCGCGGCCTGCCACGGCCTTCAGAAACCGCTCCGCCGCCACGCCCATATCCTTCAGCCGCGCCGGATCGGGCAGCAGGTCGCGCAAGGAAGGGGCCAGAAAGCTGGCGGCGTCCTCGGGCAAGACACCACGCCGGGCCAGCACACGCGCCAGGGCAGGGGGCAGATCGGCGCGTTGGGCCAGCGCCTCGGCCAGGCGTTCGGCCGCAGGCTCCAGCCCGACCCAATGCCGCCCGGTGGCCGAAGAGGTGACGCCCAGGATCGTCCGGCTCATGTGCCTTTACCGTGTCGGGTTGCGGTAGATCATCTTGCGCACGGACCCGGTTTTCGACCGCATCAGCAGGGTTTCGGTGGTCAGCCATCCGACCTCGCGCTTGATCCCGTTCAGGATCGAGCCGTTGGTGACGCCGGTTGCCGAGAAAATCACATCCTGTGTGACCATTTCATCGCGCGAATAAACCCGGTCCAGATCGGTGATGCCGGCCTTGGCGGCGCGGCCGCGTTCGTCATCGTTGCGGAACAAAAGCCGGCCATACATCTGGCCGCCCATGCATTTCAGCGCCGCCGCCGCCAACACGCCCTCGGGCGCGCCGCCATCGCCCATATACATGTCGATGCCGGTCACATCGGCCTCGGCGCAATGCATGACGCCCGCGACATCGCCATCGGTGATCAGGCGGATGGCGGCCCCGGTGGCGCGCACTTCGGCAATCAGGGCCTCGTGGCGGGGGCGCTCCAGAATGCAGACGGTGATGTTCTGCGGCAGACAGCCCTTGGCGCTGGCCAGCGCCGACACACGGGTGGCGGGCGGCATGTCGAGCGTGACGATGCCCTCGGGGTAACCCGGCCCGATGGCGAGCTTTTCCATGTAGACATCGGGTGCATGCAGCATCGAGCCACGCGGACCCATGGCGATCACGGTCAGTGCGTTTGGCATGTCCTTGGCGGTCAGCGTGGTGCCCTCCAGCGGGTCCAGCGCGATATCGACACCGGGGCCGTGGCCGGTGCCCACCTCTTCGCCGATATAAAGCATCGGTGCCTCGTCGCGTTCGCCCTCACCGATCACCACCACACCCTCGATATCGAGCTTGTTGAGCTGCTCGCGCATCGCGTTCACGGCGGCCTGATCGGCGGCTTTTTCATCGCCATGGCCAACCAGTTGGGCGGATGCGATGGCGGCGGCTTCGGACACGCGGGCAAGCCCGAGCGATAGCATACGGTCGTTGAAATCAATGGGGTCAGACATGCCGGGACGGTCCTTTTGATGAGGCTTTAAGAGCATCTAGCCGGTTGCAGGCGGCTTGGGCAAGGTGTGGGGCGCGATCACGCCTCAGGTGGCGGAACGCGTTTGGATATTTGGCGGCCCCGGCACCGCCTTTGGCGCGCTGAGCGCGGGCGCGGCCGGGTGAGGGTGCGTCGGCCCAGGGCGCGTCAGATATCCTCGATCCTGAGCGCGACGGGATGGCCCACCACCACATCGGTGCGCGGCAGGGTGGACAGCGCCTCATCGAGCGACGGGGCCGAGACCTTATGCGTGACGATCAGAACCGGGGCATCGGCCCCGCCGCCATGGCTGCGCTGACGCATCCGGTCGATCGAGATGCCGCAATCGCCCAGAACGGCGGCCACCTTGGCCAGCGCGCCGGGTTTGTCGGTCAGCGTCAGGCGCAGGTAATAGGGCGCGGCGGCGGCCACCTGCGCGCGGTTGGCATGTTCGAGCCCCGCGGCAGGCTGGCCAAAGGTGCTGAGCCGGACCCCGCGCGCGATATCGATGATATCGGACATCACGGCGCTGGCTGTCGGGCCTTCGCCCGCGCCGGCCCCGCGCAGCACGATCTGGCCCACGGCGTCGCCTTCCAGCACCACCATATTGGTGCCGCCTTCCAGCTGGCCAAGCGGGCTCTGGGCGGGCACCAGACAGGGGGTCATGCGCTGTTCCAGGCCGCGCCCCGTCATACGCGCAACACCCAAGAGCTTGATCCGAAAGCCAAGTTCAGCGGCCTGGTTGATATCCTCGATGGTGACCTGGCCAATGCCCTCCAGCGTCACGCCGCCGAAATCGACCGCCGTGCCAAAGGCGATGGCAGAGAGCAGCGCCAGCTTGTGACCCGCATCGATGCCGCCGACATCGAGGTTCGGATCGGCCTCGAGATAACCCAGTTGATTGGCCTCCTCGAACACCTCGTCATAGCTGAGGCCTGCCGATTGCATCCGGGTCAGGATATAGTTGCAGGTGCCGTTCATCACGCCCATGACGCGGGAAACCTGATTGCCCGCCAAGCCCTCGGTCAGGGCCTTGACCACCGGGATGCCACCGGCAACGGCGGCCTCGAACCGGATCACGCGGCCTGCCGCCTCGGCCATCTCGGCCAGCGCCTGCCCGTTCACGGCCAGCATCGCCTTGTTGGCGGTCACCACATCCTTGCCCGCTGCGATGGCGGCTTCGGTGGCCGCCTTGGCCGGGCCATCTTCACCGCCCATCAATTCGACGAACACATCGATATCGTCGCGGGCCGCCAGCGCCACGGGGTCATCCTCCCAGTCATAGGCCGACAGATCCGCGCCGCGATCCTTGTCGCGGCTGCGCGCCGAAACGGCCGTGATCACGACCGGGCGGCCCGTGCGCGCGGCCAGCAGGTTGGCCTTTTGCTGGATGATCCTGACGACACCGATCCCAACGGTGCCAAGCCCGGCGATGCCAAGGCGAAGCGGGTCTGACATGGGGCGCGGGCCTCCGGCTATGAGTAATGACAGTCCGGCAACTGTTAGCCGACCCTTTCAGGGCGCGCAACGCGCCTTTCGCGTTCAGGGCAGGCTGAGGCGGCGCAATATCGCGGCGCGGCGGCGCAGATCGGCGGCGCGCGCCTGCAGGTCGGGCCCGACCTCGCGCGCCTGTTCAAGATCCAGATCCTCGGTGCCCGCCAAGAGCGGCCCAAGCGGCACAAGCTCGGGCCATTCGGCGGTGCGGCTCTGTGCGGACAGGGTCGCATCCAGTTCGGGCGCGCGCACCGAACAGGCCGTCAGCGCGCTGAGCGCCGCGAAGAGAAGAAGAAGTCGCATCACGCGGGGGCCACCCCTGCCTGTGTCAGTTGCCCCGAGCTTACCTTGGTTGCGCTGGCAAGGTCCAGCACCGGCTTGAATTGAACGCGCGTTCAGATACTCTGCGGGCATGGCACGCAAACAAGGTTCCCACGCAGATATCACCGGCCCCAAGGTGCGCGCCGCTGCCCTGCGGCTTTTTTCGCGCCACGGGTTTGCCGCCGTATCGATGCGCCAGATTGCAGGCGAAGTTGGCGTGCAGGCCGGGGCGCTTTATCTCTATACCCCTGATAAACAAACGCTTTTGTTTGATCTGATGCGTGAACATATGGAGGATCTGCTGGCCAGTTGGCACCCCCCTGACGCCCCCCCCCTGGGTCAATTGCAGGCCTTTTGCCGGCATCACATCGGGTATCACCTGGACCGGCCCGAACTGGTGTTCATCGCCTATATGGAATTGCGCAACCTGTCGCCGGAAAATTTCGCGGTGATCGAGGCGCAGCGGCGCGCCTATGAGGATCGGCTGGAGGCCATTCTGAAGGCCGGTCAGGCCAGCGGGGATTTCGACCTGCCCGACAGCAAGCTGGCAACGCTTGCCATCATCGCCATGCTGACCGGGGTCAATACCTGGTATCGCGAAGGCGGTCGGCTGGCGCGCGCCGATGTCGAGGGGATCTACTGGGATATGGTGCGAAAATCGGTGGGTGCTTGACGGGGCGGTCGTGCCCGGCGCTGATGGCGGAGGGCAAGGGAGGCCGACATGCTGGACGAAGCGCGGGAAAGACATTCGGAATTTCAACGTCGCCTGGCCGCGGACGGGATCGAGCTGGCGCTGGTCACCGATGAGGCCTCGATTGCCTATCTGGCCGGGTTTTGGGGCTATCTGGGCGTCGAATTTGGCCGCCCCACCTGCCTGATCGTACGCCCCGATGCCGATCCCGTGGTGCTGACGCCCTTGATGGAATCGGAAATGGTGGCGGCAATGACCTGGGTCGACGAGATCGTGACCTGGGAGGATATGGGCAATAACCACTGGTCAAACCTGTTGCCGGGGCTGTTGCGCGGCGTGCGGAATGTGGGGGTCGAAAAGGGATCGATCCCGGCGATCCTGCGCAACTGGTTCGATACGGAAATGCCCCGGACCGATCTGCGCGATGTCTCAGCCCTGTTGGGGGCGATGCGGATGATCAAATCACCCGGCGAGATCGCAGCGATGCGGCAGGCGGGCGTTGTTGCGGGGGCAATGATGGCGGCGGCGCATCAGGCGCTGAGCGAGGGCGCGCCGGAATATGAGGCGGCGCTGGCGGTCATCGCGGCGGGCACGCGCAAAGCGGCGGGTTTTCTGACCGCGCGCGGGTGGGAGGCCTTTGTCTCGCCGATGATCCACGGGCTTCAGGTGATGCAATCAGGCTCGCAAACCTCGATGGTGCATAGGCGGGCCAGCGTGAAGGCGCTGGCGGCGGGTGACCCGGTCTATTTCTGTTTCTGCAATATGGCGCAGTTCAAGCTCTATAAACTGGGCTTTGACCGGATGTTCTTTATCGGCCACGCAAGCGATGCCGCGGCCCGCGTTCAGGAGGCTGCGATTGCAGCGCAGCAGGCCGCGATAGCCGCGATCCGCCCCGGTGTGACGGCGCAATCGGTGGCCGAGGCCGCCGATCAGGTTTATCGCGCGCACGGGTATCAGACCGGGTATCGCACCGGGCGATCCATCGGGATGAGCTATCTGGAAGCCCCTGAGCTGAAGGCGGGCGATCTGACGGTGCTGCGGCAGGGCATGACATTTGCCGTCGATGGCGGGATTTCGCTGGATGGCCAATGCGGCGGGCGGATCGGCGATTCGGTGGTGGTGACGGATACGGGCTGTGAGTATCTGACCGACTATCCGCGTGATGTGCTGATCGCGGGATAGGGGCCCTCATGGGACGGCGCAATCGCCGGTCAGCGCCTCGATCTCCCGCAACAGCGCGGCGGCGGCCTCGGGGGCAAGCCGGGGGCCGATATGAACCCAAGCCCTGTGCCCGGCGCGGGTGATGCCGATGGCGACGGGCACCTTGCGGCACTGCCCCGTAATGCCCGATCCGGCCCGCGTGGCACGGATCTCTACACGGCACGCGACCTGAAGGGTGAGGCCGCCGACAGCCAGTGCAGGGTCAAGCCGGAGGGTCATTTCGGCCATAGCAGGGCCCTCCCGAACAGCCCAAGGGCAGGGGCTGCCAGCCGGATGATCTGAAAATGCAGGGCCAGCTCGATCTCTCCCTCCAGGCAGCGGCGGTCGAAATCGGGGGTGCAATTCAGATCGATACGGTCCGTTGGCAGGGCATAGATCACCGGGCAGAGCTGCCCGAAGACGCGACCGGTTTCGGCCGGGTCCGAAAACCCGAAGCGGCAGCTTGCGCGCAGGAAATCCAGCCGGATCCCCGCCAGCGTGTCGGAGACCAATCCGGGCAAGCCCGCCAAGAGATGCGGCAGGCCACGGCGGAGCCGCGCCGATACCCACCCGCCGGGCCGTTTGTCCCGTTTCCGTCGCGCCTTGGCAGGTTTCGCAACCGGTTTCTTGCCGGATGGCCTGCCGCCGGGGGCCAGCGTGAACACCGGCGGCAAGCCCGCGCTGAAGAGGCGCACCTGCAATCGCAGTATGGGGGAGGTGCCGGAGCGCGCCGTGACGCCCAGATGGATCGGAACCAAAACGATCAGCAGCACAACCCCCGCGAGACCCGCGAGGAGCCAGAGGATCACCGCAACCGCGAGTGCCATCGGATCAGCCGCCGCTCGCCTTTTCGGTGATTGACGTGATCGCCTTGGAGGTGGTTTCGGCGACCATCTCGGCAATATCGGAAACCGCGCCTTTCACCGCCTCGACCCGGGCCCCTTCGGCGTCAATGATGATCGCGCCAAGCGGCCTGATGCCGCCACCGGCCCCGGTGCCGCCGCGCGCGCCCGATTTGCCGCCCGTGGCGCCCCCGGCCCCAAAGCCAAAGCCGAAACTGACAATGGGGATGATGGTGGCCCCGTCCTTTTCGATCGGATCCCCCAGCACATTCTTTGCGTTCAACAGGCGGTCAAGCTCCTCGACGGTGCCTTTCAAAAGTCTTTCAACGTCTTCCACGCTCTCTCTCCACACTTGGTTTACTGACCGTCAGACTATGCAAGCGCGCGCTGGTCGTTGCATTGACATGCGTTAACGCTGCGCACGTAACGAAAAGGCCCCGGCGTTTTTCAGCCGGGGCCTGGTCGAGCTCATTTTTCCGGCGATCAGAGATCGGCGTAAACCGGGAACCGGGCGCACATCTCGGCGACCTCGGCTTTTACCTTTGCCTCGACCTCGGCGTTGCCCTCTTCGCCATTCGCGGCCAGCCCGTCGACCACTTCAATGATCCAATCGGCGATCTGGCGGAACTCGACCTCGCCAAAACCGCGGGTGGTGCCGGCGGGCGATCCCAGACGGATGCCGCTGGTGATGGTGGGCTTTTCCGGGTCGAACGGCACGCCGTTCTTGTTGGTGGTGATATGGGCCCGGCCAAGCGCTTTTTCGGTGGCGTTGCCCTTGACGCCCTTGGGGCGCAGATCGACCAGCACGACATGGGTATCGGTGCCATGGGTCACGGTATCCAGACCGCCCTTGATCAGCTGATCCGAGAGCGCCTGCGCATTGGTGATAACTTGCGCGATGTAGTCCTTGAAATCGGGGCGCAGCGCCTCGCCAAAGGCCACCGCCTTGGCCGCGATCACATGCATCAGGGGGCCGCCCTGAATGCCGGGGAAGATGGCCGAGTTCACCTTTTTGGCGATGGCTTCGTCATTGGTCAGGATCATGCCGCCGCGCGGCCCGCGCAGGGTCTTGTGGGTCGTCGTGGTCGCGACATGGGCATGCGGGAAGGGCGAGGGATGCAGGCCGGCCGCCACCAGACCGGCGAAATGCGCCATGTCGACATGCAGGTATGCCCCGACCATGTCGGCAATCTCGCGCATCCGGGCGAAATCGATCTGGCGCGGAATGGCCGAGCCGCCCGCGATGATCAGTTTCGGCTGATGTTCTTTCGCCAGCGCCTCGACCTGATCGTAATCCAGCATGTTGTCCTGCTTGCGGACACCATATTGCACCGCGTTGAACCATTTGCCCGACTGGTTGGGCCGCGCGCCATGGGTCAGGTGCCCACCGGCATCCAGGCTCATGCCCAGGATGGTGTCACCGGGTTGAATCAGCGCCTGAAACACACCCTGATTGGCCTGTGACCCGGAATTGGGCTGCACATTGGCAAAGCCGCAATCAAAGAGCTGGCAGGCGCGTTCGATGGCAAGGTTTTCCGCGATATCGACAAACTGGCAGCCGCCATAATAGCGCCGTCCGGGATAGCCTTCGGCGTATTTATTGGTCATCACCGAGCCCTGCGCCTCCATCACCGCGGCCGAGACGATGTTTTCGGAGGCGATCAGCTCGATCTCGTCGCGCTGGCGGTCAAGCTCGGAGCGGATGGCCGAAAAGATCGCGGGATCGCGGGTTTCCAGCGGTTCGGTGAAAAATCCGGTGGACATATTTTCTGTGCTCATGGCCTGTCTCCCTGCTGAACGGGCGTAAAACTCTAAGATTGCGTCTATCCAATGCCGGGTGGTGGTGAAAGGCTGGAAAACGCCCCTTTTGCAGCGCGATGCGCCGTTTCATCGGATTTTCAAGGGGCATTATTCCCGGAATCAGGGATTGAGTTTCCGATCGCGGCGGGTGAACACTGAAATCTCCGAATGAAGAGATGTGATGCCTGCTGCCCGCAATATATGTTTTCTGGCCTCCGATGTCCCGATTGCGACGGCCGCGCAGGCCCGGCTGGCGGCGCGCTATGGCAATTTCCCGCCAGAAGAGGCCGATGTGATCGTGGCCCTTGGCGGCGATGGCTTCATGCTGTCCACCCTGCATGGCACGCAAGACATCGAGGCCCCGGTCTATGGCATGAACCGTGGCACGGTCGGGTTCTTGATGAATGAATATGGTGAGGATGACCTGATCGCGCGGCTGGAGGCGGCCGAAGAAGCGGTGATCAATCCGCTGCACATGGTGGCGACCGGGCAGGACGGCACCGTGACCGAGGCGCTGGCCATCAACGAGGTCAGCCTGCTGCGGGCCGGTCCGCAGGCGGCGCGGCTGAAGATCTGGGTCGACGGGCGCGCCCGAATGGAGGAGCTGGTCTGCGATGGCGCGCTGGTATCGACCCCGGCGGGGTCGACCGCTTACAATTACTCGGCGCATGGGCCGATCCTGCCCATTGGCGCGGATGTGCTGGCGCTGACGGCGATGGCGGCGTTCCGGCCCCGGCGCTGGCGTGGCGCGCTCTTGCCCAAGACCGCCGTGGTCCGGTTCGAGGTGCTGGATGCCGACAAACGCCCGGTGATGGCCGATGCCGACAGCCGGTCGGTTCAGAACGTGACCTCGGTCGAGATCCGATCCGAGCCCGAGATCGCGCATCGCATCCTGTTCGATCCCGGTCACGGGCTCGAGGAGCGGTTGATCCGAGAGCAATTTGTATGACACCGCGACGTTGCACCGCGTATGGCACCTGGGTTGAAATAGTTTAACGCTAAACAATCGCTTTTGAGGGAGGGCTCGGGATGGATGACGACAAACGGGTTTCGTTGCGCCAGAGCGCATTGGACTATCACGAATTCCCTAGGCCGGGAAAGCTGGAGATCCGGGCGACCAAGCCGATGGCCAATGGCCGCGATCTGGCCCGCGCCTATAGCCCCGGAGTCGCCGAGGCCTGCACGGAGATTGCCGCGAACCCAAGCGATGCGGCGCGTTACACCGCGCGCGGCAACCTTGTGGCGGTGGTCACCAACGGTTCGGCCGTTCTGGGTCTGGGCAATATCGGCGCGCTGGCATCGAAGCCGGTGATGGAGGGCAAGGCTGTCCTGTTCAAGAAATTCGCCAATATCGATTGCTTCGATATCGAGGTGAATGAAAGCGACCCCGAAAAGCTGGCCAACATCGTTTGCGCACTGGAGCCGACCTTTGGCGCGATCAACCTGGAGGATATCAAGGCCCCCGATTGTTTTATCGTTGAACAAATCTGCCGCGAGCGGATGGGCATCCCGGTTTTTCACGACGATCAGCATGGCACGGCAATCGTGGTCGGTGCCGCGGCCACCAACGCGCTGCATGTCGCGGGCAAGGATTTTTCCGAAATCAAGGTGGTCTCGACCGGTGGCGGGGCCGCCGGCATTGCCTGCCTCAACATGCTGCTGAAACTGGGGGTGAAACGCGAAAACGTCTGGCTCTGTGACATTCACGGATCGGTCTATGAGGGCCGGGCCGAGGATATGAACCCGCAAAAGGCAGCCTTCGCGCAGGCCAGCGACCTGCGCAGCCTGGATCAGGTCATCGATGGTGCGGATCTGTTCCTGGGCCTTTCCGGTCCGGGGGTGTTGAAGCCCGACATGGTTGCAAAAATGGCGTCGCGGCCGATCGTATTCGCGCTGGCCAACCCGACGCCCGAGATCCTGCCCGACGAGGTGCGCAGCGTCGCCCCCGATGCCATCATTGCTACGGGGCGCAGCGATTTTCCCAATCAAGTCAATAATGTGCTGTGTTTTCCGTTCATCTTCCGGGGCGCTCTGGATGTCGGCGCGACCGAGATCAACGACGCCATGCAGATCGGATGCGTCGAGGGCATTGCCGCGCTGGCCCGTCAGACCACCAGCGCCGAGGCCGCCGCCGCCTATCAGGGCGAGCAACTGACCTTCGGGGCCGATTATCTGATCCCGAAGCCGTTCGATCCGCGCCTGATTGGCGTGGTGGCCAGCGCGGTGGCCAAGTCGGCCATTGAAAGCGGCGTGGCGACGCGACCGCTGGAGGATTTCCAGGCCTATCGCGATAAGCTGGATCAATCGGTCTATCGCTCGGCCCTGATCATGCGCCCGGTCTTTGAGGCCGCCGCCACCACCAGCCGCAAGATCGTCTTTGCCGAGGGCGAGGATGAGCGGGTGCTGCGCGCCGCACAGGCCATTTTGGAAGAGATGACCGATATCCCGACCCTGATCGGGCGCCCCGAGGTGGTGATGAACCGGATCGAGCGGGCCGGGCTCAAGATCAAGCCCGACCGGGATTTTCAGCTGATCAACCCCGAAAGCGACGCACGCTATCGCGATTACTGGCAGAGCTATCTGGAGCGGATGCAGCGCCGCGGTGTCACCCCGGATCTGGCCCGTGCGATCATGCGCACCAACACCACCGCCATCGGGGCCGTCGCGGTCTGCAACGGCGATGCCGACAGCCTGATCTGTGGCACATTCGGGCAATATCTGTGGCACCTGAACTATGTGCAGCAGCTGCTTGGCGATGACGGGCTACACCCGGTCGGGGCGCTGAGCCTGATGATCATGGAGGATGGCCCTCTGTTCGTCGCCGATACGCATATTCATGCCGTGCCGACGCCGCAGCAGCTGGCCGAAACCGTGGTGGCCACGGCGCGTCACATCCGGCGATTTGGGGTGGTGCCGAAACTGGCGCTTTGCTCAGGCTCGCAGTTTGGCAATCTGGACAGTGACAGCGGCCGCCGGATGCGGGCGGCGCTCGAGATCCTTGATGGGATGGGGCTGGATTTCGTCTATGAGGGCGAAATGCACACCGATGCCGCGCTGGATGTTGAGTTGCGCGATCGGATCTATCCCGGCTCGCGTCTGGACGGCGCGGCCAACGGGCTGATCTTTTCCTCGACCGATGCGGCGGGGGCGGCGCGCAACATCCTCAAGATTAAGGCGCGCGGGCTGGAGGTCGGCCCGATCCTGATGGGAATGGGCAACAAGGCGCATATCGTGACGCCCTCGATCACGGCGCGGGGCCTGTTGAACATGACGGCGCTGGCCGGAACGCCGGTGCATCACTACAGTTGAACGACGGGTCCGGAGAATCGGCGGATTTGCAAGAAGAGGCTTCTCTACTTTGCAAACTCGGGCGTTCTTTTCAGCCTGACGAATGGATTTTGTCTAGTTTGCAAAATTTGCAAATGAAATTGGCGGATTTCTGCAAATAAATTGCGCCATTCTGTCCCGGTTTCCGTCTTGCGGCTTGCCGCAGGGCAGGGCGCTGCCTAACAGGGATAGCAGTCGGATCGGGGAGGGATGATTATGGGCTATCACGACCAATATGCGCAGGCAAAACAGGATCCGGACGGGTTCTGGATGGATGCGGCCGAGGCGATTGACTGGACCCGCGCACCGAGCAAAGCGCTCTTTGCTGAAAACGCCCCGCTCTATGAGTGGTTCGCCGACGGTATGGTAAATACCTGCTGGAACGCGGTGGATCGCCATGTCGAGGCAGGCCATGGCGACCGCGTGGCGATCATCCATGACAGCCCGATCACCCATTCCAAGCATGAAATCACCTATGCCGAGTTGCAGACCCGCGTCGCCAGCCTGGCCGGTGCGTTGCGCGCCAAAGGCGTCGACCAGGGCGACCGGGTCATTATCTACATGCCGATGGTGCCCGAAGCGCTGGAGGCGATGCTGGCCTGTGCCCGGTTGGGGGCGGTTCATTCGGTCGTGTTCGGCGGCTTCGCGGCCAATGAGCTGGCGGTGCGGATCGACGATTGCCAGCCGAAATGCATCATCGCCTCCTCCTGCGGGTTGGAGCCGGGCCGCGTGGTCCATTACAAACCGCTGTTGGACGGGGCCATCGAAATGGCCGGCCACAAGCCCGATTTCTGCGTTATTTTCCAGCGTGAGCAGGAGGTTGCGCATCTGGAGGACGGCCGCGACGTCGATTGGCATGCGTTCCAATATGGCGTGGAGCCCGCCGATTGCGTGCCGGTCGAGGGCAACCACCCGGCCTATATCCTCTATACCTCCGGCACGACCGGCGCGCCCAAGGGCGTGATCCGGCACACGGGCGGGCATCTGGTGGCGCTGAACTGGTCGATGCGAAACCTCTACGACATGAACCCCGGCGAGGTGTTCTGGGCGGCCTCCGATGTCGGCTGGGTCGTGGGGCACAGCTATATCTGCTACGCGCCGCTGGTCTTTGGCTGCACCACCATCGTTTTCGAGGGCAAGCCGGTGGGCACGCCCGACGCGGGCACCTTCTGGCGGGTCATTCAGGACCACAAGGTCAAATGCCTCTTCACCGCCCCCACCGCGTTTCGCGCCATCAAGCGCGACGATCCGCAGGGTGCGCTGGTGGGCGATTATGACCTTTCCAGCCTGGACTCGCTGTTTCTGGCGGGTGAACGGGCCGATCCCGACACGATCGAATGGGCGCAGGACAAGCTGGGCGTGCCGGTGATTGATCACTGGTGGCAGACCGAAACCGGCTGGGCCATCGCGGGCAATCCCCTGGGGATCGAGCAATTGCCGGTCAAGGTGGGCTCCCCCTCGGTGCCGATGCCGGGCTATGACGTGCGCATTCTGGATGAGGGCGGGCATGAGGTGAAACGCGGCGAATTGGGGGCCATCGCGATTGCCCTGCCATTGCCGCCGGGCACCCTGCCGACCTTGTGGAATGCGGAAGATAGGTTCCGCAAATCCTATCTTGAGCAATTCCCCGGCTTCTATGAAACCGGCGATGCGGGCTTCATGGATGAGGATGGCTATCTCTATATCATGGCGCGCACCGACGATGTGATCAACGTCGCGGGCCACCGCCTGTCGACCGGCGCGATGGAGGAGGTTCTGGCAGGCCACCCGGATGTCGCGGAATGCGCCGTGATCGGTGTGGCCGACAAGCTGAAGGGGCAGATGCCGATGGGGTTCCTGTGCCTCAACGCGGGCACCCAGAAGGCCAGCGAGGATATTGTCGCGGAATGCGTGACGCTGGTACGCGGCAAGATCGGCCCGGTGGCGGCCTTCAAGCTGGCCACCGTGGTCCAGCGCCTGCCCAAGACACGATCGGGCAAGATCCTGCGCGCAACCATGGTCAAGATCGCCGATGGCGAGGCGTTCAAGATGCCGGCCACGATCGATGATCCCGTTATCCTGGATGAAATCGCCGAGGCCCTGCGCGATCTGGGCTATCCCGGGTAGCGCCGTGCGCTGCGGTGCTTGCGTCCGGTCCCCGGTGCGTTAGGTTGCGTCGGGGACAGGGCGACGGGGATGGGCGCGGCGATGGCAGCAGACGGAACCGGAGATGACACGCAGTCGGGCCAAGGTGCCTCGGCTGCCGCGATGCAGGCTTCGCTCAGGCTTTATAACCACGATATCCGCGCCGCCGTCTCCGATGTCATCGGCGGGCTGCGCCTGATCGACCGGAGCGGGCTGCACCCCGATATGCAGGAACAGCTTGAGCGGGTTCAGATCGCGGGCGAAACCCTGGCAGAGCTGGTCGATGCGGCAGTGCTGTCGCTGGATGGCGACACGGATGATGGTGAGATCGACGAGAGTTTCGAGTTCCGCAGCTTTCTGGCCGGGCTCGAGATGCGCTGGTCGGGGCGGGCCAGCGAGCAGGGGCTGGCGTTTCGGCTGGATGTCGACAGGCAGGTGCCCGAACGTATCTGTGTGACCCGGATCAAGCTGGACCGGATCCTGGGCAATCTTGTTGCCAACGCGTTGAAATTCACGGATCAGGGATGGGTCACCTTGCGGGTGGATATGGTGGGCCGTGATCTGCGGTTTTGCGTCACCGATCAGGGGCAGGGGTTTTCCGACACGGCGTTGGAGCGGCTGTTTACCCGCGACGGGCGGCCACAGGATGCCACCCGGCCCGGCACCGGGCTGGGGCTGCATATCTCGAAGGATCTGGCCGATAGTCTGGGGGGCGATCTGGATGTGATCAATGCGTCGGGTGCGGGGGCCAGCGTTACCCTGATCCTGCCGCGCGACAGTTGGGAGAGCTTTGAGCCGGCGCGCGCTCTGCCTGATCTGACGGGGCTGTCGGTGCTTGTGGCCGAGGATAACATGACCAACCAGATCCTGGTGCGCCAGATGCTGGAACGGATGGGGGCCAGTATGGAACTGGCCTGCGACGGTATCGAGGCGTTGCAGGCGCTGACCGCGCGCCGCTTTGACCTGGCTCTTCTCGATATTGAGATGCCGCATATGACCGGCATCGAAGTGATGCGCAATCTGCGCGGGCAGGGTGATATGGACACGCCGCTGGTGGCGTTGACGGCCTATATTCTGCGCGACAATCGCGAGGCGATCTATGCTGCCGGGGCCGACGGGGTGATCGCCAAACCGATTCGATCGGTCGCGGGCTTCGGCGAGGCAATCCGGCGCCATGTCGATCGCGCGACGCTGGCCGCCAATACGGTCGCGATCACAGATGGCGGCGCCGCCCAATCGATCGGTGAGATGGACGGCAATCGGTTCGAGGCGCTGTTGCAGGCCGCGGGCCCCGAGGGTCGCGTCGAATTTCTGACCCATCTGTTGCAGGATCTGCGCTCGGTGGCCGAGCTGCTTGCGCGGTCCGAGGCCGAGCGCGATAGCGCCGAGGTGCGGGCGCAAACCCATATTCTGATCTCGCTGGCCGGGGCGGTTGGTGCCGACCGGTTGCAGGAATTGGCGGAATCGCTGAATGCCACGGCGCATCGCGGGCGGCTGGCCGAGGCCCCCGCGCTGGCCGAAACCTGCCTGCGGGCGCTGGCCCATTTGATCGGCCAGGTCGAAGACCGGCACCGCCACGAGGGGTGAGGCCCCTTGCAACCGGTCTGACCTCGGCCCACACTGGCGCGGTCCGCCATAGAAAGGGACCGTTCATGTCGCTTGTCGATGCCGCCGCGCTGGTGCGCGAAAAGGCCTATGCGCCCTATTCCAATTTTCAGGTCGGGGCCGCGATCCGCAGTGTCGAGGGCAACCTGTATCTGGGCTGTAATGTTGAAAACGTGGCCTATCCCGAGGGCACCTGCGCCGAGGCCGGCGCCATTGCCGCGATGATCGCCGCCGGTGACACCAGGATTGCCGAGGTCGCTGTCATTGCCGCCAGCGCCGCACCGGTGCCGCCCTGTGGCGGCTGCCGCCAGAAACTGGCGGAATTCGCGGGTGGCGACGTGGCGGTAACGCTGGCGACGACGGCTGGACAGACCTTGCGCACCACGGTAGCCGATCTGCTGCCCGGTGCCTTTGACGCGGGCCATATGGAAGGAAACTGAGCCCATGGATGCGCGCGAGATACTGGCCCGGCTGCGCGACGGGAAGGGCCTGAACCAAAAGCAATATCAGTGGTTTGCACAAGGATTGGCCGATGGCACTGTCTCCGATGCACAGGCCGGGGCCTTTGCCATGGCGATCCGCATCCGCGCCATCGGGCGCGAGGGCCGGGTGCATCTGACCCATGCCATGCGCGAGACCGGTGAGGTGCTGCAATGGGATCTGCCCGGCCCGGTTCTGGACAAGCATTCCACCGGCGGCGTCGGCGATACCGTGTCGCTGCCGCTGGCCCCGGCGCTGGCGGCCTGCGGGGCCTATGTTCCGATGCTGTCGGGGCGCGGGCTTGGCCATACCGGCGGCACGCTGGACAAGATGGAGGCGATCCCCGGCTACCGCGCCATTATCGGCAATGAGGAACTGGCCCGCGTCGTGGGCGAGGTGGGCTGCGCCATCGTCGGGGCCTCCGATCAGATCGCGCCGGCCGACAAGCGGCTCTATGGCGTGCGCGACGTGACCTCGACCGTGGAAAGCATCGATCTCATCACGGCCTCGATCCTGTCCAAGAAACTCTCCGAGGGGCTGGATGGTCTGGTGCTGGATGTGAAGACCGGATCGGGGGCTTTCATGGCCGATCCCGATGATGCGCTGGCGCTGGCGGCATCGCTGGTGGAAACGGCGCAGGATGCGGGCTGCAACTGTTCCGCGCTGCTGACCGATATGAGCCAGCCGGCCGCGCGAACGGCGGGCAACGCGCTGGAGGTGATCGAGGCGATGGAGATGCTGACCGGCAGCGGCGGCTCGGCCCGGCTGCGGCAACTGACGCTCTCGCTTGGCGGCGAATTGCTGGCGCTTGGCGGGCTGGTTGCGGATGCGGCGGAGGGAGAGGTGAAGATAAACGAGGCGCTGAATTCGGGTGCTGCGGCGGAACGGTTTGGCCGCATGGTGGCCGCCCTCGGAGGCCCCACGGATTTCGTGGCCCGCTGGCGCGACCGGTTGCCGGCGGCCCCGGTGATGGTCGAGATCTTTCCGAAAGACGCAGGCTTTGTCACCGCCATCGACACCCGCGCCATGGGCGAGGTCGTGGTGCATCTGGGCGGCGGCCGCCTGGTGCAGTCGGACCGGCTGGATCATGGGGTCGGGCTGTCGGATATCGCGGGTATCGGTGATCCGGTTGACAGTCACCGGCCCCTGGCCCGGATCCATGCCGCCAGCGAAGAGGCCGCGCGCGCCGCCGCCTCTGCCCTGCACGGGGCCTATACGCTTGGCAGCGCCACGGTGACGCCCCCGGCGTTGATCCAGGAAAGGATCGGCTGATGGCACGCGCGTTTCTGGTTGTGATGGATAGTGTCGGCTGTGGCGGTGCCCCCGATGCGGCCCGGTTCTTCAACGGCACCCTGCCCGATACCGGGGCCAATACCCTGGCCCATATCGCGGCGGCCTGCGCGGGTGGCCAGGCCAATGACGGGCGCAGCGGCCCCTTGCGCGTGCCGCATCTGGATGCGCTCGGGCTTGGCGCGGCGGTGCGGCTGGCATCGGGCGGCGCGACGCCGGGACTGGACGCCGCACCGCAGGGGCTTTGGGGGGCCGCGACCGAGATATCATTGGGCAAGGATACGCCCTCGGGGCACTGGGAACTGGCGGGCGTGCCGGTGCCCTGGGACTGGACCTATTTTCCCGATACCGACCCGGCCTTTCCAGATTATCTTGTCGACAAGGTCAAATCCATCGCCGGGGTTTCGGGCATCCTTGGCAACCGCCACGCACCGGGCACCGCGATCATCGAGGCCGAGGGCGCGCGCCATCAGGAAACCGGCTGGCCGATCTGCTATACCTCGGCCGACAGCGTCTTTCAGATCGCGGCGCATGAGGAAACCTTTGGCCTCGACCGGCTGCTGGACCTGTGCCAGCGGCTGGCCCCCACGTTGCACGCGATGAAGGTCGGGCGGGTCATTGCACGGCCCTTTATCGGCACCCAAGGCCACTACACCCGCACGCCCAACCGGCATGATTATGCAATCGCGCCGCCCGCGCCCACGCTCTGCGATTGGGTCCAGGGGGCCGGGCGCAAGGTGCATGCCATCGGCAAGATCGGCGATATTTTCTCGATGCAGGGCATTGATGATGTCCGCAAGGGCCCGGATGCCGATCTGATGGGCCATCTGTCGGATCTGGTCGACAGCGCCGGGGACGGATCGCTGACATTTGCCAATTTCGTCGAGTTCGACAGCCTTTACGGCCACCGCCGCGATATCGCGGGCTATGCCCGGCATCTGGAATGGTTCGACGCGCAGATCGGCCCGATCATGGCGCGCCTGGCCCCCGACGATCTGATGATCTTTACCGCCGATCACGGCAATGACCCAAGCTGGAGCGGCACCGATCACACCCGTGAACGGGTTCCGGTGCTTGGCAAGGGGCCGTATTCCGGGCAGATAGGGCTTTGCGCCTTTACCGATGTCGCGGCCTCTGTCGCGACGCATCTGGGCGTGACAAGCCAGGGACCGGGCCGGAGTTTTCTATGATACCCAAGATCGAGCTGCATCTGCATCTGGAAGGCGCGGCCCCGCCGTCTTTCATCCGGGGCATGGCCAAGGAGAAATCCGTCGACCTGAGCCGGATTTTCACCAAGGGTGGCGGCTATGCCTATCGCGATTTCAATCATTTCCTCAGCGTCTACGAGGCCGCCACCAGCGTGCTGACCAGCCCCGAGGATTACGCCCGCCTGACGACGGCGGTGCTGGAGGAAAGCGCCGCCAACGGCGTGGTCTATACCGAAAGCTTCATCTCCCCCGATTTCTGCGGCGGCGGCGATCTGACGGCCTGGCGCGAATATCTGCACGCCATTCAGGAGGCGGCGGAAAGGGCTGAGGCCACGCATGGCATCACCCTGCGCGCCTGCATCACACCCATTCGCCATTTCGGACCCGAGCGGGCCAAACCCATCGCGCGTTGTGCCGCCGAAACCGTGGGCGAATTCGTCACCGGGTTTGGCATCGGGGGCGATGAGATGGCGGGCAAACCGCGCGATTTCCTCTGGTCCTTTGACATGGCCCGCGAGGCCGGGTTGCGGCTGACGGCCCATGCTGGCGAATGGGGCGGCGCGGCCTCGGTGCGCGACACCATTCGCGACCTCGATGTGGAACGCGTCGGCCATGGCGTGCAGGCCATTGAAGATCCGGAACTGGTCGATGAGATTGCCGAGGCCGGAATCACGCTGGAATGCTGCCCCGGTTCAAATGTGTTTCTGGGCGTGTTCCCGACATGGGCCAGCCATCCGATCGAGAAACTGCGCGAACGGGGCGTCAAGGTTACCGTATCCACCGACGACCCGCCCTTCTTTCACACCACCATGGCGCGCGAATACGAGATGCTGGCCGAGACCTTCGACTGGGACGAAGCGGTGTTCGCCGAGATCAACCAAAACGCGCTGGACGCGGCTTTTTGCGATGCCGCCACGCGCGAGAAAATTGCCAAGAGACTGGAGCAAGCGTCATGAGCCAACATCTGACCGTCGTCGATCACCCCCTGGTGCAGCACAAGCTGACGCTGATGCGCGAGGCCGGAACCTCGACCGCCGTGTTCCGGCAACTTCTGCGCGAGATCAGCCAGTTGCTGGCCTATGAGGTCACGCGCGAGCTGCCGATGACCAGCAAGACCATCACCACGCCGATGCAGGAGATGCAGGCCCCGGTTCTGGCCGGGCGCAAGCTGGCGCTGGTCTCGATCCTGCGCGCGGGTAACGGGCTTCTGGATGGCATGCTGGAGCTGATCCCCTCGGCGCGGGTGGGCTTTGTCGGCCTTTACCGTGATGAGGAGACGCTGCAGCCGGTGCAATATTATTTCAAAGTGCCGACCGAAATGCAGGACCGGCTGGTCATTGCGGTCGATCCGATGCTGGCGACCGGCAATTCCTCGGTCGCGGCGATCGACCTGCTGAAACAGGCCGGGGCCACCGATATCCGGTTTCTGTGCCTGCTGGCCGCCCCCGAAGGCGTGGCGCGGATGAAGGAGGCGCATCCGGATGTGCCCATCGTGACCGCCGCCCTCGATAGCCACCTGAATGACAAAGGGTATATCGTTCCGGGGCTAGGGGATGCGGGTGATCGGATGTTTGGCACAAAATAGACGGTCCAACCCTTTACGCACGCGCAATCCTCTGTCACTCTTTCGGGCATAGACAATGGGGGTTGTTATGCGAATTATTTCATTGGTTTCGGCTTTGGCCATGGCTGCGGCCCTGGCCGGGCCGGGCATTGCCCAATCCGTTTCGGATCTGGGCGGGCCGGCGGAAATGCCGCCTTCGGGCTACAGCGCCAACCAATATGTCGATAGCCGGGGATGCGTGTTTATCCGGGCCGGATATGGCGACCAGGAAACCTGGGTGCCGCGCGTGACGCGCCAACGCCAGGTCTTGTGCGGGTATCAACCCACTGGCGGCGGCGCGAGCACCGTCGCAGCCGTGACACCATCCGCGCCCGCGCCGCAAACCCCCGCCACTGCCCCCCCCATTACCATCGCGGTCGCTCCGGTCCGCCCGGCACAGCAGGCTGCGGCGGTCCGTCAGGTTCCGGTGCAGGTGCGGGTGCAACCGGCGGCCCCGGTGCCGGCTGCCGCCGCGACAACGCCGGCCCCCGTGACGGTGGCGGTCGCATCGCCCAACTGCCCTAACCTGCCGGCCTCGTCGGGGCAATTCATGCGGAGCCCGGGCGAGCGCTGCGGCCCCCAGGCCAACCACCCCGGCGATGCCGCGCGTGGACTGGATCTGGCGGGCAGCTACACGGCCCCTCCCGGGTATCGCACGGTCTGGGATGATGGACGTCTGAACCCCAATCGCGGACTGGCCGTGGCAACAGCGCAAGGCAGCGCGGCCCAGGGTCAATATTGGCAAGACACCGTACCGCTGACCGCGATTGACCTGCGCGTCGTCATCGTGCCCGATGCGCGGGCCCCAGCCCCGGTGACCCGCGCCTCCAGCACGCCCTCCCTGATTGCCCCCGCCGCAGCCGCGCCAGTGCGGGTCGGCCCCTCGGATCGTTATGTCGAGGTCGCCCGCTACACAGATCGCAGCCTGGCGGACCGGGCCCGGCAGCAATTGTTGCGCCAGGGCATGCCGACCAGCCTGGGCATGGTATCGAGCAGTGGCACGCTGGTGGTTCTTGCCGGGCCGTTCGATGATCCGCAAACCCTGGGGCGGACGTTGAGCAGGGCTCTTGAACTGGGCTATTCGGCGGCCGTAACGCGGCGCTGATGAATTCCTGTCCGCAAGAGAAGCAAAAGGTCAGCCCTCGCGGTTGGCCTTTTTTCTTCTTGTGGCGCTATCCGCCGCAGATCCCTTGCAATGCGATCCAGTCCTGATCGGACATCAGCGGTGCGCGCAACCGCCCGCGCATGGGGTCGCCCTCAATCAGGTGAAGAACCGATTCACCCGACATATCAAGCGCATAGGCAAAGGGCTCGCTGCTGATCCCGGCCAGTTCGAACCGGGCCAACAGGGCGGCGGTATCGACCGGGGCAAGCGGCGAGGTCAACAAAGTGGCGGCGTGATCGCGCAGATAGGCCGGGTTGATCTCGCCGCTGGTCAAAAGCCGGAATGTGGCGATCAATCCGGCCTCTTCCAGCAACCGCACCAACGGATCGGTCATGTCCCGGCGCAGCGCCTCGGTCAGCAGATAGCCAGCCAGGACCTCAGGCCCTTCGTAATCTTCGACCAGCGATCGGTTGATCACGATGATGTTGCCCGGCAGCGCCGCCGTGCTTTGCGCGGTGGAGGGCAGAACGACGATGCGCGGTGCCCCGGTCCCGAACACGGTTTGCGACAGATCACGCATCGCGGCCCCACCGCTGCCATCTGCGCATGGCCGCCCGGCCAGATCGGCCATCCCGGCCAGAACCAGTTGGCCGATTTCGTTGCGTTTCGCACCGGGCAGCACCGATGCGGTCTGCCGGATCAGCGCGTCGGGCAGCCAGACCACGCTGATCAATATCGTCACAAGCGTCAGAAATGCGGCCAGCCACAGGCGCAGGCGGCCCGGATGCGGGCGGGCACGTTCGATCGCGCTGCGCACCCGTTCGATGGCCTCGATCATCTGCGGTTCAGCGATTTCCAGAAGCTCATCGGCCTCGGTATCGGGGGCATAAAGCGCAGGGTGCTTGCCTGGGTTCAGCCGATGCACGGCCGGAAGCGACCAATGCGACAAGGCAGTATCGGTCAGCGCCGAGATCACCAGCGTCGCGTCTCCAAGGGCCACGACGACTTCTCGTCTCTGATCGTCCGGCGTCTCGCGCCAGAGGCCTGTTGTTTCCAGCCTTGCGTATTCACTGAGCGCTGTCATGCCCGACTACCGCGTTGTTTTGCGTGATAGATTAGCGGAAGTGCCCTCTCGGGACAACTGTTGCCGCGGTCTCGCCGCTTTGGTGGTTGTTTGGCACGCGAACAACGCGTGCGCCCGCTGCTGGCCGGCAATGCGGGGCAGGCCCGAAGGCATGACGCTGGAATGGTCGCGAGGCGCGGGGCATTGGCTGCATGCCGACAAGCCGCGTGAGTTCGAGGCCGCGGTGCGGGTGTTTCTGGACGCGTGAGCGGTATTGGGAAATGCAGAAGGCGTCGGGCGTTCGGGCAGAACCCAAACTCATGTCTTGCGACACATCCCGACGCCTTCCAATGAACCTTTGATCCCCCCAGGGGGCCTCCAGCCCAATTGCATTGGGTCTTGCGACCCGCCGCTGCCATGGTCTTGACCCGAAGGCCGTTTCCATGACCCGCTCTCTGCCTTAGGTCCATGGCGGGTCCGCCAAAGCTCTGAAAGAGCTCAACTTTTCCGTGCCACACCCCTTGCGATCTTGCAGTCCGACCCGGTACCGAAGCCCGGTCACGTTCTGCGCCATCCCATTCAGGTTTCCTGCGCCCCGCTGTCAGGGTTTGAGGCCCTTTGGCGGTGACTTGAGATTTGGCCGAATTGCCGATTCCCTCAAGCAAATAGCGTTGCAGCATGAAAATATGTTGGGGATAGTTTGGGGGAAACGCTGTGGGGAAACTGGGGAGGGCGGCGAATTATTGAGGTAGGTGGCAGGGTTGGGACGTGATTGGCAGTGCAAGTTTCCGGGTGAGGAAATGCTGCGGGTGCGAAGGGAATTTCTGCGGATAACGGGCATGCACAGCGCGTACACAGCCTGTACACACCCTGTGCATACAAGCCAGGTGACGTGTCCCCCGGTGACGGTGGGCAAAGAGCCCTCGCTACGCCGGGCAGCAATCACGGTGCAAAAAGGGGATGCGGGCATCTGGCAGCGGTGATTGGCAGGGTGAGCCGCGATCCGCCGCGGCGCGCAATCGGGCAGAGCTCAGGCCCGGAGAGGATGCCAAGGATCGACCGGCCCCGCAAGGCGTGTGACTTCACGCACCGTTAACCAAAACCCGTCACGCTGAAGCCATGTCGAATTATCGCCGCCCCCAGATCACCGGTGCATCGGTGTTTTTCACCGTCGCCCTCGCCAACCGCAATTCGGACCTATTGCTGCGCGAAATTGATGCCTTGCGCGGGTCCGTGGCGGAAACCCGCGCCGAGCGCCCGTTTGGAATTGATGCCTGGGTTGTGTTGCCGGATCATTTGCATTGCGTTTGGCGGTTGCCTGCGAATGACGCGGATTTCTCTACGCGGTGGGGCGCGATCAAGGCGCGGTTCACACGCAGCGTTCGAGACGGGTGTAGGGTGGGGTTTAACCCCACCGCCGCGAAGGAGGCAGGCCATGCGGTGGGGTGGAACCCCACCCTACACCGGTCCCCGAGCAAGGTGCGGAAGGGGGATGCGGGCATCTGGCAACGCCGGTTTTGGGAGCATCACATCCGGGACCGGGCCGATTGGGAGGCTCATGTAAGATATTGTTGGACCAATCCGGTGAAGCACGGGTTGGTGGAGCGGCCAGAGGATTGGCCGTTTTCTTCGGTGCACCGGGATATAGGCGAAGCGCGGTATTCCACGGTGTAGGGTGTGTGCTCGGCACGCACTGGTCGGGGCGGATATGGAGAATGGTGCGCGTCGAGAACGCGCACCACGTTTGCTGATGAACGCAATCATAGCTTATTTTTTGGAACGAACACTTGATCAGAATTCTTTTCTAACAGTGCACGTACTGCCATACGGTATTTCGGATTGACGAACCTGTAGCCGCTACCGTTCTTTGTTTTTCTGATTGGAGGATTGATTCCTGAGCTCAAAGCACGCAAATGCCTCGAAACGTCAACAGGTTTACCAGTTGACGAAACTCCGAACTCGAACCGAAATATCTCACGAACATCCGTTACAGTGAAATCTTCAGTGTCGCATTTACCCAAGCAATACAGAACTTGGCTGCGCCGACCGTTCTTTTCTGAGTTCAGGCGTTCAAGAATTGTTTGCCGTATTGAATTATGAGATTGCAACAACCACGCATCGATAGCATCCATAACAAGAAGGTCTTCAATATAGCCGTCGTTTTCCTGCGCACCGATCGCAACTTCCAAGCCAAGAGCTTGTATTTCTATTGCAATCCTATCGCTCACTGAAATCAGCCTATCGTAAACCAAGTCCCGCCGATCTTGCTCGAGAAACCTTAATTTAAGCAAACGCTCAAATCCACTTTCAAGGATCTGCCGAGCTTGGGTTGGTCGCATTCTGGAAACCTCATCGATCTCTGTCACGCGCGTCATGATTGTTGATCTGCTTCCTTGATGAGCCAAATAGTCTCGAATCTCAGAGGGCACGCCAACAAAGCAAAACCGAACATTGAAATCACCATAATCATCATCATCCAACATAACAATGAGATTGGATAGTTCTTCTATCAAGTTCTTCTTTCCGACAATCATCTCAAAGTTGTCGAAGACAATAATTGATGGAAATCTTTGCGTCCCTTTTACCAAATGGAAGAGCTTTTTAATCGGGTCCTCAGGTTCAACTCGGGATACGCTCGTGGTTGTTCCTTCTACGCCAATGCCACCTGGTTTAAGTCCATAGTCTCTTGAAACGGATCTTGATTGCGGCTCGCTCGCTCCTGGGATGCGAACTTTGTCCTTGATTGCTTCGTAGATCGAACCAAGGACCACTGCCTTCGAGAGGTTCAGCGTTGTATACTGTATCTTGCTCGTATCGAACACATGCTTATAGAGCCAAGATTTTCCATTCCCACTTTCACCAAATATACAAAAGTGTTTGGAACCTCGAGCAGCTCTCAATACTTGCTTTTCCAGGTTCGGCCGATGCACATACATTTGAGGATTGACCGAGTGCTTGCGCGGAGTGAAAACCTCAGCAGCTTGGATTCCAAAAATTGGTCTTCTCAAAGGTCTTTTCCACTACTTCTGTTCTCGGTCGGGTGACCTTAGTGGTTGCTTCACAAAATTCAACTAGAAAATCAATAGGTTCGGGTGATTCGATCACCCATCCATCTTCAACGCCGAGATAAACGCCGATTGCGGGATCTCGACCTTCCCGAACTGGCGCATCTTCTTCTTACCGGCTTTCTGCTTATCGAGCAATTTTCGTTTCCGCGTGGCATCGCCGCCATAGCATTTCGCGGTCACGTCCTTGCGCATGGCCGACAGCGTCTCGCGCGCGATGACGCGCCCGCCAATCGCCGCCTGGATCGGGATCTTGAACATGTGGCGGGGAATGAGCTCTTTCAGCTTTTCCACCATCGCCCGGCCCCGCATCTCGGCCCGGTCGCGATGGACCATCATGGAGAGGGCATCGACCGGTTCCTCGTTCACCAGCACCTGCATCTTGACCAGGAAATCCTCACGATAGCCGATCATCTGGTAATCGAACGAGGCATAGCCCTTGGTCACCGATTTCAGCCGGTCGTAGAAATCGAACACCACCTCATTGAGCGGCAGGTCATAGACCACCATGGCGCGGCTGCCGGCATAGGTCAGGTCCTCCTGAATGCCGCGCCGGTCCTGGCAGAGTTTCAGCACATCGCCGAGATAGTCGTCGGGCACAAGGATTGTGGCCTTGATGCGCGGTTCCTCGACATGATCGACGGTCGCCATATCGGGCATGTCGGCGGGGTTGTGCAGCTCCATCATGGTGCCGTCGCGCTGGTAGACGTGATAGATCACCGAGGGCGCGGTGGTGATCAGATCGATATCGTATTCGCGTTCGATCCGGTCGCGGATGACCTCAAGATGAAGGAGCCCCAGAAAGCCGCAGCGAAAGCCGAAACCGAGGGCGGCCGAAGTTTCCATCTCGGAGCTGAAGCTCGCATCATTCAGTGCCAGTTTCTCGATCGCGTCGCGCAGATCCTCGAACTCGGCGCTGTCGACGGGAAAGAGGCCGCAGAACACCACCGGCTGCGAAGGCTGGAACCCCGGCAGCGGCGTCTCGGTGCCCTTTTTCTCATGCGTGATGGTGTCGCCGACGCGGGTGTCGCGGACCTGTTTGATCGAGGCGGTGAGAAAGCCGATCTCGCCCGGGCCAAGCTCGACGATATCGGTCATCTTGGGGCGGAACACGCCCAGCCGGTCGACCGGGTACTGCCCGCCGGTGCGCATCATCTTGATGCGGTCGCCCTTTTTGATCACCCCGTCGATGACGCGGATGATGACGACCACGCCCAGATAGGCATCATAATAGCTGTCAACCAGCATCGCCTTGAGCGGGGCGGCGCGGTCGCCCGAAGGGGCGGGCAGGCGCTGCACGATGGCCTCAAGCACATCGGGAATGCCCAGGCCGGTCTTGGCCGAGATCAGCACCGCATCGCTGGCGTCGATCCCGATCACGTCCTCGATCTGTTCGGCCACACGCTCGGGCTCGGCCGCCGGCAGGTCGACCTTGTTCAAAACCGGCACGATCTCATGATCGGCATCGATGGCCTGATAAACATTGGCCAGGGTCTGCGCCTCGACCCCTTGAGAGGCATCGACCACCAGAAGCGAGCCCTCGACCGCCTGCATCGAACGGCTGACCTCATAGGCGAAATCGACATGGCCGGGGGTGTCGATCAGATTGAGCACATATTGCTCGCCGTTTTGCGCGGTATAGTCGATGCGCACGGTGTTGGCCTTGATGGTGATGCCGCGTTCACGCTCGATATCCATGCTGTCGAGCAGCTGCTCCTGCATGTCGCGGTCGGCCACGGTGCCGGTCGATTGGATCAACCGGTCGGCCAGCGTGGATTTTCCGTGGTCGATATGGGCCACGATGGAGAAATTGCGGATGTGATCAAGATCGGTCATGGGGCGGGATATGCGGGGGAAATGCGGTTTGGTCAATGGGGCGTGCATCGGGGGCGCGGGATGTGACAAATTCGGGCCCCGTGGCCACAAACCGCACCCAATTCTGCGCAGCTATGCTAGCCTGCCGGGACATTGCTGGATCGGAGCTGCCCATGCTGGAAAAACTGGCCCTGCCCATCGCCGAAATCTATGTGCCCGCCAAACGCGCAAAGACGCTGGATACCGCAAGGGTCGAGGCGCTGGCCGAGGACATTCTGGAAAATGGCCAGACCACGCCGATCCGGGTGCGCGCGGGTAAGGGGCGCTATGTGCTGCTGGAGGGCATGCACAGGCTTGAGGCGCTGCGGGCATTGGGCGAAAGCACCGTGGATGGGTTTATCGCACATGCGCGGCTGCATTGACCGGGCGGCGGGTCATGGCGCCGGGCCTCAGGGCGCGACCTCGCGCGCGACCATGGTGCGCAGGCTGAAGCTGCTGCGGGTAGACCGGATGCCGTCCACCCGCAGGAGGCTGTCCTCAAGAAACCTGTCGAACGCGGTCAGATCGGAGGTGGCGATCTTGAGCAGGATATCGCGCGAACCCGTCATCAGGTGACATTCCATCACCTGCGGAAACCGTTTCACGGCCCGCTCGAAATCCTGCACGGTTTCCTGCGACTGGCGCTCAAGCTCGACAAATACGAACACGGTGATGCCATAGCCGAGTTTGCCCGCGTCGACGCGGGCTGAATAGCCGGTGATGATGCCCTCGGCCTCCATGCGCGCCATGCGGCGGGCGCAGGGCGTGGGCGACAGGCCGACGCGATCCGCCAGATCGGTAACAGACAGCCGACCCTCGGCCTGAAGCGTGGTCAGGATCTTGCGGTCCATCAAGTCCATGCGCGTGATCCCACTAGCAATCGTTCGTATTGGAGTGACTACCATCGCCACAGGCCGTCTCAAAGCGTATATTTGGCAGATTTAGCTCATCGCTTGCTGATATCCTCGAATCGAGAACGGGAGGCGTCATCATGCAAGTCACAACCATCGCAAGCCCAAGCCATGAACATGTAATCCGCGTCAGCGACCCGGGCGCGGGGTTGGTTGGGTTCATCGCCCTGCATTCAACGCAGCTTGGCCCGGCGGCGGGCGGGCTCAGGATGCGGGCCTATGACAGCGAGGAGGCGGCATTGAACGATGTCTTGCGCCTCAGCCACGCGATGACGTTCAAAAACGCCGCTGCGGGGTTGCCCCTGGGTGGCGGCAAAGCGGCGATTATGGGAGACCCGGCCACGAAAACGCCCGCGATGCTGACCGGCTTTGCGCGTGCCATTGACATGCTGAAGGGGCGTTACTGGACGGCCGAGGATATGGGAATGTCGCCCCAGGATATGGCCGTTCTGGCCAGTGTGACGCCCTATGTGGCCGGGTTGGCGGATGGGGAATTTGCCAGCGGCGACCCGTCGCCCATCACCGCGCAGGGCATTTTCAAAGCCATCCGCTGCACGGCACGCCACCGGTTCGGCAGCGATGATCTGACCGGGCGGCGCGTAGCGGTGCAGGGGCTTGGCCATGTCGGATGGCACCTGGCGGGGCTCTTGCGAGGCGCGGGAGCCAGGCTCGTGGTGGCAGATATCGACGCAAAGCAGACAGCGAGGGCGAGGAGGGAGTTGCGGGCAGAGGTGGTGCCGGTCAAGGATATTCTGGCGGTCAGGGCCGATATTCTTGCCCCCTGCGCGATAGGCGGCATCCTGAATGCCCGGACCATCGCCGCGCTGAATGTGGCCGCCGTCGCGGGCGGGGCCAATAACCAGCTTGCAACCCCCGCCGATGGCGACAGGCTGCAGGCGCGTGGCATCCTCTATGCGCCCGATTATGTCGCCAATGCCGGCGGTATCATCAATGTCGCAACCGAGATCCTGCGCGTCGCCGACCGTCCGGCCTTTGTCGCGGGCAAGCTGGCACAGGCGGAGGCGACGCTCGATGCCATCCTGTCGGATGCCGCCATACGTGGTGTTGCCCCGCATCGTTTGGCCGATGAAACGGTGCTGGCGCAGATGCAGGTCAGGGTGGCCTGATCCGCGCTGATCCGCCCAAACACTCCTTTGCGCAATATGGGCGTTGCGCAGGGGCGCGCGCGCATGCATGTTGCCGGAAACTGACGGGGAAAGCCCCGCGCGCAGCAGGCAAATGGGGCAACTCTCATGAAAAAGAAATTTCCGGTGCTTGTCGCGGTGTTCCTGACGATCGGGGCACCGCTTGACGCCAACCCGATCGAGCGCGCCTGCAATGGCTCGAATCGGTCCGCCGCGAACGCGCGGCTTTGCTCCTGTATCGGTGGTGTTGCTCGTGCCACGCTGTCGCGCCGCGATATGCGACGGGCGGCCCGGTTCTTTCGTGACCCGTCGCGCGCCGAGGACATGCGCATGTCCGAGCGACGCAGCGATGAGGCATTCTGGGACCGCTACCTGGAATTCGGCGAAGCGGCAGAAGCGCAATGCAGCTAGGCTGGGCCGCGTCGCGTTCAAGGGCAGCCAGGCGATCCGCTTGCTGACTGAGCCGGCGCGTGCGCGGGCGAAGGCATGCCGGCCGTCGTCGGTTCCAACCTAGCGCGACGCGGGCAAGCTCCGCGCCGCCCAGGCCTTCGCCGCCCGATCGATCAGCGCCAGCACCCCGTCGAAATCACGGGTGTAATACGGGTCGGGCACATCGCGCGGGCCTGCCTGCAGAACATCCAGGTAGAGCGCCAGAACAGCAGTCGTTCCGACCGGTTGCCGGGCCTCTAAATCGGCCAGGTTCTGCGCGTCCATCGCCAGGATCAGATCAAAGCGGGTGAAGTCATCGGTTGCCACCTGCCGGGCGCGCTGTGTGCTCAGGTCGAGGCCCCGTGCGCTGGCGGCTATCTGCATCGGCCCGTAGGGCGCATCACCGATATGCCAGTTCGAGGTGCCGGCGCTGTCGACCACCGCCCCGGGCATCGCGCGTTCCAGCGCGGCCTGGGCCGAGGGCGAGCGACAGATATTGCCGAGACAGATGCAAAGGATAGACTGCGGCATCAAGGGGGCCTTTGACCGGGGTTCGACCCTTTATGCCATGAAAGGGCGCGCGACATGAACCGCATCGTTATCCTGACGGGGGCGGGTGTTTCTGCCGAAAGCGGGTTGGGCACGTTTCGCGATACGGGCGGGATCTGGTCGCAATACGATCTGGAGGAGGTCGCCACACCGCAGGGTTTTGCCCGCAACCCGGGCCTGGTGCATGAGTTCTACAACGCCCGGCGCGCCAATATGCTGGCCGCCGCCCCCAACGCGGCGCATCTGGCGCTGGCTCGTCTGCAGGCCGAATTTGCGGGTGAGGTGTTGATCGTCACGCAGAATATCGACGACCTGCATGAACGCGCCGGAAGCCGGGCGGTGCTGCACATGCATGGGCAATTGACGGGCGGGCTCTGTGCGGCATGCGGCCATCGCTGGCCCGCGCCGCGCGTGATGGCCGCCCGCACCCCGTGCCCCGGCTGCCAGGCGCAAAACACCCGGCCCGACATCGTGTGGTTTGGCGAGATGCCCTATCACCTGGATCAGATCGGCGCGGCGCTGGCGCGGGCGGATCTGTTCGTCGCGCTCGGCACCTCGGGCGAGGTCTATCCGGCCGCCGGATTCGTGGATCAGGCGCGCGCGGCGGGGGTGGCAACGCTGGAGATCAATCTGGAGCCATCGGCCAGGCCGGGCCGTTTTGACCGCGTGATCACCGGGCCGGCCACGCAGGCGGTGCCGGCATGGGTCTGTGAGGTAATCGCCCAGACGGCCTGAAAACGACAGTCACCGGCGCGCCCCCTTGTGCCCCATCCTGTCCTATTCCAGCGTGGCCGCCGCGTTGCCGGCCGTGCGTTCCTGATCGATACGAATGTTCAACTCAACGGGTGGCGCCTGTTCGAACTGAAGCGTCAGCGAGATGGCGTCGCCATGTCTCCAGGGCGCGGTCAAACCCATGAACATCACATGATCGCCGCCGCGTTGCAGCCGGCGTGTGGTCCCTGCGGCGACAGCGAATCCGGCCGTGGCGGGGCGCATCCGGACGATGCCGTGTTCGTCGGCGATATGGCTGTGAAGCTCGACCCGCGCGGCGGCGTCGGACGAGGCCCCGACGATCCGGTCATCGGTGTTGCCGGCATTGGTGACCGCAAGAAAAACAGCCCCCGATTGTGCCATCGGGCCGGCGCTGCGGGCATAGGCATCTTCGATGGTCATCTGGGCAAGGGCGGGTGGTGTCAGGGCGAGCATCGCCAGGACGACACTGATCTTGAGCGACATCCGTCATCTCCTTTTGTCTGATTTCCGAAATATGACAGTCAGACCGGAAATGGTGGCGCGCGGGCCTGCGGGCGCAGGGCCCTGGCCGCGCAAAGCGCGGGCGCAACGGGCACGGGGCGGGCTGATCTGGCCGGGCGCAAAGGGACGGCCAGGGCGCGCGCGCCGGGCAATGTCAGGGCAGCGATCGTGCAATCCCAGCAGGCCGGTGCCGGCTGATCGCGGGGCAGGTCCGCGGGGGGCGGCGCGGTCGCGGCCTCTGCGCCGGTCGGGCAGAGAATCATCGCCCCAGCCACGCCCATGGTGCCGCCCGCCGCGGCGATGCTGACGCTGGTTATGGCCAGAACAACCGCAAGCAGCAGCGCGGCCGGAATCTTTGCCCGTCGGGTCATGGCAGCACTCTAGGATGCGGCGCGCAACAGGGGGAGGTGGCAAAATGACAAACGGCCCGCAGTGCAATCACCGAGGGCCGTTTCAATCCATCGTCAGACGCGGCGGCAGCGCTTAGGCTTCGGCCTGTGCCTTGGCGATTTCTTTTTTGATTTTCAGTGCTTTGTCGGACAGTTCTTCATCTTTGGCCTTGGCCATGAAGGCGTCCAGGCCGCCGCGATGATCGACTGTGCGCAGGGCAGCATTGGAAATGCGCAGTTTGAAGCGGCGGTCAAGGATGTCGGACCCGAGCGTCACTTCGTTCAGGTTCGGCAAAAACCGCCGACGGGTTCTGTTTTTGGCGTGGCTGACATTGTTGCCAACCATCGGGCCTTTTCCGGTCAATTCGCACACGCGCGACATGGGGCTCATCCTCGGATCTTAGAAACGGAGAAGGGCGCTGAGACGGGTCAGCGCCCTCGTAAATCTGGCCGGTGGATAAGGCGATGGCCAGCCAGTGTCAAGCAGAACATCCGCTTTGGGGTGACAAGGACGCCCAGGGCTTCTAGCCTCTGAGCGATGGTCAAGGAAACTGATCTATACGCACCGGTCCGCGCCTTTTTGCAAGGTCAGGGATATGAGGTCAAATCCGAGGTTGGCGCAGCCGATGTGGTGGCGGTTCGGACAGGCGAGGAGCCTGTCATTGTCGAACTGAAGACCCGGTTTGCTCTGGCGCTGTTTCACCAGGGCGTGGCGCGGCAGGGGCTTTGTGATCTGGTCTATCTGGCGGTGCCGCGCGGCACCGGCCGGGGGTTTCAGAAGGCATTGAAGGAGAACACCGCGCTGGCGCGCCGGTTGGGTCTGGGGCTGATCACCGTACGGCTGCGCGACGACCTGGTCGAGGTGCATTGCGATCCCGGTCCCTACGCGCCGCGCCAATCCAAGCCCAAACGCCAGCGCCTGCTGCGCGAATTTGCGCGTCGGGTGGGCGATCCCAATCTGGGCGGCGCGACCCGGAGCGGGCTGGTCACGGCCTATCGGCAGGATGCGCTGCGCTGTGCCGCATATCTGGCGGCACATGGTCCCAGCAAGGGCGCTGTGGTCCGCGCCGCCACGGGCGTGGAACATGCCACGCGTATGATGCGCGACGATCATTACGGCTGGTTTGAACGGGTGGAAACGGGGATCTACGGCCTGACGCCAAAGGGTGCTGAGGGCTTGCGGAGCCATGCTGCTGCCGCGCCCGCACCGGCCTGAAACAGGGCCCCAGAGGGGCGCACCGCGCGCGCAGCGATAGGCCATAGGCGAACCGCCGGGCGTTGCGCCCGTCCAGGCCGGGGGGCGGTCTAGTTTTCGACCTCGCGATCGACTGCGGCACCATCGGCCACGGCCAGCTTTCGCAGTTCAAATTTCTGGATCTTGCCGGTCGAGGTCTTGGGCAGGTCCTGAAACACCACCTGTTTGGGTGTCTTGAAACCCGCCAGCCGCTGGCGGGCAAAGGCGATGAGATCTGCCTCGCTGACCTCGGCCCCGTCTTTCAGCTCGACGAAAGCACAGGGCACCTCGCCCCATTTCTCATCCGGTTTGGCCACCACCGCGCAGAGCAGAACGGCAGGGTGATGCATCAACGCGCCCTCGACCTCGACAGAGCTCACGTTTTCGCCGCCCGAGATGATGATATCCTTGGCGCGGTCGGCAATCTGGACATAGCTGTCGGGGTGCTGCACCGCGATGTCGCCGGAATGGAAATAGCCGCCCCGGAAGGCCTCGGCGGTGGCGCGCGGGTTCTTGTAATAGCCCTTCATCACCGAATTGCCGCGCAGCATGATCTCGCCCAGGGTCTTGCCGTCGCGGGGCACCGGGGCCATGGCGTCATCCAGCACGGCAACCGGCTCCATATTGGGCAGGGCCACGCCCTGGCGGGCCTTCATCGCGGCGCTGTCATCCTGCGCCAGATCTCCCCATTCGGCATCTTTCCAGACGCATTCGGTGGCGTGGCCATAGGTTTCGGTCAGGCCGTAAACCTGCGTGACGTTGAACCCCATGGTCTCGATCCGTGCCAGGGTGGCGGGCGCGGGCGGGGCCCCGGCGGTGAAGACCTCGACAGTATGGTCAAAGGCGCGGCGGTCCCCTGCGGGGGCGTTCACGATGGCATTGAGAACAATCGGCGCGCCGCCGAAATGGGTGACGCCTTCGTCGGCGATGGCGTCATAGATCGCCTTGGCCGTGACATCGCGGCAGAAAATGGCGGTGCCGCCAAGCGCGGGCAGCATCCAGCTGTGGCACCAGTTGTTGCAGTGAAAGAACGGCACGATGGTCAGAAGGCGGGGGTGCAGGGTCATGCGCCAGGCAATCGGCGTGCCGAGCGTGATCAGGTAGGCCCCGCGGTGGTGGTAGACCACGCCCTTGGGCCGGCCCGTGGTGCCAGAGGTGTAGTTGAGCGCGATGCTCTCCCATTCGTCGGCGGGCAGGATCCATTCAAAATCGGCGTCGCCCTCGGACAGAAGCGTCTCATAGGTCAGATGTCGGCCCGAGGCGTGGTAACCTGCCTGTTCATCGGGCACCTCGACAATGAGCGGCAGATCCTCGATCTCAAGCTCTTTCAGCGCCTCCTCGACGGCCGCCAGAAACTGGGTGTCGACCAGCACCACCGAGGCTTCGCCATGATCCAGGATATAGCCAATGGTGCCGATATCGAGCCGGGTGTTGATCGTGTTCAGGACCGCGCCGCAGGCGGGCACACCGAAGAGTGCCTCGGCCTGGGCGGGGATGTTGGGCATCACGGTGGCCACGACATCGCCGGGGGCCACGCCGCGCGCGGACAGCGCCGAGGCCAGTTGGCTGACGCGGGCATGGTATTGAGTATAGGTTTTGCGAAAGCTGCCATAGACCAGCGCCGGATGATCGGGAAAGACCTGCGCCGCGCGTGCCAGGTGGCTGAGCGGCGTCAGCGGCACATAATTCGCGGCGCGTTTTTCGAGCCCCGTTTCGTCTTTCATCCATCCCATATGCAACCCTCCCTGATGCGTGACGGTCACTATTGGCATGGCCTGCGAAAAAGAAAAGGGGGCAGCGATTTGCCACCCCCGGAAAAGTTTTCAGGAAAACTTTTCGGTCCCGAAAAATTTTCGGGCAAAATTTTTCTCAGGCCGCACTCTTGGTGGCCTTGCCGAAACGCCCGTAGAAGCTCTGACCCTTGGCAGCCATTTCCTTGAGCAGTTCGGGCGGCGTGAACCGGGGGCCATGGATCCGGGTCAGTTCGGCGCAGCGTTCGGCGGCATAGGGCGTGCCCAGAATATCGAGCCAGGAGAATGGACCACCGGACCAGGGCGCAAAGCCCCAGCCCAATATCGCCCCGACATCGCCCTCGCGGATATCCTCCAGCACGCCATCCTCGAATGCGCGCACAGCCTCCAGAACCTGCGCGAACAGGAGCCGGTGCTGCACATCGGTGAGGCTCGGCTGATCCTCGGCGGTGGGGTAGCGGTCGCTCAGCCCCTCCCACAATCCCTGGCGCTTGCCTTTGTCGTCATAGGCGTAGAAACCGGCCCCTGCCTTGCGGCCCAGGCGACCTTCTTCTTCCATCCAGAAGATCACCTCATCGGCGCTGTCATCGTAGCCGGCCCCCATCGCGGATTTGGTGGCGCGGGCGATTTTGGCACCCAGATCAATCGAGGTTTCATCGGTCAGTTGCAGGGGACCAAGCGGCATTCCCACCAGCTTGGCGGCATTTTCAATCAGCGCCGGGGCGACGCCCTCCCTGAGCATCCGCACACCTTCGTTGACGTAGGGCAGGATGCAGCGATTGGCGTAGAAGAACCGGGCGTCGTTGACCACAATCGGCGTCTTGCGGATCTGGCGCACGAAATCGAGCGCTTTGGCCACGGCGACATCGCCGGTTTCGCGGCCCTTGATGATCTCGACCAGCAGCATCTTGTCGACGGGGCTGAAGAAATGGATGCCGATGAATTGGTCGGGCCGTTTCGAGGCCTTGGCCAGTTCGGTGATCGGCAGGGTCGAGGTGTTGGTGGCAAAGATCGCGTCCTGCGGGATCACGGCCTCGGCCTTCTCCGTGACACCGGCCTTGACGCCGACATCCTCGAACACGGCCTCGACGATCAGGTCACACCCCTCAAGGGCCGCGTAATCGGTGGTGGCGGTGACCCGGTCCAGCACTTGCGCCTTTTTCTCTTCGCTCACCTTGCGGCGCTGGATGCCCTTGTCGAGGATCGCCTCGGAATAGGATTTGCCCTTGTCGGCGGCCTCCTGGCTGGCGTCGATCAGGACCACGTTGATTCCGGCATTGGCCGAGACATAGGCAATGCCCGCCCCCATCATGCCAGCGCCCAGGATGCCCACCTTTTTCACCGTCTGATCGGGCACGCCCGGCCGGTTCGCGCCTTTCTCCAGCGCTTCCTTGTTGATGAAGAGCGATCGGATCATCGCCGCCGAGGACGGGTTCATCAGCACATTGACGAAATTGCGCGCCTCGACCTTGAGCGCCGTGTCAAACGGCACCAGCGCACCTTCATAAACCGCCTGCAACAGCGCCTTGGCCGCCGGATAGACGCCCTTGGTCTTACCGTGGACCATGGCCGAGGCACCGAGGAAGGTCATGAAGCCTGCGGGCGTAAAGGGCGCGCCGCCGGGCATCTTGTAGCCTTTTTCATCCCAGGGTTTGACAATCTTCGGCGCGGACAGAACCCATGCCTTTGCCGCGTTCATCAATTCATCGGCTGCCACGACCTCATCGATGAGGCCCGCGGATTTCGCCTTGGCCGGATCGCTCAGCTTGCCCTCCAGCAGGAAGGGGCTGGCCGCCATCGCGCCCATCTTGCGCACCAGCCGCGTGGTGCCGCCCGCGCCGGGGAAAATACCCACCATGATCTCGGGCAGGCCGATCTTGGCCTTTGGATTATCGGCCACGAAAATGCGGTGGCAGGCCAGCGGGATCTCGAACCCGATGCCCAGCCCGGTGCCGGGCATGGCGCAGGCCACGGGCTTGCCGCCCTTATTCGTCTTGGGATCCATCCCGGCGCGTTCGATTTTGCGCAGCACCTCATGCATATGCATGATGCCGTCCATCAAACCTTGCGCCGGGTTGTCGCCGGCCATTTCCTTCATCTTCGCGATGACGTTGAGGTCCATGCCGCCGGCAAAGGAGCCGTCCTTGCCGGACGTGATAATGATGCCCTTGACGGCGTCATCGGCCAGCGCGGTGTCAACGCAGGCCTCAAGTTCGGCCAGCGCGTCGAGGTTCAGCACATTCATGCTTTTGCCCTGGGTGTCCCAGGTGATGATGGCGACGCCGTCGGCGTCTGTTTTCATGGTGAAATCGGTCATGGCTCGGTTTCCTTACACGCGTTCGATGATGGTGGCGGCACCCATGCCGGAGCCGATGCAGAGCGTCGCAAGCCCGGTACTTTTGCCGCTGCGCTCCAACTCGTCCAGAAGCGTGCCGAGGATCATGGCACCGGTTGCGCCAAGCGGGTGCCCCATCGCGATGGAGCCGCCATTGACGTTGACGCGCGCCGGATCGGCATCGAAGGCCTGCATGAAACGCAGGACCACGGATGCGAAGGCCTCGTTGACCTCGAAAAGGTCGATATCATCGATTTCCATGCCGGATTCCGCGAGGATTTTCTGCGTCACCGGCACCGGGCCGGTCAGCATGATGGTGGGATCGGTGCCGATCTTGGCCGTGGCCTTGATGCGCGCGCGGGGGGTGAGGCCATGGGCCTCGCCGAAGGCCTTGTTGCCGATCAAAACGGCCGCGGCCCCGTCGACGATGCCCGAGCTGTTGCCGGCGTGGTGGATATGGTTGATCCGCTCGAGATGCGGGTATTTCATCAGCGCGATGGCGTCGAAGCCCGGCATCACCTCGCCCATATCCTTGAAGGAGGGTTTCAGCCCGCCGAGCGACTGCATGTCGGTCTGGGGGCGCATGTATTCGTCATGGGCCAGGATCGGCAGCCCGTTGATATCGTTCACGGCAATGACGGATTTGGCGAAATGCCCGGCGTCCCAGGCCGCCTTTGCGCGCTTCTGGCTTTCGACAGCCAGGGCGTCGGCCTGATCGCGGTCAAACCCGTATTCAGTGGCGATGATGTCGGCCGAAATACCCTGCGGAACGAAGTAATTGTCGATGGCGATGGAGGGATCGACGGCAATCGCGCCGCCATCCATGCCCATGGGGACACGCGACATGGCCTCGACCCCGCCCGCGATATAGGCCCGACCGGCCCCGCCCCGAACCTGGTTGGCGGCCAGGTTGACGGCCTCGAGCCCCGAGGCGCAGAACCGGTTGATGGAGAGGCCCGGAATGCTCTCGTCGAGATCGGAGGCCAGAACGGCGGTGCGTGCCAGGCAGGCCCCCTGTTCGCCGACTTGGGTGACATTGCCCCAGATCACATCCTCGACCGCGTGGCCCTGCAGATCGTTGCGCGATTTCAACGCATTGAGCGCGATGGCCGAGAGGCGCGGGGCGCTGACCTCATGCAAGGACCCGTCCTTGCGGCCCTTGCCGCGCGGGGTCCGGATGGCGTCATAGATATAGGCGTCGGTCATGGTTGGTCCTTTCAGGGGCGGTCGGCGGGCGAGCCGGGCATCAGATCATAGGGGTGTTTCCAGCCGGGCGTCTCGGCGATGCGGGTCAGCCAGGCGTCGATATGGGGCCACTCGGTGCGGATGAAACCGAAGGGTTCGGGATAAAAGAGATAACCGCAGCAGGCGATATCGGCGATGGTGATGGTGTCACCGACAAGCCAGTCGCGCCCGTCAAGCGCGGCGTTCAGGGTGGCATAGGCCGATTTCAGGCGGCCCTGCATGAAGCCGATCACCTCGGCGGGGCGTTTGTCCTCGGGCAGAAAGTTCATCAGAAACCGGGTCATCCCGGCCTGGCTGCTGAGCTTGTGATTGTCCCATAACAGCCATCGTAAAACCTCGCGGCGCGCCTCAGGGGTGGAGCCGGTCAGCCTGCCTGTCAGATGTACGACGTAATCCTGAATGGCCCCCGATTGGGTGAGCCTGTAATCGCGATCGGTGTCGATCAGGACCGGCACCTCGCCCATCTCGTTGATGGCGCGAAATTCCGGTGTGCGGGTCTCGCCGTTGAAGAAATCAACAAAGACCGGTTGCCAGTCGAGCCCAGCCAGTTCCAGTGTCAGCGCTGCCTTGTAGGCATTACCGCTTTCCCCAAAGCAATAGAGTTTCAGTGTCATGGTCTCTCCCAGATCAGCGGTCGGGCAGCGGGGGATTTCACACCCCCCGCACCCCCCGTGGAGTATTTTTACAAAGAAGAAGAGGGCCCATAACCCTTTGTTAAGGTTAACCGCCTAGCCTCGATTTTGCGGTACAGGCTGGAGAGCCGATGACCGCCAAAGGAGAAGACACCCTGCCATCGATCAGGTGGTCAGCAGATCCGGATATGGATCCCGAAGCCGCGCGGTGGGTGCGCAGGGTGTCTCATCTTCTTCTTTGCAAAAATACTCAAAATTCCTTTCTATCGGCCCCGCGGCACAGTGCGGGGTTATTTCTTCCTGTCCTCCAAGTCCGAATTGAACAGCCGGATACGGTGGCCGAAATTGTCCTCGTCCACCACGCTTTTCCAGTTCTCGAACAGAAAGGACAGGAATTCGCCCTCATCGAGACCCGCTTCCCGTGCCAGGCCGCGCAGCTTGCGGTAGCCGTCCTCGCTCATGGCGATGTTGGGGCGGCGGGTCAGGCGCAGGCGTTTGGGCATCGGGTCCCCTTCAGAACTGATCGGCGGCCAGACCCATCACCGGATCGGCCCCGGACTGGATCCGCGCCAGATGCATGGTTGTCGCGGGCAGGCGGCGGGCCATGTAATAGCGCGCGGTGGCCAGCTTGGTCTGATGAAAATCGGGATCGGACGTGCCGTTTGCAAGGGCATCCAGCGACGCGCGGCCCATCCGGGCCCACATCAGGCCCAGGCAGACATGGCCCATCATATGCATGAAGTCGTAGGAGCCCGACAGCGCCGCGTTGGGGTTTTTCATGCCTTCGGCCATGAAGAACATGCCGGCATTTTGCAGGTCTTTCGAGGCCTGCTTGAGCGGGGTCAGCAGCGGCTCCATCCCGTCAACATCGGCGTTGTCCTTGATAAAGCTCTTCACCATCTCGAAAAACGCCATCACGTGCCGACCGCCATCCTGCGCCAGCTTGCGGCCGACCAGATCGAGCGCCTGAACACCGTTGGCCCCTTCATAGATCATCGCAATCCGGGCATCGCGGGTGAACTGGCTCATGCCATGTTCCTCGATATAGCCGTGGCCGCCATAGATCTGCTGCGCCAGCACCGTCATGTCGTAGCCCTGATCGGTCAGGAAGCCCTTGATCACCGGGGTCAGCAACGAGATCATGCCAAGGGCCTGGGCGTCTTCGCCACGATGCACCTGGTCAATCAGCGTGGCCCCCCAGAGAACAAAGGCGCGCGCGCCCTCGACAAAACTCTTCTGATCCATCAGCGAGCGGCGGATATCGGGATGCACGATCAGCGGATCGGCCGGGCCGTCGGGGTTTTCATTGCCGGTGACGGCGCGACCCTGCAGGCGTTCGCGCGCATAAGTCAGCGCGTTCTGATAGGCCACCTCGGCCTGCGCCAGCCCCTGGATGCCGACCCCGATACGGGCTTCGTTCATCATTGTGAACATCGCCTGCATGCCTTTGTGCTCTGTGCCCAGCAACCAGCCTGCGGCGTCGTCGTAATTCATCACGCAGGTGGAATTGCCGTGGATGCCCATCTTCTCTTCGATTGAGCCACAGGCGACGCCGTTGCGCGCGCCCAGGCTGCCATCGTCATTGACCAGGAATTTAGGCACGATAAAGAGCGACACGCCTTTGATGCCGTCGGGGCCGCCGGGGATCTTGGCCAGCACCAGATGGATGATATTCTCGGCCATGTCATGTTCGCCCGAGGAGATGAAGATCTTTTGGCCGGACAGCTTGTAGCTGCCATCGCCCTGCGGCTCGGCCTTGGTGCGCATCAGGCCCAGATCGGTGCCGCAATGCGGCTCGGTCAGGTTCATGGTGCCGGTCCAGTTGCAGCTGATCATATCCGGCAGATAGGTGGCCTTCTGCTCCTCGGTGCCATGGGCCAGGATCGCGGCAGCGGCACCGTGGGTCAGACCATGATACATCGCGAAAGCCTGGTTGGCGGAAGAGAGCATTTCGGTCAGCGCCAGCCCCATCACGTAAGGCAGGTTCTGACCGCCATATTCCTCGGGCATGTCGAGCCCCGTCCAGCCGCCTTGCTTGACCTGATCAAAGGCCTCCTTGAATCCGTCGGGCGTGCGCACGACACCGTTTTCCAGAACGCAGCCCTGGGTGTCGCCCACGACGTTGAGCGGGGCCAGAACTTCGCCGGTGATCTTGGCGGCCTCATCCAGAACGGCCGAGGTGAAATCACGATCCAGGTCGTCATAGCCGGGGGTGGCCATATCCTGCACCTTCAGGACGTCATGCAGGACATAGGCCATGTCTTTGGTGGGGGCGGAATATTCGGGCATTTTGCGGTCCTAGCAGAGGATTAGAGGATCAGGATCAGGTGTCACGGCGGGCGACATTGGACAGCATGTCACGCACAAGCCCTATCTGGGCCCGCATATCCGCGATCGCGGCGTCCAGCTCTTCGCGGCGCTGCTCCAGATCTTCGAGGCGCAGCTGCGCGACCTCAAGCGTCCGCGTGAGCTGCGTTTCCTGCTGATCGCCGACATGGTAAAGCTCCAGCAACTGCCGGATCTCCTCCAACGAAAAACCGAACCGCTTGCCGCGCAGGATCAGCTTCAGCCGGGCCCGATCACGCCGCGTAAAGAGGCGTTTCTGCCCGTCGCGGATTGGAAACAGCAATTCCTTGGATTCATAAAACCGCAATGTGCGGGGCGTCACATCGAACGCGTCGCACATCTGCCGGATTGTCATGGTTTCCGGAGCCATGAGGTCACCTATCGCATCATACATTGCAATTATGTCCCTGATCTGTGCATTCCGGGACCGGTCTACAAGATAAGCTTACGTTGACGTAAATGAAACGTCGCGTCACTTTTTTGAGTGACGTAGCGTAAGCCGGTTTCCGCGCATTCCGCCGCAAATCGAGGGCAGATGTTCACAATTCCTGCGCGTCCCAGACGACATCGCGCAGTTTTTCCAGCTCGACGATCACCTCGTCCAGCTCCAGCCGGCGCGATTTCAGCTCGTCCAGTTGGCGGTCGGCCATCGCGATCCAGGCCTGTTGCTGCAGGCGGCCCTCCGGGTCGGCGTCATACATTTCCAGCCATTGCCGGATTTCCTCCAGCGCAAAACCGAACCGGCGTCCGCGCAGGATCAATGTCATGCGGGCCACTTCGCGCGGGCCGTAGATCCTGGCGCGGCCCGCGCGCCGGGGGGCCAGCAATTCAATATATTCGTAGTGTCGCAGGGTGCGCGGGGTCACGCCAAAGCGCGCGCACATCGCCTTGAAACTCAGTTGCTCGTCATCCATGGCACATGTGGCCTGTTTCTATTTCCCTCGCGGCGACTTTGCCAAAGGCTTGCAGGGAATGCAAAACCATGGTCCCTACGGGGACGGATGCAATGGGATCAGGATTTCGAACATGACGCTGGAAGCCGGAGAAAAAGCGCGCATCGCCAGACAGTTCATCCAGGCGATTCCGTTTTCCAACGCCCTGGGCATGCATCTGGACGATATCGGCGATGGCTATGCGGTGATCACCATGCCCTGGTCGGACGATCTGGTCGGAGACCCGCGAACCGGTGTCATTCATGGCGGGGCGGTCTCGGCGTTGATGGATACCTGCGGCGGTGCCGCCGTCATGAGCCACCCCGAGGCCCCCGCGGGCACCGCGACGATCGACCTGCGCATCGACTATATGCGCCCCGCGACCCCCGGACAGCGTATTCTGGCGCGCGCCGAATGCTACAACATCACCCGGTCGGTGGGCTTCGTGCGCGCCAGCGCCTGGGACGAGGATGACAGCCGCCCGGTGGCGACCGCAGCGGGGGCCTTTACCGTGGAACGCCCCAAAGGGGGCCAGGCATGAGCCGCCGCAAGCCCGAGCCCATTCAGGTGGTCAAGGAACGCCGCGATGCCGCGTTGAACGCGCTGGTCGAGGGCATGCCCTATGCCCGGTTCCTCGGGATCGGGTTCGACCGGCGCGGCGATGAGCTGACGGCGGTGATGGCCTATAACGAAAAGCTGATCGGCAATCCGTTTCTGCCCGCGCTGCATGGCGGCGCGATCGCGTCTTTCCTGGAGGTCGGCGCGATTGTGCAGCTCGGCTGGCAGACCCTCTGGGATGACATAGAACAGGGCCGCCGCGCGGCGGAGGATCTGACGCCGCAAACCATGCCGCGCCTGCCCAAGACGATTGATTTCACGGTCGATTATCTGCGCGCCGGGCTGCCGCGCGATTGCTATGCGCGGGCGCGGGTGAACCGGTCGGGGCGGCGCTATGCCTCGGTCCATGTCGAGGCCTGGCAGGACAATCGCGCCCGGCTCTTTGCGCAGGCCACCGGGCATTTCCTGATGCCGCAACGCAGCCCGGCCGCCGATGGCTGAGGCGGGCGGCGCGCTGACCCATCGCAGGGTTCTGGTCATTGCGCTGCCGATCATGGTCTCGAACATCACCGTGCCGCTCCTGGGGCTGGTCGATACCGGGGTTGTCGGGCAGATGGGGCTGGCCGCGCCCATTGGTGCGGTCGGGCTGGGCGCGGTGATCCTCAGCGCCGTCTACTGGATCTTCGGGTTTCTGCGGATGGGCACCACGGGCCTCACGGCGCAGGCCGTGGGCGCGGGTGATCGGGGCGAGGTGGCGGCACTTTTGACCCGCGCGCTGATGATCGGGTTTGCGGGTGGACTGGTTCTGATCGCGCTGCAATGGCCGATGATCGCGGCGGCGCTGGGGCTGGCCGAAGGCTCGGACGAGGTCGAGGGGCTGGCGCGGCAATATATTTCCATCCGCATCTGGTCGGCCCCCGCCGCCATCGCGCTGTTTGGCGTCAATGGCTGGCTGATCGCGCGTGAACGCACCGGCGCGATGCTGGTCCTGCAGCTATGGATGAACGGGCTGAACATCGTGCTGGATCTGGTCTTTGTGCTGCAGCTTGGCTGGGGCGTGGGCGGGGTTGCCTGGGCCACGTTCATCGCGGAATGGAGCGGGCTGGGCTTTGGCCTCTGGCTCTGCCGGGGCGCGTTTCGCAGCCCCGCCTGGCGCGACTGGGCGCGGGTTTTCGACCGGGCGCGCCTGATCCACATGGCGATGGTCAATTCCGATATCATGATCCGGTCGGTTTTGCTGACTGGCGGGTTCGCGGCCTTCATGTTCATCGGCGCGCGGTTTGGCGATGTGGCGCTGGCGGCCAACCAGATCCTGATCCAGTTTCTGGAAATCACCGCCTTTGCGCTGGATGGGTTCGCGCTGGCGGCCGAGGCGCTGGTGGGCCAGGCGATGGGCGCGCGGTCGCGGGCCGGGGTGCGCCAGAGCGCGATCATGACCAGCATCTGGGGCGTCGTGATCTGCGCCGCGCTGACGCTGGGCTTTGCCCTGACGGGCGGCTGGATCATCGACACCATGACCACCGCGCCCGAGGTGCGGGCGGCGGCGCGGGGCTATCTGTTCTGGATGGTGCTGGCCCCGGTTCTGGGGGCCCCGTCCTGGATGCTGGACGGCATTTTCATCGGGGCCACGCGCAGCCGCGACATGCGCAACATGATGATCCTGAGCTTCGCGGGCTATCTGGCGGCGCTGTTCCTGCTGGTGCCGCGTTTCGAAAACCACGGGCTATGGGCGGCGCTGATGGTGTTTCTGGTGTTGCGCGGTGTGACATTGGGCGCGCGGTATCCGGCGCTGGAACGGGCTGCGGCCTAAAGCCAGTCGGCCCGGCCCGTGCCCACGGCATCGGCGACAGTGGCAAAGCCGTCGCGTTCCAGCAAGGCGTCCAGCCCGTGGACAATCCCGGCCGCCAGCGACAGCCCGCCATAGACCAGCGCGGTATAAAGCTGCACCGCCGAGGCTCCGGCCCGGATCTTGGCATAGGCCTGATCGGCGGTTGCGATCCCGCCGACGCCGATCAGCGGCAGCCGGCCCTCGGTCAGGGTTGAGATCTGCGCCAGAACGCGGGTCGATCTGTCAAAGAGCGGCGCGCCCGACAGCCCGCCGGCCTGGTCGCGATATTGGCTGGTCAGGCCCTCGCGGGCATTGGTGGTGTTGGTGGCGATGATGCCCGACACCCCGGTCTCCAGCGCGACGGCAGCGATATCTTCGATCTCGGCGGGCGTCAGATCGGGGGCGATTTTCAGAAACACCGGGATCTTGCGGGTCTGCGTATCGCGCACCGCGATCACGCCCTGCAACAGAGCGGTCAGCGCCGCCTTGCCCTGCAAATCGCGCAGCCGTTCGGTGTTGGGCGACGAGACATTGACCGTGGCAAATTCGACATGCGCGCCGGCATGCGCCAGCACGGTGGCGAAATCGGCGGCGCGCTCGGCGCTGTCCTTGTTGGCCCCCAGGTTGAGCCCCACGGGGATGCTGTGCGCCGTTGCCGCCAGCCGGGCCGTGATGGCCGCCATGCCGTCATTGTTGAAACCGAACCGGTTGATGGCGGCGCGGTCCTCGGTCAGGCGGAAAAGGCGCGGCTTGGGGTTGCCCGGCTGTGGGCGCGGTGTGGCGGCCCCGACCTCGATAAAGCCGAAGCCCGCGCGCATCAGCGGGCCGATGGCGGTGGCGTTCTTGTCGAAGCCCGCCGCCAGCCCGACCGGGTTGGGCAGGGCCAGCCCCGCGACCGTGCAGGCCAGCCGGGGCGAGGTCACGGGGCCGGGCAGGGGGGCAAGCCCTGAATTCAGCGCGCGCAGGGCCAGCCCATGGGCGCGTTCAGGATCCATCCGGCGCATCAGCGCCATGCCCATCCGTTCCAGCATCATCCGAAGGTGTCCCCTGTTTCGGTGGGGGCCGTCCGGATCAGGCGCGATGTGCGCACTGCCGCCTGCCGGTGGATCACGGCCGTGCGATAGGCGGGCGCGGTGATCATTTCCAGAAACGCGTGGGTCGTGGGGTAGCGGGCGATGAACATGTGATCCCACCGGTCGCCCTCGGGCCCGATCAGTTGCGCCTGAAACCTGCCGCGCCAGACGATTGTGCCGCCAAGCCGGGCCAGGATGGGCGCGGTCTCGGTGCCGTAATGGGCATAGGCCTCGGCCCCGCTCAGACCGGCCCCGGCCAGCGCGTGACCCTCGGGATAGGCGGCATGGGCGCGCAGGCGAACAAGGTTCAGCATGTCGACGGGTGCGTCGCGGTCGCCGGATTTGAAGGTGTCGAACTGGGCCCGGGTCGGATCGACATGGCCCGCGATCTGTTCGGGAAAGAGATGCCCGGCGCTGGCCAGCGGCAGGGGCCGGTGCCAGAGCACATCGGCCAGGCGCAGGGGGGCGTAGAGATGCGGAAAGAGCGCGCCGCCGCGCGAGGCCTCCCATTTCAGGGCAAGGCCAAGCCCGCCTGCATCGACCGCCAGCAGAACCAGTCCCTCGGCCCCGGAAAAATGGCGCGCGGCGGTTTCCATGACCTGATCGGCGGTGGAAAAATGTACGAACCCATCGGCCAGATCGACCGGTGCGCCCGATGTCTGACCCTCGGCCTGCAACGCGGCCCATTCATTGGCGCGGAATATCTTGTAAATCAGCATGTATAGGGGAGTGACCCGCCCGCGCCCCGACGTCAAGTGTCACATATGCGTGATCGAAACACTTTACATGCCGCATTGGCCCCGCCAAGCTGGGTTCATAACAAAACACTGTCAGGGAGACTTCCGATGCTAGCTCGAATCCTGTGTTCGACGGCGATACTGGCTGCCATGGGCACCGCCGCTGTCGCCGACGAAACAACCATTCACCTGCTGCACTTCAACGATTTCCACAGCCGCGTGCAGCCGATCAACCGTTTTGACAGCACCTGTTCGGTCGAGGATGACGCCGCCGGCGAATGCTTTGGCGGTGCCGCCCGTCTGGAAACCGCCATCGAACAGATCCGCGCCGAGGAAGGGGAGGAAAACGTGGCCGTTGTCGCCGCGGGCGATCTCTTCCAGGGCTCACTGATGTACACGACCTTCAAGGGCGATGTCGAAGCCGAGATGATGAATGCCATCGGTCTGGACCTGCTGGCGCTTGGCAATCACGAATTCGATGACGGCCCGGAAAACCTGGCCCGGTTCATGGACCAGGTCGAGTTCCCGGTAATCGGGGGCAATCTGGATCTGTCGCAATCCGATCTGCTGCGCGACCTGATCGGCGATACTTATGTTCAGGAAATCAACGGCGTGCAGGTGGGGTTCGTGTCGGCGGTGACCCCCGATACGGCCGAAATCGCCTCGCCCGGTCCGAATGTCATCTTTCAGGATGTCGTTGACGCGATGCAGGCCGATGTCGATGCGTTGCTGGCCGATGGCGTCAATGTCATTGTCGCGGTGACCCATGTCGGGGCCGGCGTCGATGAACGGCTGGCGGCGGAGGTATCGGGGCTCGATGCCGTGATCGGCGGCCACTCTCATTCCTATTATTCCGCCGATGATCCGGATCGCGACTATGCCTATCCGACATTTGTGTCGAATGCCGAGGGGGATCTGATCCCGATCGTCTCCGCCGGGGCCTATACCAAATATCTGGGCCATCTCGACCTGACCGTCGACGATGACGGCGACGTGGTCTATGCTGGCGGCAACACGATCCTGCTGGATGCCTCCTTCGAGCCGGATGCTCTGTTGAGCGAGCGGATCGCCGAACTGGCCGCCCCCATCGAAGAGGCCATGGCCGTCGTGGTCGCCGAAACCACCGCCGCGATCGATGGCGACCGGTCGAGCTGCCGGGCGCGCGAATGCGAGATGGGCGTGCTGGTGGCAACTGCCATGCTGGACCGGGTGCGCGACCAGGGCATCGACATCGCCATCCAGAACGGTGGCGGTCTGCGGGCCTCGATCGACCCCGGTGAGGTGACGATGGGCGAAGTGCTGTCTGTGTTGCCGTTCCAGAATACGCTGGCGACGTTCCAGTTGACCGGGGCGGATATCATCGCGTCACTGGAAAATGGCGTCAGCCAGGTCGAGGACGGCGGCGGCCGGTTCCCGCAGGTCGCGGGCATGCGCTATAGCTGGGATCCGGCGGCCGAGCCGGGATCGCGCATTACCTCGGTCGAGATCGAGACGGCGGACGGCTTCGTGCCGATCGATCCCGAAGCCATCTATGGCGTGGTGTCCAACAATTTCATGCGCGCTGGCGGCGATGGCTATGCCACCTTTGCGGCCAACGGCATGAACGCCTATGATTACGGCCCCGGTCTGGAACAGGTGGTGGCCGATTACCTGGCCGAGAACACCCCCTACGAGCCGCATCTGGATGATCGGATCATGGAAGTCGAATAAGCCATTGGCGCTAAGCCGATTTCGGGGCCGGGCAGGGAACTGCCCGGTCCTTTTTGCTGCTATGCAGCATCGGCATGGCGGGTCTCGAAAACGGGCAATTGTGCCGGGCGCGGGCGCGCCCATATTGCAGGTGTAACAAGCGGACAGAAAGGAGAGACCCATGTCCAACTACGCTGCACATCTTCTTGACGACGCCCGGAAATTTATCGCTTACCGGCGCACGGTCCGGTCGCTGAGCCAGCTCGATGCCGAAACCCGGCTCGATCTCGATATCTATCAGGGCGATATCCCGAATATTGCGCATCGGGCGGTATACGGGGCCTGACCCCGGGGCGAGCTGCTGCGCGGGCCTGGGCCTTGGGGCTCATCGTCGCAAACCATTAACGTATCTCTCGGAAAGCCTGAAACATGGGTGCAGCCATGGCCCGGTGGCATCTTTGTTTTCAGGCGGCGATGAGGGCGCAGACGCGCGGGCGTCGTCAAATCAATGACGGCTTTGCACCGGCGGTGCGCACCCCTATGCTGATCCTCAGGTGATGATGAGAGAAATCGCAGAAATATTCCCGCTGAAGAAAACGCGCATGCACGAGGTCTGTGGCGCGGGCGCACATGCATTTGCTGTTCTGTCAGCGGCACAATATGACGCGCCGCTTTTATGGGTGCGGGCGGGGTGGCGACAAGAGCAGCTTAACCCACCGGGCTTTGTTGGCCTGCTCAATCCCGATAAGCTTTTGGTGGCTTCAGCCAAGAATGATACCGAAGTTCTTGCGGTTGCAGAGGAAAGCCTGCGATCGGGGGTCTTGCCCCTTGTCGTGATGGAGCTGAGCAGCCCGCTGGATCTTACTGCGGGGCGGCGATTGCAGCTGGCGGCGAAGACGGGGGCGTCGACCGCTTTGGCGATCATCCCCGAAGGTATGGGCAGCAATGCCGCCCAGACGCGTTGGCGCTGTAGCCCGGTTTATGACCCTGACGACTCGACTCTGCTGCGGTGTGAGCTTATTAAGAACAAAGCAGGAACATTGGGTGTCTGGAATGTTCGATGGTCTCAAGCGACGCGTCGTATCAATATGGTTTCCGAGGCTGGCATGTGAGCAGGTTTTGCGCATGCGCCCCGTTGATGGGCCTTTTGCCCTGACGATCAGACAAAATAACACCAACCGTCTGTATTGTTTGAATATATCGGCTGAAAAACAGGGGCTGCACAGGGCGATGCCCTATTCTGATGCCCGCGCTTTTTGCCCCGATTTGCTGAGCTGCCCTGTTGATATCCATGCATTTCAGCGCTTTCAGCATGTCTTGTGTCGCTGGGCCACACATTATTGTCCATGGGTGGGGTTTGAAGGGCGTGACGGTTTGGTTCTGGATATTACCGGGGCGGCGCATCTGTTCGGGGGAGAGGCGCAGATGCTGGCTGATATGCGCCAAAGGCTGAACCGGGCGGGGCTGACGGCCCGTATTGGGCTTGCCGATACGCGCGGCGCGGCCTGGGCCCTGGCCCGGTATGGCGAGGGGGTCGGAAGTGCCGGGAACATGCTCGGCGCGCTTGGAAAGCTCCCGGTTGCGTCATTGCGGCTGGATCAGCAATCAGATCAGGCCTTGCAGAGGCTTGGTCTGCGGACTGTGGGTGATCTGGCCTCGGCGGCCCGCGCCCCGCTGGCCCGTCGCTTTGGGGCTGGCCTTTTGATGCGGTTGGATCAGGCGTTGGGACGGCAGCCAGAACAGATATCGCCGCTTAAAATGCCGCCGCATTATGGGGTGCGCATGACGCTGCCAGAGCCGATTGGCCTTGTGGATGATGTCATGGCCGGAACGGCACGGTTGCTGGAACGGTTATGTGCATCGCTGAAAGCACAAGAGGTCGGCGCAAGGGTTTTGCGTCTGTCGCTGCGCCGGGTGGATCAGGAAAGCCAGCAGGTCGACCTGCGCCTTGCCCGCCCGCTGCGCGATGCGCAACGTATCCTGCCATTATTCGAAAGAGGGGTGGACGGGGTTCAGGCGGGGTATGGCATCGATCAGATGCGGCTGCAGGCCTTGCGGGTCGAAGCCCTGCCGGCGCAGCAGATCGCGCATGCACATGGCCCGGATAAACAGGGCTTGGAGGACTTGATCTCGCGTCTGGGAACACGGATCGGCCTGGAGAATATCCAACGGTTTCTGCCCGCCGACAGCCATATCCCCGAACGCAGCTTTATAACCTCGCCGGCCGCCTATTGCGACCCGGAGGGGACCTGGGCCGCCCGGCGGCCCCGCCCGCTACTGCTTTTTCAACCCGAGCCAATTGCGGGCAACGCCAGACATCCACCAGACCCGTTCCGCTGGCGGCGAATGAGGTTTTCGGTGGCCCGCGCGACAGGCCCGGAGCGCATCGCGCCGGAATGGTGGCTGTCTGATGAAAACTGGCGGTCAGGTTTGCGCGATTACTGGAAAATCGAGACGAAGCAGGGGCGGCGGCTCTGGCTGTTCTATACACCGCAAAATCCTGGCTGGTTCGTCCAAGGAGAGTTCGCATGACAATGCCCGGCTATGCGGAACTTTGCACCACAACCAACTTTACGTTTCTCACCGGGGCATCGCATCCCGAAGAAATGGTAACCCGCGCGGCGGAACTGCAACTGCGGGCTATCGCCATTACCGACCGCAATTCGCTGGCGGGTGTGGTTCGGGCCTATACGGCCCTCAAGCACCTGAAAGAAGAGGCCGATGAGGCGATCAAAGTGCGGTCTCGTCACCGAACGGATAGCTGTTCGCGGCAGGAAATCGGCGCGCCCGAGCAGATTGAACGCCCTGCGGCCCCGCATGTGCCCAAGCTTATCGTGGGCTGCCGCCTGGTCCTGCGTGACAGCCCCGCAGACTGGGTTGCGCTGCCGTGTGACCGGGCCGCCTATCGGCGGCTGACGCGCTTGCTTACCCTGGGCAAACGGCGCACCGCAAAGGGGCAGTGCCACCTTGATCTGCGCGATCTGCTGGAGGGTGGACAAGGTATGATCCTGATCGCCTTGCCGCAGGGGCCGCTTGGGGCCTGCCGCGATGTCATCGGGCAGGTTCAGCGCCACTTTCCTGGGCATGTCTTTCTGGGGGCGGCCCCGCGTTATGACGGCTCCGATCAGGCCTATCTGAATGCCTGTGCCGATCTGGCGCAACGGTGCGCGGCCCCGATGGTGGCAATTGGCGATGCGCTGATGCACCAGGCCAGCCGCAGGCAGTTGGCGGATGTACTGACCTGTATGCGTGAGCAGATCAAGATAGATGATATCGGCAGGCGGGCCTTGCCGAATGCGGAACGCCGGCTCAAGGGGCATCGTGATATGGCGCGGGTGTTCCGAAACCATCCCGCCGCCATCCGGCGGACACAGGACATCGCCGCGCGCTGCAGCTTTTGTCTGAGCGAGCTGAGCTATGAATACCCCGATGAGGTGTCGGACGAAGAGAAACCCCAGGACCGGCTGTCGCGTCTGGCACAGGAGGGGTTGCAGCGCCGATACCCGAATGGGGCACCGCCGCGCGTGCATGACCTGATGGCCAAGGAGCTTAAACTTGTCGCTGAACTGGGTTTTCCGGCCTATTTCCTGACCGTGCATGACATTGTCCAATACGCGCGATCCGTGGGTATTCTGTGTCAGGGGCGCGGATCGGCGGCCAATTCCATCCTGTGCTACCTGCTGGGTATCACCGATGTCAGCCCCGATATGATCGCCATGGTCGTCGAGCGTTTCATCTCGAAACACCGGGGCGAGCCACCGGACATCGACGTAGATTTCGAGCATGAGCGCCGTGAAGAGGTCATCCAGTGGATTTACAACAAATACCGCCGCGAACGGGCCGGATTATGCGCGACGGTGATCCATTTCCGATCCCGCGCCGCCATTCGGGAGGTCGGCAAAGTGATGGGGTTAAGCGCGGATGTCACCGCAAGCCTTTCAGGCCAGATCTGGGGCATGTCCAATGGTGGTGCCGACCCAGATCGGATCAGGGAACTGGGCCTGAACCCGAATGACCGGCGTCTGGCCCAAACCATCGGCCTGATCAGAGATATTATCGGGTTTCCCAGGCATCTGTCGCAGCATGTGGGTGGTTTTGTGATCACCAAGGGACGCCTGGATGAGCTCTGCCCCATCGAAAATGCCGCGATGGAAGATCGCACTGTGATCGAATGGGACAAGGATGACATCGATGCCCTGGGTATCCTCAAAGTGGATATTCTGGGTCTGGGCATGCTGAGCTGCATCCGCAAAGCTTTTGAGATGATGCAGACATATGAGGGGCAGGCCCTCTCTTTGGATACGGTCCCGCAGGCGGACACAGCCACCTATGACATGCTCTGCGTTGCCGATGCGGTTGGTGTGTTTCAGGTCGAAAGCCGGGCGCAGATGAATTTTCTGCCCCGCATGCGCCCGCGTGAATTCTATGATCTGGTCATCGAAGTGGCGATTGTGCGCCCCGGTCCCATTCAGGGTGGCATGGTGCAACCCTATATCAAAAGACGACAGGGCCTGGAGGCGGTCGAGCCTTTTGGCCCTGCGTTGGAGGCCGTTACCAAACGCACATTGGGCGTGCCGCTTTTTCAGGAACAGGCGATGCAGATCGCCGTTGTGGGCGCGGGCTTCACCGCCGAAGAGGCCGATCACCTGCGCCGGTCCATCGCCTCGTTCCGCCGCATGGGCACCATTGGAAAGTTTCGCGATAAATTCACGGCCGGGATGTTGAATAACGGGTATAGCCCGGATGTGGCGGAACGCTGTTTCGGACAGATAGAAGGGTTCGCGGATTATGGTTTTCCCGAAAGCCATGCGGCGGCCTTTGCGATGCTCACCTATGTGTCATCCTGGCTGAAATGCCATCACCCGGCGATTTTTGCCTGCGCGCTTCTGAATTCCCAGCCGATGGGCTTCTATGCCCCCGCCCAGATCGTGCGCGATGCCCGTGAACACCAGGTCGAGGTTCGCCCCGTTTGCGTGAACCACAGCACATGGGACAACACGCTTGAACGCCGCACCGATGGCGCATTGGCCCTGCGCCTTGGGTTTCGGCAGATCAAAGGGTTCAAGCAAGAGGATGCCGATTGGATCGCGGCCGCGCGCAATAACGGTTATCCCGACCCCGAGGCGCTATGGCTCAGGGCTGGCCTGCGCCCGGCGGCGCTGGAACGCTTGGCCGAGGCGGATGCGTTTTCCGACATGGGATTGAACCGTCGTCAGGGCTTGTGGCAGATCAAGGCCATTCGCAACCAGACCCCCCTGCCTTTATTTGCCGACCCGATCGACGGCGAAAACATTCAGGAGCCGAAAATCACATTGCCCATGATGCATCTGGGCGAAGAAGTGGTGGAGGATTACGTCGCGATGCGTTTGTCCCTTCGGGCCCATCCGATGGAACTTCTGCGTCCGACACTTTCGAACCTGACGCCGCATGACATGCTGGCGACAATACCACCGGGGCGGGTTTGCGTTTGCGGGCTGGTCATCACACGTCAGCGCCCGGGAACGGCCTCTGGGGTCATTTTTCTGACGCTCGAAGACGAAACCGGTGTGTCCAATGTTGTCATCTGGAACAAGGTTTACGAAAGGTTTCGCCGGGTTGTCATGGGCGGGCGTCTGCTGCGTGTGGGCGGCTATTTGCAACGCGAGGGCAGTGTGGTGCATCTGATCGCGCAACATATCGAAGATCTGTCACATCGGCTTGCTGATTTGGGTCACCCGATGGATGAGGTCATCGGAGAAACACGCCCCCAAGCCGACGACACCCCGCGCCCGCGCAAACATGCCGCCCGCGCAATGCACCCCAGAGAACAGGCAAAGCGCCTTTTTCCGAGCCGGGATTTTCACTGAGGCGTTGCCCGTATCTTTATTCTTGGGCCGCCACATCGCCCGGCATCCGGGGCAGGATCGCGAACCGGAGGCCGGTTTCTCTGAATTTATCCGGTGCAGGCCAATACCCCGCCGGGCAACGGATAACATCTTGAACCAGGGGCTATGGCGGATCCCGAACTCGGGTGGCCCCTTCCTGCGCGCCTGCGCGCCTGCGAGGCCGGCTTGGGGATGACCGCCGGTATCCGGACATGAATGAATGATCTTTTGCAACCAGAGATGTCCGCGCCCAGGCTTGGGCAGATGCCCCCGCTGAGCAGGCCTCGTGGCCCATAAACGGAAACAGCCAACTCGGTCAGCAACACCAACGCGCACTTAACTTGCGCCAGATACTATCCAACAGATACAAGTCTTTAGCCTGCGGATTAGGCCGCGTGCCGGCGGGCGTTCCAGGCGGTAAGGATCTCCTGGCTCAGCTCCATCGGATCGAACGGTTTCTCGACAATCGCAAGCGCGCCGTCGTGCAGCAAATGGGTCAGGAAACTGTGTTCAACCTTTGCCGTCATGAATATGGTCGGCGTATTGGCAAGTGCGGGCATCTGCATCAGTTTGTTCCACAGCTGCTCGCCGGTCATTTCGGGCATCATGACATCCAGCAGCAACAGATCGGGCAGGAAGCTTGGGGCAACGACCAGCGCTTCCCTGCCTGATGCACATTGCTCGAGGTCAAATCCGCCGACCATCTCCAATGACATTTGCGCAATGGTCCGGATGTCCTCATCATCATCCACGTGAAGGATTTTTTTCAGATCGCTCATTTGATCCTCTTTTGCTTAGCCGCTGCTGGCCATGTTGGTATTTTCGTCGAGAGTTTCCGTGTCGCCGGGCACCGGGGCACGGTCGGATTTGACCACCGTCAGATCGGGCGAGCGCGCCAGCCTGGGAAGGTCGAAATAGAAGGTCGTCTCTACGCCAGGCTCGCTGACGAAGGAGATTCGGCCGTTATGGCGGGCGACGATCTTTTTGCAGATTTGCAGCCCAAGGCCAGTGCCCGACCGGGTGGTGCCGTCGGCCGCAGAAAACTGGGTGAAACTGTCAAAGATCGTGGCGCGGGCGTCTTCCGGCACACCGGGGCCGTTATCTGTCACATAAACGCGCAGGAATTGGCCGTGACGGCGCACACCGACATGTACCGTGCCACCCTTTGGCGAATATTTCGCGGCGTTCGACATGAGGTTTGTCATCACCTGCATGAGGCGGATGCCATTGCCTGAGACCAGCGACCGCACCGGCACGGGATCCTGCGCAAAGCTGACCCCAAGCTCGTCACCATAGCCCTTGTTGACCGACAGAGCCTCCTGGATGAGCGCCGCAAGATCGGTTTCCTCCAAATTGAACTCATCCTTGTCGGCATTCATCTTTTCAAGAACCAGAATGTCATTGACCATGTGCAGCAAGCGGTCGCTGTTGCGCGACGCGATGTCGATCATGCTTTTGATCTCGGGCTTCAACTCGCCGGTCACACCAGATTGCAGCAGCCGCAGGGCACCTTTGATCGATGTGAGCGGTGTGCGCAGCTCGTGGCTGACCATCGCCATCGTATTCATTTTCACGGATTGCAGTTTCTTCCGCTCGGAGGTGTCGCGCAGAACGGACAGGAAAACCGGCGACCCGTTGGGGCCCGAATAGATACGTGTGTTGACCTCGACCGGACCTTTTTCATGCTGAGTCTCGATCGACACGACATCACGGCTGCCATCCATCAATGGGGCGACATGGGCCCGAAAGAGAGGAACCGAAAAATCAACGGATGTATCGGCGATCGTGCGGCCCAGCACGTCCTCGGCGGCCCATTCGCACCGGGCCAGCGCCGATTTGTTCATGTAGGAAATCTTCAGCGTTTCAACATCAAACAGGAAAACCTCGTCCTGAAGCTCGTCCAGCATGCGCGTCAGCTGGCGCTGCGATTCAGTCATCCGCTTTTGCGTGATATCGGTGCGCAGGCAGACACTCTGAATGTGATTTCCGCGGTTGTCGTAATGCGGCAGGATCGTGCTCATGACATGAATGATGCCGCCGTTTTTGCGGCGCAAGGTCTGTTCGCCGGACCAGACCTGACCATCCCGCACCGAATCGAGCACATCGGTAAAGCGCGTGGCCGGATGGATATCGCCCGGGTCATTGGAAACGGCCGGATCCGATTGCTCGGCCAGATAAAGAATTGAGGCGCTCTTGCCGATGGCTTCCTTGCTCGTGTAGCCAAAGGCCGTCTCGAAGTTCTTGTTAACCTTGATGAATGATCCGTGGCGATCGGTGACGCTGAGAATGGAGTGTTGGTCGATCGCGGTATCGAGCAATCTGATTTCGTTGTGAAAGTGGTTCTGCAGGCTCTTGACCGAGCTGCGATATCTCTGTTTCAGAATTTTGAAGGCCGCGATCCAGCCGGCGAAGAAACACAATGACAGAGCCGCCAGCGCAAGCCAGGGCGTCGCCCCGCCAACGTTCATGACGCCGGATACGGCTGCGCCCAAGCCCAGCCCATCTTCGGCCATTGCGGTTGAAATCAGATAGGCGGCACCCAGGCTGGCCGCGCCGGTAACGATTGCGGTATATTTAGAAAGTTTCATTAATATTGCCTGTCCCGAAAATCGAACGGTTGAAGGTGACTTGGGGTAAGAGCTACCTGCGCAATCTGATTTCTTTCGGTCCCAAACGTGATGTTTTTATGTCTCTTTTTAAGTGGAAGCCCAATTTTGACCCGTATCCGCGGGCCGCATGGATCGTGCAGACAGGCGCGTCTGGCGTTGTTTGAAAGCCGCAATCGGGGTGAAACAAACGAGAAAATCACGCGATGGTTTGCTGTGGCCGCTCGGCATCTGTCGCTTGCGCTAGGCCGCGTTTTGCAGCGCGCCGCGCAATGGCATCGAGAACCTGAAATGCGTGCCGCTGCCCACTTCGCTTTCAACTTCGATTGTTCCGCCATGCAGGTCGACCAAATTCTTGCAGATCGACAGACCCAATCCCACGCCACCCTCAGAGCGCGATGACGACGCGTCCACCTGCTTGAAACGCTGGAATATGAGCTCGAAATCGGATGCCAGAATGCCGGGCCCGGTATCGGCTACATGAAACCAGACATTGCCATCGCGGGTGTCTGCCCAGACACGAATCTCGCCTTGTTTGGTGAATTTGACGGCATTGCCAACGAGGTTGATAAGGATTTGCCTCAATCTGAGGCGATCCGCAAAAACCGTGAAATCGGCGCGTGTTACAGCCAGCTCCAGGGCCTTTTCATTGGCCAGGCCGGTAAATTGGTCGCGGATTTCATCCATGACGTCTCCGACCGCCAGGTCGGTCTGGTCAAGCGCGATCTCACCGCTTTCGATCATGGAGAGATCCAGTATTTCGCCGATCAGAGCCAACAGGTGTTTGCCCGATGCCTCTGCGCGTACCGCGATCGCGGCATAGTTTGCGTGAACCCGGTCAAACAGCTTTTCGACATTGCTCTTGTCGTCGGCCAGGTCGCATAGCTGCTTGCGCAAGGCGATATTTGCCGGAATTTTTTCCGGCCTGGCAAGAAAGGCCAGATAGCCGAGGATGATCGTCAATGGTGTTCTGAGCTCGTGGCTGACCAGATGCAGAAATTCGGTCTTGGCCTCGCTTGCGGCCTCGGCGATAAGCCGCGCGTTTTTCAGCTCGGTGATATCGCTGGTAAGCTCGACCAGGCCGCCATTGGTGGTGTGCTGGCTGGACACTTTCAGCCAGGTAGCATCGCCTTCGGCGCGTTCGATCACGCTGTTGACCGCCGGGCTATGCGCGATCTGATCGGCAATCCATCTGGTCTTGCGGGACTCACCGGCGAGGCTCGGGCTCCGGGCCGAGGCTTGCCGCAATATGCCCGGGAACCGCTGCCCCGGAAGCAACAGATCGGCATGGTCTTTGTGGATTTCCTTATAACGATCGTTGCACAGGACGAGGCGCTCGTTGTCGTCGAACAAGACAAACCCGTCGTGAATCGATTCGATGGCCATCAACAGCTGCGTTCTGGCCCTCTCGCGTTCAAAGAACATCCGGATCGACAGCAGGGCGACGGTCAGAAGGATAAGAGAAATCGAGGCGGTCAGAAATAGAATGAGGGTGCCGTTGGGGGCCGAGGTCAGCCAGCCTTTGGGCGGGGCGAGGGCGATTTCCCACTGCTGACCCGCCACGTCGACAAAGTTGGTGACCGATGTCGAAACAAAGAGGCCGGGATCGCCGTAAAAGACTTCTCCAAGATCGTTCGACGACACCACGCGCCGCATCGACACCTGCCAGTCCTCGGCGGCATTGAGCACGCCCGCGGTCGCCAGAAATGCCTGCAACTCGACCACGATGGCGGTGACCCCCCAGAACCGGCCTTCCCCCGCGGCGGCCGTGTCCTGATAGACCGGGGTGCGCACGATTATGCCGGTGCCGCCCTGCACAAGCGAACGAGGCCCGGTGAACACCGGGGCGCGATACCGCAGGCCGCGCTGAATTGCGGCGAGGGTCACCACATCGTTGCGATAGTCCAATCCAACCACAGTTTGATTGGGCTCAAACGGGTACACATATTGCACGACCAAATCGGGTGCCGCGGCGATGTTCAGAACCTCGGGAAATCCGATCCGGGCATTCTGGGCAAGCACTGAGAACTCGTCCTGTGGCATTTCGGGGTCGCTGGCCAGGATGGACGCAATGCTTTCCGAAAGAAGGCCGTAACCCTGCAATGTGGTCTCGACCTGAGCATGCAAACGTTCGGAAAACCGGATGGTTTCCAGACGCTGTTCGGCCAGCCCGTTCCGGTAATCCGTACGAATCAGCGTCAGCGCCGCCGCGGTGGCGATGGACCCCACGAAAATGGCGACCAGCACATATTGTCGGACGTCTGCCCGCCAAAGGCGCAGGAGGTTGTCGACTAAGGTCTTTGAGAACACTGGCCTGCTCCGCCTCTATTCGTTTTTGCCGCTCTGCCCAGGCTGCCGATGGATCCCGGAGCGTTTTCTGTCGCATTTTGCCTGCTATTCATGCGCGTCGCGTCATTGCGTGGCATAGTCCGGCTGCACGCGCTCCATCTCATCCAGCAGGGTTTCCAGGACAGGTCCCGCGTCGCGCCAGAAATCTGACAGGCTTGGCTGCCTCGCCGCATTTGAAAATACATCCTCGACCGATCCGGCAAGAGCCCCCAACCGGCCCAGGCCCAACGTGGGCGCAACACCGCGGATCTTATGCGCCATCATGGCGACCGCCCGGATGGCCTCGGTGCGGTTGGATCCCGTTTCGATCAGCATTTTCAGGTGTTCGAAATCGCAGATGCGTTGGTCGAGATCAAAGAGAAACCGGTCGCGGACGTCGCGCAGGGCCTCGGTCATAGCATCTGTCTGGACGGTCATCATGAAGCAACCCCGTTGATCCTTACAAGGGTGGGCCATTGGCACCGGAATGTGCCAGTGCGCGATTTTGGCGGGCACCAAGCAGCGCCGCATCGATCGGCGCTGTCGGCGGGGCGAATGTCAAAAGACCATTACTGCACGGTTTCGAGACACAAATTTCGACGTGCTGCCCGGATGCAGCCAAATGAAACTCTCTGAAAGGTTCGAGCAAGCCGTTCACCTGATCCTGAAGATCGCCTTCGTCGATCGGTGTTTTCTTGTCGATCAGCGCGACGAAGTCGCCGCTTCCGCAATAGGAGAGCAGAAAGGTCCTGGTTTTCAGCCCCTCGCGGATCGTGATGCCGACATCCTGGATCATGTCCAGAAAATCGCGCGGGTGGGCGTTGGCAAAAACCTGCGCCGCGCCCGAGATGTGAAACCCGATGGCCGACCACGCATTCGCCCGCAGGCCGCCGAGCGTCAGCAAATAGTTCTGCATGGCCACAAATCCCATCAGGTCGTCGACCTCGGGCAGGGCGATGGGGTCCGCGAAATTGAGCCCGACCTGATCGACCGAACTGGTCTGGACCTTATACGCGAGCGCCTCGACGCGCTTTCTTTCGATGATCGCGTTGAAGGCCGCGCGCAGGCGCGCATTCAATTCGGTCTCATTGATCGGTTTGGTGATGTAATCGGTGGCACCCGCGCCGAACGCCTGGTCGATATAGACCTGTTCGGACAGCGAGGTCAGCATCAGGATCGGTGTCGAGGCATATTTCGGCATGTTCCGGATGGCCTTGCACAGCGCGATCCCGTTCATGCCCGGCATCTGAATGTCCAACAATATGCAATCGAATGGCTGGCCGGGCTGGCGCAGCAGCCCAAGCGCCTCCTCGGCGGATCGCGCTTGCATGTTGTGGCGATACCCCTGGCAGGAAAACAGGGTGTGCAGGATGTCGAGAAAAACGACCTCATCATCGACCGCGAGGATCCGCATGTCTTGCTGATTTTGCATCACTGCTCTTTCGTGTTTCTTATCAAATATTACCAAATTTCCATTAACTATGGTGAGGAAGGTGGCAAAAGTTGGGCGAAAAGGTTAACGCAGTGTTTTTTGTATAATTGTGCCGAAAGGGCAGATATATGGCGCGGCCTGTGATTGCGGGCCAGATATTTTGTCCTTGGCCAGAAGCGTCGATTGGTTCTCTGCGGATGTGCCTGTGGCGCATTTCCATTGATGCCGGTGCCTTGCCGGCTGTGTATCGCCATGCAGGCCTGCCGGTAGTTGCTTTATAAACAATAGGTTAAGTTGGAGCCAGGGCAGGGCAGGCGCGGCTGAGCGCGTTAGATCCGGGCACCAGAACCATGCGCCCGCCGATCGCTCAGCCGGCCGCGGAGAGGCTCTGCACCTGTATGCAGGCGCTCCCGCGCACGGCCGGCGTTAATGGTTTGTTAATCATTCGGGGCGGGCTTCCTTAGAGATTTCTTAATGTTAACGCATTCTTTGCCAGAAAATGATGAAAACCCGCGATAGCTCTAATGGCGAGCTTGTTGATGACGGGGCCCGCCGGGCCGATGGCACAGCAATAAACCGCCGCTCGCAGCAAATAGAACGCCTACACACGGAGAGAGAGCATTGAAAATTCTTGCGGTAGATGACGACCAGCATTTCCTGGATCTGTTGGTAGCAGTGTTAAGCGATGCAGGTTATCGCGACGTTTTTTGCGCCGGGTCAGCGGAAGAGGCTCTGACGATCGCCCTCTCTGTGGCGACGGATTTCGACTGTTTCCTTCTGGACGTGGCGATGCCCGATGTGGATGGCGTCGAGCTGTGCGAGAAACTGCGCGCGACCACCCGATATCGCGCGACGCCCATCATCATGGTCACGGCGTTGCACCAGAAATCCCTCGTTCGCGAGTGCTTTGATGCCGGTGCGACGGATTTCCTGAACAAACCGCTGGACGGGCTTGAACTTGGGGCGCGGATCCGCATCGCCAAAATGCTGAGTGACAGCCTGAAGTCGAAGAATACGCTGACGGTTGATGAGCTCAACGTGATGGAATTGACCGACAGCGACGCCGATGAGGCCGAAGATCTGTCAGCCATGGAAAAGGTTCCGGGGCTGACCAATTCGCATGCCATCGAAAACCACATGCTGAGGAATCAAAGCGGTTATTTCATCCTGCATGTTCTTGGCTTCACGGTGCCGGGGTTTGGCGCAATGTCAGAAACACTGGCACCGCGGGAATGCAGCGATGTGCTTTGCGATTCAGCCCAGGCCATCGCGAAATCGCTTGAGAATTACCAGTATTCCTTTGCCTATCTGGGCAGCGGCCGGTTCATCGGTCTGGTTCAGGGCCGGAGATTCTGGTCAACGGCGAATGTTATTGACGAGATTCTGCACAATTTGCGGGTGCCGCGCGCCAATGTGATGAATCTTCACGGCGCGACGGTCGATGTGACATCGCTGTCAGAACAGAGATTCTGGACCGCGCTGCAAACCGCCGATGCCATCCGCGCCTATCGCAACCCGCTGCGTAAATTCGACCCACGCGCTGGCTCGGTGGGTCAGACGGAGGATATGTCGCCGGATGCGTGCGCCCGGCTTGCAGAGTTGGGCGACCATGCGCTCGCGGATGAAGGGGCTTTCCCATCGCGGGGTTAAGGTCGCCGATTTGGGGCGTGCAACCGCCAATGGTGACGCTGACCTGTGCCGATGCGATGGCTGGCTGGCCCGTTCGGCCGGCGCGATGCAGGTGATGTGCGGGCGCGAGGTCTTGCGACCCGCCCGATCGCAGCGCCAATATCGGCCTTTGGATCCGTGATCCGCCCATCCGCCCATCCACCCGCGCGGTGCGCGATGCAACCCGCCATGCTCATCCCCCAAACCCCCAGAGGTCGTTCCCCGACGCTGGGGGTCTTTGTGCATGACCCTGGCGGGGGACCGTGATTTATTGGTGACAGCCCCCGTCCCCTAGGGTAGGCGGCAGGAATAGAGCAGAGGAACAGATATGCGCAGCATCCCCCTTGGAGCGACCGAAGAGACCATTTCAGAGCTGTGCCTGGGCACCATGACATGGGGCACGCAGACCCCGGCGCAGGATGCGTTTCGCCAGATGGATCAATGCCTTGAGGCCGGCATCACCATCATCGATACCGCCGAGATGTATCCGGTCAACCCGATCAGCCCCGAAACCGTGGGCGGCAGCGAGACCATCATCGGCCAGTGGAACGCGGCCAATCCGGGGCGGCGGGGCGACTATCTGCTGGCCACCAAGATCTCGGGCCTGAACGGGCGGTTCGTGCGCCCGAACCAGCCCATCACCGGCAAGACCCTGCGCGCGGCGCTGGAGGGGTCGCTGGCGCGCTGTCAGACCGATTGCATCGACATCTATCAGCTGCACTGGCCCAATCGCGGCTCGTTCCAGTTCCGGCAGAACTGGAATTATGACCCCTCGGGGCAGGACAAGGCCGAGACGCTGGCGCATATGAACGATGTGCTGGAGGAGGCGGACCGCCTGGTGGCCGAGGGCAAGATGCGCCATTTCGCTCTGTCCAATGAAAGCGCCTGGGGCACGTCGCAATGGCTGCGTATTGCCGAGGATCGGGGCCTGCCGCGGGTGCAGACGATGCAGAACGAATATTCGCTGCTGAACCGCGCCTATGACACCGACATGGCGGAAATGGCGGTGAACGAGGCGGTGACGCTCTTGGCGTTTTCGCCGCTGGCCTGTGGCTTGCTGACCGGCAAATATCAGGGCGGCGCGGTGCCCGAGGCCTCGCGCATGTCGCTGGCCCCGGAACTGGGCGGGCGCAAGACCGCGCGGGCCTTTGCCGCTGTCGATGCCTACCAGGCGGTTGCCGACCGGCATGGGCTGGATCTGGTGCAGATGGCGCTGGCCTGGTTGCAGAGCCGGCCCTTTCCGGTCTCGGCGATTTTCGGGGCGACCACTGCGGCACAGCTGGACCGGATCCTGCCCGCCGCCGGGATGGCTCTGGCGCAGGAGGTTCTGGACGATATCGCGGCGACGCATCGCGCCCATCCGATGCCTTACTGACGGGTTGCGCGCAGAGCGCTGATCGATTGGCCATGCGCGCCCCGAAAGGCGCGGGCCAGTGTCGAGGGGCCGGAGAACCCGGTGCGCAGGGCGATCTCGCGCACGCTGAGCCCGGTATCCATCGCCAGCCTGCGCGCCTCGTTCAGGCGCAGGCGCAGGAAAAACGCGCCGGGGCCGGTTTCCAGATGCGCGCGGAACAGCATCTCCAACCGGCGCGGCGACAGGCCTTGCGCGCGGGCGATATCGGCGATGGCGGGCGGATCCTCGATCTCGGCCTCCATGATCGCGATGGCACCGGCCACGGGCGGGGCAAGGCTGGACAGGCGGGCCTGCGAAATCAGGCGCTGCGGGCTTGGCTTGTCGACCGGGTCATAAAGCAGCGCGGTGGCGACCTGCCCGGCCAGATCGGCCCCGTGATGGCCACGAATGAGGTGCAGCATCAGATCGAGACAGGGGGCCGCCCCGCCGGTGGTCAGGGCGGGGCCATCGATGACATAGCGGTCGGGGCTTGGCTCCAAATCGGGAAAGGCCGCCGCAAAGGCCTCAAGATCCTCCCAATGCGTGGTGGCGCGACGACCATTCAACAGCCCCGCCCGCGCCAGCACCCAAGGTCCGCCATCGACGCCGCAATAGGGGATGCCGCGGGCGCGCAATTGCCGGAGCCAGGCGCGCAGGGCAGGGGTGGCATGGGCATCGAGGCGGAACCCCGCGACCAGGATCAGCAGGTCCATATCGGCATGCAGCGGCAGCGGCGCGGCCTGTAGCTCGATACCGGTGGTCAGCCGCACGGCACCGCCTTGCGGGCTGAGCACCTGCCAGTCATAAAGGGTATCCCCGGCCCGCCGGTTGGCGGCGCGAAACGGGTCCAGTGCGGCGGCCAGCGACATCAGGTTGCTATCGGGCAGCAGCAGCAAGCCGATGCGGAATGGCTTTTCTGAGGTGGGTGCGGAATCTGTCATGAAGGTTTCGTATATCGCAATGCCCGGGTGCGCAATCTGCCGTCTCATATCGGCGGATACCAGCCAGGGAGAGCCCCAATGCCCATGACACCTTCGCGCGACGTTTTCATCACCTGTGCCGTGACCGGATCGGGCGGCACCCAGGACCGCAGCCCACACGTGCCGCGCAGCCCCGAGGAAATCGCCGAGAGCGCCATTGCAGCGGCGCGGGCGGGGGCGGCCATTGTCCATTGTCACGTGCGCGACCCCGAAACCGGCGCGCCGTCGCGCGATCTGAAGCTGTATCGCGAAGTGACCGACCGCATTCGGGCCGCCGATATCGACATGGTGCTGAACCTGACCGCCGGCATGGGCGGCGATCTGGTTCTGGGCGGTGACGAGACGCCGCTGCCTGCGGGCGCGGGCACCGATATGGCGGGTGCCACCGAGCGTCTGGCCCATGTCATGGACTGCCGCCCCGAGATCTGCACGCTGGATTGCGGCACGATGAATTTCGCCGAGGCCGATTACATCATGGTCAATTCCCCCGGCATGCTGCGCGCCATGGGCCGGATGATGACCGAGGCGGGCGTGAAGCCGGAGATCGAGGCCTTCGACACCGGGCATCTGTGGTTTGCCAAGCAATTGGTGGCCGAAGGCGTTCTGGACGACCCCGCGCTGGTGCAGCTTTGCATGGGCGTGCCCTGGGGGGCACCCGATGATCCGAACACCCTGATGGCAATGGTCAACAATGTGCCCGATAGCTGGACCTTCTCGGCCTTTTCGCTTGGCCGCAACCAGATGATGATGGCGGCGGGCTCGGTTCTGGCGGGGGGCCATGTGCGTGTCGGGCTCGAGGATAACCTGTGGCTCGACAAGGGCGTGCTGGCGACCAATGCGCAATTGGTGGAACGCGCGCGTCAGGTGGTCGAGGGCATGGGCGCGCGGGTCATGGGCCCCGACGACGTGCGCGCGAAACTGGGTCTGGTAAAGCGGGATCCGGTCGGATGAAGGGGCTGCGTGGCCAGCGCGTCCTGATCACGGCGGGGGCTGCCGGGATCGGCCGGGCGATGGCGGAACATTTCGCGGCAGAAGGTGCGCGGGTAGCGGTCTGCGATGTCGATGCCGCCGCAGTCGCCGATATGCAGGGTGCCAATCCGGGCATCGTGGCGCGCCAGGCCGATGTGACCGATGAGGCGGCGGTCGATGGGCTGTTCGATGCGGTTCTGGCGGAATTTGGCGGGCTCGACGTGGTCGCGGCCAATGCCGGCATCGGCGGGCCTGCCGGTGCCATCGAGGATATTTCGCTGGCCGACTGGAAATCCTGCCTTGCGGTCAATCTGGACGGCGCGTTTCTGACCGCGCGTCGCGCCGCGCCGGTTTTGAAGGCGCAAGGATCGGGGCTCCTGCTGCTGACCTCCTCGACCGCCGGGCTGTTTGGTTACCCCTACCGCTCGCCCTATGCGGTGGCGAAATGGGGGGTCATCGGGCTGATGAAAACGCTGGCGATGGAACTGGGCCCTGCGGGCGTGCGGGTCAACGCGCTCTGCCCCGGGGCTGTCACCGGGCCCCGCATGGACCGGGTGGTGGCCAATGAGGCCGCCGCGCGCGGCGTCGGCGAGGAGGAGGTGCGCAACCTCTACGTCAAGGGCGTGTCGATGAAAACATGGGTCGAGGCCGGGGATATCGCCAATATGGCGCTCTTTCTGGCCTCGGATCTGGGCAAGAAGATCTCGGGCCAGGCCAAGGCCGTGGACGGGCATACCGAAACGATTGGGGACTGATATGGCACGCGTTGCGGCAATTCTGGGCGGGGGTGTGATCGGCGGCGGATGGGCGGCGCGGTTTTTGCTGATGGGATGGGATGTGCGGGTCTTTGACCCCGCGCCCACCGCCGAGGCCACGCTTGCGGGCATTCTGGAGCGCGCGCGCGCCGCCCTGCCGGCGCTTTATGACGTGGCGCTGCCCGAGGAAGGCGTCTTGAGCTTTCACGACACCATCAGCGACGCGGTGCCGGGGGCCGAATGGATCCAGGAAAGCGTGCCCGAGCGGCTGGAGCTGAAACAGAAGCTCTATCAGCAGGTGCAATCGGCCTGCGATGCAGGCGCGATCATCGCCTCTTCGACCTCGGGCTTCATGCCCTCCGAATTGCAGGACGGCGCCACCCGGCCCGAACAGATCATCGTGGCGCATCCGTTCAACCCGGTCTATCTGCTGCCGCTGGTCGAGCTTGTCGGCTCGGAGGCGACCGGCGCGGGTGTGCTGGACAAGGCCGGGGCGGTGCTGCGGGCCGTGGGCATGTCGCCGCTGCAGGTGCGCGCCGAAATCCCGGCCCATATCGCCGACAGGTTTCTGGAGGCCGTCTGGCGCGAGGCGCTGTGGCTGATCAAGGACGGGGTGGCCACGACCGAGGAAATCGACGACGCCATTCGCATGGGCTTTGGCCTGCGATGGGGGCAGATGGGGCTTTTCGAGACCTACCGGGTTGCGGGGGGTGCGGCTGGCATGAAGCATTTCATCGCCCAGTTCGGCCCGGCGCTGGAATGGCCCTGGACCAAGCTGATGGATGTGCCGGAGCTGACCGAGGACCTGATCGACACCATCGCGGCGCAGTCGGACGCGCAATCGGGGCATCTGAGCATCGCCGAGCTGGAGAGCCTGCGCGATGGCAATCTGGTTGGCATGATGCGCAGCCTGAAGGCGCGCGGCGCGGCGGTGGGCGCGGTTTTGGCGGCCCATGAGGCGGAGATCACGCCGGATCTGCCCGATCTGATGGCCCCGATGCAAACGCTGGACCGCGTGGTGCCGACCGATTGGGTCGATTACAACAACCACATGAACGAGGCGCGGTATCTGCAGGCGATTTCCGAGGCCTGCGACCGGTTCCTGCTATGGGTCGGTGTGACGCCCGACTATGTCGCCAATGGCGGCAGCTGGTTCACGGTGGAAAACCACATCCGGCATCTGGGCGAAGTGCGGATCGGATCGCGGATCCGGATCGTGACACAGGTTCTGGAAGGCGCGGGCAAGAAGCTGCGCCTGTTTCATTCGATGTATTGCGGAGCAGATCTGGTGGCGACAGGCGAACAGATGCTGCTGCATGTGAGCCTTGAGACCCGCCGCGTGGCCGCGCCCGCGCCCGAGATGGGCGATCTGATCGCGGCGATTTCGGCGGCGCATGCCGGGTTTGCGGTGCCGGACGGGGCAGGGGCCGCGATCGGGACGACATAGGCGGTTTCGGCCGGCAAGCGGGGCGACAGGCGCGCCCGGCCCGGGCCGGGCCGGGGCACCAGGCCTACCGGGCCGGGCGCAGCATCGGGTAAAGCGGCGGTGACTGATCGGCCTTGATCACGCCCATCTGCTCGAACCCGAAGCGCCGGTAAAGCGACAGGTTCATCGGGTTGGTCGATTCCAGATAGGCCGGCATTCCGTCGTGGTCGCATTGCCTGAGGCCTTCCTGCAGCAGCAGCGCACCCACCCCCTTGCCCTGCCGCGCGGGATCGACCGCAATAAAGGCGAGGTGCCAGCAAGGTGCCTCAGGATGATAGTGGTCCATCTGTTCGAAGGTCGCAAAGAGCGCCGCGTGCTTTGCTGGCGCAACGGTGCGCTCGAAATGCGCCACCAGCTTATCCTCATCGGCATGGATGCCGGGCGGCAGCCACAGCGCCGCGGCGGTGAAATCACCGGCGCGACAGGCGCTGCCATGTTCAAATGCGCCGCCACCGAACAGATCCATCACGGTCGGAAAATGCGCCAGAAACGCGCTCGGATCGGGATAGAGCCAGCGCATGAACGGATCGGCGGAAAAGCCAAGCGCCAGGCCGGACAGAACCGAAGATGCCTCAGAACGATCTGCAATCTTGAACATAAATGCTCTCCAACAAAGCCCAGGAATCGGCACGCTGAAAAGGTCGCGCGGCCCTGATCTGATGTCAAACCCGGGGCGCACCCCTTGTCGGCCTCGGACCAACCTCGGTGCGCGCGCGTCGCATTGGGGGGGCCGCATCCCGGGGCGATGCGGGCCGACGAAGGCCCTCGAAAAGGGGCTGAGAAGGGGTGCCCAGGGGGCGCGTGACCGGGCGCGGAACCCAAAACCGACGCGCCAAGCGTCGAAAAACAACAAGACCCCGCCGCGACGCCCCCGCAGGCTCGGATCATAGCCCCCGGCAGGACGCGACCCATGCGCCTTCTCATCTCCTTTACCGCGCTCTTCCTGTCCATTTTCCTGTTGCAGGTTTCGACGGGCGGCGTCGGCCCGCTCGATGTTCTCTCGGGCACGCAACTGGGCTTTTCCAACAGCCAGATCGGCCTGTTGGGGTCGGCGCATTTCCTGGGCTTTTTCATCGGCTGCTGGTGGGCCCCGCGCCTGATGGGCACGGTCGGCCATTCGCGCGCCTTTGCGGCTTTCACGGCGATGGGGTCGATCGGGCTTCTGGCCCATATGCTGATTGTCGATGCCGCGGCCTGGGCCATCATGCGCCTGGCATCGGGTCTGGCGGTTGCCGGCTGCTACACCGTGGCCGAGGCCTGGCTACAGGCCAAGGTCACCAATGAAACGCGGGGCCGGGCGATGGGCAGCTACCGCATGGTCGATCTGACCGGATCGTTGGTGGCGCAGTTGCTGATCGGTGTGCTGGATCCGGCCAGCTATGTCTCATACAACATTCTGGCGCTGCTCGCCGTCGCCTCGCTGTTGCCGCTGATGGTCACAAAATCCTCCGAACCCGTCACCCCGAGCGCGCCGCGCCTGCGCCCGGGGCTGGCCTGGGTCAAGTCGCCGCTGGCGGTGGCCGGCGTCATGGTTGCGGCGGTGTCATCGGCCTCGTTTCGCATGATCGGGCCGCTTTACGGGGCCGAGATCGGGCTGCGCGCCGAACAGATCGCGTTTTTTCTGGCGGCCTTCGTTCTGGGCGGCGCTTTGGCGCAACTGCCGGCCGGCTGGCTGGCCGACCGCTACGATCGCCGTTGGGTGCTGATCTTCTTGTCTCTGGTGACGCTGCCGGTCAGTTTCCTGACCATCGCCGTCTCGGGCATGGGCACCACGCCGGTGATGCTCGCGGCCTTCACCTTCGGCCTGGTCACCATGCCGATCTATTCCATTTCGGCCGCCCATGCCCATGACTGGGCCGAGGATCACGAACGGGTCGAGCTGTCGGCGGCGCTGATGTTTTTCTACGCGCTCGGGGCCATCGCCGCCCCGCTTTTAACTTCGAACCTGATCACCGCCTTTGGTCCGGGGGCCCTGTTCGTGTTCATCTCGCTGGCGCATCTGGCGCTGGTCGGTTTCGGCCTGATCCGCATGCGGCGGCGCGCCAGCGTCACGGCGCGCACGCGCTATGTCTGGATCCCGCGCACCAGTTTCAACGTCGGCCGCCTGTTCCGGCGACATTCCGACGGAGAGTGACCCGGGGCCAAAACGCAGCCATATCCAATTGGACGGGTGCCCGGCCCCAGGCGCACCGGTTTATACATGCCGGTGCAATACGCCTAGTCCTCCCGATTGCGGTAGGCTAAACGGGGTTGCGAAATCAAGGAACGGGCAGCCCATGGCACGCATTCTCATCACTTCGGCAATCCCTTACATCAACGGGATCAAGCATTTGGGCAATCTCGTCGGCAGCCAGCTGCCCGCGGATCTCTATGCCCGCTACGCCCGGGCGCGCGGCCACGAGGTGCTGTTTCTCTGCGCCACCGACGAACATGGCACGCCCGCCGAACTGGCCGCCGCCAAGGCCGGTAAGCCGGTGGCCGAATACTGCGCCGAAATGTGGCAGGTGCAAAAGGATCTGAGCGACGGGTTCCGTCTCAGCTTCGATCATTTCGGGCGCTCCTCAAGCCCGCAGAACCACCGCCTGACCCAGCATTTCGCGGGCCGTCTGGCGGCGGCCGGGCTGATCCGCGAGGTCAGCGAGCGCCAGGTCTATTCGCATGCCGACAAGCGGTTCCTGCCGGATCGCTATATCGAGGGCACCTGCCCCAATTGCGGCTATGACCGCGCCCGCGGTGACCAATGCGAAAACTGCACCAAGCAACTGGACCCCACCGACCTGATCGACCCGCGCAGCGCAATCTCCGGCTCGACCGATCTGGAAGTGCGCGAAACCAAGCACCTCTACCTGCGCCAATCGGGCATGCGCGGTCAGCTCAATGACTGGATCGACAGCAAGACGGACTGGCCCATCCTGACCACCTCGATTGCCAAGAAGTGGCTCAATGACGGCGACGGGCTGCAGGATCGCGGCATCACCCGCGATCTGGACTGGGGTATCCCGGTCAGGAAGGGCGAGGCCGATTGGCCGGGCATGGAGGGCAAGGTTTTCTATGTCTGGTTCGATGCCCCCATCGAATACATCGCCTGCGCCGCCGAATGGGTCGATGCCGGCAAAGGCGATGACTGGGAACGCTGGTGGCGCACCGACAAGGGGGCCGGGGATGTGCGCTATGTCCAGTTCATGGGCAAGGATAACGTGCCCTTCCACACGCTCAGCTTTCCGGCCACGATCATGGGCTCGGGCGAGCCGTGGAAGCTGGTCGATTACATCAAATCGTTCAACTACCTCAATTACGATGGCGGTCAGTTCAGCACCTCGCAGGGCCGCGGCGTCTTTATGGATCAGGCGCTGGCCATCCTGCCTGCCGATTACTGGCGCTGGTGGCTCCTCAGCCATGCCCCCGAAAGCAGCGACAGCGAATTCACCTGGGAAAACTTCCAGGCCAGCGTCAACAAGGATCTGGCCGATGTGCTTGGCAATTTCGTCAGCCGTGTCACCAAGTTCTGCCGCTCGAAATTCGGTGAGGTGGTGCCCGATGGCGGCGATTACGGCGAACGGGAACTGGCGCTGGTGGCCGATCTGCAGGCCCGCCTCGATGCCTATCAGTCCCATATGGAGGCGATGGAGGTCCGTAAATCCGCGGCCGAGCTGCGCGCCATCTGGGTGGCGGGCAATGAATACCTGCAATCGGCGGCCCCCTGGGCGGCCTACAAGGAAGACCCCGACCGCGCAGCGGCGGTCATCCGGCTGTCGCTCAACCTGATCCGGCTTTACGCCGTCTTGTCCGAACCCTTTATCCCCGATGCGTCGAAAACCATGCTGGCCGCAATGGGCGCGCAAGATGCGACCTGGCCCGACACGATCGGCGATGCGCTGTCGGCGCTGGAACCGGGCCACGCCTTCAGTGTTCCCGATGTGCTCTTTGCCAAGATTGCGGATGCGGAGCGGGAGGGATGGCAGGAAAAATTCTCGGGTCAGCGGGACTGATCCTGCATTGGCTCTAGGCAGGACCGGTGCCGCACGGTAGCGTCAGGCCAGGGTTTCGCGGGCGTGATGGAATGGTAGACATATCAGACTTAAAATCTGAAGGGGATTTCCCCGTGTGGGTTCGAGTCCCACCGCCCGCACCACATTTCGTCTCGCGGCGCGCAGCGCCTCCGGCGGGGCGGGCTGAGCGCCCGAGGCGCGGCCGCGCCTTTGGGTTATCCGGTTCCAGGTTTGTCCTTGCGACTGCACCAGTGGCTGTTTCGAAGGAAGATGCCGCGCCAATCGAAACATTCGAATGCGGCAGTCGCTCCATGGGAGCGATGAGAGCATCTGGTTCTAAGTCTGTCTTCTCGTCTGTCCCACGATAGACCCGTTTGTCCGTTAGATGTATTAACGACCTGAACGGTAAGGGTATTTCGGGCCACCAGAGCATCGTTCATCCGACCTGCCCGGGTCAACACAGATAAAAGAAGGGGAGCACGTTTGATGCTCCCCTTCCCGACAGGCCGAACTTGTCCTTGTTGCGCTTCAGCGCCACCGGTCAAGAACGCCCGCCTCGGCATTGCGTGATCCCAAAAAGCACCCTGGGGCAGATACTCAAACAGCAATGCCGTAAACGTTCAGCTTCTGGACGGATAAATGCCCTGCAGCGCGATGATATAGTTGATGCCAAGCGACGGCTGCATATTGTCATGCGCCTCGTTGCCGCCGTTATTGGCGATCGTGGCGGCATTCAATGTCGCCGTGGGTGTTGCGGTCGCCGTGAAAATCTGGGTCTGACCGAACATGTCCCCCGATGGGCGTCCGTTATCCGCGGGCACATTTGCGACGTTCATGGCGTGACTATGCGACGGCATCTCGGCGGCACTCAGGGCGACCGTTTCGTTCCCGACTTTCTCGCCCAGAGTCCGCTGCGTCAGGCCGGGGCCATGGCCGGGATGCAACGGCACGCGCCCACGCAGGTCGGGCAAGGCGAATGTGGTGCGCCCGTCGCCGCCATAGGTTGTGCCCAAGATACTGAACAACGAGGTGTTTTCCGAGATCGGCAAGAGTTGGCCGTCGCAGAGCGCCCACCCCCGGGGCGCAAAGTTGCCGCCGAACAGGATGACCATTCCGATAAAGGGTTCCATGATGCGCCTCCGCTAGCTGGTGCTTTTATGATCCCGCACGGGAATCAACACGTTACGGGCCCGGCAAGACATCCCCCGGAACGCTGGCCGGTTCTGTGACAAATCGCACAGACCGCCGGTAAACGCTGCCTTATCCCGGATTTTGACCACACGCGCCTTGCAGGTGCGTCGGCCGAACCGAGAGGGCGAAAATGAAATTCCTGATCCGTACAATTCTCATGACGGCCGCGATTGCGTTGCCCAACCTGACGCCCAGACCCGTACAGGCCCTCGATACAACCAGTTTCTTCGACAATGTGGTCCCTCTGGTCGGGCATAGCTGCTCGTTCAACATTTACCACAGCGGTGCCAGCCAGGAGACCCAGCTCAATATGTTTCGGCCGGGACTACTGACCAGTACATCGGCAGGCGGCAATTATTGGCTTGGCGGTGTCATCACGCCCTGGCCCCCCGGTGATATAACAGCCTCGGAAGTCGGCACGATTTGCGGGATTTCCGGAATCACCAACTTTGTGAGCGACGGGGCCAATGGGACCTTCGCGTCGGACGATTTTGTCGGCATCACGTTTCGTGGCACCTCGAACGCCGATGGCAACACCTATGATTATACAATCGGCGCCTCCGGTGCGACCACGACGGTTTCGGTTAACACGCGGGTTCTGGTTCCCACCAACACGCCGCCCACCGCCAATGCCGGGCCCGATCAGGGCGTGGCCTCGGGGGCGGCGGTGACACTGGACGGCTCGGGCTCGAATGCCAATGATGCGGGCCAGAGCCTGACCTATGCCTGGAGCCAGATCTCGGGGCCGGCGACGGCGCTCTCCTCAATGAGCGTGGCCGGGCCGACACTGACCGCGCCGGTTCTGGCCATCGGGGCCGCCGATGCGGTGCTGGTCTATCAGCTGATCGTGAATGACGGCTTTGCCGACAGCCCCGCCGATGCCGTTTCCATCACCGTCAGCGCGCCGGGCAACACGCCGCCCACCGCCAATGCCGGGCCCGATCAGGGCGTGGCCTCGGGGGCGGCGGTGGTGCTGGATGGCTCGGGGTCGAATGCCAATGACGCGGGCCAGAGCCTGACCTATGCCTGGAGCCAGATCTCGGGGCCGGCGACGGCGCTCTCCTCAATGAGCGTGGCCGGGCCGACACTGACCGCGCCGGTTCTGGCCATCGGGGCCGCCGATGCGGTGC